>Ga0208503_1000009_pt1 | contig 56515 bp, 63 predicted proteins | sample CryBogCBE31Jul07_FD_184584 | JGI IMG/M metagenome (GOLD analysis project Ga0208503, IMG submission 184584) | Freshwater microbial communities from Crystal Bog, Wisconsin, USA - CBE31Jul07 (SPAdes) (version 2) | ecosystem: Environmental > Aquatic > Freshwater > Lake | place: Crystal Bog...
GGCGCAGGGGCAGGCGCTTCGGCGGGCGTGCAAGTTTACGAACTGATGAATATTGATCCCTATTTTAGTACAATCTTTGACAACTTGCGCATACGCGTTATAAGTGAAACTCACCCTACGTTTCCAGCATTTTTAGATCAACGAAATCCCGACATGCGACTGCCATTTAACATAGTGAAACCGGGCTACAACACCGTTATAGAAATATTGGGAATTCGTAGAGACAATGGAATTGGATTTCCGTTAGTTGGTGCACTCATCCGTTCCGGACATAAAGACGCTTACGTTGTTCATGAAATTTACAGTGTTTCTACGTCGAACGCGTACAAGAGATTTTTAGATATCAGAAATTCAGGTGCCGGATCGGTACGCGGGCCAAGTATAGCGAAAGAACTTATGCGGTATCTATTGACATTTCACAATCGTTTCAAGCTCAACGATGATGGAAGAGATATTACCGAGACTCCTGAAACGCGGACTGTTTTATACTGGTTAGGAGTCCAAACTCAAGGAGCTGATCCGAAAGAAATCACTCGTCTTATAACCCTCTATCGAGAGGCGGGATTTTTCTTTCCAAACCTTATCTGCGGACTGGTCGAAGCACAATTACATCGAAGCTACGTTAATAGCAGGCAGAGCGTTCCGTTAGGAGGAGCACCTATTCCTTTTAAGTTCATAAGTGGTTATTGGTCAACATTAATCAAGGAATATACCGATGGGTATACAGACGATTATTTCAACGCCGATAATGCTAGTTTGTACTTGAATGGTCGAGAAAAAGATTATGCATTGCTTAAGAAGCGTGTAGAGCATACGGGATTTCTCAATATAAACGATAGGGGCGTTCTCATTCAAGAGCCCGCGAATTACTCGTTTGTCGCTAATTGCCCCCCGGGGTTCGATATTGAAGCGCATAATGATGTTCACGGTGGTTCGTATACCTTCCGTGATCAAGTGAAATACCATAATAGTGCACCGGTTGGGATTTTTTTCCAAGACCCTGCAAGGAACTCTTTTACACGTTTCCACTTTCATACGCATCCACTTGTGTGCCATGCCGAATATAACGTTGCAAGAGGATTTCCGTCTCAACCGGATATTCAGATATTATTTCATAAAGACTGTGATATGCAAGTTGGCGGATTGATGGTGTTCTCGAGGGAAGGGACGTGGCTGATTCGCATGAATCCATATCTTCTATTCTTGAAGGAAAGGTATCCGGATAGATACGAGGTTTATCGTGATAAAGCAGAAAAGTACCTTGAAATATTAACAAGTAGTGCTAACGAGATTAAATTGTATAATACGACAAGAAATTATACTGCAGCAGAAATTGCAGCAGAAACTAACAGGATGGTAAATATTACGAGTATGAATGAGCCTTCAGTCGAAGATCTTAAACAGGTTGAGTTATACCTTGGTTTGGTGAATTCTCGTTACTTATCGGTCTTTCCAGTTGACGGAATGGAAATGGCTCTATTTTCCGTACAGTTCATAAAACGGAATCAAGAAGGGTATCGGTTTGCGTATATCAGAAATAAGTAGATACTATATACAATGGCATCAGCAACTAGTACGCCGCCGCGCAGTGCAGCGGGTGAGCCACAGTCACAACCACCTACCGTTCATCGTCCGGATGCTTTACAACTTCCGGTGCCGCCTTCTCCTGGACCGGTGCCCAGAAGTGCTGCTGCAGCAGGTGAAGGCGTCAACCGTAATTTATTTCCTGAACCCGGACCTCCACAATCTGTTCCAAAGTGGGAAAAGTACATGGGCGCACCTGTTCAGACTGCGTTTATAGGTCAAATGTCTGTGTTTTCTGGTCTTGAAGGCGATATTGATGTTGAACCCATTTCTGCAGATGACCCAGCACTACTTGCCGCCATGGCCAGCCCTGTAAAGCCGTATGAACCGCGAACAAATGACGATTCAATCTACGGGGTACCGCCCGCTGCTGCACCCGGTGGGCCCGCTGGGCAAGGAGGACAGGGAAGGAGGGCTAGGACCGGTCGGAGGCGCCTTCTTTCCGGACCCAGACGGACTGCTCGGCGCCGCGCTTTTTCACGGAGCCGGCGGTATACGAGTCCGCAGCTAGTATAGCCGATTTGAACTCACGATTGTCGGCCCACAAAGACTGGTCGCATAACCGGAATGGAGGGTGATCAGCTGCCTTGTACCAAAACACTTGGTCCTCGAGCTTGTTGGAATTGACGTTGTTGCAAATGACCAGGCACTCGAAGTTTTCAGTGCACTGGTCCATGAACGTACAGAACATATCAAACGTCGGAAACATGCCCGCGTAATTCTCGTAAATCCTACGACGATTACCTAGGATATTCTCGCGCAGAATAAAGACGAAATCCACGTTGGTGCGCAGGTTAGGCGTGATACCCAGTGGATATTGCATGGTGATCATGGTCATCATGTCAATGTGACGGCCGTTCATGAAGACGTACCGGGTCGACTCCTCCTTGATCCACGTCGAGTCATACAAACAGTCGTCGAGAATCAGGAATGCACGCGGGTCCATGCTAGAACTTCCACCACGAACCGTCTTGTCGCGATTTCGGTTTTGCTTGACATTCATTTGCCGCTTAATGACGTTCATAATGATTTGAGGGGTGTACTTGTCATGAATGAATTTCGAAGGGACCATATGTTGAAAGAATTCGTTGGCCACCTCTGTGCCGGAAATGACTGTACCGACTGGAAAACACGACTGGGTCTCAAACAGAATATCGCGCACCAAGAAGGACTTGCCCGTGTCCTTCTTGCCGATAATGACGATCATGGGACTCTTGCGCGAATCGATTTCACATCGATCCTTGATCATGTCCATATTGAATTGCCGGAGTTGGAAGTTCATTGTCTATTCGTTACCAATAAATATCAGTCGAAAAACTGCACGGAGGCACAGTATAGCGGAAATGATCAAAGTACTTGGGCTGAATTGAATGTGTGATTGAACCCAGTAAATGCGACCACGGAACGGGATAGTCTCCTCCATACTCGAGGCAATCACGTACAATGGATCTGCGACTTGTGCGCAACGAGGGAAGGAGAGCATCCATCCGTTTGTGAAGCTCGATGCCCCATTCTGTCGTGTACGGAGTCCCGGGACGGCAAATCAACGATCCGTTCCCAAGAATTTTTGACCCATACACTCGGCTCTCTGAACATCCAATGTGTGAAGTAACTGGAATGGGATATCCATTCATCCATACCTCCGGATCGTCCATTTCCTTAAACGCTTCGACCCATGAACCCGTGGGGTTCTTAATGTCGGCATAGCCACCGCCATAATGATGCATCAAGTACCACCGGAGATAGTCGGAACGATGAATTCCCGTCAAGTACGGATATCCTTCGTGCAAGGGGTGGTCGGGAAGAATGTAGTTGGAAAGGTTGGATTCTGTCACGAGCTCGAGTGGAACTCCCGGAACAGTGCGAAGAAGGTCGATTGCGGCTTGACGATTTTTTGAAATCGGTGTCGAGTCACACCAAAGTGCAAAGATCCGCATTATTCTACAGGCACAGTCAACCATGTCTCGTCAAAACGAAGGCATCTCAAACCCCTCTGGATACACAATGGGCAAGGATCTACGGACACTCCCTGTCGACTTGAAGCTCGGTCGACTCCCGAAGCTGGAAACAGAGGTATGGGGACTGCAAAAGCCCCAGCCTTTCTTCCCGTCTCTTGAACATCTTTTTAAGACGGAACAGCTCGGGGCTATTATGGAGGAGTTTGGGATCAAGCACCCTGACGGAATCGAATATATCGCCAATCCAGATACGATTTGGACCCGTGATGGAAAAGAGGTTAACGTGCATCGGAAGACAACCATGATCTTGAGCCCCTTCAAGACGATGAAGGGTGAGTACGGACACCCGGGACTCCCCAAATCGTCCGAGGTTGCAAAGGATATCTCCGACCGCCTGCAGAACCAGCACACGGCTGCCTACGTGGGCGCATTAACCGCTTCAGTCCTTGCATCGTGTCCCTTGTTTCCCAAGGTGTATGGCGTTCTTGTCAGTATGGCAAAGACCTTCGTCCTTGACATTTCCGACGATTACGTCGACATTTGTGAACGAAAGTGGTTTATCGACAACCTAGGCAAGACCTTCGAGCTCAACATCCAGTCTCCTTCAGATTCCACATTCACACACACGCGTGGTCAGCGTGCATCGGTTATGCTTGGAGAGACTGCAGACCTGGAGTTTGAGGATGTCGATGCCGAAGAGGTTACGGATCAACCGGGTGACATCGTTGAGTCGGAAGAGTATGCAATTGACAAGGACGAATCCGACGACGTATCTGACGACTCCAAGTCAGATGTGTTTGACATTGAATCGTGTGGGTGTGAAGAGCAAGACGATGCTGAAGAGGAGGAGGAAGAATGCGACGAATCCTTTGCCTGGGTGACGTTCAAGGATGTTCCCGTTGTCACGACAGTGATGGAAAAATGCGCGGGGAGTTTCTATGATCTCCTCGATAGCGACGAGGACTCGCAGCATCACACCGCATGGGTCGTTCAGATTATTCTCGCACTGGCCTATGCCCAACGGACAATTGGCTTCACGCATAACGACCTCCACGGTAACAATGTGATGTATGTGAACACGGAGGATGAATTCGTGTATGCAAAGAATGCGGGGGTGTGCTACCGGGTTCCCACCTACGGAAAGTTGATCAAGATTATCGACTTTGATCGCGCTGCCGTTTCAATCCGCGTTCAGGGAATGAAGGAGCCGCGTGCGTTTGTGAGCAGTCAGTTCCATCCGGACGAAGAGGCGTGTGGACAGTACAATATTGAGCCGTACCTTGTTCACGACAAGCCGCGCATCCCTCTGAATGCATCTTTTGACCTTGCACGCTTTGCCACTTCGGTGTTCTGGGATATGTTCCCTCGCGGCCCGGACTTTGCCTACGATCATCCCTTGTTCGAGCCATTCAAGGCGTGGATGTCATGTGCCGATGGAACGTCTGTCCTCTATCGTGAGAGCCACGATAACCATGACCGGTACCACGGCTTTGACCTGTACAAGGCGATTGCACGGTTCTGTACGAATGCCGTGCCACGCAAGGAGTTGTTGCGGTTCAAGCAGTTCCAAGTTCCATCGTTTCCTGCAACAGTCCCTTTTTTCTCTATAGACCTATAAATGCGTCTTCCTCTGCCTCACATGTCACGCACAAAGTGGATCCTGCTCGCTCTGGCGATTGTCGTTGGCCTGTTCTTCACGGGCACGCTGCGCATCGAGTCGTTCACAGTTGGCCAGGATGCTCCGGCGTCTGCGTGCACACCGGCCTGCTCGGGCGGTAAGAAGTGCAAGTACACATCGACCTCTGGCTCTGGGAACCCTTCGTGCCAGTAACTTACGCATTGAATCATTGGGTCATACATGGACCCAATTTATGCTAGGTATTGCGCCTATGTGCGTTCAATCGTGCAGAAGCGGGATCTGACCAACTTCAAGCGGCGTCCTTCCTACACGTACATGCTCGAGCATGTGTCGCCTGTTCTAGGTGAAAAGTATTTCAATGAGCTCAAGACCACCTTTAAGATGTCGAATGCTGATATTTATAGTTTTTGCGCCCGCAATGACCGTATCGGGTCGCCGATGCTTGCGAGTTATGATGGTCTTGTAGTCTCGCCAAGCTCTCTCCGGTACATTTGCCACGCGGCACTTGCTCTCTCCCATTGTCGGCGAATCGGAACCCTGAACCCGTCATTCGTGGAGCTCGGATGTGGGTACGGCGGCCTTGCACTGGCAATTGCACACTATGCGCCCATGTTCGGAGTAACGGTAAAGTCGTACACGATGATTGATCTCGATGAGCCTTCTGCTCTCCAGGCAGAGTACATGAACAATCATAAGGTCCCGTTTCCGATTTCGCTCCAGCGCGCAAGTACGTATGGTAAGGATGTCCAGGGAACAGACAACTTTCTCTTGAGCAGTTACTGTTTCAGTGAGATCGAGCCGCCGAACCAGCAAGAGTATCTCCGCGTCCTGTTCCCCAAGTGCTCCCACGGTTTCATTCTCTGGAACTGTTGCAAGATCTTTGACATTGGGAAGGAGATTACCGTTGAGCCGGAGGTTCCGCTGACATGTGATCCAAACAGCCCGAACCTGAATTACCACGTTTACTTTTGAATATGCAGGATGGGAAACAAGTGAAAGCATTCCGGATCCTCTTTCCAGCGTTCAATGTCGTCGGGGGTCAGCGTGCGCAAAATGTCGAGTAATGCTGGATCTGTAATTTCATTCATAAATGCGAATCGATCCTTTTGCTTCAAGAGAGACACGGTGCTGTGTGGATTCATTCGAATGCGCACACCTGCCTGTGACGTACGGTATGAAAATTCAACATCTTCTCCTTCACCCCAAACCTTTGTCTCGTCGAGTGGGAATCGGAGTGCAATGTGGCGTTTGACCACATAAAACGCACCCGATACATATGCGAGCTTGGAGGTCAGCTCCGTATGTTCAAAGTCGTACGGAAGTAGGCATTGGGTTTCGAATGCAGGGTTGAGACACTTGACGTAGCGTGGAAATAAGGTGTGGTCCCGAAACCGGGAACCGTCGTGGTTCAGAATTCGGTTTACGCAGACATCAAAGTTGGAACCGAATTTCAAGAACCCAGAGTACCAGTCCGGATGAAAGATCACATAGTCGTGCAAGAGTACAATGTTCTCATATCGTGCGAACTGACACACTAAATTCTTCTTTCGCGTGATCCAATTCGCCTTTGCGCGTTCATCCAATCGAATGACACGAAGGTCGCCCATTGTCCGTTTCGACGGTGTTCCGACAAGAATTATTTCATAATTCGGAATGTGGAGCTGGCGTATCGAGTGAACGATTGCAGTAACATACTGGTCATTGCTCGTAATAATACCAAACGTAAAGTCCATTACTTTATCTAATGAAAAGGGTGCTTCAGTTTGACCGAACAACGAACCGACTTGTTCAGGTGAACGAGTCGTCGAATGAAAGTGTCCTGATCCTCTACATTACGAACAATGACCGTTTCTTTGTGTTTGATAGGTTTCTCGATGAACTCAAGAGCGCGTCTGGACAGTACCATTTACTGATTGTGAACACGAGCCCGGAGAACATGTATGCCGATCATATGCGGGGGTCTGGGGTTCCATACACGTTTGCATGCGTTCCGTGTCCTCGAGTCGATTACTTGCCCAAGATCCGTTACGGTATCGACTTTGCAAAACAGTACGGGTTCAAGTATGTGATGAAATGCGATAACGATATCATCATCCCTGCATACACCCTTACCTACATGTATGCAAATCGCGGCCTTGTGCTTTCACATGGCTTGACGCTTTCGCCTTCACTTTCCACCGGAATTCCATCGGTCGAGTACTTTATTGAATCCCTTTGTACACCGGAAGAGATCGACCTGATTCGTAGCGATTTCAAGCAATGCGTGTTTCATGATCAGGAAACGATTTTTGATTACCGACCCCTCAACAAGTGTACTGTAGGTGCGGACAGGTGGGACCCTACCTATTACTTCAGGTCACTCAAGGAGTTGTCTGATTCCATGATTACAGATGTACATGGACGGGATCAAGCTCGACACTGTCGATTTTACCGGGGCATGCATCCGGTGCGTCACGGATTCGGAAACAAGCGTATCAACGACTTGATCATCAAGAACCGGAACAGGGTGTTTGCCGACAAGGAGTGTTTTGTGCGCATGGATGAAAATTACCTCTGCGACATGTGCTTCATGATTTCGACCAAGAACTACAATCAATTGATGAATGTCGAGAATCTGGTCATTGATGGATGCGATGAAGTTCCACTGAACCGGTACGCGTGGAATACTGGCTTGAAACACTTGATCGTACACCACGGATATGCAATTCATATCACGTACAATTGGAGGTGGACTCTCAATAACCAAGACGGGGGTAGCAACATCGATAAACCCGCAGAGACAATTGCAGAGTTTGAAGAGGATTTTGTCAAGAGTCTTTACTCGAAGCAGTACGACATGTGCATCATGTACTTAACGGATCGTAATCGGCATTACACGTTCGAGCACACTGTTCGTTCACTTGCTGCGAGCAGAGCGAATTTCCATCTCTTGGTTCTGACGCATGACAACGACACTGCCTTTTACGAGACCTTTCTTAAGGACACGGCGATTTCCTACACTCTCAAGAACGTCCCTGCCAATGACAATTACATGGCCAAGGTTCGAATCACGCTCAACTTTGCACGCCTGAATGGAATCCCCTACATTGTGAAGCATGACAATGATATCCTTATGAGCGCACCCGTGTATGACTACATGTTTGAGCAACGGGGTGTTCTCGAGGATGAGACAAACTTGCTCCTGACGCCAACGATTACTTCGGGGATCCCGACTGTTGATTTGTTTATCGAGGATTACCTGACGCCGGAAGAAAAGGCAATCCTATTTCAGCTCTTTACAAATCACATTTTTCAACCCATGTGGGGCGTGGATTACCGCTCCTTGACCGGAACGTGGGATCCGGCTGTGTTTTACGAAAAGGTCAAGGCGATTCAGCATCACTACAAGGGGATCCACCCGATCCGAGTCAGTGCGTCAGCCCTCGCTGTTTTGAATGAGTTTATTGTCTGCAAATATCGAGATCAGATTGTGAATCCGGATACGTATTCGCTGACCCGGGACACAGAGTCTCCGTATTTCTGCGACAGTCTCTTTTGCATCCGGACCGACACGTACAGAAAGATCGTCTCCTCCCCCGAGCTCTTTGTTGATGCGTTTGATGAAGTGCCATTGAATAAGTGGAGGGATGCGCGGAAGCAAGCAATTGTCGTGATCCGGCGTGGAACTGCAGTTCACTTCATGTATAATCTGTTTCCAAAGTACGTGAAGACGGAATATGAGTTGGTGAATAGGTTTTTCGAGACAAGTAGATAAATGCACACATCAACACGGTTTGTCGTACTGATGCTTGCACTTGTGCTTGTGCTTTGGTGGGTGTCTGGGGGGTCGGAAGGTCTCTGCGATCCTTCAGCCTGCAGTGGCAAGAGTTTCAGTGAATGTTCAGACAATCCGAATGCAAATTGCCGGTGGAGCCCTGCGGCCACTGGACAACCTCCTTCTTGTCATTGCTAATGCTTAAGAACATACTTGTGCACCAACACGTGCACAACCGCGAACACAACAGCGTGGGTCGCGGCAACCGTAACCTTCGAGCCTCCAGGCGGCAGGCTCACAAGGATACCCGGAGTCAGGAGAAAGAACGTCAGGGCAGTGACAGCAAGGTACCAGTACATTGTTTTGTTTTAAAGTGAGAATTTACTTTCCCGGGAACACCAGCTTCCACGCGTAGCACGAGACAACGGCGAAGAGCAGGGAGTGAACGACATTCACCGTCAGGGTCGAGCCACCCGGCGGCAGACGGACCAGGACACCCGGGATGAACGCATAGAACAGAACGGCGTGAAACAGAATCTTCTCCCACTGCATATTGGTTTGTCTATCCGAATAGATATTTTTTTAGAACTCTGGCTTCCCAACGAACATCTCTTGCACATGTTCAACGACAGACGCGGCGGGAGAGTCGGGGCTTGTCACGGAATACAGAATTCCACCCGCAAGGGTTCCGGCACCGGCCCCGAGCTTTGCCGCATCTGTCCACACGAACGACTCACTCTTGGAACGCCGATCCATGATGTATAAGACAATGGCCGACACAATCACCAACAGAACGATTCCGGCATACATCTGAAGTTCACCTGATGTCATTTGTTCCGATTCGGTTTTTTTACTCGACGCATTCGTACGCACTACATGTTCAGAGACACAGATCCGGACGGATTAAGGTCGACAGCCTCTTCCTTCTCCTCCTCTTCATCCACCACGCCCAAATCAATCTTCAATTCTTCACCCACGGTAATGGGCGGAACCTCATCTTCATACTCCTCCTCTTCAAAACGCACGGCAGGGGTGGCGGCAGGGGCGTCAGGAGTGGGAGTGGGGACAGACACAGGCGCCTCCTCGCGAGCCTGAAAGTACGCCTTGCTGATCTCCTTCCACGGAATGAACGAATCAATGACATCGTTCATGCAGCTATTGATAAGTGTCTCGATATCGCGACGGTTGCGAGCCTGCTGCTCGGACGTAACACCAAGCGTCTTGAACAGGTACGCATTGCTCCACGACTGACGCGCAGCTGTCTTGTAGAGGGAATGAATAAAGACCTCGACTGACGGCCGGGTAAACTGCAGGTCTACGTGAGTCTTCTCCACCTGCTGGAGGCTAGCAAACGCGCGGATGTAGCTGATAAACACCCCAAGCAAAAGATCGTCAATGTAATCGCACTTGGACGCCTTGGAAATACGCTCAACCTCCTTGGCGACCGTCTCATCTTTCCACGTAGGAACCTTGGTCAGCAGATTCTGGAATGTCTTGAGAACCTGATCAGGCTGCCCGTTGCGATCGCACGCAGCCTTGGCCGAGTCGTAGATACTCCACATGCCATCTGCAACATGCGGGATCAGCGTACGACCAAGATTTTCGCGAAGGGTCTGCTTAACAAAATCAGTTGACATTTCCTTTATTTACAGGAATCGAGGAGAGTTGAACATAAACCGACGCAGATGAAGCTCGTACTTCTCCTTATGGTCAAGAATGAATCTGCAATCCTGAAGCGATGCCTCGAGGCGGTCGAGTCTCTTGTGGATGCCTTTTGCATCTGCGACACAGGGTCTACAGACGATACCGTGCAGATTGCCGAGGAGTTCTTGAAGACGCGCAAGGGATGTGTGTCCGTAGTTCCGTGGAAGAATTTCGGGTTTAACCGCACGGCAACGTTTGAGGCCGCGCAGGCGTATCTTCGTACCACGGGATGCGACCTGGCGAACACGTACGGTCTCTTGCTTGACGCAGACATGGTGTTTGTTCCCGGAACGCTTCTTTCGCAGAACCTGACAGAACTTGGCTACACGGTCATCCAGTGCAACGGGAGCCTGGAGTATCCGAACATACGTCTAGTGCGCATGGACCACGCGTGGAAGTGTCTCGGCGTTACCCACGAATACTGGGACAGCCAGGGCACACTGCTTCCCAAGTCAGTGTGTTACATTGACGACCGAAATGACGGTGGATGCAAGTCGGACAAGTTTGAGCGCGATGCTCGACTGCTCGAGCAGGGTCTCCTTGATGAGCCTACAAATGTCCGGTACCTCTTTTATCTGGCCCAGACATACCATTCGCTCTGTCGGTACGAGGATGCCATCAAAATGTATCAGCGACGCATCGATGCAGGGGGCTGGGAGGAGGAGGTGTGGTACAGCTATTACATGATTGGCGAGTCGTACAAGGAGCTCAAGAAGATTCCGGAGTTTGAAATGTGGATGCTCCGTGCAGTGGCGTTGCGCCCTTCACGTGCAGAGCCGTACTATAAGCTGGCTCGTTACTTCCGCGAGAATGGACAGCATTACAAGGCGTACCATTACGTGCTCGAGGGTGCGCGCATCCCCCTTTCGTCCGACTCGCTTTTTGTGGAGGTGGATGTGTACAAGTTCCTCTTTGATTATGAGGCATCGATTCTGATGTTTTACCTCGGCCAGCCCAAGAAGGGACTGCTTGTTTCAATGGATTACATGACACGCCCCGGAACGGTTCACTACCTCGACAATGTATATGAGAATCTGTCCTTTTATATTGAGCCGCTGGCAGCACCGTCCAGTCCTCACCTGCTTGCCCGCGACACGTTTGGCGAGGATTATCACCCAACGTCTGTGTGCATGTACAGGTACAAGAATGCCGTGTATCACAATGTCCGGTTTGTCAACTACACGATCAATCCGATCAATGGATCGTATGTAATGACCGAAAACGGGTCCGTGTCCGAGTCCCATAAGGTCAGGACGCAAAACGTCTGGTTCAATCCCTCGCTCGGTGACTTCCAGCGAATGCTGGATTCGACCGTGACTGTTCCTCGCCGTAAGGATGCTCACATTGTTGGTCTCGAGGATCTGCGAGTGTACACGGATTCCAAGGGCGATCTCAAGTTCACGGCAACGACCTGGGAATACACGGAAAAGATCCGGATCATGCAGGGCTCGTACCTGCCCGAGAGCGGCATGTATGCAGATTGCCGGATCCTGAACTCCCCGGGTGACCAGGCGTGCGAGAAGAACTGGATTGCCGTAGATACCACCGACGATATCATCTACCGCTGGTCTCCACTCGAGGTTGGAACGTTGAAGGACAATGACCTTGTGATTCACACAAGTCATTCAACGCCTTGGTTTTTCCAGCATCTTCGCGGATCGAGCGTTGCCTTCAAGCCGATGCAGTACCCCGGTGAGACGTGGTGCATTGTTCACTTTGTCAAGTACTCGACACCTCGCAAGTATTTCCACGCCGTGATGCGCATGGAAAAAGGATACAAGCCCAAGTGCATGAGTCTGCCCTTCGTCTTTCAGAACAAGACGATCGAGTACTGCATTGGCTGCTTGCCCGATAGAACCTGCTCTACCCTACGGTGCTCCTTTTCGACCATGGACGACAATCCTCGCATTATGGAAATTCCTATTTCGAGTCTCACTTGGATCCAGTTTTAATTGTACATTGACCTCCAGCTCTCCACTTGCGGCTTCTCCTGCAGGATATGGCGCGCCAGCTCCACATCAATCATGCATGGGAAGGTGATCTTTCTGTAAAACGGGTAGGACTTGGCCGTTTCCTCATCTGCAATCCGCAGAAGGTTGATGCGTGTACCCAGAGTCTCCACAGTCCGGATCAGGGTACGCACGCCCTGTTCTTGGGATGAATACTCCGAGATAATGTAGCGAATTGCCTCGTCTGTCATGTTCAACTGTCCCTTGAGTTGGATCCGATCGAGAACCTGCGGCGCAATGAACTTGGTCAGGATCGTCTTCTTTTCGTCAGCTGTGTACCCCGTGCACTCGATGATCTGCATGCGATCCTTGAGAACCGGATGAATCTTGGACTCGTCATTGAACGAGAAGACAAACAGACACTGCGACAGGTCAATGTCCACACCGGCAAAGTACCGATCGTGGAACTGCGAATTCTGCGACCTGTCCGTCAAGTGAATCAGCATATTGACAATCTCTTCGCCATGAGACGTGGTTGAGATCTTGTCAACTTCATCGAAATACAGGACCGGATTCATGCACCGGGCATTCATCACAGCGTCTGCGATACGCCCCCACGTGGATCCCTCGTATGTGAAGGAATGGCCCACAAAGGTCGATGCATCCGATGCGCCACCCAGAGAGAAGAACTCGAACGGTCGCTTGAGCGCCATGGCAACACCATTCTTGGCGAAGCTCGTCTTTCCGACTCCCATGGGCCCCTTGAGTGCGATCACATTGCCTGCACAGCCCGGGTTCGAGACCAGCTGGGCCAGAATTTGCATGACCTGGGTTTTGGCAGGGTTCATGCCGTACACTGCATTGTTCATGATAGCGCTTGACTCGGACAGAAACTTGGAGCACGGCTCGGGACCGTCGGCCAACTTGACAGGAAGGGGCACGTGCTTGCCAAATGGAATCCGGAAGAAGGAATCCACCCAGGTGCGCAGCTTGAATCCCTCACCCTCCATGGACGACTCGGTGAGCACATCAATCTTCTTGATAACAGATGCCTTGACAGCGTCCGGGATCGCCAAGTCGAGGACACGGAACTTGTAGGGCACCTCGCCACTTTGCACGAGACCAGACAGACGCTTCATCTGTTCATTCAGCTTGTGACGCTTTGACTTGGACAGGTCGTGGTAATACTCCTCTTCATCCTCATTGAGCTCGAGTGCAGGTCCATCCTCCTCCTTTTTCTTGTGGCCTGAACCGCGCTTCTTGTTGACGTACTTGTCCATGAGATCATCAATGAAATCGTCCTCGGACTCGGATTCTTCAGACTCGGATTCAGAATCGTCGACCTTGAGCTTGCTGTTGCCACCAACAATTGTGTGCAGGTGGAGTTTGACAGACACTTTGGATCCCCTGGGAAGAACAATCTGTGGAACTTCCTCTTCCTCCTCCTCTTCCTCTTCCTCTTCCGAATCAGTCTCTGCCTCGGCTTCTGATTCGGACTCGGACGGAGGAGTGTACTCTTCTTCGTCCGAGTCGCTCGGGGGCTCTTCCGGCTTCTTTAGGGTCTCGTCGCTGACCCACGTGGTCTTGTTGGTACGCCGACGAAGATTATACCGACTGGGCATCTTGCTGCCTCGCAAGGAAAAAAACAATATTGTTTCCGTTTTTATAATGGACACCATCGAATCACTTGTCGAGGAGCTTGAACTCGAAAACAAGCGTGAAGCGGCTGCCGACCCTACAACTCGGCAAGTCTTGGGACTGGTGGAGGACTTTTTAAAGCATCACCGGGTTCTTTGTTACGGTGGAACGGCAATCAACAACCTCTTGCCGGAACATGAACAGTTCTACGACTTTGATGAAGAGGTTCCGGATTACGACTTTTTCAGTGAAACGCCCCAGGAGCATGCCATGATGATTGCAGATAATATTAGTGCCCTGAAGATCCCAAATGTTGAAGTCAAGCCGGGGATGCACCTGGGTACATTCAAGGTCTTTTCGGAATTCCAGGGTGTTGCCGATGTGACCTATCTCGAGAACAAAATCTTTGATCGTCTGTGGAAGGAGGATATCGTGCGTCATGGAATCCACTATGTGAGCCCGAACTTTCTGCGCATGAGCATGTACCTGGAGCTGTCCCGTCCCAAGGGCGATGTGTCTCGCTGGACAAAGGTGTACAAGCGTCTCCAGTTGCTCAATAAACATTATCCACTGACATGCCCGGCAAAGATCAAGGTGGGGACTGAACTGGACGAGGATCAAAAGAAGGAAGTGATCCATCTGCTCAAGACCCACCCGATCGTCTTGCTGGGATTCTCGGCTGCTGAAGTCCATGCCAAGCGGACCCACTGGACAACACCCGTCACCTTGCTTGCCGAAGCTCCTACAATTGAAGCCATTACCAAGGGAAAGGCGACACACGTGACAGAGGGCAATGAACTGATTCCGAAGCGCACGGATTTCATGGATGAGAATGGACTTGTCAAGATCCGGTTTTATGAGACCCAGGCGTGCCACAGTTACCACCGGACGGCAGATGGGATCCACGTTGCGTCAATTCCAACTTTGCTTCAGTTCTTCTATGCATACATGTACACGAATGCACCGGAAGATGAACTGACACGGATCTTGTGTGTGGCCCAACGTCTTGTAGATTTGGCGGACCATGGATCTCGCGAATTCGCCCTCTTGACGCCCAAGGAATGCTTGGGACATCAGGAGACGTTAATTGATATGAAGAAGCATCGTTCAGACCTGTATGCAAGGGTGTCGAAGGACAAGGAATCGCCCGAGTACCTTGCGTCCTTCTTCAACTACACTCCGGGAGACAAGACCAGGCGTCGTAAGATTCGTGACTTGCTGAAAAAGACTCTTAAGCGCTAATTCCTAAATTTGAATGTAATTGCGTCTTGGTACGGAAGACCCGTGCAGTTCGAGCACTCCTTGACTCCGCGGAGAAGGTCAATGTAATTGTTGTTTCCATTTGGCGTGCGATTGCTGTATGCATTCACCGTCGCGGTCGAAAACATCTGATAGAACTGTTTTGACTTGTTTTGAGTAGTAACGTCTGCAGCATCACGAATGCGCATTGTCACGATTCCGGAAAGGTCGGTGCCGCGCTGTCCTCCTGCGGACATTCTTCTTACTCTTGGTACTAGATCTTTTACCCAGTGTACCACGAGGTTGCAAAGTACTGCGGTCCAGACGGACCGGGTGCCGGGTTAGGCGGAACCGATCCCTGCATCAGTTTAATGTCCGTTGTTGTGAGGGCTCGGCTATAGTACGTTAATCCGGACACAAACCCTTGGAATCCCGTCGATGCCGATCCAATCACGACATTTCCATCCTGCTGCTTGGGGAGCTGGTTGAGCGTATGGTGCTGCCGGATCAGTCCATTGATATAAATATCCACTGAATACTGGTTGACGACAATGGCAAAGTGGATCCATTTGTTGGCTGGAATGTTCGGGATCAGAACCGTCTCGGTTGCTCCAAACGTATTCAGAACGAGCATCAAGGAGTTGGACGTGCTATCGAGGTACAGGCCCGGGCAATCATTGTGAGTAAAGATGAGCCGCTTGGTTCCGTAATTGATTGTGAAATCCGAAACTGTCAGCCACCCCGCATATGAAAACACAGCACCTTCGGGCTGGTTGAACGACTTGGGGATTGTAGTTGTCGTGTCTGTATCCACAAGGCCCGACACGGATCCATTCTGCACAATGGTCTTGGTTGGATCCGATGCACCCGTCATCCATGTATAGATCCAATATCCCAGACCGATCAATAGAAGGACTCCGGCCCCCATTGCGATGTTAGTCAGACTCATTGTGTCTTACCGCGTAAAAATTAGGCGCGCGTAAATCCAGCTGTGCCCAAACGAAGTCCTCCGCGACTTTGTGGACGAGGGGGTGGATTCGCCCCGATCCAGATCCGCTGAAGCATTTCCTCGTACGTATGCGTCTGCTGATACTCAATCGTCTGCTGATTCACCGGTGTCCGAACATTGTACACATAGTGGATGCGATCGTGCGATGGCATGTACTCGTTCTTCAGGAAGCCATGGCGAGCCAGAGTCAGAGTCCAATCGAGATCCTCTCCGCGAGTTGCATCCTTGAACGGAATGAACTTGGCAATTTCGGTCATCATTGGATTCAAATGATTCGGAGGACGGAGAAACTCCTCACCTCGTGCCATGAACCCTGTAATGACGTTTGCAATGCTGTGGGTAAAGGTGTATGGTGTAATCGAGCCACGCAAGCGCATACACTCGTATGCTCCCTCGATCGTTGCCTTCAGATCCTCAAAGTAAAAGTCGGTGAGTTCATCGTCGTCATCGACAAAGGACATGTACTTTCCCTGCGCACTCTGCAAGAGGGTTTGACGTTTCAAGCCAACACTCTTTTCCCGGTTATCAAAGTTGAGACAAATCTCGACCTTGATCTCGTGGACGCTGCACATGTGACGGATGCGCTTAATAAGCGTCTGCAGCCTCTCTTCACGGCCCGGGATGGTAGGAATCAATACAGACCAATCGTACTCGTACATCTTGCGAGAAATATACGTCTTCAGGTCCTTTTCAAAGTACTGATTGTTTGTCTGATACAGACCATCCATTCCACCATATCCTGTTGCCGGGTGCTCGTGGCGGATAATGCAGTAGGGCACATACAAACACGTATCCTTCAGCTTCGTGCGGCACAGATCCGTGAGTTCCGTATCGCAAAAGAGGCTCGTGTAGGCAGGGTTATAGAGGTACCCAAAGGAGTCGTACATTTTGCGCCCAAAGACAGTCAAGGTGTTCAGCTTATCCTGCTGAAACCCATCATTGAACCAGAGAATCGCATCCGTAGATGGAAAGGTCATCATATGAGAACGAATGACGTCATCGTACCCCTTGACCTGGGGAATCATGTCATCGGACACCAGGACAATCACGTCCCACTCCCACGGAACCGATGCGACATCTGCATTGCACGCCTCGATCTTGGACTTGCTGTTTCCATACACGATATTCGACCATGCAGCCTTGGAAAGAATACGTGTCAATTCCTCGCGAACCAGATTACGGGTCATGGTCGTGTCGTCGGTATCACATGATACCAGAACACCGATCTGGTCCGGACGATTGGCCAGGTTCATGTACTTGTTCAACGTGTCCATCACCTTCTGGGGACGGGCACGTGTTGGACACTTGAGGAGAATCTTCATAATTTGTTGAAGTGGGTGATGTGTAAACTTACAAGATATTCTTGCCATCTGCATTGTTGATTTGGAACACAACCGTGTACCCAAAGAGAGAGAAGAGAGGGGATGTGGATGTTGCAGAACCGCCCGGGTTCGACGAGCACGGTGTTCCCGCGGCATAAAAGTTGGCAGCATCGCCCGGCACCAATTGACCCGGTGTAACTGTGAGTCCGCACACGGATCCGGAGAATCCCTTGGATCCACCGATGGTCGCATTGCCCAGTGCAGGCTTGGGCACACCCGGAAGCACACAGGACTTGACAAGCTTGCCGTTAATGTAGACATCCACATTGCGCTGGAAGACAGTTAGGGACACGGCAAACCACGACTGGATAGGCACGTTCTCCACCGTGCACGTGAACTTGTCGTCGTAGGATCCACCCGATCCACCAGGAGCTGAAGCCCCCGAATCGGTCGAGTCACCCGAATACGTGCTAATATTGAAATGCAGACTGTTCGTCATGGCATCCAGCAAGATACTCGGGTTCATGATCGAGTTATTCGTCGGGTCCACGCGCTGGATCACCGGCTTGTCCTGACCGAATTGATAGTTCCAGTCTGCAATGTACATCCAAAACTGCATTCCGTAATCAGACACTTGGGATGCCGGGAAGGAGGATGCATTGACAATGGTTGCCGAGGATCCATCCACGGTATTCGTCACAACCGGAACGGAGCTCGTCAAGGAAAGTTTGGTCGTTTGCAGCAAAAAGTAGACAATGATAATCGCGAGAAGCGCGACACCCACGACCCACACTGCAGACATCTTGCCCCCAGGCACTTGTCCGAGGCTGGTAGACGCATAGTTAGTGGTTACACTTGAATAACCGGGACTTGCCATTGATGCTTACAAGGAAACTTTATTATGACTAGCAATGGAAAAACGAACTTTGCCTCCGATACGAGCTTCAAGTACAATGGCAATGTATTGCAATAATTGCGGTGAAAAGGGTCACGTCTTCAGGACATGTGGCGAACCTGTCTTGTCGTGCGGTATCATTCTTCTCGATACGACCCGCCTTCCCGCATCCTTTACGACTGCATGTCTTCTCATGATCCGGCGCAAGGACAGCATGAGCTTTGCCGAAATTCTCCGGGGCAAATATGACCCTGAAAATTTGTCATATCTGGAAACACTTGTGACCAACATGACCCAGTCCGAGCAGGCCATGTTGAAAACACTGACGTTTGAGGAAATCTGGAAACAGTCGTGGGGGGAAGACCACATGACTGCAGAATTTACCCAGGCGCGCGACAAGTTCAATAGTGTCGATATGGAAGCACTGATTCGAAAGTGTCCATCTCCGTATCCGGAACCCGAGTGGGGATTCCCCAAGGGACGAAGAATACGCGCCGAGACTGATGTTGAATGTGCGATTCGCGAGTTCAATGAGGAGACCAACATTCCCCGAGAAGCCTACACGCTCTTGCGCAATGTGGTGTTGGAGGAGACCTTTACAGGACTTAACGGCATCGAGTACCGCCACGTCTACTTTGTCGGTCTCTTGAATCAGGGTGGCATGATCGATCTTACACAGCGGTTCACGTACATGCAGCGGCGTGAAATTTCAGGTATCGGGTGGAAGACATTGAACCAGTGTAGTGCATTCGTGCGTCCTCACCATCTCGAGCGTCAAAAAATGCTCAATACGCTCAAGACGATTGTCGAGACTTATGAGAGCGAGTAGCCTGCAAAGTAAATGGTGATACAGTACGACACCACGGCAATCACGTAGACCCATGACCATACTGGAAAGATCGTGGCATCCTTTGTACCCGTCCCGAACGGACGGATCCGCCCTTCGCGACCAAACGCGGCGGACGGCTTCACGTACAGGAAGAGTGCCATTAGGAACAGATAGAAGGAGACCATCCAAATGCGATGATTTTTCCGTGTGAACGGCTCCATTATCAAATCGCAACGAAAAACAATGGACTACGTTCTACCGAACCGGAAAGCATTTGCCGACTCCATCACTCGTATTTTCCTCAAGTACCGTCGCGAAGACCGGGACCCCCTCGCCGAAGATAAGGATGTCGACCTGTGTCTCAAGCAAACAACGTCACGCGAGCTCTTACCGTACCAAAAGCTGGTCCGGGACTATATGATGATCGAGACCCCGTACCGCGGCATCTTGCTGTATCACGGTCTTGGATCCGGCAAGACATGTTCGTCAATTGCAATCGCCGAGTCACTCCTGTCGTCCATGAAGGTGATTGTCATGACTCCAGCCTCCCTGCGTACCAATTACCAGGGTGAGTTCCAGACATGCCCGATCTATTTTGAACAAAACTGGAGTTCGAGGCAAGTGACTGAAGGTAACAAGGAGGAGGCCCTTGCGCTCGGCGTCTCCCCTGAATTCCTGGAAAAGTACGGACGGTACTTTGTTACTGCACCCGGACAGGCGGCTAACTTTTCTGCACTTCCCAAGACGGATCAAGATGTTGTGCGCGCTCAAGTCATTGACGTCTTGAATCGTCGTTTCAGTTTCATCAATTACAACGGCTTGACTCGCGCCAAGGTTGCAGAGCTCATCACCGAGGACGGACCGAACCCGTACGAAGACCATGTAGTGATTATCGATGAAGTTCACAACTTCATTTCCCGTATCGCCGACAAGGAGGGTGTCATCGAGCCCGTGTACAAGGCCCTGTACCGTGCCAAGCGATGCAAAGTGGTTGCCTTGTCCGGAACGCCCGTGATCAACCGTCCCAATGAAATTGCATACTTGATGAACTTGTTGCGTGGACCCATTGAGCGTATCGTGATCCCCTTTAAGAATCTGCAGGGGTGGGACGAAGGCAAAATGACCACGACCTTGCGCGAGATGCGGGACGTGGACACGATCGAGTTCAATGCAGTCAAGAAGGTTGCAATGGTCACGCGCAATCCTCCCCAGTTCTCCACTGTGTACAACAAGACGGGCGAGCGTGTTGCAGTGCAGTACAAGAAGGATATGCCGTATACTCCCGTGGCATCTGATTGGGTGACAAGTATCAAGAAGAAGTTTGATACTGAAAATGGATCAGATATTGCTGTGGATCGCGTCACTGTTGAAGAGCTCGAGTGTTTGCCCACCAATTTCGAAGAATTCGCAACCATGTTTCTCGATGGTCTCAACATCAAGAACCCTCTTCTCTTTCAGAAACGTATCCAGGGATTAGTCTCGTACTTCAAGGGTGCCGATGAACGTTTGCTGCCTCGTCGCGTGGAGGATGACAAGATGCTTGAAAAGGTGGAAATGTCCGAGGAACAATTCACCTTGTACTTGGAAACACGCTGGAGTGAGCTCAAGGCAAACAGTAAAAAGACACAGAATCCCCTAAATGAAGACTTCAAGTCTTTTCGTGTCAAGTCTCGTCTCGTCTGCAATTATGCAATCCCGGCCGATTTGCGGGCCCAGTACACGTCAAAGGATGAAGAGGATGAAAAATCTGTTCTCGATAAACCCGAGCTGCTGAATGCGTTGCGTGCGAATCCGGATAAGTACCTGTCCAAGAAGGCACTGGCCAGTTGTGCGCCTAAAATTCTCCGGATCCTCGACAATCTCGACATTGGAGATGGAGCCGAGTGGCGCAATCAGTTCGTCTACTCGCAGTACCGTACACTCGAAGGTCTTGGTGTCTTTTCCGCCGTACTCGATGCAAATGGGTGGCAGCCGTACAAGATCGTCAAGCAGAACAGTCAGTGGGTTGAAGATCCCAATATGACAGACAAACCAGCCTATGCCTTTTACTCTGGCGAAGAGAAGGAAGAAGAGCGCGAATATTTCCGCCAGATTTTCAATGGACGATACGAGCCCAAATTCCCCGAATCACTCAAGACCAGCATTGCCTCGCGCGGTAAGAAGATTTTGTGCCTGTTCATGGCTTCATCGTCTGGCGCAGAGGGAATTACTCTGGCCAATGTCCGGCATGTTCACATTATGGAGCCCTACTGGACACCTGCACGCCATGATCAAGTAATTGGTCGTGCCATTCGTATTTGCTCCCACGCAACCTTGCCACAGGAGGAGCGGACAGTCAGGGTCAGTTTTTACCTGTCCGTCTTTAATGAAAAGAAGGCCAAAACATCCGACTTTCCCAATATTGCAGCCATTCGCAAGGCGGATACATCCACCAAGCGATATGAAGGTCAGCCCGTGGAAAGTTTCATGTCCACAGACGAATATCTGTACGACGTGACCTACAAGAAGGATTTGGTGAATCAGCGTATTGGCACCTTGCTCAAACAGTCTGCCATCGACTGCGAAGTTCACCGGAAACTCCATAGTCGCGAAAAGCCTGTCTTGTCATGTATGCGGTTTGATAGCACTGTGCGTGGTGATGAACTTGCCTTCAAGCCTTCGTTGAAGTCAGACGACCAGGACGAATCCTACTTGCGTAACATGTCACGCAAGCATCGCCGCCTGCAAAAGGCTATGATCAAGGGGATCCCGTTCTTATACGATCTTGATTCGCAAGAACTTTTTGATCCGGCAGCCTATGAGGACAATCGGCGGTTAATCAAGGTGGGTCAGCGTGAATCGGAGGGCAAGGTCCGTTACGTGCTTGCCTGGTGAACATCCTCGAGCCACGGGTCGCACACCTTGGCCCAGCTCTTGAAGGTATACTTCTCAATGGCCGCACGACGAGTGTCAATGTTCTTGGCAGCCGACTCGAGTGCAGTTGCAACTGCCCCAACCTCGAACGTGGGAGCATACAGACCAAGCGGCATTCCACCCGGAAAGTAGTAGCGCGAATCAGGCGTCGTCTTGATTGTGTCGCACACCGTATCATCGAGGAAAGAACCATAGCTTCCGACATCCGTCACCACCTGCGGCGCGCCCGTGTACAGGTGCTCGAGCTGGCAGAGACCGTATCCCTCGCCGTCACTGGTATTCACGCCGATATCCGACAGATTGTAGATCTGGTTGATTGTCTCGTCGTTAATGACATTGGGCGGTGCCGTGTCCACGACCATCAGACGCTTTGCATACTCATCCACGGACAGACCATCCTTGGTCAGCGAATCCTGATAAATACGCTGAACGTCATAATATGCTCCCGACTGGGGGTTGACGTTTGTGACAATCAGGAGATGGGCATTCGGAACCGAGCCAGCCTTCAAGAGACGCACAAAGCCCATGATGGTCACATCAAGGCGCTTGCGCTGACTGTTGCGATTCATGTTCAGGTACACGAGTGCATCCGACGGAATCTTGAAGTTCGTGCGAAGAGATGCGCGCTCGCCCCGAGGCATGTTCGTAAACATGGTAGGATCCACGGCGTGCTCAATCACCTGCGGCACCACGCTACGATCCTTGACCTGGTACTTGCAGTACGTCTCGGCCCACGAATCCGTGAAGCAGTAAATACGGTCGGCGTGCTGGTTCATGCCGTCGATCAGACCCTGGTTGATACCGTGGTACACCTGGTCAACATAGAGCCAGATCTTGTACGGCGGCTTGCTGTCCTTATCGAGCTTCAGCGCCTCGAAGAACTTGCAGATGATCAGGGGGTCATTGTAGATCATGATCACATCCGGCGTCACAGTCTCCACATACTCCTTGATCTTGTTGAAGCCAAAGCCCTCCTCCTTGGGATCCTCATTCGCGGCTGCATCGTACGCGATAACACCCTCCGGGATCTTGCGGTGGCCGGGGCGATTCGGGTGGCGCTGGAATCCGAAATGGAACGTCTTAACCTTGGGAGCGAGAGACCCGAGCTGGCGAAGCATGTTGTATGCGACCTTGGAATACCCGGTTGTCTGATCAACGTGTGTACTGATAAAGAGGAAGCGCATGGTTTGCGTTTTCTCTTCCGTTCTCTATAAATCAGAATGTCTCACCAAGTGAACTCCATGCAGGACTATGTCACGGAGAAAAAGAGGCAGATTATTGCTGCCACCTACAATACCAGCCCGCCTCCCCCGAATCGCGAATACAACAGCATGTACCTTTCGGTCAAGGCAAATGCTGCGACCGTGTACACGAGCCGCCTGGCACCTCCGGCTTCGAACAATGTGAACAATGTCGCAATCGGTCCCGTTACGTATACGAGCTTGTGCTGCCTCACTGGACAAGCTGTCTAATTCGATCTTCTGAAAGACCTAGTACTGAAAATAATGCAGTAAATCGAGCCTTGTCGGCGGTGTCGTTTTTGAACGCATCCTTTATCACTCTTTTTTGTGCTTCGAGGTATTTGTCGATCTCTTCTGGAGTGTGAGAAACGACAAACAAGTAATCCCCCACAAATGAGGAACACGCCATACCATTCCTATCTTTTCCGTCACCTAGGCCTAGACCAGGTGGCATCTCCATTATTCTGAATCCGGCAGCAGCATACAGCTCAAGAGAGGCATTTGTAAACTGTAATGTACTGATGTATGTTTTTTCACGGTACACTGCAATTGGTGCTCTCTCTAGGAATTTAGCTTTGAGGTATTCTTCGAACTCTGCGCGTTCGCAGGAACTTCCATCACGCGAATTAAGCCAATTAAGAGTAAACGTACCGGATTCTAGATTGAAGTACACTCCGGCAAGCTCAACTAAAAGTTCACCGGCTCCATGGATTGTTGTTGCCTTTACACGCATGGCAAGTGCTGAATGATTGACTCCAATCTCGAGTGGCGAGTCCACCTGTGCAATCGCCAGTTGAACCGGTGACCCTGGTCCGGTCTTATACAAGATCCACGTGTACACACCTTGTGGTAACCCGCCGATGTCTTTGTAAAGGGGCATTCCGTACACGTAGTTGATATACAAGTCTTCTCGTTCGGGAGGGAACACCAAGTAACGTTTTCCGTTGGGCCATCTAACGGGTCTAGAAAAACACGGCATCGATGTTTTGTATAAAAGGTCAGGATCAACTACCTTGTAGCCTCGTTCCCAAACCTCTTGACATGCATCACGTGGCGGTGCTCGACCCATCGGACCTCTGCTCAACGAGAACCCTTCTTCCATTGCTTATTCGCATATAAAGAATCAGTGCGCCTAGATACAAATGCCAGGGGCGTTGATGCAACTGGTGTCCGTAGGGGCACAGAATGAACTGGTTAACGGAAAACCGTCCATGACTCATTTCCGTACAGTCTATCGCCGGCACACCAACTTTGCCATGGAACATATTCGCTTAACCTTTGGAACGTCCAACCTTGACTTTGCACCCACAACTAAACGACTCTTGTCGACGCGTATCGATCGGTACGGTCAACTTGTCAATGACTGCTACCTGGTCTTGACACTGCCGGATATTTGGTCACCTCTCGTTTCCGTCTCGCCTCCTCCCACCGGATATGATCCTCGATGCACGGCAATCGGATATGAATTTCAGTGGATCAAGAACATTGGGTACAATTTGATTGATTACATTGAATTGACAATCAATGGTGTCTCGATCCAACGTCTTAACGGCGAATTCCTCAAGTTTTATTCGTACTTTACCCACGATGCCGCCAAGCGCATCCTTGTCGATCAAATGATTGGAAATGTACCCGAAATCTATGATCCGGCAAATGCATATGACCGCCAAAACCAATACCCTCATGCAATCGCCGTCACTAGCACGACTGGCCTTGCCGCACCCATGACCACCGTGCCTGAACCGAGCATCCGGTCCCGTCAACTCATCATCCCTCTTCATTTCTGGTTTTGCGAAAACCCCGGACTGTCTCTTCCATTGATTTCCCTCCAGAATTCCGAGGTCTTTATCAACGTATCGCTCCGTGCCGTTCAGGACCTGTATACGATTATTGATACGAACAACTCGTCGCCTACGTACGGTCAGCGCATCGAGCCGGCTGGATTGTACCCGCTTCAGTTGTTCCTCTCGCCTCCTACAGCTGCCGGTGCGCCCAGCAATCCGTCGGTGACAACCTTTTTCTCGGATCCCTACCTGGAATGCAACTTCATTTCCCTCGATGATACGGAGAGCAACCAGCTTGCCGTTGCAGACCAGACGTTCATGTTCAAGGAGGTCCGTACCTTTTCCAACACGGGACAGTTTGGACCCAATACTGAAATTCAACTCCCGGCGTTCAACTTGGTCACGCGTGTCTTTTTCGCCGCGCGTCGTACCGATATGGAGTTGAACAATCAATGGGATAATTACACGAACTGGCAGAACCCCGATCGCGCACCCTTTACGCCGAATACATTGAGTATCGCCTCGTCTCTCTATTCGAGCGGACAGTACCAGATAACGTCTGTATCGCCGAGGGACAGCGTGATCGACGGTGTCATTCTTTTTAACGGCAAGGATCGGTTCTATACCAAACCCGTGTCGTACTTTTCCCTCTTGCAGTCGTATCGCCACACAACCGGTACTTCGTCATCCGTTCTCCCGGGCGTATACATGTACTCCTTTGCACTGAACAATGATCAGTACCAACCGAGTGGCGCCTTTAATGCGAGTTTTATCGACAAGGTATCGCTGCGTCTTACACTTCAGCAGCCTCTGCCATCCAGCACTGCGATTGCCGGTGCGACCCAGGTTTGCGTTCTTCGCTCCACCGTCTTCAACCAGAACCCCGTGATCATACCTGCTGCAAACTTGAATCTTATCAATCCGACGACAGGCGCACTTTTGTATCCGCCGTCCGATGTCGTGACAGTTGTGCAAACGTCGACTGGGTCACTTTTATTCAATTACACCTACGACGTGATTACATACGTTGAGTCCTACAACTTTATCCGGATTGTCAGTGGACTGGCAAATCTCGTGTTTGCAACATAACAATGGATCAGCACGTTCCAGCTGTGGGACCAGTTACCGAAATCACAGTTGCCCAGATCAAGACGGCCAAGGATACCGTTGATGTCCTTGATTTGATTCCAAAACTGTGTGGCGGCGTTGTCAAATTCGAGGTCCAGCCCATCTACACTCAAGTCCGGACCAAGAAACTCCTGACAACGTCGGAAGATGAAGACAAGCAGGCGGGGTTTCCGGCAGTCCAGTTCTATGTCGAATACACGGACAAGGAAGGCGGGCATACCGATTCATACAAGACAACAGAGACTGTAACGCTGGGCGAGTACAATACATGGGGACAGATCTTGTGCGCGCCCCAGTCTATGGCCTATCAGTTAAGCGTGTGGGCAGCCATTGGTGTCATGGGATTCTTGGCCATTGTCTTGTGGGTCGTCAATATCATCTATGCGTGGAAGATCTGGGACACAAACACGAAAAACTTTGATGCTGGATTAAATTCGTCAGATAGCCGGTTCAGTGACGTTGGTAGCTTCTTTGCTCGAGTCGCATCCTGGGTTTCTTCGCCCGTGTTCAAGTTCTTTATGGCAATCATGGCAGCTACGGTGCCCTTTGCAACTGCCTTTGTCGACATTCTCTTTTACTTCTTTGTGATTGCCCCGGGATCCAAGATGGTAGGAACAGAATCTATTGTCGATGGGAAGTAATGATTGAACTTCACTGGGTTGTGGGCGGGCTTGTGACGGGTCTCGTCTTGTCCACTGTTTTTATTCCACCTACACGCATTGAGAAACGTGTGCCAACTCCGACGGATCCCTCGACTGTTTATACGACGGATACGGGATGTGTTCGTCTGACCCCGGTTGAAGTTCCGTGCACAACCGAGCCAGAATCGTTCAATCTTTTAGCATCCTTCAAGTAATGATCACCCAAGTACTTGAACGAGGAGCATCGTTCTTTTCGTTCATTATTGGGCTGGGAATCGCAGCCCTGCTTTTCCACCGTAATTACGAGACCAAGACACAACTTGCAGTCCCGCTCCAAGATGCAACGACCAAGGTAAGTCAGTTTGACGGAAAGTGCTATCGCTTCCGCGTCGAGGACGCATCTTGTGAATTCGCGTCTTCCTTATAAACAAAAATGGACGACGCAACATCCCTTGACGCACTGCTTCCTAGTCCCCAAGGTCCTCAATCGGCTGGCCCTTCGGTGCCGATGCCGTCCGGTCCCGGGCCCACATCCGGTATGACACCGTCGTTCAAGCCAACGCTCCCCGCGATGGGTTGGATGTTTCGGAACCTCAAAATCTACTTTTGCTTCTTCTTGGCGGCTGCACTCATTTCGCTCTCGACCCCCCGCAATCTCCTGCTCCAGTACTTTCCGAATGCATACACATCCGGAGGCGTCGTCAGTTACACGGGCGCGGCAATTCTCGGTGCTGCAGGTGTTGTGATTTCTCACCTCCTGGTTGTGTTCCTGTCGAGTATGGGCGTCTAAACACAATTTCTCCTATGTAGTCAATGTACAGACAGCCGCCCGTTCGCGTGCATCCGCGTATTCTGTTGGGTGCGGGGCATATGCTAACGCCTGCATTTGTAGCGCGACACAAGATTACTCATGTAATTAATTGCGCATTCCCCGAAGATTCGCCCCTGTGGTTCCGGAAAAAGTTCCCGGATCAGTATGCGTGCATGGGTGCTCTCGATTCCGTCCATGTGCGGATTTTGGATTGGTACCCTCGCTTCGAGTCAACCATGCGCAAATTTCTCCGTGAATCAAATGGAACCATTTTTGTCCATTGTCAGGCCGGTATTAACCGGTCTGCCTATTTACTCCTCTTTTTCATGACGGTGAATTTCAATCAAGACTTTGGAAAACTCGTGCGGGAAGTGCGGAAATATCGGACCGTTTGTACCAACCCATCCTTTATGAAGGAAGTAGCAACGGTTCTGGCAGTTGGATAGTCGAAAACGAAATCTGTATTCGTAAAGAACAGGGAGATTGGCCCCCAACATTCTCCACATTCAAAATGTCTTCCTCCATCCTTTCCCCCACAATCACCCACCACCTCTTCTTCTGCAGCGAGCCCCAGTGCTCAAACCAAGTCAGCGCCTACAACGACATGTGCCTCGAGTGCGAGTGCGAGGCATCCACAATTTCCGAGTGCCCGGGCTGCGGCGACGTCACTGCCAACGGCTACTGCTACGACTGCTGGCAGGAGCGCTTCGGCATGGACGAGGAGCCGGTGAGCTGGTACAAGCCAATCTGCATGGGTTGCGACAATGCCTATGCGCGTGACGGCGGCGAGTACTGCGACGACTGTGCAAACAGGCACAAGTATCCCTTCCGTTACGTCTGCAGCCGTTGCGACGAGACGTTCCGGATGGCCAAGATGGCGAGTACGGACGAACCGATTTGCGGAGAGTGCCACCTCGAAGCGGCTGACATCGTGCAGACGTGGTGGCGCAGCGTTCGGGAGCCCAAGGCTCTGACACCGATCCGGATCCCCAAGCTCCCATGCGCAGATTGCGGATCCGTGCCTCCTGACGGACACTTCCCGTGCTACCGCGACGACGATCCTCTCTGCGCCCAGTGCGGGGAAACCACCTGCCTCGAGTGTGGCAACCGCTTCGTAGCCGAGGCGCTCAATACGTTGGCCCTCTGCCGCCCGTGCAAGCAGATGCTCGATGAGACCAAGCGCTACTGCCAGTGGTGCGACGGCTACTACAACCTCAAGTTGGGCGACGCGGAGAGGGTCCAGTGCTACGATTGCGAGAAGTACAGCTGCACGTGCGATGACTCGGGGCGGATGTGCAACTTCTGCGCGGAGGAGTACAAGGAGCCGTGCCGCGGCTGCGGAGTCTACAGCGATTTGTGGGCGGACGACACGTACTGCCGCAAGTGCTACGTAGTTCGCTACGGGTACGAGTTCCCCCCGAAGACGGTGCCGCCCATCATGAACCCGGAGAACGTGTGCGAAGAGTGCGGCATGGAAAGCTTGACCGACTGCGACTGCAAGGTCGAGCCGGAGCGCAAGCCCCGCGGCTGTTGCGGCTGCTGATACCCCGGCTGCTAGAGAGATCCACAAAAAAACCTTTTTACATGGAACCGTCTATCAATATATGGCGCTATAGTCTAGTGGTTAGGACAGGAGGCTTTGAACCTCTTAACGCAGGTTCGATCCCTGCTAGTGCCAAACAGGTGTGTCCGAGTTGGTTAAGGAGGCAGGCTTAAGATCTGCTGGAGAAATCCTCGTGGGTTCAAATCCCACCGCCTGTATTCTTTTTTGCACACGATGCACAATTTCCGACCAAACGGTCTGATTGGGCATTCATGTAAAGTCCCACAGCAACGACAAGGAGTACTACAATCAAGATCCAAGCCCACGCCATTTACTTACGAGTCCGACGAGATTTGCGCCGGGTGCGACGACCTCCACGCCGGGCCGGGGAGCCTGGATTCGAAGGTGGTTGAGGATTTTCATTGTACTCGATGCTTGCAGGGAAGTTATTCTTCATTAGTTCATACAACGGTTCAGAACCATGGATAGATGCAAGAACGGTACCCCTTGATTCAACAGTGACCGCATCTTCGTCGATTTGAATCATGGTGTTTTGGTCAGCCGACGACTTGATCTGGTACGCAGCTGGCTTTTTGATCACAGAAAGCCCTCCCGATGGAAGATAGACCTTCGATCCCTTGTAGGAGACTGACGAGAGCTCATCGTTTATCAAAGTGATTTCCCAGTCGCCAGCTGAACTTTTAAAAGGCAACGGCATTACTTACTTACACGAATATCTTGAACGAGTGGTATGGACGTCTTCAAGGTCCGCAAGATTCGGGAAACCGGATCCTCATCGATGGGTACGCTGGACTCTGTTCATCATGACATTGTCCAGGGTCTCAAGGACTCCAAGACAAAGAAGGTAGAGTTAACGGAAGAACTCGAGGGTCTGCGTAAAAAGATCGAGGAAACACGAACGTCCAACGACATGAAAGTGATCTTGCAATGCTCGGAATGGGAAAAACGCGTGCGTGAAATTGAAGAGGAAGTGTCGCATCTCAATCCGATCGAGGGGTACTACTTGAAGAACATGGACATCTTGACGGAATACTACAAGCGATCGGAAGCCCCTAGTCTAGCCGTTGCTTCACCCAAGGATGCCAATACGTTCCTGAAATTCTTTGCCTCTGCTGCTCCTGCTGAAGGTGTGTCTCGCAAACAGATCTTTGACGAGTACGTGACACGCATGAAACTGTCGAACTGCCCGGATGTTGTCCAGCAAATGACTGAACACTGCAACCAATGCAATGTCGCGCGCGAAGAAATCAGTTCCGAGGGAATCTTGGTCTGCCCGAACTGTGGATCGGAAGAGTATGCTCTCGTGGTTTCGGACTTTCCCTCCTTCCGGGACCCGCCCAAGGAACGGAACAATTATGCATACAAGAAAATCAACCACTTGAATGAGATTCTGAACCAGTTCCAAGCCAAGGAATCCACCATGATCCCGGAGGAGGTCATGAACGAAGTGGTTCTTGAAATCCGGAAACGGCGGATCAATAACATTGCAGACTTGACGGAAAAGGAGATTCGTGAAATCTTGAAGAAACTGGGCCGATCCAAGTACTACGAACACGCCGCCCACATTCTGTCGCGTTTGAACGGGAATCCACCACCGACCATTACCCCGGAAATCGAGGAAAAGGTCCGCAATATGTTTCAAGAAATCCAGGCACCGTTCCTGCTGTATTGCCCGAACGACCGGACCAATTTCTTGAGCTATTCGTACATCTTGTACAAGTTTTTCGAGCTGCTGGATCTCGATGAGTACAAGGTCTACTTTCCGCTGCTCAAGTCACGAGACCGACTGATCGCGCACGATCACATCTGGGAGAAGATCTGTTCCTACTTGAAGTGGGAATTTATTCGTAGCGTTTAGTAAATGCCGCCACTTGAAGTGGGAAAGAAATACTATGTCGAACCGAAGATGGCACATCTTCACATGATCAATGCCAATACAATCATGAACAATCCAGACATTCGAAAACCGCCGATTGCAAAGTATCTTGGCGGAAAAACCTTCCTCTTCGATTCGGATACTGTTGCACTCGGAGTCCATACAGAACTCAAGAAACCATTTTGGGTCTTTACGCCCGTGGATGGAGGAGATCCACTTGCAGTCGATGACAAAAATGATCCCCAACCTCTCGAGGGCGGACGTACCCGCAAGCGCAAGTCCCGCAAGTCCGGGAAATCTCGCCGTAGCCGTCGGTAATCCGAGGTTTTAACACATTGGGAGTCTATACACAAAATGTCGCACGTAGTTCGCGTCGCGGGGCGAATGATTGAACTTTCGGGGCTGCACGGTATATGGCTTGGAACCAAATTTCCATTCGGATCGCGGATCACGCTGTATTATACCAATGGATCCCCCACGCAGACGATCGACTATGAGTATGGTCAGTGGGAACAGGCTGAAAAGGATAGGAACATGATAAAGGCCTTATGCCCACGAGATCCGGTAAAAAGCAGTGAACGTCCGACGGGAGACACTGCACCCGGGGAACGTCTCCTTTAACACATTCTCCACCCTATCGCGAGACACGTACAATGGAGCTTCAATAAACACATACTTCTCGCCCATACGAGCAGCATCGGCTGCCTCGCGTTCGGATGTTCGGATAAAAAGATCGATACGGTTGTTTTCATCGGATAATGTACGGAGCTCTTCGGCACTAGGCATTACTTGAGTGTGCGTAATCTCGTTAAAATTACTGCAAGAGTGGGCCGGGTGCCTGACGCTTCACAAACATCTGCTTCATTCTCTCCGGGCCGAAGGACTCGTCCACGACCATACGTACCACATCTGGATCGAACGTCTTGCACGAAAACACATCGAGGTACATGTCATTTGTCTCTTCACAAAAGTGGGCGCAAATGTTGGATGTCTCGATCAACTGAACCAGTGTGTACCCCTTCTTGTTTCCCTCTCCAAACATGACAATCTGGGGCTTGCCGAATGCAACCATATCAATCTCCTTGACAAGACGGTGTGTGAAGGTCTCGATGGTCCGAGGGCAACGGATCGTGTGAGGGGTGCAGCGGGCAACGTCGAGCATAAGATGGTATCCCCACGACATGATAGCTATATCTTCTCTCGTGAAAATGTAATGAAGTTTTCGTTTCCCGGGCGCGCCCCGGAAATCAATGGGCATGTCGTAAATCTCTTACTAAACATCGTAATGCTTGCGGTGGTGTATGCAATTCTAGGCGCAATCGTGTCAGTCTTTGTCGACAATCTGTTTCCCAAGTACTCGGACTCTTGGAAAGAGCTTCCTTCATACATCCAGGTTGCCGACGTCTTGTCTGAATATTCGATGCTTGCCTTGTTAGCCTTCTTTTCCGCGTATTTTGTAGATTATGTTGTCCCCTACTTTCCGATCCGTCGCGATCTCGAGACGTATGTGGAAGTATTTGGCGGGCGCATGGTCTTCATGTACGTTGTCTTCATCTTTGTGCAACGGGATTTAGATGAGAAGGTTCGGTTCTTGTACAGCGAGGTCTTCACTTCCTACGACGTCCTCCGAAAACAGCGGGAGAACTTCCAACGGAAGCCGAAGATTTGAGAGCAATCGCATAGAACGGGTAGTACAGGTAGGGGAAGAGGAAATCAATAAAGGCCCACAGGTACGAGCCATAGGTATCAAACGACAACTTGGCCGCACCGTAGTGGAAGATCAGCAGGGGAATGCTGCCCAGTAACACGAGGATAATCGTGTACAGACTCGTTCCGGCAACCACGGCCGTATCCACCGCAGACGTTGCCGTGTTTCCAACAGCCGATGCAACAGTGGGAACGACGGAAGACTTGCACATTCCGCTCGTTGAATCAAACACTTGTCCGGCGGGACACGGAACCGGAACTGGGGGAATACCTGTAGGTGCAGGTGTGCTCATTTACGTGATATCAGGAAATTTATTAGCTCACTCAAAGTAAAATGTCCACCGACAAGGCTGAAGACCGCAAAGATGCTGCAGTTCCCGCGCCGGTTGTTGTCGAGCCCCCGGCTGTTCCTGCACCCTCGTCATCCTCGGAGATTGCGACGGACTCTACGCTCTTCAAGAACTTCGATGCCAAGAATCCGGTTCCTACCATTCTTGCCGTGTATGCTCACTTCCAGACGCTCAAGGGAGTCACGGACGAGGAACGCACCAAGCTTCTGACAGGCGTTCTTGTCCACCTCGTGGACACGGCCCCGGGTCTCCCGGATGACAAGAAGGGCGATGCCAAGGCACTGATGCAGACACTTGTGCCCCACGTTATCCAGGCCATTGAAACCGTCAAGAAGGAGGTGGAGTCGCTTATCCCTCCCCAGCTCAAGGCGGTGGAGGCCAAGGTCAAGTCGTGCTTTGGCTGGTAATTACATGGAAGATGCGCAAAACACACAATGGGCATTCCGTACTATGTTGCATCCCTGCTGAAAACTCACCGAACCATCCAGACCCGGTATGACACGTTTGAGTGTGATGTCTTGGGACTTGATTTTAATTGTTTTATTCACACAGTTCTTGACGACGCAGATCCGATCGGAAGCGTAGTGAAAGGACTCCGGACATACCTGGACCGTATCCGGGCAAGGACCATTGTGGTGGCATTCGATGGATTAGTCCCGTATGCAAAGATGGTGCAGCAGCGGTACCGTCGATTCAAGAAATCTGACAAGGGAGTGTTTGACAGAAACCAGATTTCACCGGGCACGACCTACATGCTTGAGTTGGAGGCAGCCTTGCGGGCCGCGTTTCCGCATTTGATTGTATCCGGGACGTTGGAGCGTGGAGAGGGCGAGCACAAGTTGTTCACATACCTGCGAGGGTACGAGGGCCCTCGGCGTCGCATTGCCATCTACGGCCTGGATGCAGATCTGGTCCTGATCGCATTGGCCCAGCACCGGTTGGGCGATATCTACCTCTTGCGTGATGACGATGCCTTTTCCGTGACAGCCCTGATTGCCGCCTTGCCTATGCCCGTCGACGACTATGTTCGCAAATGCATTCTCTGTTTCGGGAACGATTTTATGCCGACTTTGGGAATGTTCTCGTTGCGCCATCACGGTCATGCGCGGGCCATGCACTTGACACTTGAAAAGGCTGCTGAACAGGAGACGGCTGTCTTGGTGAAGTCCATTCCGTCCGAGGATGGGTATGCCCTCGAACTCCGTCACGGATTGCGTCTTGATGGTATCTTGGATTGGAAGCCCGTGGTCCAGGCGTTTTGGAAGACGTATATGTGGACGCTCGAGTACTTTACGACATCTGAAGTTCCGGATTGGTGTTGGGTGTACCCGTATGCAGAGGCACCACTCGTCCAAACCCTTGTGGATTTCGTCGAGCCGATGGAGTTTGAGTGGGAGTACCCGGACCCCCCATTTGGGATTGCCGAGCAGCTTGATTTCATTTTGCCCAAGTCGGGGGATTACCTGTATAGCGAAGAGACCGAGACACGGCCGTTATGGATGAAACGATTTGCATGGGAGTCTGACCCGTTGATTCACTTGCCATGGGATCCGGCGCGCCCACCTACTTCTGTTTCGGAGTGGGGGAGTAAAACACTCCGTAAATGATGAGAAACGCAGCGGCAAGGTTGCCGGCTGCATGATAGGTTTGCATTGCCTTGGGCATGATATCCTTCAGCATCCAAAGGTGCGTGCCGATAACGACTGCAAGTCCAACATACACAGCCCAGACGTTCATTTATCTTATTGCAAGCGAAGAACTCCGCCGACGAATCGGAGTTTCCTTCCTGATGCCTGCTGCTGACGAGGGCGCAATGACACTTCAGTGGCCGCAGTCACCTCCATATCCGTAATCACCACGACATCCTCGGCAATTGATACTTCAAAGTTATTGCTTCGAGAAGTTGCATATTCCCCTTCCACTTTGATCATTTCATTGATCTTCCGTAACGCCGCGATTCCCGACGCATCTTGGAACAACCTCCAGTGCTTCCGGATATGCACGTAATATGCACCACGATACTCCTGTGTCGATCGTGTCTTGACAACATTCCGCAAGGTCTCCAAACACGAATCGACCGACAAGTACACGGGCTTGTGTAGACGACGATTCACGGAATTATGGAGACGAAATGTTGCAACCAAAAAGGATTGACGCGAATTCATCATTCCGGGGAATTGGACACGATACCCAGTGAGCGCATTGGCAAAGTGGTCCCGGCATGAAGGGCACGTGATCGTCTCTTGGAACAAGGTCAGCCACTTGGCCATTAATACCCGCTCTGCGTCCGATGGCGAGTCGGGATACAAGGACGCCATTGAATGGAGCGTCATCCATCCGAGCGGGCCCCACACACTTGTCATTATTTGATTATGCGGGAATCATTCCGGCTGTCATACCGCCATCCAAGATTTCCTTAACAAGATGCGGAGGAGCCTTTGAGCTCACCTTGATACCCGCCTTGCGAAGATGATCACGAGCCTGTGTATCTGTCATTGAACGAACTGTACGACGAATGTTGCGTTCACGCTTTTTCCGACCCGATTCCGTGAGAATACGAAGAGTACCCTTGCGAAACGGAGGGGGTCGTGCAGGGTCCCGAACACCTTCTGCCTTCCGTGTCATGCGCAACGAGCTCTTGGGATACGTCTTTTGGGTACGTTTTCCCGCCTTTGGCAGTGGGACTGGAGCTGGAGCCGGAGCCGGAGGACCCCCTGTCTTGACAATCTTGTAGACCGGCTTTGTGTCTGTCATTGTTAAAAACGAAGACCTTTTATTTACGGAGAACGTTTACCATAGTACCATGGAGTGGGCAGCAGCATCCGCATATTTCGCAAGCGGCGTTCGTCGTCTCGTGGACCACCAGCTCGACTCCTTTGAAGATTTCGTTCGCAACAAGATTCCACTGATTGTCCAGTCTACGCCTCCCATCACGGTGTGGCACGAACTCGATGAGGCCACGAAAAAGTACAAGTACGAGTTCCGTCTTCTCTTTGAGAATGTCACCTACACCAAGCCCAAGCTTCAAGAGGCGACCGGACGCGTCAAGCCAATGCTTCCTGCAGAGGCACGCATTCGCAACTTCACTTATGCGGCCCAGATGCATGCGGATATCCGGTTTGTGGCTCGCACCTACAAGGGCGAGAAGCTTGATACATTTGACGAGGAGTCGCGGGTCTTTGAGGGTATTTCCATGGGCAAGCTCCCCGTCATGCTCGGATCCAGTCTGTGTCTCCTCAAGGACTACCCGGCATCCTTGGCCGAGATGGGCGAGTGTTCGCATGACCCACTCGGGTATTTCGTCGTCCATGGCTCGGAGCGCACCATCCTTTGCCAGGAAAAGGTGGCGGATAACCGGATCATGATCTTTCAGAACAAGCGTACGACATCCAAGCATCTCTATTCGGTCGAAATGAAGTCGCTGCACGAGTCCTTCACCACTCCGCCCAAGAAGCTCGAGATCCGTTTGAGTTCCAAGTTCAATGGATTCGGATACCCGATGATGGCCTGTGTCCCCAGGTTCCGTGAGGACATTCCAGTTGTCGTGTACTTTCGAGCCCTCGGTGTCGTGACAGATCGCGAGATTACACGACTCATTTGGGGCTCCGAGACCGAGTCTCATTGCGAGTTGCTGGCTGCATCGTTCCGCGACGCATCTGAACTTGGAATCTTCACCCAAACAGAGGCAGTGTCGTACCTCTCGAACCACCTGCAGTATGGCACCAACCAGGAGGATAAGTGTGCATATGTTCGTCATTTGCTCACGACCGAGTACCTGCCTCACGTTCGATTTGCCGGCGAGATCACCACTCCGGAGATCTTGAACGCTCGTCGTGCCGTTCTGACTGCGTCCATGATTCGTCGACTGCTCCTGACGTATTGCAAGCACATTCCACTCGATGACCGTGATGCCTACCCGAACAAGCGCGTTGTCACAACGGGTGCCCTGTTAACTCACTTGTTCCGTCAGCTGTTCCAAAAGGTGTGCAACGATACTCGCAATGAGTTTGTGCAGGAAGTCAATAACGATAACTGGAAGAAGGGTGAACCGCGGCCGCTGGAGATTCTGTCCATCAATAACCTGTACAAGATCCTGAAGCTCTCGACCATTGAGGGCAAGTTGAAGCAGGCACTGGCCACCGGAAACTTTACCGTGCTTGGACTCGGCACCTCATCCTCAACCTCTCTCTCCAACGCCACCAAGGTCGGTGTATCCCAGGTTCTGGCTCGCATGTCCTATGCATCCACCCTGTCGCATCTGCGCCGTATCCAGACACCGGTGGAAAAGTCGGGTAAGTTGTTGGCACCTCGCAAGCTCCACGGCACGTCCTGGGGGTTCATGTGTCCGGTCGAGACTCCGGAGGGTCATTCAGTCGGTATCGTCAAGACCATGTCACTGCTCACATCGGTCTCGCAGCACGTGCCCTCGCACACGATTCTCCACTTTCTCCGCGACTATCCCTTGACGTGGGTGGAGACCCCGCGTGTCTATGACGGAACATCCATTAGCGTGAACGGTGTTCTGGTTGCGTATACGTCCAACCCTCACAGTCTCGTGACGGCTATGCGCGCAGCCAAGCACTCGATGCGCCTTCACCCCCATACGTCAATTGCCTGGTTCACTTTGCTGAATACGATTTGCATCGAGACGGATGGTGGTCGTGTTGTGCGTCCGGTGTTTCGTGTTGGCACCCAGCCACCGACGGGCGGGGCAGCCAAGGACTGGAATAACTGGGTCAAGACATGCGTCGAGTACATTGATGCCTCCGAGACGGAGACGCTCCGGATCGCCCTCACGCGCGACTTGATCACGACGCACACGCATTACGAGATCCACCCATCGCTTCTGTTGGGACATATGGCAGCTACCATTCCTCTTTCGGACCACAACCAGTCGCCTCGAAACACCTATCAGTCAGCCATGGGGAAGCAGTCCATGTGTATCTACGCGAGCAACTTTGCCAAGCGTCTGGACAAGAACGCCTACGTTCTCTGCTCCATCACCCGCCCAATTGTCGAGACCCGGAGTATGAACATGCTCAAGATGCACGAGATGCCGTTTGGAATGAATGCCATTGTTGCCATTGCGTGTTACGGTGGCTACAACCAGGAGGATTCGATCATCATGAACCGGTCTGCTGTGAATCGCGGACTGTTCCGGGGACTCTATTACACCATGTACAAGGACGAGGAGCATCGGAATGTCACCTCGGGCAGGGAGGAAAAGTTCATGCGTCCCGAGAAGAAGAGTACTCGCAAGTACAAGAACACGAGCTATGCAGCCGTGAATGAGAATGGTATCCCGATCTTGAATGCAACTCTCCAGGAGAATGATGTTGTGATTGGCAAGGTGGTGAATCTCCGGCATGATACGGCCGGGTACTCGTTCCGCGACGCTTCGACCACGCACAAGAACTCCGAGCCTTGCCGCGTTGATGGTGTGTGGCAGGACAAGAATTCAGATGGGTATCCGTTTGTCAAGGTCCGCGTTGTGTCCGAGCGTGTTCCCCAGGTGGGTGACAAGTTTTCAAGCCGCCACGGTCAGAAGGGAACTGTTGGTATGCTCCTGAATGAGGAGGATATGCCCTTTGCAGCATCCGGGTTGCGTCCGGACTTGATTATGAATCCTCACGCGGTTCCTTCCCGCATGACAATTGCACAGTTGATGGAGTGTATCTTTGGTAAGATCTGTACCAAGAAGGGATCGCTTGCAGATGGCACGCCGTATAACCATCTCAAGGTTGATGAGCTCCGGAAGCAAATGGCTGAATTGGGCATGCACCCGTACGGCAATGAGGTCTTGTACAATGGACAGACGGGCGAAATGATGGAAGCCGAGATCTTCATGGGCCCGACCTTCTACCAGCGCCTCAAGCATATGGTGATGGACAAGCAGCATTCTCGCGCCCGCGGCCCCATTGTCTCGCTCACTCGTCAGCCGTGTGAGGGCAGGAGTCGTGACGGCGGTTTGCGGGTGGGAGAGATGGAGCGTGATTGTATGATCTCACACGGTGCCTCGGTGTTTACCAAGGAGCGTCTGATGGATGTGTCTGACCCATTCCTCACGGGAATCTGCAAGACGTGCGGCACTCTTGCAGTCGTGAACCCGGCAGAAGGAATCTATTCGTGTGGTTCGTGCGGCAACATGACGGATTTCGTTCAAAAGACCATTCCGTACGCAATGAAGTTGTGGATGCAAGAGTTGGAGGCCATGCATATCGTCCCTCACATGATCATGAGCTAAAGGTAGAAATCCTCATGTTTCATTCCACACGCAAACAAATCCGCCTTGTTCGTACTTCCTGCAATGGTTTGTTCATCCGGTGATTCAATAGCAATCGGGTACAGCATGGCATCGCGACGACATCCTAGTTCAGGCGTGTCAAACAAGACCCAGTCGGTCACAAAATGATTTTTGAATGGAATGGCCAAATCGTCAATGGAAAAGAGATCAGACAAGTACTTGGCATAGCGATGCGTGACCATGTAACATTGTGCTCCCCATGGATTGGACGTTCCGACATTCCGGATAATATACTCTCCGCCCACACAGGACCATTCACCTTGTGGAAAGTTAACGTACCCGAGCGACAAGACATCTGTATTGCCTTCCATCATGTGTGGAGTCAATGCATCCACTAGCCTATTAAAGTGTTTGTGGAATCGGACGTCATCTTCAATGATGATACCGAGTGGTTCACCGCTTCTTGCAAACTCTGCCAGGGCACGCATATGACCCATGGTTGCTGCACATCCGGTGGGGTAGGATGTATTCCTTTCGAAACACGTCTTGCCCCGACGCTGCACCTCTTCATCTGTCCATAACGGGGAAGGGACCAGCACGATGTCGAGACCGAGTGGTTCTGCGGCTTTTATCAGCCTCTCGCCGCGCCCCCGGTCGCAATTGACTGCATAAATCCGCATTCCACCTTCCTGTGTTTTGTGTGTAGATTGTTTGCCGTAAGAAAAAAATATTGGCATTGAACACAACAAGCAATATGGGTGGTGGTCTTCTTCAGCTCGTCAGCTACGGTGCGCAGGATATCTACATTTCCGGTAACCCCCAGATCACGTTCTGGAAGGTGCTGTTCAAGCGTCACACGAACTTCGCGATGGAGTCCATTGAGGTGACGTTCAACGGCCAGGCGGACTTCAACCGCCGCGTGACGGCCATCATCAACCGTAACGCCGACCTGATGTACCGCACGTACGTGCAGGTGGTTCTGCCGACGATCGATCTCTCGTCGACGAACAACTCGACGGTTTCCCGCTTCCGCTGGCTCAACTACGTGGGCCACCGTCTGATCAAGACGGTTGAGCTCGAGATCGGCGGCCAGCGCATCGACCGCCAGTACGGCGACTGGATGCAGATCTGGACCCAGCTGTCCCAGGATGCGGGCACGATCAAGGGCCTCGATGACATGATCGGCAACACGCACGACCTCGTGCTGATGAAGGACCGCAAGGGCTACGCGCTGGACCAGTCGTGCGCCGGTGCCGAGCTGACCAACACGTGCGCGCCGCGTGCGGGTACCCCGGCCAAGACGCTGTACATCCCGCTCCAGTTCTGGTTCTGCCGCAACCCGGGCCTGGCGATCCCGCTCATCGCGCTCCAGTACCACGAGGTGCGCATCAACGTGGAGTTCGAGCAGTGGGTCAACTGCTGCTACTACGAGGGCACGGCGACGACGGCGATCCAGTCCCTGACGGCCGCGTCGCTCTACATCGACTATGTCTACCTGGACACGGAGGAGCGCCGCCGCTTCGCCCAGCAGTCGCACGAGTACCTCATCGAGCAGCTGCAGTTCACGGGTGCCGAGTCGATCACGAGCTCGAGCAACAAGATCCAGCTGAACTTTAACCACCCGGTGAAGGAGCTCGTGTGGGTCGTCCAGCGTGACTGGTTCATTGACTGCTCGAACCCGGGCGCCCAGTCCTCCTTCATCCAGGAGGTCAACGGATGCCAGCCGTTCAACTACTCCGACGACTTCTCGACGGAGGGTGTGATCATGGACGTGCTCGCCCGCGGCTCGCTGGGTGGCGGTGCCTCGACGCTCAACGTGCCGACGACGGCCGATGGTCCTTCGGGCCCGTACCTCCCGGGTGTGGGTATCCAGGTTGGCCCGTCCCTCCAGGGCGCCAGCTGGCTCGACACGAACTTCGGCTCGTCGGGCAACGACCAGGCCTACCTGTTCGAGGACACGACGAACTACCTGCTCGCCAAGGTGGTGCTCGACTCGGGTGTTCGCTGCACGGGCAAGAACCCGACGGAGGTGGCCAAGATCCAGCTCAACGGCCAGGACCGCTTCACGGAGCGCGAGGGACGCTACTTCAGCATCGTCCAGCCGTTCCAGCACCACACGCGTACCCCGAGCCCGGGTATCTGCGTGTACTCCTTCGCGCTCAAGCCGGAGGAGCACCAGCCCAGCGGCAGCTGCAACTTCTCGCGTATCGACAAGGCGACCCTGCAGCTCACGGTCTCCGTCAACACGGTGCGCTCTGGCCGCACGGCGCAGGTCCGCGTGTACGCCGTCAACTACAACGTGCTGCGTGTGATGTCCGGCATGGGTGGCCTGGCCTACAGCAACTAGAGACAGCCGAGAGGTCCAACACCACGAAGAAGAATCAAACACAAAACCCCAAATGGGCGCGAAGAATCGCTTCCATTAAGGTAATGGACGCTTACGTAATCCATCTTTCGCATCGAACGGATCGGATGAAACTCATACAGCAGAACCATAAATTGTACCCCTGCTTGAACTTGAAGGTTGTCGATGCTGTTGCACATTCGAATGGTGCAATTGGCTGTCTGCGATCTCATCAAAAAATTATTCAGATGGCCAAGAATGCCGGGAAACCCTACGTATTGGTCTTGGAAGACGACTGCAAGTTCTTGATTCAGAATGGGTTCTTGTTCAAGCATCTGAACCATATGGTGGACTACTTGAATCGACACCCGCAAATCCAAGTGTTGAATGGATCTGCAAACTTTTCAGAACCGGAACCCTTGACATGGAAAACTGAAGGCGATCTCACCTTTTTGCATGCCGACCATGTATCCACAACACATTGCGTTCTGTATACTGCATCCTCGTATGACGCAGTCCTGGCATTTGACGATGAAAGTCCGATTGATGACGCACTCAATTCACTCCGAATGGAATTTGTGTTCCCATTCTTGGCGACACAAGCTCCTTCGTATTCAGATATTCAAAAAGAGGATGTTGAACATAAAATCGCCCGATCTTATGCATTTGTCAGGGATGTGTTAGCAAATGGACGATAAACCTTGGGTCGCTCTTCCATAATGAATTCGACCAACTTGTCGATCTCCGTCTTGTGTTCCGAGTAGGGGCGGATGCAATGGGAATCTGCATAAACGTCCCGGTAAATATCACTCGGCTGGTAATGCCACTCATGACGGTCGATGCGCGCATACGAGTTTCCACGTCCCATCATGACGAAAATAGACTGATCGTGATACACCTTCATCTTGTACGTGGAATAGGCTTCATCCACACCCCAGCGCTGAATGACGGTCCCGTCATTGAGCACGTGGTTGTATCCCTCATTATAGTCGCTGACTCGCTTCACCGACTCTGGCCACGTTTCCGGAAGATCAAACACCTTGGTGAACAAGGACCCCTTTGCAACATGGTAACACACGGGCATGTAATCGTGTTGCGGGTTCAGGTGAATGTACTTGGTATCGGGAAACGGCTCGACCAATCCCGTAAAGTACCGCCGGGAAATCGGCAGCATGTCAATGTCGGACAGGATACACACCTTGTCCGGGTACTGTGATGGAATCCAGAATCGGGCCCAGCAGCACTGGAAGGGAACGGGAATATCCGGAACCGGCTTGAGCTTGACTACGATACCATATGTCGTGTCAATCAGAATATCATGGTTCTCATCCACATACACGAGCAGCGGCGTCACTCCAAACTTGAGTTTCCAGATTTTGGAAACAATGGGCCAGAAATCCAGATAGAACGGATTTGAATCCGAACTATGAATGGCAAGATCAATCTTCATTGTAAGTAGTCGCGGACACTAAATGTAACTGGCTTCCGCGGGGGTGCGACGAGAGGATCTGTCCAAGAATCCACAATGCAGCAGGGGAACTGCTCGTAGAAAGAAACCAGTGGACATGATCGAAGTACAACAGGGGTTGCGCCACAGTAGAGAGCTTCGTAAAACCGATGAGTGTCAATGCCCGTTCCCTCTGGACAAGGGACAAACTGTGCAGACTCGAGGCGGCGGTAATACTCCGGTCGGTTCAACTCGGGTGGGTCGTGCTCGGCATTCGGAAAGGCGTTGAAACACGCACTCCGGGCTTGGTAATTTGTGCGGATCGTAAAGTTCATATACACGGGAACTGTGCGTTCCACATTGGACGGTTCATAGGTCGCCAGCCACTCGAGGTCCCGATCGGGGAATCCAAGTGGAATTGTTGTCAACTTGGGGTGAGTAACGGTGGTATTGATCGAATAAATGTGCTGGGCAAAGGGAAGCAGCATATCGAGCTTTTGCTTGTCGAATTGCTGATCCGAATTGTGAACCACGAATGTAAAGTACTTGCGAGGAAACCGATACAGCCCCGATGCGAAATCCTTGACATAATCTCCATTCAAAAAGACTGTATCCCCCGTATTTGCAGCTGGAAAGGAGAATGTCGCCGGGGGGTATCGAGAATCATACGACCACCTGCACTCCTTCATAAACGCTTTCCCGGAAATCATTGTATCTGTATAAGGAGGTAATGGTAAATGTCTTTTCCTTTTGCCTGTATGGCCCCCAGAATCCTCGGTACTATCCGGATCCAATGAATGAGAACATCAATTTGGTCTTGAAATACTTTCCGGACTGGAAAGTGTTTGTGTACTTGGGATCCGATGTCGACCCCGCCTACATCCAGCACCTTGCAACTGCCCCGAATGTCATTTTGCGGTATACTGGAGTCACGGGACCTGCGAACATGATTCATCGGTTTTATGCCATTGACGAGCCTGGCGTCGAGACCATGCTTGTCCGCGATGCAGACAGTCGCATCCACTGGAAAGACCGATGGGCGATCCGGGCGTTTTTGAAGAGTGGATACTGGGCACATACGATTCGCGACCATAGTGAACACAAGGCGCCCATGATGGGTGGATTGTGGGGACTTCGCAAGGAGTCTGGTCTCAACCTCCATGCGGAATACCAAGCATTTCTAGAGAACCCGCGTTCGATTGGAATGGGCCATGACCAGGATTTTCTGTCCGGCCAGTTGTACAATAAAATCGTCGATCACCTGCTAATTCATTACAGCTTTCCTCACTTGCACGCAAAAGGTGAACACGGAGTCGAGTTTCCCTTCAAGTGGACGAACGATATCTATTGCGGAAAGATCGAGCAGGTTGGGTACACGGAACCCACGCAACCAACGGTACCTGCACAGTTCTTACCCCGCACATTTAAAAAGTCTGCGTAAAACACAAATGGACAGCCTTCGTAAACTTGTTGGTCTTGCACCTTCTGGTGCCCCGCCCCCTCCGCCGCCTCCGCCCCCGGCACCTGCACCCGCACCCCAGTCTATGGCCGGTGGACGTCGGGTGTCTGCCGTTGGGTCTCGTCGTAAGGTGTGGCACGGCACGGCCCACCACACTCCGGGTGGTCTGACCCGCAAGGATCTCAAGATGAACAAGTGGGGGCGTATCGTGTCCCGCAAGAAGTCTGCGCGTGCACACAGTGGACGCGCATTCACACGGCGCCACCATTAGGCGGCGCCTTTAGACGCGGCGACGAGTTTTCCGCGTACGACGTCTGCGCTTCCTGGACGTACCACCTTGGAGGTTACCAATGCTTTTATACTCAATATCATTATCCGGAACAGCTTTTGGGTACATTCCCATCAGGATAGGTCCATCTCCGACACGCTTAAATGTGACAAGAATAGTGTCTTCTTCAGTGTAAAGAGACACATACTTCGCGCCATCTTTTTCCTCAAAACCAAATTTATAGTTGCCGTTTAGTTTATCGTATTCATCCTCACCACCATTCATGACGTTCCGCACAGTATTAAGTATATCAGCAGGCTTTGCGCCTTTAAATGCTTTGGTCACTTTCTTGTCCATTTTTTACTTATATGCGGCGACAAGTTTTATGCGACGTCATTAAGGAACGCGCGGACTGGATGCCAGGTCCATTCGGCTAGCTTGCAGACGATATGACCCATGCCCGGAAAGACACGGGCAGCCTCGCGGTAGGCCCGGATCGTGTCCGGTGACTCGATATTGTAGTTGTCTCCCCATGAAATGATCGTCTCGCTGGGATGGATCGTCAGACCTCTTTCAACCGCATAATTGTATGCATATGTCGCAAAATGGATTTCTTCGCCCGGATAATCGTGAATGAACGGCTCGAACGGTTTCTTTTCAATTGTCATGAAATCGTACGCAAGCTGCATACCTACTTCACATGGAAACATCGTTCCCGAAAACTGACCTCCACGCAGCCAGCGAAATCCGCGGCGCGTGAAGAGTTCGTTCACATGATCGTCCGTTGAAAATACATTCCAATGCCATCCACGTCCATTCGCCTTGCCCATCGGGATCGGCTCCTGGTGGAGCAGGATCTTTCCGTCATTGAGCAGGTATTCCGGCGAATAGAATGCAATGTACGGCGTGATAGGAACCCGATACTCTCGGAAAAAAGAAGACCCGGAACTCATCATCAGGAAATTCACGCAGGTTGTCGTTTCAAGCGCAAATTGCATGCATCGACATACGGCGTGAGTGATGGACCGGGTAAAGGCTCGTGTTTCAATGGGTTCGCGATGAAGCCATGCAAAGTCCGGAAGTTCACGTTCGTCAATGAAATCCGAGTGATTGTAATGCACCACCCATAGAAACGCCCCCTTGACATACTTTTGCAGATTTGCCGCCAAGTACTTGACCATATCTGCAGACTGATGCACAAGGCTTACGATTACGAGATCATAGTGTCCACTTGGGCGCCCCTCGCGATACGTACGAGGCATCGAAACTGTCTCGATCGGAGGACGCCCTACGGCCCACACGTCTTTCGACATTTTAAGTGTTCCCTCCCTTTCTTTTAAGTCCAAAAAAGTAGAGCATTGATATAATGGTCAGCGTCGGTGAAGCACTGATTGCAATGGAGCTGCTCGGCATCGGCGCCGCAGCTTTATTGTGGAAAGATCCAGCAGCTGTCCAAGCACAAGTCGCCGCAGTCCCTGGTCCTGCTCCCGGTGCTCCAGGATCGAAAACTAGTGCATATTTAGCTTCGCAGCGATCGCGAGTTGCAACCACACCTGGACTACCTCGTGTTGTTGAGACCCCCCTTCAGAAGACACCACCACCAACGGATGAATTTATAGTTGAGAACCCCATGTTACGTCGTGTTGCGAAAAAACCCGATGCTCGAATTGCCAGGCCGCCTGTGGGTACTGGCGCCGGGACTGGACTTCTACCTCCACCTCCTGCGCCGGCGGCAGCCATGACGGAGGCTGAAGAGGCAGCGGCGGCTCGTCCCGGAGGACTAACTCTTCGTACGCCACCACCGCCTCTGGCCTCCGATGACACGGCACGGCTTGAACTTGAACGCGCAGTGAAAGCAGTAGATCCAACGTTGGATGTTTCATTGGACGCACAGGGAATGCCCCAAGTCCTGGTAGGACCGATTGGATCTCAAAAGGCATGGAATGTCGTGAAGACTGGAGACAAGATTCAATTTAAGAATCCCGATACCAACGAACTGGTGGATCGTATTCCTTCCGCCCCTGCTCCTGCCCCCGCCCCTGAACCGGCTCCTGCCCCTGCTCCCGAACCGGCTCCCGCCCCTGCCCTAGTTCCTGTCTTTAGCAGACCAGAATGTGAAAAGTTCTTTGGAGCGATTGAAATCAACGATCTAGAGGGTGTAAAGAAACTGCTCACAGCGGATCCGAGCCTAATCAAGTGTACGAAGGGCTCGATTGGACCACTGGCATTTGCATTGAATTTTGTTAATGACAATCCTAACTACACTCCTCTATACGAGTACTTGAAGGATAAGCGGTTAACGTATGATAATCCTTCCCTTGGATCTGCTGCTGCTGTTTCTGCTTCTGCGCCTAGGCCGCCGCCGGTACTTCAACCCGAAGAAGAAGCTGCTCCTGCCCCTGTCCCTGCCCCTGCCCCTGCCCCCGAACCGGCTCCTGCTCCTGCCCCCGAACCGGCTCTTGCCCCTGCCCCTGCTCCTGCCCCCGAACCGGCTCCTGCTCTGCAAGAAGTGGTCGCAAACCCTTTAGCTAAACTGCCTAGGCCGCCGGTACTTCAGCCTCCACCATCTATAACTGCAATTCGAAATCCACTTCATGCTGTTTCGGAGTATCTGAATCCTCGCGGCGGTTTCATCGCTAGGTATGTGACGGCAATCGAGACTCCGGGCGCCGCCGGTAATAAAGAAAAGAACTCTATTTTGGAAAAGGCGAAGGTTGAATTACCGCCCGAACAGTTGAAGGAATTTGCAAGTCTAATCTGGCGTGCAGTACAAAAAAAGAAATTGAGTACAAAACAGCGTGTAGCAGACGATCTCGATTCGCTGGATCCGGGTATGTATTCCCAATACTCGTCGTCTGCGTCTGATTCCACATCTGCATCGGATGTCGGATATACATCGTCGGTGCCGAGCACACCTGCCGTCGCACGCCCTGCGCCTTCTCTGCTCGAGGTAGTTCCCGAAGTACCCGAGCGTGCAGATTCTGGACCTACGGCCGAAGATCTCGCAGGTAGTCAGGCGCAACGCGATGAACTTGCGCGTTCAACGATAGAGACCGCAGCACCTGGGCCCAGACCAGTGCCGATTGGGTTTAACCCCAATGCCTTTACACGTGGACAACCTTCATCACCTTCGACGCCGTCTCTGAATGTGGACTACCGAGGAGAATTCGCTAACATAAACCCCCTTGCACGCCCCGACCTTGCCGAACAAATTTTAGCAAAGACAAGGGGTGCTAAAATGCAAAGAGCCATTGCAGCGGTGCCCCCAATCCCACCCGCAAGGAAAAATCCAATTTCAGCCTTTTTTCAAGGATTTCAAGGTGTGAACGCAAATCGAGCCACGCGCGGACAGCCGACACTTGGTGGGCGTAGTCGTCGCCGCGGGGGTCGCGGAAAGGGTCGTAAATCTACTTTCAGGAAGAAACGCAAGGGAGGTAAATGACAGACGACCTGGTTGTGGCAAAGACAGTGCAGACAGCTCCGATCCGTATCCTCGCCGAGGGTCTCAAGTCCATGTTAGTGGAGATGAGTCTGGTCTTCGACAAGGACGGAATCCGGATGATTGCCATGGACAATACCCGCACGGTCCTCACTCATATGCGCCTCCAGGCTTCCAAGTTCGAGCACTACGAGTACAATCACTCGGCACCCAAGCTCGATGTGGGGCTTAACACGGATCACTTTTACCGCATTGTCAAGACTGTGACCAACGATGATACCATCACCTTTTCTGTGAGCCGCGCCGAATCCAATCACATCACAATCACTCTTGAGAATGGCGAAAAGAAGCGCCGGATCCGGAATAAGCTGAACCTGCTGGATCGGGACGAGTCGGACATTAATATGCCCGAGACGGAGTTTGCCACACGCATCACCATGCCCTCAATGGATTTCCAGAAGATCTGTCGCGACATGACCTTGCTCTCCGCCAAGACGATCGATATCAAAAATGTTGGATCCACGCTCACGTTTAGTTGCAAGGGGCCATTTGCATCCCAGACGGTGACCATGGGCGATTCAACGTCAGACATGACGATTGCCCGGACCAAGAATGAAGATCACGAGATTGTGTCCGGGACCTTTTCGTTGCCGCACCTGGTTCTCTTTACCAAGTGCTCCAACCTGTCCAATAACCTCGAGATCCACATGAAAAATGATTGGTTCCTGATGATTCGGTACGTGATTGCAAATCTGGGCGATATCAAGCTGTGCCTGATGCCCTGCAGTTCTTAAAACTTCCAGTGCTTGTCGCAAACCAAACAGGTCACAAAGGTCGTCATGGGCTCATCCGCCGAGCGCGTCTGCATCTGGTATGAATCGCACTCGGTCTTCTTCTTGCACCGGGAGCAGAACATGAAGATAGATGCCGTAGACTTCTTCGAGTAGGTCGCCTTTTCCTTCTCGTTTGTCTCCTCCACCATCTTGGCCCATCGTTCCGGATTCTGCTGGACCGGTGTCGAATTCGCAAACTCATCTGGTGTCATGGTCTGCAAGAGTTGACGACATCCGTACAATTGGATCGCACGTGTCCGGTACATGTTCGTGAAGACCGGATTCTCCCACTCAATGTCGATATACCACTTCTTGGCATCGGAAATACATCGCTGCAAGATCGCCGTCTCCACATGATTGCTGTCAAACTTGTTGCGCACAATAGTTCGCAGTGGGTGGTCTACCAATACATTCGAAGCATGTACCGTATGCACGGGTCGCGCCTCGCGTGTCACTGTCTCCTCTTCCTCTTCCTCCTCCTCTTCCTCTTCAGCCTCCTCTTCCTCCTGCTCCTCGAACGTGCAGGAATGATACACCTCCTCATACTCAACCGTCTTTAGGTCGTGATACTGGGTTGCCGATGCATCGTAATCATCCAGGTTCTCATTCTTGGACTTCATGATACAGATCGTCCCGGAAAACAGATCCTCGTGAAACGGCGTAGGAAGCATATGTTGATTCGTGGAATCATCCTCATCATCAGATGGAACGCCAAAGACAGCAAGGGTCTTTTCGGTATGCGTAAACTTGCCTTGGAACTGGAGCGTAGGCTGCTTGAGCTTCTTGCGGAGCCACTCGAGAACATCGGGTGTCTTGGCAGGAAGGGTGACTTCAGACAAGGTGCCTGAAACTGAAATGAGAACTGCGACAACCATTCTTGCATTCGTGCTTGGATGTGAAGTGAAGTTTCGTTTTTACTTTGCCTTTGCAATGCCCGCAACTGTCAACGCCAAGATAATCAACAACCCAAACACGAGCATCAAGACGTAAAAAGACGATATACTGCGTAGAAAATTGGAGGCCATTTCAAATACACTTCCACGTTGTTCCGTCATGAGAACGCCTACAATCACCGCAATGCAGAACAAGATGACAATAACAATGGCAATGATCCAGTTAAAGAGGGCGGTCGACATGGGTGAGGGTGCCGACGTCGTTGCCTTTGCCGGGGCCTTGCAGTCGGGGCACGGTTCGTTCGGAGGGTAAAAGTACGTATATGGCAATGTCTTGATCGCGTCCGTCGGATTCAAACGAAGAACCGACGCGCGAAGGGTTGCCAGGTCACTGTCGGGAACTACAATTGGATTCGCCATGTAAATCGCACGGGGTCCGCGCAGAGGCCGCCAGCCCAGTACGCGCTGGCTGCACGGGATCGTGTACTTCACGTATCGTTCATAGTCTGCATTGACCCATGTAAAGTACGGATCATTCGGGCTAATTAACCCTGCCAAGGACCAGTTCTGACCCACTGAAACGGATGAAACTGTTGTTGTTTTGGTTGTATCCGGAAGAGAGTGGGCGATTTTCGTGAGGAAATCCGAGGGATTTGTGGACATGTTCACAGATGACGCTAAAGGGAGGAAAAGCTCGAGCCCATCGCCATCCATCGAATTAAAAAGCATAACCGCATCTGCATTCGTTCCTTCAACTCGGATTGGCGCAGGATAGAAGAAGTCAATTTCAGTGATCTTGTACTGCTGGGTATTGAACGTGACAGTTAATGGAATTACGGGTGTGATTCGCACACCCTTATCAAGGACGTGTAAATCTACCGTCGAAACTGTATTTCCGTTATCAATAATCAGATTGCAATTAGAACATCCTTCGGAGTCTGCGCGTTTAAGACCGTTGATAACGTCATTGCCCGGGTATGGGTCCACAATATCTCTGGTTGTACACGAGGATGCCGCACCCATTGTCAACTAGGAGACAAAACAAGTATCGGAAAGAGAACAAGATGCCGCCGCCTCCGATCAATGTTGCTTCACCATCAGGGTCACTAAATTGGTGGCAATCAATCATTCTCGCAGGTCTTTCTGCCCTGGCGGGAGTGATTGCTGTAGTTGTCGTGCAAAGTGGTGTAGGAGTAGGAGCTGCGCAACCGTCTATCTTGTTCCGCTACATTCCTCACTTTTTGCTCTTGTTTGGTGTCCTGGCTGACGCATTCACATACCAGGGCGTGTACTGGACCGGAACCTTTGCGGGCGTTATGGGAGCGGTCTCCGGGTACGGATTTGATATGATCCTTTCATTTGTCATGCGTATTTTGAACTCGGCGTTCGCTCGCGCAGGCAGTGCCCCTCCTGCAGCTCCTCCTCCCCCTGTTGCTATCCCTCCTAGCGGCGCATACGATGGATGCAATATTTCCGGCGAGACCAAGACTACAGTGGCTGTTCCACCGACATTGACCATGACCGCATCCGTGTTTTGGTTTTATGTCATTGACTTGATCGACAATCTCGGATGGACGAGTTCGCTTGGAACCATTGTTGCCTTCTTGACCTTGTACGCCATCCAAGCCGTTTCCATCTCCAAATGCATGATCTCTCCATCAACAGGACCGGTGTGGGGTCTTATCTATGGCCTGTTGACAGCCGGAGCCATCTATGCTATCTTCAAGTCTTCGGCCCCCCAGTACTTGCCTAGCTCTGTTGCTACGACATTGAGGTCCGGCGGCTCCAGCGGAGGCGGATCGGGCGGGGGCGGCTCGGGCGGGGGCGTTGGTGGGGGTCAGACGCAGAGTGGGGGCTACCGTCGTGACGATACCTCCGGATCAGGCAGGGCACCTACTGGGTGTTCTCGGTAGGCGGGGGCGCTGCAGCAGCCACCGCACGCTTGATGAGTGCATAACATGCGCCAACGTTCGTACCCACCACACGTCCGAAATCGCTATTACCAACCAGAACCACCATAGTTGGCCATGACGTGACAGCCAGGCGACCAACGAGTCCGGCCACGTCCTGCTGGACATTCACCGACTCCCAGGCCACGACGCCGTTGCACTCCTCCTTCATGATATCCATTGCCAGCTTGATCTGATTGCACGGTGCGCACGTGGGCGACGAAAACTGAATGACAGTAACCGGGATGCTCATTTACTCTAGTACAACCTTTTCGATTAAAACGGTTTCAACCTCCGCGCGAAGCATCGTCGTGCGTTGAGACACGTGTTTTGTCAAGTTAACCTTCTTTGATTTGCACGCCTCTGCAAAGAGCTTCATCATGTGCTTGTTCACCATGTCCGTGTCAAATTGATCGAGGTGCGTCTTGACCCAATCAAGAACAACCGTCTGGGCAATCGATGGGCCCAAGATGTTCAGTGGACATCCCGGGGCAATCTCGTCCGTTGACACTGTCGGCAGAACAATCTTGCGTCCCTCCACGGATTCACGCGCCATCCGATCGACAATGTCATTCTGCTTCGACAAGTCGTCCGACTTGCCAGTATGCGCCTTGACATGCACAAACTTGTACGATTTGCGCTTGGACAGCAGGGTCGCTGTCTCTTCGATCAAGTCCCGGTGCAAGACATCCTTGCCCACACTTGTCTTCCAGTTCCTTGCAACCCAGCCCGTGAACCACTCGGTCAAACAGCTGATCGAGTATGCAGAGTCCGTATAAATTGTCACATCCTCGTCACACCCCTTGGAATCCAGAATCTGGGCCGCACGGTGGATCGCCGACAGCTCGGCACGCTGGTTCGTTTGCGACTGGGTCTCGGGGACACGATGAGACTCGGCCCAGTCAGGATGGTCCGGGAACCACACGGCATACCCAGCCTTGGCGCCCTTCTGACCGTTTGCCGTACAGGAGCCGTCCGTGAATACCCTCATTGTTTACTAGAGAGCGCGACTTCGTAAGCGACTGGGTCATCCCACAGGGCCGTATCGAGCGTTCCATGCACGATCGGGGTATGCGTATACTGCGGCATTCGGGTCACAACGCATCTGCTCACAATCGCATGCTGCAGTGTCGGCTCTTCGAGATGAAACCAGACTCTACACTTGAAGGATCGAGTCTCGAGGGATCGACGCATCATTTGCTGGCACGCTGCACTCAAAAAGTGGGCATGCCAAATCATCAAAAGCCGGATTCGGTGAGGTTGTGTAGGAGCGAAGGAGAGCCACTGGGTCAACCAAGCCGAGAATTCCTCGACTGAATTGTGTTCCGTGGCCTCGATCTCTTCAAAATCACACCGGTCCGCGTATGTAGTTTTCACATCCTGCCAGTAGGCGCGGGTGTTTCGGTCATTCAAACATTCAAAAAGAATACGATGCGGTGGTGGAAACTCCATTGTCTTTTACGAACTTGTCTCTGTAGACGGCGTCACGATGCGCTTGATAGGAATGTCGCTCGAGACAATGTACAGGGAGTTCTCCGTGAGCACGATGAAAACACCCTCCTCCTTCAGGCGGGTGATGGTGACAATGCTCGACGTGTACTCCGTGTTGGACTTGATGAGGCACTTGTCCTCCTCGCGAACACCAATGCAGCACTTCTTCTCGATGCTGTCATTGTAGTAATCCAGATAGATGGGGCGATCCTCTGTGATTGCCAGCTTTGCGGCATGGGCGAGGACGGTCGGGGAAGGAATCTTGCTCATTTTCTCTTTCGCAAGGTCTTCCTACGAGTCTTCCTGCCGCGCCGACGTCCACCTGCGGGCACTTTTGTAAAGACAATGACCCCGCCACTGGCCTTGGGAAAAGTATTCGATTTCTTCACCAAGAATGGAAAGTGTTCTGAAACCACCATCCTCCACTGCGGACCCGGATTGTATTTATCGTACGCTTCGCGGACCATATGTTGAAATAAAGGGAACACCACCATGCCTCCGGGTTTCAGTTTTGGGTACGAATTGTCAAGAATATCCTTTACGGTTTCAATTGAGAGACTCGGATCCAGTTGCTTGTACGTTTTATCCTGCAAGTCCCAGTACAATCCTGCACTGAATGCCGGATACACGGGGCATGCCTTGCCCCATACAATCTGGATTGTACCATCCGGAACATCAGACCATTTATTTCGTTCCAAGGACGCGTCGGGGCAGCTCACATCCACAAAATGCGCGTCATCACTAATTGTACGAATTGCATCCTGGTCCGCTGTATCCTCTACAATGTCGAGCAGATCGTCTCCTTCATTCTCGTATTTTGGAACGTACCCCTTCGGGCGTCGACAGGGTCTGCAGTGACAGACGATAACGAGTTCGTGATCGGGCGGAATCTCCATTACTTATGCCTCGAGACAATCCTCCTCCTGCGAGTCTTCCTTCGTCCTCCCTGCTGTACTGGGCGTAGAGGAGAAGGGGGTGGAGAAGGATCTGTATCGATTCCTTTAGAATTGGCAAATGCACGTGTTACGTAAAAATCAAGATCTTCGTACTTTATAGCATACTTTTCAAGCTGTGCATTGTCGTCGTTCCAACACCCCTTGTAGACAATCAACGAGTTCTCCAGTACATCTTTCGTCAATTTGTTGGTATATTTCAATTTTACGAGCGTGGACAAATCGCTATCCGGTGCAGGACACGGCATTGTCTATGCCTTGAGACAATCCTCGAGCTTGAATCGGGACTTCATGGTCAGGCTCGGCGTGTTCGGGCGGGGAATCTTGAGAATGTCCGTGACCAGCGGCTTGATAAACGCCACCTTGGGCGCAATGGCGAACAGGAAGCGAACCAGATGATCCACATGCTCCTCGCCCGGCGGTGTCTTTGGCAAGGCGATACTCTCCTTGAGGTCCTCGATAACCTGCGCCACCATGGACTGCATGATGCCGTCTGCCAGAAGCCCGCGCGTAAAGAGCTCGGATGTGTAGACGGCAAAGCCACGCTTGGTTTCCTTCTGCTTGGTCCAGGCGATGATTGCGTCATTGAACCCCGGATCCGTTGAAGGTGGGACAATGACAACCTTGCTCATGTCGTACAAGGTGTCGAACATCTTGACTTGCGTCACGAGATCCTGGCGGGCATCCTCGTGGGCCTTGGTGATGTCGCGGTACGCATCCGCGAGAATGGGTGCAAAGCAATTCTGCCGGATCCCGCGATCAAACAGCAGGGTGGTGATGCGCAGGCGGAACATGGCGTCGCGCGCGGCCAGCTTGGTCATGATCGACTCGACGATCTTTGCATAGTTCTGCTTGGACACCTTGTTGATGGCGGCGTTGATCTCATCGTAATCCGGATCGTCCTTCTCGCGGACCTTGCGGACGACTTCGACAAGTACATTGTCGCGCCAATTGAGAGCCACTTCTGCAGGTGGGGGATGGAACTCGCGGCGGAGAACGACGGGGCGACGGATGGGGCGGAATGACGTCTTGAGCTTGGAAAGGATGTTGGAAATGTCTGCGAGAGGTTCCCTGGGAAGAGCCCGGGCACTGTAAAGGGTAGTGATGTCCATTTGTGCCACGCCTCTTCTACTCTTCTAGGGCGACAACTTTCGTTTTTGCGAAAAACGGAATCCGACGAACGAATACAAGAGTACCGTGTGGCAAAAATGTGGACTCTCTGGTATCACGATCCCAACGACAGCAACTATTCCCTCAACAGTTACATCAAGGTGTACGAGATCAAGACCGTCGATGAGTTCTGGGGAGTCATTGACGGCATTCCCAAGGATGTGTGGGAATCCGGCATGTTCTTCTTCATGAAAACCGGGATCCCACCCCTGTGGGATGCGCCGGAGAACGACAAGGGTGGCGCATGGTCCATGAAGGTGGATGCGTCCGATACGCATACAGTGCTCGTCGACTGTATGGCACACTGTTTCGTCAATTCAATTCTCAAGAGCAACAATGACTGCATCGCCGGAGTGACAGTCAGTCCCAAGGGGCAGTTTCACATCATCAAGGTCTGGAACACCACAACGGCTGTAACGGATCGCAAGCTGTTCAGCTCCACACTCAAGATCAAGGCCGGAGGTGATATTGCGTACAAGGCACATAACCA
>Ga0208503_1000011_pt1 | contig 55421 bp, 68 predicted proteins | sample CryBogCBE31Jul07_FD_184584 | JGI IMG/M metagenome (GOLD analysis project Ga0208503, IMG submission 184584) | Freshwater microbial communities from Crystal Bog, Wisconsin, USA - CBE31Jul07 (SPAdes) (version 2) | ecosystem: Environmental > Aquatic > Freshwater > Lake | place: Crystal Bog...
GTTTGTCTAAACAATAACCCTCTTGATAAATGAAGTAATAGTATCGTTAGATGTTGTCTGTGTAATCTTTATTGCGTGTCCGTTCTCAACACTCAGTTCATTTATCTTCACACTTGTATCTAACTTGAACGCACCCTTTTCTTTTCTCCAAGTTACTGTCTTTGTTGGAAAGCAGGGCAGTTTTTCCTTGCCTTTGTATATTACCTCCGCAAAGTTCTTGAAGATGGTTAGATATATACACTCTGGAGCAATATCTACGAATATCATATATTTTCCACCCTTCCAAGGAACCTCTCCAAGTTCGTGTTGGAAACTTGGAGAAGAAGAACCTTGATGTGCAGTTTTGATTTCAATAGGAATACCCATAATTTTTCCATCACCTTCTCCTCCACCAATCTGCTTTGTTTTAGCACCATTACAATCTGCATCAATACCAGATGATTTACAAATGTTGTTAATGAGTCCTTCACCTACATTTCCAACATTATTGCTCTGGAGTTTTACTAAGTCTTTGTAAGGACTATTTTTCCAGATGTCTTGTTTCTCTTCCTTTTCCGCCTGTTGTTGGATAATGCGGATAAGCATATTATGGACGGATTCACTACTCATCTCTGGTTCTACTTTTACTGGTGGGATTACCTTTACATCAGTTTCCGCCTCAATTTTTGGTGCTGAAACTGGCGTAGTCATCTTCTTACAGGAACGCTTGTTGTGTCCCTCTTGCTTACAGATAGAGCATTTCATTTTGGATGTGTCTTCGGTTTTGTTGGTGCTTACCAATTCGTTTTGCTGGATTCAATTTTTTAGTCGTTAAGTGCCGGTTTGAAATGTTCGTTGGTCTAATATAAATGTCAACTCAAGCAGAGCGATTTGCTGATTGTGTTAAGAAAATTTCAAGAAACTTTAGGTCAGCATCACTCAAACGTGGTGGTAAATCAGCATCGCGTAAGGCGTCTTTTTCTAGTGTAGATAAAGAAGGTATTGCAATCGCTATCTGCACTAAAAGTATATTATGGCCTCAAGGAAGAACTCTAAAACATTTTTCCATGAAACGCGGAAAGCCTGTGTTAATTACTCAACCTCGCAAGACGTTAAAGCGCTCCAGGAAATAGGGAATCGTTCGGCTAGAAGCTCTCCGACAGAAGAAGCTAAATCTTGAATTTCACGTTGAGCATTTGGGTCGGTTCTTAGTTTATAAAGACGAGCATATGCTGCCAGTGAGCCTGTCTCTATAAACTCAGTCATCATACATTGGGGAAGAACAGCTCGTGCTTGCTCAGGGCATACTTTGTTATTCAAAAGAAATCTATAAAGTGATAAACTTTGTTGATTATGTTTTTGCATCATATCAATACAGTATTCGTTATTAGAAATAATCGTATCTTTTGAACCTTGTTTTTTATTGATATCACGTTCACGCAGTTCTGTGGGTAACCAAAATTCAGGGTCACTATCTACATAACGGCGGCTTATTTCATTTCTAGCAAACCCAATCTGGTGACGGAACCATTCTCTTGCCACGAAAATTGGCATTTTAAGACGAAAGCGTGCCTGTGGATGAAAAAATGGAGTTATATGGTTATGGTCGGCCAAATATTGAATAAGCCTCGCATCGCCACCACTTAGGTAATGAGATTCCTTTGCGAATGATACACGGGCTGCATTTACAACTGTAAGGTCATCTCCGAATACTTCTAGTAACTCTACCATTCTTTATACTGCATTTTCTGTCTTAAAACGTTTAATCAGCGCGATTAGCTTGCTCTTCTCGTTTCCAGTAATTTATGAGAGCATTTTTTATAGCCAACTCTAAAATTTCTGCTTCTGTATGCGTGATATCAATGATTGTTTCTGTTCCATCGGTATTTGAGGTTGCAAGAATGTAATACTGTAGTTTATTTGTAGAATTTACTAATTGACTAGACTTTGATGATGAAATTGTAATATCGTGGTCTGCAAATGTATATAATGTCTCTGTGTCATATCGAGAAATTTTGATTTTATAAACTCCTCGAGAATTGATAGTGCATGTCATTTTTGATGATATTTACTACAATAACGTATTACTCAATTCGTTTTTTAACTCTAAGTTTAGCAGAAATTGCTGCCTTGCGTTCCTCTGTAATAGTTTCTCCCCATACAGTCTTACTTGTACCCCCCGTTAAAGAAATTACATAACCATTTTTATCAATTGTAAGAGGAGCTTTAAGAGTGTTATTGTGATTGAAGGGTCCCCGTACTGCTTGGGTATCAAACCATTTTGGTAAGACCCAGTCAGAAAGGCCAACTTTTGAGTATATGGGAACAATTGTTTTTGTAAGAAGTGCGCCTTTAGTAATTGTTCCGGTTTGGACTTGAACAGTTACTGGGTTTGATTCAACTGGGTCACATACTTCATACGCATACTGTGTTACACCATCCGCAAGCATAGCCCATGAATTACAATATGGGTCCATTAGCATTTCAAATAGTTCATGACATACTGCTTGAGCGAATGTAGGAACACTTGGGTTCGCGCTATAAAGTAAAACACCGCCATCTGCTAATACTGTTTTTGCGAATGCATTTCCATATGGAACATCATTTAACTCATCATGATATGCTAGCGCACCACTTACATCTGCAGTGTCTAATAGAAATATTTTTAAGGGTACACTTGTAGTTGACCCTTTCTTTACATATACACATGTGGTGGGAGCTAAGCTCCAATCTGAACAAAATTGTGGTAAAACTATATTTAACGCATTTGTAATATTGATACCATCTATATCAGATACTACTGTACTTTGATTAATAATCGCAACTTCGGGCATTTATACTTAAAACGGAAAAGATATAGATATAGTATTATTAATACTAAACAATGGAGCAAGTACGGTTTGATTCAAAAGTTCTTCATCCTGAAGTACAGTCTGTAAGTCGTGAATCTGTTCAAGAAGAACTAAAAAAAGAGCGTGTCAGTCTCCCTTATTACTCAAAGTACGAGCAAGTTGCGCTTATTGGAACACGTGCACAACAACTAGCGGAGGGAGCTAAGCCTCTTGTTTCGCTAGATGGCATGTTTACATCGGATTCTAGGTTTGTATGGAAGGTAGCAGAGCGAGAGGTATATGAAAAGAAACTACCATTTATTATTCATCGCCGTTTCCCAGATGGACGGTCGGAATACTGGAGCACTCAAGAACTTTCGGTAATCTGGTAATTAACCGTTCATTTCTTGCTGAGTCGCAGCGGATGGAGGAAATACTAGCAGATGAGGTTGCCATCCAGCATAATAAATTGATGGAGGTGCGTGCTTTACACTTCCATCTGCCATTTGAAGGTCAATACTCGAGGAATGGTCAAACCGCGCCTCATCTCTACTCGATTCAAGGTACAAGCGTCTTGCATCTGAACGAACCCAATGAGACCACATATCGCGTAATAGAAAAACTACAATAACTCCCATCACTAAAAAGGTATAATGAAGACCTTTAGAATATAGAAATACCAAGAGCCCCAATAATACAACGGTGGCTCCTGGACGAGTTATCTTAAGTAATAACTCTAGAAACATAGACGAGAACTGTTTTTGAGTTATGACTACTAGCAAAAATACTAGAAGCAACGATGCATAAGATTCATCAGGACTCATTCTTATCTCTTTCGCAGAAAACGAATCTACAAAGAAAGAATGTTAAGAAGAGTAAATGATATTTCCAATTCGGTGCGTATCTTGCAATAATGTGATTGCTGGCAAATACCTTGCATATCTTGAAAAGGTTAAGGAATATCGCCGCGAAACCGGCAAAACTGATATGGAATACCTGACAGCTACAACAGTTAAAACAGCAGAGGGTAAAGCACTTGATGACTTAAAAATTGTTCGTCCTTGTTGCCGTCGCCACTTTCTAACTCATGTAGACCTGCTGTAATAAAATCATGACAAGACACAAATGTCCTCAAGTGACTATTTGCGAACAAAGCTAGCTGCTATGCAGCGTGTTGTTTCAGTTCAAAAGCCAACTGATTCATCTGCATATACTGGAAAGCTTCGTATGGCTGCAGCTAGACAAGGATTTTTCATTGACGGAACGAGTAAAGGAAGTCTTCGTAACAATACCGATGACGCACCTATGTATGGTAATAATCCACATGCTCCAGTTTCATCATTTAAATCAAGTGCTGGGGAAATTCCACTATCAAGTGACCGTACCACATTCGCAGGAAGTACTGCAGCTTGGTATGACATTCAAGCTCAAAATGCCGGCGGAAAAAAGAACCTTCTATGTGTTAACCCAACTTCTACAATATCCCCACCTTCCTTTAGTTACTCATCAGGCAGTGACCATACGCGCATACTTGCAAGTAGTTGCCTGACAAAGACAGGTGGTGTAACAGATTCTCCTGGTGACCCTACATTTGTTGACAATACGATTAGGCTAAGCGCTGGTGTTGAAAGTAAGGTAACCGGTTGCTGTGGTCCACAGATTGAAGATGCAAACCATACACACAGTCCCGGGTTGCCTCTTAATAAACAGGTCGAGGCGATTGGAAAACCATTCTACATTGCTCCAAACCCTCAACCTAATAATGTGGCTCGCAAACAGGGTGGAGGATATCTTGGACCTCAAGTCGGTTATGTTGAGAATAAACAAGGATTTGTTGAACCAACACGCCCCATTCCCAAAGCTCCAGGTCCTCAAGGACAACGTAAAGCAGTACTACGTATCAATGACCCTACATTTTTCAGTAAGATATAATATTTACATGATGTGTAACCATGTTAACTATAACTAAATGGTGGGATGGAATGCAATTATTAATCTTACAGGTCCTACTGGCCCTACTGGACCTAATATTATTGCAACATACTTAAATAGTGTTTGGCTTCCTGAAACAACATACAATCTAAATGATGTAGTAATTGGTAGTGTTGATAACAATACATATATATGTATTCAGTCAGATGGCAGTGGTTCGGATGACCCGGTAAGAAATGCCGCATCATGGGCTCTTTTTGCAGAAGGTGGACCAACTGGTCCATCTGGTCCCGCCGGAACAGCTACTCCTCTTATATATCTTGGTGTCTGGTATGCTCAGTATGGTGATGGTAGTGGCGTTTATCCACAGTATGCTCATGTCGTATCTCCTATTGACAACAATGCTTATGTTTGCACAAATCCTTCTGGTTCTATAAATCATCCCGGCATAGACCCAGGTGCATATAATCAGAGTGTAAACCCTTCAGCTGATTGGACGTTGTTTTCAGATGCTGGCCCTACTGGCCCTACTGGCCCTGCCGGAACAGCTAATCCTCTTACATATCTTGGTCTATGGTATTCTGGGTATGGTGATGGCGTTTACCCGGTAAATGCTCATGTCGTATCTCCTATTGATAACAACGCATATGTTTGCACAAACCCTTCTGGCTCTGTAAATTATCCCGGTGTAGACCCAAGTGCAAATAATCAAAATAACAATCCTGAGCAAGGGCCACCTGGTGATTGGACATTATTTTCAGATGCTGGTCCCACTGGCCCCACTGGCCCTGGACTCACACCTACATATTTGAATAGCCTATTTTCAGTTAATATTTCATACAACTTAAATGACGTAGTTATTGCATCAGATAATAACACATATATATGTGTTATTCCTACGGCAGTATATGGTTCTAGCGTTGACCCTACAACTCAGAATGACCCTCCGAATAATCAATGGGGCCTTCTAGCACAAGGTGGTACTCGTATTTTAAGTGGAGACTTTCAAGGAGGATTTCCTACGATTGCTGCTCGTATTGGAGATTTTGCGATTGATACAACTACAGGCCAAATGTGGCAACTACTTGGGTAAAGATATACACATAATAAGTGATTAATAACTATTATGTCGTGGACACCTGTTATAAACTTAGTTCCTCCTATAAAAGGAGGGACAAATAATACTGGAACTGTAACATTCCCACTAGCATACCCAAATTCAAATTATACTATCGCATTAACACCTAATGGTGCTACTACATTCGTAGCATATGTGACAGAACAAACTGCAAGTGGATTTACATTTGTTGGCGATGAAACTATTTCGTACTTTTGGATGACATATCATATGTCATGAATTCTGTTTTATCACTTCTTGATTTTAAAGTTGCTTTTTCAGAAGCAGCTACTCCTTCCCATGACCCAGACATTGCATCATAGTTTGCCTGGAACTTGGTATCTACCGGTTTTAAATCTAAAAATCCAGATACACCTACTTTAGAACTAGATGTTTCAAATGGAATAGTATTTGTAGATGTTGGTGCTGTCGACTTTCCCAATGCGTTTAAGTATCCACTCCAGTGATTCTTCATATCGCTCATTTATAGTCAGGATTCCAAGAGTTTTCGCCGTCAAGAAACTCACTGAGAAACCAATTTACTTGCCCATCTGTGTATTTAGCATCTCCAAAATCAATTATATAGATTCTATTATCTTTCTCAATAAAGTTGTATGGTGTAATATCAACGTATTCAATTCCTTCTTCATTGAAAAGAATAGTTATAATACGTCGTATCTCATTCCAAATCCATGTCGGAATATTCTCAGGATTCTCTCCATATACATCGGCCAAACATTCAGCATTCAAGTCTTCCATAATAATGAAAGAAGTATCACATAACTTGTTGTGACTAAGAATCTTCGGAGAGAAACCATACCTCGAAGAGATACTTTGTAGCTCAACTTCATTGTCTGCTTGGTCATTCGAGACTTGCTTAACAAACATTCTTTCAATCAGAAACAAGGTAGAAAAAGAATCCGTTTTACTTAGTAATGGAAGAACCCGACTTTGATATAGCCGGGAGTAAGCTAATGAGAGCAAAAGACACTAAAGAAGTAAGAAAGCTGCTTACTTCTGCAGGACCATTAATGATAGTTGTTTATTCAAAAATATGCGGCCATTGTATTGCAATGTATGACACATGGAAAGAATTATCAGAAAAGATGGATGGAAAAGCGAAGATATATGTGATTGAAGCAACTAATTACACAGATAAAGATATTGATGGCTATCCTAATATGCGAATTGTAAAAAAAGGAAATGCTAAAAAGTATGAAGGTGGACGCTCTGTAAAAGAGTTATCAGATGCATTACTTAGCAAGTCTCTTGGCGGGAAGAGGTCCCGTAGGAACCGTTCCAAGCTTCTTGTCAGTAGAGTTCGGAAGGCTGCGAATAGAACCCTTCGCCGCAACGTAACCTTCACTTAACATTTTACCATGTCTTGCAGGCGGTGCACTGGAGTAATCTGGTGCATCCAAATCTTTGGCTAACCATTTCTTGAATCCATCTAAGTCATTTGGAACCTTCGCAGACTGCATTGTATGAAATGTTCGCATTGCTTGTGCCTGGTCAAACAAGTCGGTTGTATCCATATAGATATCAGAAGTAGCCTGGAAGCTCTTGTATACTTCCTGTTTTACATCTCTGCGGTTTGTAGGAGCTGCGTCCGCTCTATCAGGATTATCAGTAATTTCGGTGAGTAAAACATTCATAAAGGGATTAGCTTTAGTTGGCATAGTATATTCTGATGAAGCCTTAGACTCCGACGCAATAAACGATTCAATAGTCTTTCCATTTGGAAATAGATTATAAAGAAGCATGGTTGAAACCATCATAATTGGAATTGCCATAATATATCCGCTCACACTTGTAGCTACAAATAGCATAAGTGAGAAGTAGATTGAGAACCGAAGAACAGCATTTAACGCTTCCGCTGTTGTCATATCTTTTGTGGGAACAAACTTCGTCCACGTATCTGCCTGAAAAAGAATCATTGGGTCCTTAAACCAGATTTGCTCGGGCATCTTATATTACTTTGAGTTTTTCTCTTGAACCTTTCTCTGTAAACGAGCAATCATACGCTGTCTGCGAGCTTCTGGCGAGTTACCCATTAAAACTGCAGGTGGAGCTCCGCCTTGTCTACGGCCACCAAGAGCATCATTAAAAACATTTCCAAATAAACCGATGATTTTTGCCTTAATTGCTTCAATTTCTCTCGAAATTACATTCTGGTTAAATTCTCCTCGTCGCACCTTTTCTTTTATCGTATTTTGAATCTTATTAATAACTTTTTGTATTGCAGGATTTTCTGGGTCCTTGATTAACTCAAGTAATTGCGCGGGGTCTTGAATATCTAATTCAAAATCTGCAAAGTCAAGTGACTCAATGAGATTTGTAAAAATTTTCACAAGACGAGAATTCAAGATAAAATCAAGAACTTCCTTAAATCTTCCTTCCGAAGCTTCATCATTTAGAATTCGAGTCACTGCGTCATTTTCTTGCCCACTTGCATTCCAAAGATTTTTAATAATTCCAGAAATCTTATTTACTTTTGTCTTAATGTCTCCATGAAAGAATGAAGATAACATTGCAGGTAACATATTCTTCCAGATAAGTTCGCGTTTTGACTCATCTAGAGAACTCAAGTTACGACCAAATACAATTCTATCTTCGCTGAAGAATGCTGCATCTTTCTGAACAATCAAAACAACTGATGGATAAAACGCCTCAAACTCCTCTACATTCTGCTCTATGTTTACTTCGATGCTCTCTTCAGGAAATACATCCTTGCAAAATTGAGTAAATACTTCTTTAACGTCCATTTATTAGTTTAATATGTTTATGTGTTTAATTAGGAACACGATTGCCCGCACGAGAAGCCATGAAGTCCTTATTTTCTTCTGTTAAGCATACGCATCCTGTATCAGTGTTAAAAGCAGCGGGACAGCATGAAGCGTCGACCTTGTTGCCAACTAAAAACATTAGCTTACCGTCTTCGGCATGTGAAGGTAAGCCGCCTCCAATTGGGGCAGCAGAATGAGGCTCTGTCGCAGCCCACCCTGAAATACCGCCAGACATGCTTACACCATCATATGGGCCAATTCCGGACCCACTAACAGGCGCTCCAACTTCTTTTTGCATGAACTGCTCAGTGCCAGCGCCCATCGGGATACTAGGGCTGTATTGCACGAATAACCCAGCTAGAACAGCAGCAGCTAAAAATGCAATTACAAGAGTTGTCTTGTCCATTCTTTATTATCATGATTGTTATTTTTTCACAAAAAGCCAGCTTGACCCAACATAGACATTAATACAATCGCTAAAACTAACATTTCTGGCTGAAATAACGCTAATATAAATGATATAGCTAAGAGACTGTAAACAAATACTTTGATGATGGTTATGCAAAGCATAACGAATGATACTGCTGAATCTATTAAGGTATTTGCTAAAAATGCCGCAATATAGCCTTCGCCAACAAATCTCTTAAGAATATCTCTAATTTTAATTAAAATATAAGTAATACTACTTGTAGAATTTGTAATCTTTCCAAAAACCTGAGCTGCAAAAGATAACATAAAATTACGCATTTTGCTAAACATGCTACGCATATCCATAAGTGGACCTGTCATCTCGGTAAGACTCGCAGTCAAAGTTTTGAATAGAGATAGGATGACATCTACAAATGAACTCATAATACTCTGGCCAAACATATTCAGGCAATATTGGAAGTTTTCGTCGGTACTCACATCTGAACGTATGATTCCTGCGAATGGAATATAGAATGGATTACAACGATATTCATTCCAATTACGTTTCACATTATCTAGAGACTCACTCGCATGAATAGCTCCCATAAGAAATACTGCCAATAATGGCATCGCAAAGAATAACCACATTTCACTACTCTTTAATGCGAAACTTATAATGCCTTTACTACGCCCATAATTGGTCCATTCATTACAGATTGCCCTGTCTCCATTCCAGTATAAAATACATACATAAATGACATCATAATTCCCATAATACGACTGAGAAGAGTTCTCATGCGAATAATCGTATATTGAATACTGCTCATTAAGTTCTGAATTTTTCCGAATACACCGCCAACAAGACCCATGAAACCTCCACGCATACCCGACATCATAGTACGCATATCATTCATTGCATCTCCAATTTCTGTAACAGTTGAACCTACTGTGTCAAATTCTGCCATTATTGGGTCCATCACAAATCCTGCATAATCTTCAAACCCTTTCATGGTACATTTTGTAAAATTTGTGAAGACGTCTTGTCCTACCAAGCCTGCCATAGGCATATAAATTGGATTACAGCGATATTCGACCCAATTACGCTTTAGGAAGTCTACTCGACTTAGCGCAAATAAGTAGAGAGATGCGCCCACTGCAACAATTGTTGCAGTAGCGAATATGATTGTATCCATTATGTTATTCAAAACGGATTTAATGGCATATAAAAACCATAAATCAGAAAACATGGACTACCATTCGATGTCACTTACAGAACTCAAGCATGCTGCAAAGAATCACGTGCCAAAGATTAAACAATATTATATCAAGTCACGTGTTGAACTTATCAAGATTCTGAGTATGACCGAGTTTAGTGAAGAAATGATTAATGCAAAGAAGACAATTGCTGAACTTAGAAAGGAAGCACAAGAACGTGCCTTGCCAAATATTTGGAAGCTAAGACGCGCTGAACTAATTGAACTGCTATATCCTAGCTCTAAGCAGAATAACCAAGATAATAACCGTGGAAAGGAACATCACAACCCAGAGCAAGGTAATAGCGATGAGGTAGGGGTAAATGTATTGAAAGACACGCCCTAAAATCGGTCGAAGTATGTTTTGCTCAAAATAAGCCAGAAACTCTGGAGATGAAAAAATGTCAAACGTGGATTTTTTCATATTGTTTTTTGTCTTCGTTTGGATATAAACATAAAGATGAAATCTTCGCAGACGACTCGTTTAGCACTAGTACTCGGAGGCATCGTTATTGTAGCCTATTTAGTTTCAAACTACTCATCTGTTAAGGGTGTTATGGGTGAGGGTATGGAGCAGCTATCTGGTGCGCTAGGTGTTCAAGGTCCTCTCTCAGATGGAGCACCTCAAGGTCAGCCCAAACATAGTCAGGGCGGCAGTGCTCAACCATCTGAGAGCCTCCAGTCACGTGTCGCGGCAGGCCAGTCAAAGTATACTGAGACACACCTAGCAAGTGACGAACTTCTACCAAAGGGTGGCCTAGGTGCATCATGGGCTGCAGTAAATCCTTCGTCTATGGGTGACCTAAAGGGCCAGAACTTCCTCGATGCTGGTTACCACACGAATACGGCTATCGCGGGTGTTTCTCAGACAAACAGAAACGCCTCATGGGATGTCCGCTCTGAAGTGCCTAACCCACAGGTCAAGGTTGGTCCCTTCATCAACACGACGATTGAAGCCAACCCGTTCAAGCGCGGTCTAGATTAAAAACGGATTTGATGGTTATTAATCTGTTATAGGTTGAAATCGAAATGAAGTACAATCACATCGGTTTAATTTGGACAACAATTCACAGGGAGGATGGTAGCCTGTTCAGAAATGCAGCAGACTACTTCTTCGACCTAGAGCATCCGTCGGATGATTACACCTCAATGGTTACTGAGCTGATGCAGTGCCATGTCGAGAGATACTTTCCAAAGTATGACACGGCGTCTAATGTTTGGCAGGTCGAGTTTGGAGGAGATGGGCAGGATGGTCTAATTGACTATGCCCTCCAATCTCAGCCACCTAGCATTCCGGATATGGTGTTTGAGGTCGATGGAAAGAAGTATACTATGGTGTTCAACGCCTAGTTAATTAATGTCGTCTCCTTTTTCACTGTTTAACACAATGATACCTGCAGCCTTAGTGACGGCAGGTGTTGCTCTTGCGATTGCAAGTGGAAGCGGTCCCAAAAATGTGGTCGACGTAAAAAGCCGAGTTGACGGAAGAACTTATCGTGTACAAAATCTACCCGATAAGCAAGAAGCAGCTGACCGTATTTCTACTATTCGAATAAACTTAGATAAGCTTATAGAATACTATAAATCAGACCCATCTGCAATGGCAGATTCTCGTGTTAAGATTATGGTTTCTAGGTTTAATCCAAATAATTTTACAGAAAATGATTTGAACACTGACACCACATAATATTCAGAGAACAAGGGTGAAAAAATTGTAGTATGTATTCGCGATAAAGCGCCACCCTATAAATTTGTAGATGAAAATACAGTGATGTTTGTTCTGTTACATGAGATGGCACACCTAATGACCACCAGTGTAGGACATACTCCTGAATTTTGGGCTAATTTTAAACGTATTCTACATGATGCTGTACATTGTGGCGTATACACCTCTGTTAATTATACACGAACACCCACAGCCTACTGCGGTATGACAATCACCGATTCTCCAATCTAATAAACAAGATGTTAAAGGGAGAAATAATCGACCTTTCTTCAAAGAATAAATACAATGTATCTTTCTTTGACGATGACTCAATAGAAGTAGTTCGACAGAAAATAGGAGCCTCAATAGATATACATCCTGACAGATTGTTTATACTTGTTGGGCTTAAGTTGCCATCAGACTATTATACACGAGACCCTAGACACTGGGAAGGATTATTCGAGCGTCTTTCATTTAATAATGAACCAATTGAAACAGAAATATTTACAGATTATCAATTACAGTATCGTTCACCAATAACATCTATATCATTTAAGGCATATGACAAAGCAGAATGGATGACAATGCCAGAAGAGCTAAAGCCAATTTATGAACCTAACGCTGAGTTTATTGAATACCGTATATTAGGAGTAGAAGAACCAACTTCCTACATACTACCTGTATCAAACATTTCTAATACACTTGTTACACGTATTAGTTCAGTGAAACTACCAATACCAGAAAATACAAAATTATTTAGCACATTCTATAACCCAGCAGAATATATTAGATTTATTGTGAGGCCGTATGATGAGCAGGCTGAAAGTAATTCCACAATATACTATCCTTTATTGCGTTCCACAACACCCTCCAAAATGACAGAAGAATCAATACGCCTACTTCAGAAAACATCGAAAACACTTAACGACCTCTTAAATTTAGAAGTACCTTTACCATCAGAAGTGTCTATTATTCGTACTCGATTCTACATTCCATGGGTAGATACAGATTTTGGAGCAGCCGTGAGAACACGATTTGAACAAATATTTTATGGACTAACGGTTTCTAAAGATATTCCATGTATTACATTTTTTACATCAAAGGACCAAGTAAGTCGTCATAAGTTTTTTACTGAAGATTCCAAGAACAAGAAACCATATGTAGATATGTCTATGTGGAGTTCATGGTGGTCTGTGAAACCAGCTCGTAATATTCCTTCATTGCTCTTATTTCGGGGTAAAGGTAAGCATCACTTTGACCGTATTACAATTACTGCATCTGATATGGTTATTGCTACGCATAGACCAGAAGGAAATACCGAAACAATTGAGCAGCTAGAGCGCCAAATTGCAGATTGGATTACTGGATTTGATGCTATATTGCCATTCATTACAACAACCGACCTACATATCTCACGTTGGGAGCTTCAAGATATGTCATATCTTGCAAAATATGATGATAAGATTGAAGATTTTGATTTATTAAGATTTAATTGCATTTCTAATATTTTTGATATTGCGGATAAAACTAGGTCACAGTTTAGCTTGATGAGAACCGACCATTCAAATAATGGCCTGTCTGCTATTGAAGTAAAGATTCTTTCGATGATGAGAGATGGAAATATAAAAGCGGAGAGTGTTGCAGAAGAACTTACTGTACCATTGACTACCGCTCGTGAATTAATACAGCATGTAGAAAGAAGAATCGAGGAAGATTCACGCATTGGAGAAAAGGCATTTCGCGGATACCCTACTCTGCGCTTAGGGCCAGATTATGTGATTGTATCTTCTATTTCAAATTTAGAAAAGACGCTTCAATACTCTAATTTACTTAGATACATTCTCTCTAATCCGGAATCTGATAAATTAAATGAAATATGCCCAAAGCGAGCTGAAAAGGTTACAGCTGAATCAGCAGTTATTTCCACAGAGCCGCTTGAGGTGGATGCGGCACTTGAAGAAGAATATTCTGACCTATTTTCATTCTTAGAGCAAGAAGAAGCTCCTGAAGAAAGCATTGCAGAAACGGTGGAGACTACTGGAACACAAAGGATTTCAACTGAACAAAAACAAGGTACAACATATAATTATTTCAAATCCCGTCTGCAAAAATTTGACCCTATAACATTTGACCCAACAGCTTCACAGTATCCTAAGAAATGTGAGCAAAAACATCAACCTATTATTTTGAGCGATACTGACCTAAAGCGTATCAAAGATACACCTTACGATATTAAAAATGGCAATACATCCAATGAGAAACTCGTGGATATAGAAGACCCTGATGGCACAGTAGTATGTCCAGATTATTGGTGTATGCGCGATCAGATTCCTATCAGCGAAGAACAACTATTAAAAGACGGTGGTGAAATTAGATGTCCGGTATGCAAAGGTAAATTACAAACACGAACTACTGACAATCCGAGAGATTTTCCGCTGATAAAGAGAGAAACTGGATTTATCTATCCAGGCTTTATAGACTATAAATCTCCACGTAACGGTCGTCCTATGCCATGCTGTTTCAAGAAATCAAGAGTAAAGAAGAATGAAAAGGTAGAAAAGGCTACGGAAGACAAATACTATATTCTTGGTATGGAAAAGACTGCTAAACTAGACCGCATTGCATTCTTACCCGATAACATACTCTCATCACTACACATCAATGAAAAATATGAACTTTTCAAAGAAGGAGGAGTGCGCCGGCTTATGAGCCCTAATAAGGGATTCTTTAGAACAGGATTAGGTAATCCTTCTGAAACTCTATCTGGGTTTTTAGGATTAAAAGCAAAAATACCTTCTCCACGCGAATCAGTGGAAACGGTTTTAAAATGTTCTTTCTTGAGCACATGGAGAAAAACCGGTTCTACTCATCTTGAATCTATCACAAATGACATTGCAAAAAATAATAAGGATGAACTAGTTCAGTCTGAACTGGCAAAACTTATATCTGGAATAGACGAAGCATTCCATAAAAAGGAGTTAACAACTCTAGAAGAACTGGAATATGCCGCATTAGCATTGCAATGTGATATATTTAGAATTCACACAGATACTGCGACGTTAGGGTGTATGTTTTACGTTCCTATGGTAAGGCCTCGTTCACGAGGTATTATTGTGCTTCAGACAGATACTGAAATAGATATTCTTGCATATGTCGAACGTAAGACAAGAGGTTTTGAGTTTCGTTGCAATATATATGAATCACCATTCACAAAAGAAACATATGTAGAGTTAGAAAAGCTCCGTAATGAATCATGTAAACTAAAAATACCGTCTTACAGCGATGCTCTTACGGCTATTCAGCAACTACTTCCTCTTACCGAGGCAGATGATTATGAAATTATATTAGACCCATATGGAAGAGGACAAGCATTTTATGTTCCATCAAAACTTATACTTCCATTCCAAAGCACTCCTTTACCCAGTGTTCTTCAATCAAAGATAAGCGGATACAAAGAAGCCCAACTTCCCGAATATGACTTTATGAAGAAACTTTTGGAAACTGCTGCAAAGGTATCATCTGGATTCACGTTTAAAGAAGACATATATAATGCAAAAAGACAGCGTGTAGAAATATTACTAGAAAGTGGCCTTCGTATTCCAGTAAAACCTACAGAAGCCGTATCTGAAGAAACAATGGAAGTTTTGGAAACTACACGAGAAATAGGAGAATCAGAGCTAGTATTTGGTAATGATTCGGTCGAACTTAAAAGAGAGGAACGTGAAATATCGTATTCTGCAGAAGTATATGAGTTTTTAATATTCCAGCTGACAAAAGATATTGAAACGGATTATATTGAACTTAAGAATGCGCTGCGCGATGTAAATCCTAAAGTTTCTGATATTTCGCCACTTTTAGAAAAATGGTTCTCTGAAACAGTCCAGTTTATTGACATTAAAGAGCCCAAACAGTTCCTCTCAAAAATTCGTGAGCCATGCAATGACTCATGTGAAGGAGAACTATGTGGTTGGGATGGAAATGTTTGTAAAGTTCAAATTAATTCATCAATCAAAAAGGAAAAGATATTTCATCGCCTTCTCACAACTTTAGTAGATAACTCAAAAATTCGTGCTATGGTTTTAGATGGGCGCACAACACCCTTTTTTAGTACTATATTATACTTGGAACTTCCGCATGAGTTAATTGTTACAGATTATGAATTACCAAATTAAATATTATCAATATTAATCTCCTCCTCCTCTTCTTCTGCTTCTTCAAAATCAAACCCATCCTTATTCTCAAGTGGATTATCCGACATAAGAACCGTAGTGTCAACAACACCGAATGCTACCACTCGTGGGTCAACTTCCGTCTCTTTCCGCAGGTCACGTAGTTGCTCTGGGGATAGTACAGCTACAACTTCAAACTCAGCAGAGCCACCAATTCCCGAGTCTGCAATCATAACAATTGAGTTATCTTCAATCCAGACAGAACGCTTACCTTTTCCGCGAAAGCTGCCACGAATGACAGCTTGCACTGTATGAGGCGTCTTAGCAGAATCTACATAAAATACCTCGACACGTCCATTTCCCATCTTACGCATAATTCGAGAAACATATACATCTGTAACAGTTCCTTCATTGCGAATGTCATCCAGAAACGATTGAATAAATCGCTTATTCTTTGTTGACACACCCGTTTCACGCTTTGCACCTTTATTTCCGGAGTTCTTTTGAGGAGGCATTTTTAAAGTGTTAGTTGGAATAGTTATCTTAGTATATGAATCCGTTTTTCAACTACCATCTGTATCGTTTACCGCCAACAAATGGGGGTGGAAGAACAGGAGCCGTAATACCAGAATATGCATAATAGGCCATAGCACCGCCAATGGCAGTCGTCACGCCATTTACAATCCAACCAGATTGATTACCTGCCATTACAATGTTATAAATGGAGCTACCTATAAGGTATAGAGCAACTAGCATCGCAAGATAGTGATACCACATTTATCTTATTTGAATTAAAAAGAATCGCCGTTTGGTATTCTTTTTAGTTTTTAGAGTTTTACATAGTATATGTTTACGCGGTTACGGCGGGCTTCAAGAAGTGAACCTTAAGGAAGCTCTGGAGGTTGAGGTAGGTTACCTCCTGTCCATCCTTTACGCGGAGGAGCTTGCCAAGCTTCGCATCGGGAATGATGCGACGCTTAAAGTTAGGGTCAAAGCAGTTGTGGGCCTTAACATACTGAGAAACAAACTTCGTCACATCAGTCTGAGACCTCTGGCTCTTGGCAGGAAGAGCCATAAAGGTGCAGAGCTCATCCGTAAGGGGGCGCATCTTAAGGAACGCATTGTTCGCGCGGCGAGCCTCCCATGCCGTGCGCTGCTCGGGTGTCATATCTGCAGGGTCAACCTTGCGGCGCTTCTTGGAATCACGAGCATCACGCTTGATTGCCTTTACGGCCTCCTGAGCATCGTGAACCGCGGCGCGAACACGCGTCGTGAGCTCAGAACTGAGGGCCTTGAGCGTCTCCTGGAGACCAGCAAGAATCTCGGGAGCCGTGCGAGTCTCAAGCGCCGCAGCTGGCGCCTCCACTGCAGGAGCGGAAGAAACCACGGGAACAGTGACCTCCGTCTTCGCAGACTTCTTAGTCTTAGGTGCAGAAACCTCAACGGCGGGGGCGGTCTCTACGGGCTTCTTGGCGGTCTTCTTGTCGGCAGGCATGTTTACATTGACGGTGGACTTTGAGGCTGGCATTTTTAACGCGTTGGTATACTACTATGTATCCTTACCTGTTTAAATCATAAACGTCCCACCCAAACTAGATTCGGTGTAAAGAGCTCATAATCATAAAACAAATTGAATAATGATTAGAACAATCGTTCAATATGGTAACAAGAACTCGTCCAGTTAAATAAGAAAGACGTAAAGTGTCAACACCACTCGCATGTTCATTTAAAAGACGCTTAATCCAAAAAACGTATCGATATCTTCGTGATATCTTATCTTTATGTTCAGCAGCCCATGCAATCAAATCTTGTTGCAAGATTGACGTAAAAATAAATAATTGTGTTCTATTGAGCGATGTGAAATACAGCGGAGACATTCCAAAAAACCCATTTTCTTCGATTACTTGACAAACGTAAACCCATGTGGTTAAAATAATATCATTTACATTGCGTTGAGTTGTTGTATCGTGTATATTTTCAAGTTTTTTCTGATGCCGTTTTATACATAGTTTACGAAGTCTTTGACGAGTATCCATAGTTAATGGTTTACGTGTGTATGGATTTAACGGGTCAATTTTTGACATACAGTTTTCAGAAATACTCCTCACATCAAACCAATAGATTTTACCATTTTCCTCAAATGCAAAATAGTCAAATGGTTTCACACTTTTCTTATCATCCATTGTAACAATTTCTTCTTCGTTGTGACATTTTGTTCTATTAAGAACACCTGGTCCTGCTAATCGTAGCCATTCTCGAATAGAATATCCGCGCCATACCTTTTGAATAATGATGGCTTTATCATCCAAATTATTAACATCTTTCCAAAGACGAGGATTCCTTACCTTTGCATGTTTTCCACATAGAATAAGTCCCTTTAATGCTTTATTTGTGCATCTCTCTGTACTTTTTGAATTTTTACAAGATACACACGACATTTATTACTAAATCTGGAAACCTTCATTGAAAACGGATTTACGCTTATCAAGGTGATATAACAGTACAACACAATCAAGTAAAATGAGTCGCCCAATTTCAATCCGCAATCTCGATATCAACAAGGTAAGCTTTGTACCCGGCCCTGCAAAGCCCGGACGCAACCCTTCAATCAATCTAAAATATGATGGTCAGAACATGCAGATTCTAGTACCTCGTCTTGGATTCCCGGGCGGTGTTATGGTTCGTACTGATGATAAGTCTGGAGCAACTACCTACACGCTGATGGGTACACTAACGGGTTGTGATAACTACGCAAAGGAGCGTGCACCTGACGGTACTGATGTTCAGAAGTTTTATAACTTTCTTGTTGACCTAGAGGAGCGTATTATCTCAGCAGCCGTAGAGAATAGTGTAAAGTGGTTTGGCAAGAAGCGTTCCGAGGAAGGAATCCGAGAGGGCTTCAATCGTGTCATTGGAACTTCGAAGGATAACGTTGACGGCGAGTGGGTACCAAATGGTAAGTACCCTCCTAGCTTTAAGGCAAAGGTGCCAGTTTACGATGGTCGTGTCTCAACAGAGATTGTTGATGGTAATCGCAACCCTCTGTACGCAACGCCCGAATCTCTAACTTCTATCTTCAGGAAGGGAGTTGAGGGTAACCTTGTAGTCAGCGGCAGCATCTATGTGATTGCTGGCGGTGGCTTTGGTGTAACGTGGCGTCTAAATACTGCTCAGGTATTTGCTCGCGCACAGCTATCAGCGGCAGACATCTTCAGCGTTGAGGATGACGAGGGTGCTACTCCGGCTGGAGATGTTCCGGATGTTGCAGATGTTGAGGAGTCACAGCGTCCAAGCACTCCTCAGGACCAGGCAACGAGTCCTGCTGCACCGGTTGCTCCTGCGCGGAAGCGTCGGGTAGCTGCGGCATAGGTTTGTCGTAGAGCACAAAGTCATCATCTAAAAACAAAATAGAAAAGTTAGTAAAATCTAAATTAGAAACTGATGCAGTTGAACAAACATTCGACTTTATCAGTGATTTTTTACCACAAGTTTCACAACTATATAAATCTGGTTTTTCCATCATCATCTCTGGAGTCATTAATAGAACACCACTTGATAGGGCTAAGTCAGAGACATACTTGAAATCCGTATCAAGACAGTCCTGGTATGCTTCATTTGAAAGTTTTGACCATAATGTTTTTCCGCTAGACTTCCATGCTTCATCTTGAAAAAGTGTTGCAAACGGATTAGAGTAAAACCAAAGAACCGAGAAAATAGATAAGTCAGAACTTTCATGCTCGGCTAAACCAATTCGTCTCGAATCATCATCATATAACCAATGTACATTTAATCTATGTGATATATACTCGGTATCTATGGAACCTTTATATACATCACGATTATCATAGGACCATTGATGAGCATCCATATCTAAATCGTGCTCAACTATGTCCGGTGAAATATTGCGGTATATTAAACCCTTTCGTAAAATGGAAAACATTTAGTTAAGCACTATACAATAACTAACTAAATGCCACGCATGGAGACCAAAGTTGTAAATAATAATTTATATGAAATGACAAAGTTCGCATATCGATGTAATATATGTAATGATATTGTTAATTCCGTTGATACGCAAGTTAGTGTTACATGCAAGTGTGATAACTTAACTCTTCGTGGAGGTACTCAATATGGAGGTATTATTGCCGCAAAGTTTGATAGTATCACAGATATTTCGGAATGGAAATTAGTTAAATGAAACCTTAACGTTGACATCATGTCGCGCAAGTGATTTTGTAGCAGAATGCGACAGTTCATGTCGCTTCTTTTGCGGTGTAATTTCCTTCGCTTCATGCAGTCGGGATTCCATATCAGCTTGCACTTGTTCTCTATTCTTTTCAAGATACTCCAGTACATCATCGGTAATAGCCCATTCAAAAAAGTTTAGTTGTCCAACGGTTGTCTCAAAGTTCTGAAACTTAATACGCTTCCAACGACAAAACGGGTCAAACATTTTTTTACTGTAAGCTTTTAGATGTGATTTATATGATAGATACACAATTACATGCTTTTGTGTTTTGGTTAGATATGCTACATTGTACTTTTTTGCATAATTTGTTACAAACCAATCTATCAGACGAAGTGATAGTTGAGATGTTCCATCTAGGATAGATTTCACTTTTTCTAGGTGGATACTGTTCGCATAAAACTTTTCGAGACGATACAGAACCCATTGTTCTTGAGATTGGATTTGTTGCATTATAAAAATCTAAGTTAGACGCATGAAAACGGAATTATTGTTGTCGTATTTACGAATGTTATAGTAACAATATGTTTGTTCTAACATTCATACATCGCGCACATTCAAGTGAAAACCAAAATATTCGAACAAAGAAATTTGATAGACTTGAGAATGTATCAAAATTTCTTCAAGATGACTGGTATGATGACCAGTTTATTGATTGGGATGGCTGCGAAATGCCGACTAAGGATGAGTTTTCACTAGAGAAGATTGAAGCTAAGCTCGGAACAAAACTTCAGGTACAACTCTTTGGCCCGTATACTCAGGTTTGTTGTCTTGTCCCTGATGAGATAATACTTAGTGTAGAGTAAGAGTATTCACACAAAACGAATAAAATAAGATAAAAAGTCTTTTTACATAAATGGATATCAATGATAGAGTTCAAGAGCTCATCAAAAACTATGGTCAAAATGACCAACGAACAGATGCATGGCATTCAAAGCGAGGTGAAATGCTGACTGCTTCAGAGATTTATAAAGCACTGTCAGATGCTACACCTGCACAAAAACATGAAATTATATTAGGAAAGCTAACACCTCGAGTACGCACAGAAGGTCCTGGCCCACGTGCTCTTGTCTGGGGAACACGATTCGAACCTATTGCAAAAGATATATACTGTAGCATCTCGGATTTTCCAATGAAAATTGTTGATACAACATGTATTCCTCATCCAACTGTGGCATTTCTTGGTGCTTCGCCAGATGGTATTATTCTAACAGAAGGTGTGAGGCACGGAAGATTAGTAGAATTTAAGTGTCCAATTTCACGTACATTTAGTGATGATAGTGAAGTTCCTAACGCATACTATCATCAAATGCAACTTCAAATGGAATGTACGCAACTAGATACTTGTGAATATATTGAGTTTCAATTTCGTACTCCGTCATACTCAGAATGGGTTGATTCTAAAGCTCAGTACAAGGGATTCTATGCAGTAACTGACGATGAGATACAGGTAAAATATCGCGAGTTAACAGATACTCGTGACCCTTCTACCTGGCGCCGCGAAGTACTCGAGACATCTGATGATTGGAACCTTGTATATTGGACACTTGAAAAGTACCGTATGAAAGTTGTGGAGCATGAGAAAGACTGGTTGGAAAAGAACATACAGAGCATAACAGAAGTATGGAACTCTGTTTTAGAACATCGAAGCGCAGGAACACTTCCCGCTCATCCTAAAGAAAAGACTATTTTAACGCTCTAAACTTTTACATACAAAATGAAGATTGGACTATGTATGATTGTAAAAAATGAAGCACATATTGTTCATGAAGCCTTGCAATGTACTCTACCATTGATTAGCACTTATTGCATTGTGGATACCGGGTCCACCGATAACACAATAGAAATTATAAAGAAGTTTTATGATTCCAAAAATATCCAGGGCACAGTGCATGAACGTCCATGGAAAAACTTTGGTCACAATCGTTCAGAGGCACTTGCATTATGTGATGGAGCTATGGACTACGCGTTAATAATAGACGCAGATGATACAATTGAGTTTCCTGAAAATGGCCTAGAAACAATTCAAAAGATATTGGATGCAAACCCCAATGCTTGTAATATCATTATTAAAGAAGGTCCAATTGAATACTGGCGTTCTCAAATTTTTAAATGTAATGATAATTGGGGTTATGTTGGTGTATTGCATGAATACCCCAGCAATAAAAAGGGTAACAATTTGATTGCCAAGTTACCAACCGATATTTTTATGACGAGTAGAAGACTTGGAGGACGTAATCTTACAGGTGATAAAATGAAACGCGATATTGCTGTATTATCGCGAGGAATCATAGATGAGCCAGATAATGAACGATACTATTTCTATTTAGCGCAATCATATCGTGATGATGGTGATAACCTCAATGCAATTAAATATTACACAAAACGATTTGAGATGGGACGGTGGTACGAGGAAGCGTGGTTTTCTGCATTCCAGATTGGACTTTGCTATAAACGAATGAGCAATTTTTTAATGTTTGAATATTGGATGCAGAAAGCGCATGAATTTTACCCTCGTAGAGGAGAAGCCATGTATTCATTAACCGAATATTTCAGACAGACTAATCAATTCTATAAAGCGTATCACTATTGCCAAGTTGGGTTAAACTCAAACCTATCAAAAGAGGATGTTCTTTTTGTGGAAAAATTTCCGAATAATGCTGGATTTCTATACGAGAAAACTGTTTTAGATCACTATATTTTTTCAGATAAGAATATTGGTGTTAAAGATTCTACTAATTATCTTCTTAAATATAGTGACCACGTACCAAATATTGTGTCAAATCTTAAGTTTTACATAAGTCCAATTAAATCTACATCTACACCACTTAATATACCTTTAGTATTTGGAAGTGATTTTCGCCCAACTGCGGTGTCAGTGTATGACTATCCTCATGCAAATGTTCGTTTTGTAAATTACTTACCACCTGTTAATGGAGAATACAAAACAAAAGATGGTTCACCAGTTGTAACACGAAATCTAAATTATAACCTAGAAACGAAAGAGTATTCAATTATTCCAGATAGTACACCGTTATTTGAGTCTTCTATAAAAGGTCTCGAAGATATGCGAGTGTATAAATTTAATGATAAAGTTTATTACACCGCTTCTAACTATTATGAATATAAACAGGATACCATAAGTATCGTGCATGGAGAATATGGTTCTAATCCAATTGCAATAGACTCACCTACTAATGCAAGATGTGAAAAGAATTGGTTACATGTAAAGGACAATGAATTTATTTACAACTGGCATCCACTAACAATTGGAAGAATTATTGATAATAAGTTTATTATAACAAAACAAATCAAGACTCCTCCTCTATTCTCTTTATTCCGTGGCTCAGCTATTACTGAAATGGATGACTATATATTAGCTTTAGTTCATTTCTGCGAGTATTCTATGAATAGAAATTACTATCACTGTTTTGTAAAGATTGATAAAGATTCATATGATGTCACAGAAGTAAGCCTTCCATTTATTTTTAAGAATGTAGGGATTGAGTATTGTCTATCAATGTATAAGACAGATTGTTTTGTTACATTCAATGATTCAGAGCCAACTAGAGTCAATATTGATTTTTCATCTATTCAATGGATTTCATTAGTTCCAAATACTATCACGCGGAGAATGAAGGGTGCAAATGTTTACTGGGCAGGAAAGTATAGTATATGTGCACCTAGAAGAACGATTGAAGATATAGTATTTAATACGATTGCAGATAAACCTTTGGATATAATTTTTACACAAGATGATGGCATCTTCTCACGTTACGAGTACAATGAAATATTAAAAACTACTACAGAAACGCGTATTGTCATATCGTCCGAATCCAGTTATAATTCACTAAATGGTCGTTCTATAATATGTGCATTATCTACTCGCGGATATTCTAATAATAATGTTCTTCTTTTGCCGTTAGATGATGATACATGTAAACTTGGATTATCTCACATTTTTCCTAGTATGCCAGACTGGGATTCTCGTAAATCTATTGCATTCTGGAGGGGAAATCTTGGAGGCTATGAAAGACCATCAGTTCGCGAAAATATAGTTATGAAGTTACATGGTAATGTACATTCAGACGTAAAGTTTGCATTTTTTGGATACAACGGCACATATTCTGAAAATATTGATAAAAAATTTATTGGTGACAGATGTGAGATGGATAAGTTTTTAGAATATAAGTATCTATTGATTATTGATGGAACATGCATTGCTTCAAATCTCCAATGGGTATTCGGATCGGGAAGCGTTCCTGTGTTGATAACGCACCCAAAGAACGATTGGTGGTTCAAGAGTTATGTAAAGGATATGGAAAACTGTATTATGATTAATTATAACCTTTCTAATCTGGAAGAGAAGATTGAATGGCTTGTTCAAAATGATGATAAAGCAAAAGAAATTGCTATTAATGCAACTACTTTGGCCCAAAAAATATTTACACCTCAGTTTCAAAAAGCATACATTCGTAGCAGAATTGCGGAGATTTTATCTTTTGATGGGAAAGAGCAAAATTTGCTAGAACGCGAATATCAAATAAAATGTGACACTCCCAGTGATATTAATGAACATCTGCCAACTCTTAGAGAGTATGCGTCGGAATGTTCAACAATTGTAGAATGTGGCGTACGTGGTGTAACAAGTTCATATGCATTTGCATGCGGGTTAATTGGAAATGCTAAAAATTCATTCACATTGATTGATAATTGTGAATGCAATAATGTATATCCATTTTTAGATTTGTGTAAAGCTCTAAATGTAAATGCTACGTTTCTTCAACAAAGTGATATAGAATGCCCACTGATAAATACTGATTTGCTTTTTATTGATACATGGCATATATACGGACAACTAAAACGTGAACTTGCATACTGGCACTCATCTGTAAACAAATATATTATAATGCACGACACAACTGTTGATGAATGGTATGGAGAGGCATTGAGATGTCGTATGGATGTACCACTAGCAAGTAAAAATTCTGGAATTCCGGAAGAGGAGATTGAAAAAGGGTTGTGGCCTGCAATTGAAGAGTTCCTCGAAGAACACCCTGAATGGAAGATTAAGGAACGTTTTAAAAATAATAACGGATTAACAATCCTTATGCGGGTTGAAACGAATTGTACTGATTAACCCTGAAAGGAGTTTCCATACCGGGTATAGCTTCTAATTGAACAGGTGTTGGAATTATATGGTTTGTTTGCTGTTCGTATGATGAAGTTGCAGTTTCTGCTGTACGACGCACATTTCCCTGCTCTAAAAACTCGGGTACAAATTGTTCACGAGTTGAACTTAGATACCAAGCAAGAAGCAATCCAGCAATGACAACAAGAAATGCTAGTCCTTTCATTTACTGTTAGTACACAGAAAACGAATTACATTTTCATATCGTGTATGAGAGTAAATAATGGAAGAGCGCGCACTATCAACTCTTAAAGTAATTCTGACAGAACGTGGCGTAAAAGCTGATAATTTTGAAACAGTTGGGTCAACGTTAGATGATGCAAAAATATATACAAATGCTGGCATTCTAATTATTTTCAGCACTAAAGCCCGTATTTCTGAGAAGGATTTGAACACATTTATCGATTATGCGAAGGAGAATAATTATACAAGCGGAACAATTATTGTTGGACTTTCTCGACCATCTGAAGCTGTGCTAAATTCACTTCGAACATACGTTAACCAAAAAGATGTTCCAACTTTACATGTATTTGAAATTCGCCATCTACAGATTCAATATGGGAAACATCATAAGGTTCCCAAACATCGTATTGTTGATAGTAATGAGCTTCCTGAGATTCTAAAACACGAGAATGCAAAAAGTCCATCTGTATTTCGTAAGATTGATTCGCAAGATGCTATGGCAAAGTGGGTAGGTGCTCGCCCTGGAGATGTTATTGAAGTAACGGGAATGTGTGAGTCATCTGTAGAGAATAAGCGATATCTATTTTGTATGGCGGATGTAGTAAATGGATAGCCAGTTTAACTCTCTTATTCAGAGTTTTAATTCTAACTATGTGCAATATAAGGTTACAGGTAATCCATCTTATCAAACTGCGTATGAAGCTGCACAAGAAGGTTTGGATTCAATAGTTAAATCATTGCAGCAGAAGGTCAACGAGGAGAAAAGTAACATTTCTGATTTTTACAAATCAGGAGTTGAACAAAAGTTGAATAACATACAATCAACCAATCGTAAGCTGCAGCGAGGTATTCTGACAAAAGAAGATGATATAGTAGCATCTAAACTTCGCGGTTCTCAATCCTTAACTCCTGCGATAACAACAACTCAATATGTTTTATTAGGAGTTATGGGAGGACTTATGTTGGCGCTTTCGTTAATATAGTTGTAAAGCTTTTCATAATTGATGACCATGATTTTGTAAGAACTAAGTAGGCAACATAAAAAGCTAGTAAAATTAGAATTGCTATGTAGATATAATATATATACTCAGCATTTTTTAACTTATCTCTATTTCCGGCGTAAATAATCTTTAAAGTCGCTACTTTGTCCTTTGTTTTTTCTATTTCGGCATAATCTTTTTGGTACATAATAAGGTCCGCAGTTAAGTCATCAAGTTTTTTAGCATCAAATCCTGGCTCACCCTTGTTAAGACTATCAATAATACCATGCAATTCATTCACTAGTTGCGCATTAATTTGTTGTACTCTGGTTGTTAATATCTGTTGCTGTGCGGGGTCTGTCTCGTTAATTGACGCAGCAAGTTCTCTAGAATATTCACTTTTTAAAAAGTTATACTGCTTCTTAAACGAGTCTAATTTCTCATTACGAGAATCCTGAAACTTTCGGACATCCATTACTTTTGTTGTTACTAAATAAATGTCAAGTATTCTTCGTGCCGGTGGAAATAAAGGTCCTCAATTTGGTGACTCGTCATACAGAACTGCATATCTTCGTAGACAAGCTATTTTGTCCGGACAGGTTCAAAAGACAAAGGATAATACATTTCTATCGTCAACCGGTCAAGCAACGAAACCGCTGATTTCGGAACATCAACTAACAAAGGGAAGCGATAATGGAGTGATGGAAGTTATGTGGATAAAGAATTCTTCAGGAATCTTTTAAGTGAAAAAGAATAACATGTCAACGTTTCAGTCAGAATATGAAACATCAACAAACGCTATTGATAGTATCGTATCTACGCAACTATCATCGGTGGCAAATTGGATGAACGTTCCAGGTAGTCTAGTAAAAGCGTCTTCTGCATCCGGGTTTATATGGGGATTTAATGCGGGAAATAGTGTATATACTTGTTCACTCCCCTGTACCGGAAATTGGAAACCGGTAGATCTGACACAATATAGTGTAAACACAATTCTAGACTTGACAACAGATGAGTCAAATGTATATATTTTATTTACTGCCAACACAGAAACACACCTTCTTGTCAGTGATGCTGCAAATCAGGGTGTAAAAACAGTAATTACAGTCCCATTCTCTGCTATTTCTATTTTTTCAACTCATACATACATTTGGGCGCAAGACTTGAAAAATAATAAAGTCAAATGCTCTAAACCATGTACTATGCCAAACTGGCAAGTTTCTAGCGAATCATCTGTAAAGATTACATCATCAGATAACTCAACTCTTTATGGAGTAGACCCGGCTGGGCAAGCTATGCAAACTGATGAAAATATATCTTCTACATGGCAACCTCTAGCTGATGTAAAGGGTACTATTTATGGCAAGGGTTCCGATGGAACATTGTATGGTATTGATTCAAACCAGTCTGCGTTTTCATTTGATAAAAAAATGAGCCCATTGTTTACGAATGGTTATGAGCCAACACATATAACGGTTGATACCAATTCAAATTCTTTGTGGATGACAACTGCAAACCCTGGTGATTCTGGAAATATTTTTACACGCCCCGAGAAACCAGATTATTCAACACTCATGAATAGCATTACACCAATCGACAGAACTCGTGACAAGATTGCAGATGCAGTAGAAACCAAATATGAACGTCAGACGGATATAATGGTTGTAAATAAACAGGTTTCAGATATTATTGCATTTTTTAAGAAAATGTTTAATATCGATGGCAATACTGCTAAGAAGGCAAACACACAGAGCGGTAGTCTTCAAATGAACATTCGAGAAACTCAGAAGAAACTAGATGAATTTAATGAAATACAGCCAATATTGATAGGACTCATAGTAACACTCTGCGCAGTAGTAATTCTATACGCAAGTATGTATTCTTTTTTAGGGAGCATAACACATGTATTAGCAATATTAGTTATAGGGGCTGGAATTATAATAACTACGAACTTTTCAAGTAGTTATAAGTAATGGGTAATCAACCTTCTTCTCCAACACAAACTAGTGCGCCACCTTTACCTCCACCGCCTCCTCCGTGTGACCTAAACTGTCAAAAGGATAAAGATTTAGCATTACTTAAAACAGCACTTGACAATGCAGATAAAGATACCGATCCAGTTGGTTATGAAAAAGCCCGTATCGCATACTATACACTTCTTAATGGACAAGGATGGTTAAATACAGAAAAACAACGAATCGCAAAGGATGAAGTAGAGCCTGTTGTAAGTTCATATAATTCTAAATACTCTGCTTTAAAAGGAGAACAACAATCACAATCTGTCTTTGTTAACCTAGCGAATAACTTAAAGGCTCAACAAGCAAGTGGTATTGAAGATAATGCATTTCTTCAGAAACAACTAAGTAAAGATAAGGATAGAGCAGATGTATTAAAGCGTCTCAGCTCATTTTCTACTCCTAGTTTTTCATACATTCCAATAATAATAGATATAATTATAGGTATACTTATGATTGCAGTTTTATATTTGGGATTTACAAAAGTTGATAGAATAAGAAGTTTTTTTGTGTCAAGTACTGATAGCATAGATGGAAGTATAACGTAATAACAAATGAATATAGCGTATATTTTTCTCGCTATGCTTGTATTTTTAATGTATGGAATTACACTCTGGGTTTCAGGTCAAGAAGGATTTGAAAACGAGGGTTCAGTAACTTTTGAAGACCCAGAAGAAATATATGATGATGTATATGCTAGTATATATGACCTTCTTTGGAACCCAATAGACATGTTAAAATATGAACAAGTTTCTATGCAGGATATTGCTTTAGCAGACTGGAATACTAAAAATGTACATGTCTTAGATATGTGTTGTGGGACAGCTCCCCATGCAGGGTTCTTCAAAGGACTAAATGTAGATTACAAGGGGATTGATATATCAGAAAGTATGCTAAGAAAGGCACGTGAAAATACGCCAAATGCTACGTTTCAGAAAGGAGATATAACACAAGTTCATCTTTTTTCTCCTAAATCAATCACACATTGTATCTTGACCGGGTTTTCTATATACCAATTCCAGAATCCTAAAATTATTTCAGACAATGCATACCAATGGTTACAACCTGGTGGATTTTTTATAGTTCATCTTGTTGACCCAGATAAGTATGATGCAATGCATAATATAGCATCTCCATTTGCTGCATTTTCTTTACAGAAGTATGCATTTGAACGTCAGACTGAGTCGGCTGTCTTTTTTGATAAATTTAAGTATATTGGAAAGCTTGTGAAGGATAAGAATGATGATAACGCAACATATGAAGAGACTCTATCATATTACGATAAAACAAATAATGGCGGAAATAAGTATCGTGAAAATAAACATCATTGGAATATGCCTTCTAAAGAGCGAATGATTGATATTTTCAAAAGCTCTGGGTTTCGTAATCAGGAAAATGTAGATTTAGTGAGATGCTCAAAAGAATATCAGTACATATGTTATTTTACCAAATAGATGTTTGAATTGTAGAAGTAATGGATATATACGATAGTCGTACTGTTATTGATTTTCAAAAGTTTACATTCTCCGGGCATCTAAGAGCTCATGTGTATAAGGTCTTAGATGAAAACATCAAACTTGGTCATGCGGATTACGCATGTTATTGGTCTCTAGAACTAATGTGTTCAGGACTTACACATTCTTTATGGCAGGCATTTTTTGAAGCAGCTGCAAAACATATTAATCGTGGAGCGCCAAATGTATTTCTATATCTTGTTCGTATGTATGAAAAGTTCTCACCATACGAGAATCAATACGATATTACACAAATGACAGAAATTCGCAATAATTCTGAAGCTAGAGTGCTTATTTGTGAGGTGGCATCTTCGTTGGCACTGTGTAGAAAAAATAAGTTACCAGTTATTCCAAAAATTAAACCAGAGCATGATTTTAAGCAACAAACAGTTACCGAAAATCTTAAGTCGCCATCTGCAAATTATGCAAGACACATTGCAAAATTAAAGGACCCTCTTGAATTATACATTCCACTTAATGAGCTGGTGTATTGTATGAGACCTGAAACACGAGATATAAATAAAGCGCTTTACTGGGTTTCATGGATTCTTAAATATGCAAGTCAGTATAAAAAGCAAAATAAGACCGAACTTATATGTAGCCGCCGTCCAAATGACTACTGCGATGCCAAATCATATAACAACGCAATATGGCTTATATGGGATGCTGTTTTAGATGCGTCGAAGTCATCCCCGCAATCTGGATTATTGGCCGACTATATAGATGCTCTTTTTAAGATTCATTGTTTGCGTTGGACGCCCTCACTGCTTAAACCAAGGTTGCCATTTTTAGCTGTAGCCATCCAGTTTATTTGTGAAAGCACTAGCATGGATATCCACTATAGCGTTCCAAATAATATAACCATGGTTCATGATATTGTGTCGAACATTCCTCAGTGGATTCAAGCAATTATTCAAACTCAAAAAACATTCTCGTGAGTTTAATTCAAATGCACGTATCTCCTAAAATGAAGCATGCCGTTATGCTTGGCCTCCTTTTCTTCGTTGTGTCATCCCCCTACACATACAAGCTCGTTGACCGACTTGTGGCACCCGTAGCCCAAATGCTCGTCCCCGCGTCTGCGTCTCTATTCAAGATTGCGGAAGGCGGCTGCCCCACGACATATGGTCTTCTAGTTCACTCCGCAGTATTCGCACTTGTCGCATACTACCTTCACACTGTTTAATATTCGAATAAAACGGATTTAATTGTACTAGTCCTAAGTATGAAAAATGAAGCTTCTAATTTTCGATACTGAAACAACTGGATTACCAAAATCTCGCAAGTCAGCGAACGAAGGACCCAACAACTGGCCACATATCGTGTCCATTTCTTGGGTAATTTTCAATACAGATACAAGTGTTATAGAAAAACAAGAGTCACATATTATCAAACCAGGTGAGTGGATTATTCCGATAGAGTCAACTGAAATTCACGGAATTACAAATGATTATGCTACAATACACGGAGACTCTCTACTCGATGTCATGGTAAAGTTTCAAAATGAGACATATGATTGTATTGTGGCACACAATATGGAGTTTGATATGAATGTAATTGTAAATGCTATTCGCTGGGACCTCAAGAAAGTTATTCGCGTATTTCCTAAGACGGTATGTACGATGAACCTAAGTCGTAATATTTGTAAGCTTCCTGGAAACTATGGTAATTTTAAGTCTCCGAAGCTGAAAGAATTATATTTCTGCGCATTCGGAAAAATGCCGGATGAAACTAGACTTCACGGGTCTCTTTATGATGTTCTTATTCTTACAGATATTATTAAACACTATTTGCCACTGCGTTACGCGATGGGCTTAGTGGCAAGTAACGTAACAACTCATGGAATACGAACGCTCCACTTCAACCTTAGCTAAAACTGCTAAAGAGACAACTTTAATTTGGGGAAACGACGGATGGTGCTATATCCCCGAATTAAAAATGCGTCAACGTTTTACAGAAAACAAATACTACCGAGAAGATTGGGATGGTATTATTGCAATGCCGGAATATATTGAAACTACTTACCGGGCGGTTCTGTCGAAAGAACCGCTGGTTTGGCAGGAGAACAATGAAGTTTACTCACTGAAAGGTTCCAACCAAAAAGGCCACAAGAGCAAGCAGAACCAGCAAGTGCCTCATCAGCAACTTCGACGACATTAGCTAGTTCAGGAACACGCTTCACGGCGTCCTTTAGGGCATCGGATGCCATATCGTCCACCTTTTTTACAGCAGACTCGATTTGGTGTTCAACTTTTTCTACTACTTCACCTGGAGTGTTCATTGCGTATTTGTATACTATACGGAAACAGTTGTTTAAATAAATGGTAATTCAAGATATACTTTATATTGCGCTGTCGACCATTCTAGTTATGGCTTTTTTACAGGTGACAACATTTATGGTTACACGAATGCTCTATCCGCCGGAAGCAAAGGTTGTATACAGAGATGTACCAGTATATCGTGACCTACCACCTGTAGCTCAGCCGCCTCTTTTTCCTCCCCCGCAAAACGGACCTGTTTTAACACAAAAGGCTCCTGAAGTACAATTGCCAGAATATGAGCCTCGTAAGCCAACTACAACGTCATTACGAATGGACCCCGAACTACCGCCTGGTCTACAAGAAACCCGTCCCGACGGAACATAAAACGTTTCGAGTTCCGCAAACAATTGGATTACCTGGTTGGATAGTATTTACATATGAAAACAAAATTCCAGTATGTGTGTGGATTTCGGCAAATGAGTGTAAAAAACTACCATGTATTATCGATGAACGTATATGTGGAGATACGTTTATAAAGGTTGAAAAAATTGGACAACTTGATTTTGTAGTGTCTGATATTTGGATGTACAATTCAAATTGTGTCTTTGCTTGCTCTACATTCAAGCAACGATACGACTGGCTATATAAGCTTCTTCCTCGGTTTACAACATGTGTAGAAGGAATTACAATTGACTTAATCCACAAAGAAGACCTAGGTGATATTCAGATTAAAGGTTTTGAAGAGCATTTGGATATACCTGGAAAGCCAGGATACTTTGTAGAAAAAGATGACACGGAACTTGTTGAAATTATTGCGTTATCAATGCCAGACTGTTACGAGGTGAAAGACAGAGGATTTCTTCGTGTGCCTGATATGAAAACTTCGGCGTTTCTGCGTTCAAAGGGTCCTACATTTACTTGCAGGTGTATTAAGTTTGACGAAGAGTTCTGGGACATTGCTGAAAAGATTCCCGAACTAGAAGTAAATGCCTAAGAAACATTCCGGAAGAAAGACTGTTAAAGCGAAGAAGGGAGGATACTACTCATTTAATGGTGCTGTAGGAACAGGTGCCCCCAATTGGACGCGTGAGTCAGAACTTGGTGATGCATCTATCTCCAGTCGCGGTAACAATGCACAATATGGACGTGGACGTAAACGTAAGGGAGGAAAGAAGCGCAAGACAATGCGCGGTGGAACAAAGTTTGGTCAGGTATCTGCAACATTTCAGGGAACTGGTAGTCGTGGACTGGCTGATGCAGTAGGTGTTTCTGTAAACAAGCCAGGATTTGCAACACACGGCGAATTCAATAACTTTGGCGCTCAGCCGGGTAGTGGATACGGAAGTTTTATTACTGCTGGTAAATAAGTAAAGATGAAACTTGATACACTTTTAGGAGGTGGACTCTTTGTTGCGGCATGCATTTTTCTTATTCAGCGTGGATTAACGAGTACGATTATTTGGTTAGCGCTACTATATATCATAGCATCTCGAGGATTATCACACACTGTATCAGTGATTGCAGCAATTATTGGTATTTATCTCATTTCTCGTGTAACAAAAGAAACGTTTGAAAACGAGAATAAGGAAGAAAGTAAGGAAGAGCCTAAACCTGCTCCTCCAAAGACAGATGACCCACACGTAGATATTGGTACAACAATTCTTCATGCGTATCGCAATCTAACACCTGAGCAGATTGGTGGCATGCGACGAGACACCAAAGAACTCATGGGACTTCAGAAAGAACTTATGGGTTCTCTAGCAGAAATGAAGCCTGCGATTGAACAGGGCGCTGAACTACTAAAGACATTTGGAACCTTTTTTGGTAAGGAGACTCCCCAGTAATCTATGCATGCTATCAGCGTATACATACGATTGATATGTAGTATCATTTGTTGAAATAAAGGGACCCCCAATGGAATGCGCTACTGTCTTCCATTCGTGAATCTCTTGTTTTAGAATCAAATAGTGCACATATTCTTGCCACTTAGTTACTGTTTTATGAATTGACATAACTGTAAAAATTCCAATACTCTGACCGAGAAATACTACAGAAAGCACTAGAAAAACAGGATATATAACCATATCAATCCAAAAGTTAATCGTAAGATTTCCATACTTCTTCTCTAAAATAGCGTATTCTTCCGCAATTTCAAAGTAGTTTTTAATATTCAAAATCGCATATTGACTAGCATGCATTCTCTATTACGATTCCGCTTGAAGGAAAATCCTTCTCTTCTAACGTTGTTTTGTCAACATATCTCCAGTTGGTTGTGTCATATCCTGTTATGTCTCGTAATATTTCTGGAGTAATTCTATCATTATACCTAACAGCTCTATTAACAACTTCAGTTACAGTAATTATTTCATCGTCATAATGTCTTGTTCCAATCCAAAACCAAGGAAGTTTACTTGCAGGTACCTCTATACGATGTCTTGTTTCGGGACAAAGCCTAGAAACAACCCAATGTACAAGCTTCAAAACTCTATAAAAACAGCTCATTTATTTTTAATACATAGATGCTGTTGAAATGGGAGACGCAATGTCCTTGAGAACGGGTAGTGCAGTATCATTCTTCATCTTATTATCGCCAGAAAGAGGCTGATTGAACCCTTCGCTCATAAGTCTTGCTGTCGCACGGTCAATTCCGAGCCCGAGAGAAATAGAAGAAGCGACTGCGACCATTAAAAATGGAGTTGCTACAATTGCCCATGAAACAATACCAAGGTCTACACTGCAAAGAGCGTCAAGAATTACTACACCGGCAATGCCCATGACTGTTTTAACCAAGGCTGTTCCAAAATGACCAAGTGAAAGGTCCAGACCTGTGTGAATGGTCACATAAAGAAGATAAAGCAGAGCGGGAGGGCATAATCCATTAATAAAACGCATCTTAACAGTATTTACATTTGTAACAGTAAAAAATGAGTGCCCAAGAGATTGAACGAATTATGATGCTAGCATTTTGTACCGAAGAAAAAGCTAGAAGCGCGTATGATAAAACACATGACGTAATTGATGCTGTGGATTTGCTTTTAGAAGTTCCCCCTACGAAAGGAGCTCCTAAAGCAAAAAAACAAAGTAACGAACAAAAAGGGTTCAGCGAATTACGAAAAGTCATGGAGACAATTGAAACAAGTATTCAGGCAGGATTTATGCATTCAAGTCAACCCGAGTCTTCTTCTCAAGTGTTGTCGCATACCCTCGCCCCCGTCCAGGAAGAAATGTCGCTACATTCTGACTGTATTCAGAGTAGTCATCTTGTAACTCTTGAAGAAGTGGAGTAAACACCGGAAACTGTTTATCTGACACAGTTGCGATACTCTTGCGATTCGCAGTAGAGTGACCATATACTACTTTATTCTGGTCCTCAATTCCTTCAATACTTCCAAGACCAAGAAATGGTGTTGTCGCCCAGGGACGAGCAAATAGCTGCTTCGGACCTTTTACTCGCGCTGTTCCAGGTGCACCAAAGTGTAGGTCATTACTAATATCGGCAGCACACCCTCCTTCAGGTGAGTTGCCAAAGTTACCTCTGGGAATTAATCCGGGATTTCCGGCAACATTTTGCACCGCCCAACTGTTACCGCAACCCATCTGTGTTGAATGTCCAATGGGCTCAACTCTACGCATATCTGGGTCTCTTGCAGCTTCTCCCTGTCGTGTATTTTCAAAAAAAGTTAGATAGGACATCTTTACATGTGATTTAGAAAGTAAATGAGTAGTTGTTTCAATGACTTATTGGGGATATCACCTAATTCTTGACGCTTCTAAATGTGTTTCTTCTAGAATTCAATGCGCAACCAATATTAAGCGCTTCTCAAATGAGCTTGTTAAGCGTATCGATATGGTAGCATATGGCGACCCACAAATTGTTAAGTTTGGTACAGGAAATAAAGCCGGGTATACGCTAGTTCAACTTATTGAAACTTCTAATATATGTGCTCATTTTGTAGATGAGACAAGTGACATGTATTTGGATGTATTTAGTTGTAAACCATTCAATCCTACAGATGTAGAAGCTATGGTAGGGCTATATTTTGGACCTAAGCATACCAATCGTGTTTTTTTGACTCGCCAAGCACCTCGTCACTACTTAGAAAACGGAATAACAAAACCAGTAAATCAGCTCTCTTAACAATGCCATTTCTACAACCTGCCGATTGGCTAGAACAAGATATCAAATTCAAATATGTCGTCGATGTATTTGGTAGAACAGACAAGGGCGAAGTCGCGCAAGTTAGGCTTACGGGATTTCAGCCTTATTTCTACCTTCGTATGGTAGACGGTGAAACAAGTGGCATAGTTCATGTAGCATTAGAGCAGGCTTCTGGTAAGCAGCTTCGTGGACTAAAAATTACATTAGAATCCAAGTTGGATGCTATGCGTGGGTTTAACTGCCTGAAACCTATTAAAGTTTGGAAGTTATCATTTCCAGCATTATGGATGTTTAAGACAGTCTCAAAAACACTAAAGAATTCATTTAAGATTGGTCAGCGGCGAATCTTTACAGAAGATATTTTCGAAGCAAACCTTCCTCCGTTTATTCGATTATTTCACGAGATGGATATTTCACCGGCATCGCCATTTGAATTTGAGGCAGATGACTATGACCCAGATGAAGGTGTTTGCGTAGATGTGTTTTACGAAGTAGCATATTCTGAAATTAAGTCAGCTCCCACGAAGTCAATTCCTTTGCTTGTGGCCGGTTACGATATTGAGACATATTCTGTATCAGGACTATTTCCAGTTGCTACAAATCCAGGTGATGAAATCATGCAAATAGGTGTTGCGTTTCGTTATTCTAATGACCTTTTAGCCCCGGGTAAACGTATTGTATTTAGTAACGGAACAATCACTCCATCTGAAGACCCAACGGTTCAATTTGTAGAATGCATGAATGAACGTGATTTACTTAAGAAGTTCGAACAGTGTATTCGCGATGAAAACCCAGATGTAATAGCTGGATTTAATACATTTGGTTTTGATGACCCATATATTGCGGATAGAGCGGAAAAGCACCGACTATTTCTCAATTTTGGTCGTACGGAAGGAAGTACATGGAAGAACGATTGTGTAAAGACTGAAAAGAAGACATTTGAGCTAGCAAGTGGTAAATTTGCAGTTAGGTATTTTGAGATGCCGGGACGTCTTCCAGTAGATTTACTGTTAAGTGTTCGTCGTGAGCAAAATTTGGATTCATATAAACTCGACAATGTGGCGAATACATTTCTTAGAGATAAGGTTACTAAGTTTGTAGTTATTAATGAAGCAGAAACTCGACAGTATGAGATACATACAAAGAGTACTCGTGGATTATTTGTTGGAAATCTAGTACGATTTGATATTGTTGGAAATACAATTAATCCATACGCAAATGGAATGAAGTTTAAGGTAAAGTCTGTATTCTCAAAGAAGTTTATTATTGAGCTTGAAGAACACAACTGTCTTTACACATTTGATGATATATCTGAGAAAGATAGAAGGAATCTTGAATGGTCATTTGGAAAAGATGATATCAATTTTAAGGATATGTTGGAAGCACATGTCGGAACTCCGCAACAACGGTCTCTTGTAGCAAAGTATAATATTCAAGATTGCGACCTTGTGTTAACTCTTATGGCAAAGTTAGATACGCTCGTAAATGCTCGCGGAATGGCCGATGTATGTAAGGTTCCGATTCAATATATCTTTCTGCGAGGACAGGGTATTAAAATTTTCTCAGCGGTGGTCTACAATGCTTCAAAGCGTAATCAGATTATCATGACACAGGAAAGTCTGGAAGGTGATGCATCATATGAAGGTGCTATTGTTCTACCTCCTAAAATTGGAATGTATCTAGACCAACCTATCGCAGTTCTTGATTTTAATTCGCTTTATCCATCGAATATGATTGCATTTAATCTCTCCCCGGATACATTAGTATATGTAAAGAGCTATGACTCAAAAGGTAGGAAAGTATCACAATTCGGCCAAGACACAGCAGAGGGGTATCACATCGATGAGATTGGATACGATACATATGATGACGAGAAAAACCCTACTGGACGTACAGTCTGCGGGTTTATTCAACCATCATCTGACCCACGTACCATCGGGGTTCTGCCTCTCACTTTGGACTTCCTCCTCAAGAAGCGGAAAGAGACGAGAAAGATCATGGAGTCTGTAGAAGATGACGCACAGAAAGCTGTTCTAAATGGTCTTCAACTTGCATATAAAGTTGTAGCTAATTCGGTCTATGGTCAATGTGGTTCTCGCACATCACCAATTCGCAAGATGGAGGTAGCTGCATGTACAACTGCGGCAGGACGTGACCGAATCTACTTTGCTAAGGGAGTTGTGGAGAAAGAGTTTGGCGGTGAAGTAATTTATGGCGATACGGATTCTATATTTATTAAATTTGCAACAACTGACTTAGCTGAATCTATAGAGCTAGGACAGAAGTCAGCAGCGCGAATTACCGAGCTTTGTCGTAAGCCTTACAAGATTGAGTATGAGAAGACTATGTTTCCTTTTATTCTATTCTGCCGTAAGCGTTATGTAGGAATGCTATATGAAACCGATATAACAAAATGTTATCGCAAAACTATGGGTGTAGCTCTGAAGCGTCGAGATAATGCGCCTATTGTAAAAGATGTGTTTGGCGGTGCTCTAGATATTCTGATGGAAAAACGAGATATTCGTCCTGCTCAAGAGTTCGTGAAGGATATGCTTGTGCGTGTTCTTAAGAATGAACTTCCGATAGAGAAGTATATTATTACGAAACAGTTACGCGATGATTACAAGAATCCCGGACAGATTGCTCACCGTGTTCTTGCAGACCGAATGGGCGAGCGCGACCCAGGAACTGCTCCTCAGGTTGGTGATAGGCTACCATATATTTACGTAGCAAGTCGAAAGGATGAGAAAAGACAAGGTGAAAAAATCGAGCATATAGACTATGTCAGAGAGAAAGGCCTAAAGCCGGACACGGAATTCTATATTACAAACCAAATTCAAAATCCCGTGGCGCAATTATTTGCGCTTGCAGTTGAGAACTTGGACGGATATAAGCCAAAGCAGAATTATGAAAAAATGAAGAATGAATTTATGGAGAAAGGTATGGATGATGAAGAAGCTACACTTAAAGTTCTAGATAATAAGGAGAAACAACTTGATTCCATACTATTTCTTTCAGCGCCATATCTCACAAAACATAAACGTGGACCAATGGATATGTTTCTAACACGCAAGTGATTTTAAACGGTTAAGCGTAGTATACCAAATGACAAACGAGGAAGAAAGCAGTACTATTCTGTCACTCATGGAACACATGATTGATGGTCGCAATCATTTTTTATCCGAGCAAAATATTCGTACAATTCCATTCTCATACCGTCCAAGTATGTTGGCTAGATACATGAATAATGAAGCACTTTATATTGAGTTTATGAACCGCATATATTTGAATAGTATTCAAATGCGTGATGCAGCAACTACGCTCATTACACTAACAATGCCAAACATGGTAGGAAACTTTTTGGACCCAGTAACAGTTGCTCCAACTTCAGCTCAAATTAATCGTTCACTTGAAAACACAGATTCTACAACATCTAGTTGCGCAGTTTGTCAAGATACTATTTCATCGGGAGCTTGTCGGATTCGCCAGTGCGGTCATGTTTACCACCGCGCTTGCATTGTGGCTTGGTTTTCAACTTCTGTTCACTGTCCTGTATGTCGATACGATATTCGCTCAGTGAATCCGGCAAGTCAAACATCTTCTGGCGGAGGACAAATGCCTTCTCAATCGTCAGACCAGTAGGCGGCGCTAAATACTTAGGTATTGTATCAGACACACCATATTGTATACGGTGTGTTAGTTTTCTTATATCATGCTGGCAGTCCTTAACCATTTCAGTAATATCTGAATCAAAAATAGCCTGAATTTCTGATGCTTTTGGAGGAAAGCACCTTATTAAATCTATATAATCTGCATTTCTCTTAAAAATTGTTGGAAGTTCATTTCCTGTACATAGAATTGGAACTCTTCTAGTGGTGTCCTTAATCCATTCTATAATTTTTCCTTGAGCATGTGGGTCACTTCCATCAACTTCATCTAAAATAACACATGTTTTTCTTGTACGGTCGCCTTTAATAAATGAATAAATACTCACTGTTGATTTACATGCATTTTTAATCTTCTCAACATCTTCATAACTTCTAATTGAGCGAGACGCATTAATTTCAAGAGGGTCAAATCCCATTGTTCTGGCAGCGGCAAGAGCTAAAGTAGTTTTGCCAATTCCGGGTGAACCGGACAACATAATTGCACGGGGAAAATCAGGAGTACTCAAATATTTACGCAGTAAATTCTTTGCTTCAAAGTGACCTATAACCTCATCTAAATTTACTGGCCTGTATGTTTCTGCGTACATTACTCATTACTAATAAACTTAATGAGTAAGTGACTTAAACTGAATGTATCCATAATAGATATGGTAGTGGCGCTACCAAAGTCTTCATAGCTCAGTGGTAGAGCACCCGCTTTGTAAGCGGTAGGTCGTGTGTTCAATTCACACTGTAGACAACCGGTCCTATCGTACAGTGGTTAGTACATCAGACTCTGAATCTGGAGACCCGAGTTCGATTCTCGGTAGGACCTTTTGGTCATTTGACCATAAATACAGCACGCATAGCTCAGTGGTAGAGCACCCGTCTTATACGCGGATAGTCGTGGGTTCAACCCCCACTGTGTGCACTTTAACCGCACATGCCGGACCAAGTGGTTCCACATGTACGAGCTAAATTACACTTAGCAGCAGCCGATTGAATCGCTACAGCATCTGGGTCAAATGGTAAGCATTCCGTTGGCATGTTTGGCTCACATAGTTTGGTTGAGCTATTGAATGCCCATGCATCGGGACATTTTGCCATTTTTGAGCCGTCTAGACTTAAAACAACCTGTGGATTGATGAGAAACTTGTATCCAAGAATCATGAGTACTGTAAAAACAACAGTCAAGGCGGCAGTACTTAAATACTCCATTCTTTCTTTGTTACAAGGAAAGGAATGGAAATTGCCAGACATGTATTAGATACTTATTTTCGTGATACGACGAATCCGTTGGTTCGTCATCATTTGGATTCATTCAGCGAAATGCTTTCCACCAAGATACCCAACTTTATAGCAGGTATGAACCCACTTACGCTTAATTTAGGCGATTCACGTTTTATTCGCGTATTTATCGGTGGTAAAAAGAGCAATGAAATATCCTATTCTCCGCCCGTCGATGAAATAGGTAATGCAGTATTGCCACACCAATGTCGTCTCGACAATAAAACATATGCATTTGATATTTCTATGAATGTAGATGTTGAATATATAATTGATAAAGATGTTATAACAAAACGATTTGAAAATGTTAAACTAGGACAGCTTCCACTTATGTTGAAAAGTTCATTATGCTATTTATCGCCAATGACAACAGAGGAGTTATATGCTGCAGGGGAATGTAAGTTTGAACTTGGTGGATATTTCATAATTGGCGGAGCTGAAAAGGTACTTCTTACGCAAGAACGCCTTGCTGAAAATATGTTTTATGCATCGAAGCGAAAACAGGTAAGCAGCGCAAGTTCTGGAACAAAAACACTTGTGGAGAAGGAAACTGTTTCTAAGTTGGAGGGAGCAACAAAGGAGGGTCCCGATGAATATGTTGGCGGTATTAGGTCATCATCTGAAGATGGAACAAAGGGTCCCTACTCTCATTTTCTAATTATTCCACCGAGCAATCGCAAGTCTAACGACCCAAAAGAACTGGCAAATACTTCGGACTTCTCATCCTTTTCTACAAAGAGACTTGCGGTAATTACATTACCTGATTTTACACAACCTGTTCCTCTCATAAGTGTATTCTATGCATTGGGACTCACAAATGACCAAGATATATATGATACTATTCTAGCAGGAATTCCAGTTATTGATAGAACACCGTATGATGAAATATTCTCAGAATTAGTGCTATCTCATGAACTATTTACTCGTCAAGAAATGGCAAAAGAAAAAGACCAAACACAAGACCCAAACCTTCTGTTTTTAAAACGCCAAACACGCACACGTTCTGAAGGAGGTGTATATATTAATTTATATGACAAGCTCTTTCCTCATTGTTCTCCTCACAAAGACGAATCACCTTCTGCACTTTATCGCAGAAAGGCTTACTTGCTAGGCTATATGACGAGAATGGTATTTGATGTTGCACTTGAAATTAAGCCTAAAACCGACAGAGACCACTTTAGATTTAAACGTCTTTCTGCATCTGGTGAGCTTATGTTTCAGGAGTTTCGTAGAGTATTTAAGGAAACTTCAAAGCGCATGCTAACAGAGATGGATTCTCGTATTCATTTTGAACAGCAGCAGTATGCTGGTAAAAAACTAAGCGAATTAATTCAGGAGGAAAATATTGGATATTACTGGCGCGCGTCAAGTTTCATGTATGATATTGAAAAATCATTCAAGGGAAAATGGGGAGGTAAAGATGGTATTGCGCAAGAACTAACACGCTTTTCCTATCTAGGAACTGTTGCTCAGCTTCGCCGTGTAAATATGGATGTTGATAAGGGTGGAAAGATTGTAGAAATGAGACGTATTCACTGCTCAACATGGGGTTTTATGTGTCCTATAGATAACCCTGATGGTCGTAACATTGGTCTTATTAAATCAATGACCCTATTATGTGCAATTTCTACAGCTTCTGCATCTAATACGATTTATGAAATTGTAAAATCAAATCCTGATTTCATTGCACTATCGCTAATAAATCCATCTGTATGGGAACCCTCTTGGACACGAGTTTATATAAATTCTGATTTAGCAGGAGTTCTCAGAAAAAACTCTAATTCATTGTACGATACGCTTATAGAAAAACGCAGAAATGAGGTAATACCAAAGTTTGTTTGTATTTCATGGAATCGTATTGAGAACGAGTATTTAATTTATACTGATGCAGGTAGACCGTCAAGACCAATTTATCAAGAGGGAGTCAAACCAGACCAAGTTAAAAAGCTTAAGTCATGGGATTCAATTTCCAAGAAACATATGTATTATATTGATTCTGCGGAGACAGAGAATTTGAGAATCAGTATGGAGCCTTTTAATCCTGAACTACCTTCCGAAATACATGGACTTACAATATTATCCGCATCCACATCTGTATTACCAAATTGTGACTTTGATCCTGGAACTCGTAATGCATTTAGCTGCCAGCAAGTAAAACAAGCATGTAGCTGGTATAATACTGCTTTTAATAAGAGATTCGACACTATTGCAACATGGTTAAATTATGCTCAAAGACCGTTATCTCAAACCTGGATTTATAATCATACACTTGGATGCCTTCCTTACGGTGAGAACCCTATGGTTGCTCTAATGGTATACTCCGGATATAATCAAGAAGACTCTGTTTTACTTAACGAATCTGCATTAAATCGCGGAATGTTTCACACAACGTATTATCATTCATATGATTTTGAGGAAGAACCTTTGAATATGGGATTTGATAAAGGACAAGTAAAGGTATTCGAATCTACACTATTTGGAAATATTGCAACGGATTCTAAATACCGTGAAACAGTAACTCGTAAAGAAGGTTACAACTATGACCTACTTGATTCAGACGGTATTATTCGTGCCGGAGTTCCGGTAGATGAGAAAACCATTTTAATTGGTATGGTTCACCCAACAAAGAACTCTGGCGGAGTTATAGTGGGTTATTCAGATGCATCAAAGGTTACAAAGCGTGGACAAACTGGATTTGTTGATTCAGTATATCGTTATGTAACGAAAGATGGTCTAAGAGCAGCAAAAATTCGTATAGCCGAGCATCGTATTCCTATATTAGGTGATAAGTTTAGTGCTCGACATGGTCAAAAAGGCACAGTTGGACTACGTATTCGCGAAGAAGATATGCCGTATACTGCGAAGGGGATTCGTCCAGATATGATTGTAAATCCTCATGCATTTCCATCTCGTATGACTATTGGACAATTTATTGAGTCAATGTCTACAAAACTTGGATTGGAATTGGGCTCATTAATTGACGCTACACCATTTAGTACACAAAACAGAGTATCAGAGACATCAGAGCTACTCGTAAAAGCTGGATTTCACCCATATGGTCACGAAATACTCTATAATGGACAGACAGGTGAGATGATGGAAGCAGAAATTTTTATGGCACCAACCTATTACATTCGTTCAAAGCTTATGGTGGAAGATAAATTGAACTATCGGGCTACTGGACCTAAGAAATTACTAACTCATCAACCTGTTGAAGGAAGAGCAAATGACGGTGGTCTACGTATTGGTGAGATGGAACGCGATTGTCTAATTACTCATGGAACTGCGAAGTTTTTAAATGAATCTTTGATGGAACGCTCAGATAAGACAGAGTTACTGTTTCAACCTGAAAGTGGATTATTGGATGCAAACCCAGACCTAGAATCAATTGTTCTTTCAACACCTTATGCGCTTGGTCTAACGGTACATGAATTAGAATCAATGCATATCTCAGTGAAGCTTACGTCTTAGAGTCTTTTTCTTATGTTTGCGAGCCTTAAGCTTTCGACGGCGAGTTTTACCCGCTCCTACCTCATAAGTTGCACTGGGGTCTCCACTTAGTGCTCTGAGTTTTTTTGTTCCCTGTAAGTTTTGTAAATCTCGGAGAGTTTGGGAGTGTACGGCCGCACGCTTGGCCAGTTTTCCAAGTAGAGGCATGAACCCTGTAGATAGCGGCTTTGGATTAGATGCTACTGACATGCTAGATGCTCTGCTCTGTCTACCATCTACTTCGGAATCACTCGCGCTATCTTGCGAATCTGACTGTTTACCAGACATTTATACATTGACAACGGATTTTCTTGCGGACATCCTATAGAATGATAAATATGGCAGAACACCTATATGTAATCAAGCGCGATGGAAGTCGTGAGCCAGTATCATTCGATCAAATTCTTTCACGCATTCGTAAGCTATCGGATGGTCTAGACAATGTAAATCCTGACCTTGTAGCTCAGAAAGTATGCATGCAACTATCGGATGGTATAAAGACTTCGGAATTAGATGAATTTGCAGCAGAAACATGTGCCATGATGCAATCTCGTTATCATCCCAACTATGGCATGCTTGCAGCTCGTATTCTAATTGATAATCACCATAAGAACACACCTGCGACTCTACTTGAATGTATGGAAATATTGCATCATGAGCAACAAATTACATCTGAGGAGTATCATGACCTTGTGTGTAATAATGCAAATGAATATGAAAATATGATTGATTATTCCCGTGACTTTATGTTTGATTATTTTGGATTTAAGACTCTTGAACGAGGTTATCTTCTTCGAAAGAATGGTAAAGTTATTGAGCGCCCACAGCACATGTGGATGCGCGTAGCCATTCAGCTTTATGGTAAAGATATGAAACACGTAAAGGAAACATATGATGCCCTGTCACAAGGATATTTCATTCATGCGACTCCAACTCTATTTAATTCTAGTACTCCTCATCCACAACTTTCATCATGCTTTCTTCTTACTATGAATTCTGATTCTATACAAGGAATTTATAAGACACTTGGAGATTGTGCTCAAATTTCTAAGTGGGCGGGCGGAATTGGTCTTTCTATTCATGATATTCGTGCACGTGGTTCACGTATTGCTGGCACAAATGGAGAATCTACAGGAATCGTTCCAATGTTAAAAGTGTTTAATGACACAGCAAAGTATGTCAACCAGGGTGGAAAGCGTAATGGTTCATTCGCAATATATCTTGAGCCATGGCATGCAGATATTGAAGACTTTCTGCGTCTTAAGTTGAATCAAGGAGCAGAGGAAGACCGCGCCCGTGACCTTTTCTATGGTCTTTGGATTCCCGATCTATTTATGCAGCGAGTGGAGGCAGGCGAAGATTGGACATTAATGTGTCCTCACGAATGCCCAGGATTAGCTGATGTACATGGTATTAAATTTAACGACCTATACTTAGACTATGAGCGGAATGGAAAAGGTCGCCGTAGTATTCCCGCCAAGAAATTATGGCAGATGATTCTTGACGCTCAGATACAGACAGGAACACCATATCTCTGCTATAAGGATGCTGCAAATAGCAAGAGCAACCAGCGGCATCTGGGAACTATTAAGAGTTCAAATCTATGTACTGAAATTATGGAGTTTACTTCTCCTGATGAGACAGCGGTTTGTAATCTAGGTTCACTAGCTCTTCCTAAGTTTGTAAGTAATGACTCATTTGACTTTGATAAACTTAGAGCTTATACTCGTATCTTAACCCGCAATCTAGATATTGTTATTGATAAGAACTTTTATCCTACTCCAGAATGTCGCAATTCCAATATGCGTCATCGTCCAATTGGAATTGGAGTTCAGGGACTAGCAGATGTATTCGCAAAACTAAAGATATCCTGGACATCGAATGAAGCAAAGAAACTCAATCGCGAAATCTTTGAGAATATCTATTATGCAGCTGCTACTGAAAGCATGCAAGGTGCTTCATTGGAAGAATGGAGAAATATGGGTGTAGATGACGCCCTCACATATAAAACATTTGAACACTCACCTGCTAGTAATGGAAAACTTCAATTTGATTTGTGGAATGAAACTCCAATTACATCTTATTTAGATTGGAATGAATTGCGTAGAAAATGTAGTCTTGGTATGCGAAATTCATTGCTAGTTGCGCCTATGCCAACAGCTTCTACATCTCAAATTTTAGGCAATAATGAATGCTTTGAGCCATTCACGTCAAATATTTATACCAGACGTGTTCTTGCCGGTGACTTCATGGTCGTAAATAAGTATCTAGTAGACGAGCTTACGAAACTTGGAATGTGGACTTCCGAGATTCGTACTCAAATTATTGCAGATAATGGAAGTATTCAAAATATTACTGATATTCCTGCTAGTATTCGCGAAGTATATAAAACTGTATGGGAAATTCCCCAGAAAGTTCTAATTGATATGGCAGCTGACCGAGCCCCATTTATTTGCCAATCGCAGTCACTTAACCTGTTTCTAAGTGAGCCGACATACGCAAAGATTTCAAGTATGCATATGTATGCTTGGAAAAAGGGACTAAAAACAGGATGTTACTATCTTCGCACAAAAGCAGCCTCATCCGCCCAAAAATTCACAGTCGAGCCCGCGTCAAATAATTGTCTAACTTGTTCATCCTAAAAAGTCCATCCTCTCTTCCTGAGAATTTCTCTAAAGCAGAGTATAAAACAAATGGAAGGTTTTATCCCCCTCGATGGCTCTGCTGGCAATGCTGCTCCTGTAGTTGGTGGTCGCCGTCGCCACCTCAAGCTCGTTACGCGCAAGCAGGCGCGCAAGATGCTAAAGAAGCTTGGCGCGAAGATGCGCGGAGGTGCTGATGATGCACCCGCTGCGGTCGTTGCCGAGGCTCCTAAGATGGATGGTGGCCGTCGCCACCACACCGCTCGTGGTGGTAAGAAGCACCGCCGCTCAGCGTCTCGCAAGGCGTCACTCGGTAAGATGTTCGGTCTTTAAAGATTCTCCAATTTCTGAAACCATTTCAAAAAGTTTTTCATTAAACCCAAAGTGACAGCCATTCGGCTCTTTGAAGTTAGGAATCTTACGCGAAGAAGTATTCCTCGAGTGAACTAAACTTACAATAATATCTTGTGGAGACAACTCCCGACACATATGCTCGCGATCGCGAATAAATGCGTCACCTTCAGCAATTTGAGTATCGCCAAAATTACGCTCTTCCCAAAACTTTCTAGTGAAAATTAGCGTAGCTTCAGAAACTCTCTCCGACATAGAAAGAGTTAACGGAGGAGAATTCATAAAAGATGAATACTTGCAAATATCATAGCACGGAATCACACTACAGAAAGCGCATTCTTTTTTAGGAGTTGTGAGCATCATAGCTGTGCGCTGAAGAATGCTATTATTAGGGTAAACATCATCATCATCCATAAATGTAATAATATCATACATTGCCTTGGAAATTCCGATGTTACGCTTTTCACCAATAGTCTTCTTCTCATCCAGACGAATATAGACTACATTTGGAACACCGAAAAGTGTGTCTTCAATAGGGTCATCACCATCATCTACTACAATAAGTTCTAGCTTATCCTCAGGATAAGATTGAATCATATAAGAATATTTTAGAATAGGCATAAAGACTCTTCTATCACGAGTTACGCATACAATTGAAACATTGGGGAGGCTATCTTCTTTTGGCATAACATCTGTAAGTGAATATGGCGTTTGGATGTAAAAAATTGAAGGGAGTAACTCTTTCATATTTTCAATAAATTTACGATGCGTTGATTCATAGACACTTCTCATAAATTCAGAATCATTCTTGTGTTCAGTCATAGATTTATCCACATACTCTGTAAGAATCTCACGTAGAGATGCTGCGTCTGAACTAACAAAATTTCCGAATAAATCCTTATTTTCAATAGTTTCACGAGAAGCAACAAAACATGCGCCTAAATTCGATTCTCCAATAACATCTTCTAAAAATGGAGCAATTGATGAAATAATCAGACTACAGCCGGAAGACATTGCTTCATTGATGGCATGACCAAATCCTTCAGCTTTTGAAAGACAAATGCATAACCCACATTCAACTACAAGAGCATCATAATCTTCCTGCGAAAGCTTGTCATGAAGTATAACCTTATTCTCAATCTCTTGTGGAATTTCTATTGCTCTATGAGATACGATATTTAAAAGTGGAAGACGTGAAAAGTCAATTGGAGCAGTTTGCTTTAGACGAACATACGCATCAAAAAGAGTATCAATCTCGCGATTTATATTTTTACCTAATGGTACTAAAGCTTTAAAATAGTTCTTCTTTGAGGAATATTCCTTGCTAAAAGATGTCCAGCCAATATACCGAACTGTTGTAGGAGTAAGCTTCTTAAAAATACGTTCAGCTTCATGTGTCTTTACCCAAATCTCATTTACCATATGCATATATGGTACCCACGTACGATATGTCCATTCGTGATTGGGAATCCAAATATTAATAGGAGCATATGCAAATAATGAGGGATTTATCACCTCTAAAAAGATATTAAAATCACCTTCTTGACATTGCGGTTGAAGATAGTGAACAAGCTGAATATGAAGGTTGGTATCAAAAACAGCCGTAAGAAGACCGCGTATAATATTGACATCTTGCGCCAATCCGGTTTCCTTGCGAACATTAGTAATTATATTGATTCGCATTTACATTCTAACTTATCTTGGAAGTAAACGCCTTGTACCGCGCCCATGAAACGGGCGTCGAAGAGTTTTTGCGCGAACATCTAAAAACTTAAGATATTTTTTCCAGGAATCTACATCACGAGATACACAAGGACTAAAAACACAAGGTCTATCGCGCCACCACTTTACATTCTTTTCACCATACCATCTCCATAGATGAATTGGATCTTGTATTTCTTTGGTTTCACTTAGTTCAGTTTCTTGTGTTAGTCGTCGACATTCTGCCTTTTCATCCGCAGATAAATAACCATAATGTGGACTAAATAAATCTGTTTTATAAAGTTCAATCGGAACAAACTGTTTCCCATTCCAGGCTATACCGCCAATTGGACGGAATGAATCCCAGACTGTCTCAAACGTATACAGTTTTCCGTTATATTTGCCATAAATATTATCATAAAATGTAACCAGCTCCATTATACGCCTAAAAGAAAGACTTCAGCTCGCCAGTACGCGTACCATATACGCCAACATTCATGGGATTCGCAATGGGAGGCGCAAACACTTCTAAATCTGATACATAAAACTGGTGAAAATCAACCTCGGAATATACTTTTGCAGAAGCATAACCAACAACACGAGCATTTAAGTCAGCCAAATCTTCTGCCACTGCCCCATTATTCTTAGCGTACATGAGATAGTAGCTTCGCATAATAATCTTGAGCTGCTGTTCATCCTGTTTATCAATGCGATATTTGTTACCACTCATGCGATATACCTGCTCTTGAATATCAGACTGTAGTTTATCAACATTCGCCTGACTAAAAAATACTTCATTAAGGGGAGTTGGCTTATGAATATGTCCAATTAAGTCCGTACGTATTGTTTCTTCAAATATGTGTCCGCCAATAGGAGTGCTCTTATACGGACTTGCGGCATACGCGTTTGCAGCTTTATCACGGATGTTTGATACTGGACCACTCATCTTAGAGCCGGCAAAAAGATGATTACTAGATGTCATGTTATAACGACTTTGAACACTGTTAGGGTCCACGAATGCTGAACTATCCATTTATACTTGTAATTTACTTATTTTCCAGTAAAGCTTCATATGTCGCATTGGATAAACATTCTTCAATTTGAAGAGTTAGTGAAAAAGATGAATATTTTAAGTCTAAAAGATTTCCATATGCATCTAAAAGAGAAACACTAATTAGATTAATATTTGTTGGCTGTTGGAAATAGTATTGCTTAGTCGTAGAATTATTATTGTTATTATCAAATTGTATTGTATATTTTGGAGCATTCAAAACTATTTTCATAAATGCAGTAAAGTGGGTTTGATTAGGATTAATATGTGTAATTAAGTCCCAATCAGATAACTTTAGATACACATATTTATCTTGAATTATATCAGAAAATGTATCAGCTATAATTATTGGCAAATATTCGGTTTGCTGATTTAATCCTGGACTGGCAAATTTACCCGGCGGAGCTTGTATTTTAGATTCGACGTATAGTTCAAGTATTCCTAAATTATACCCAATTCCATTTCCATATGAGTTAGTTTCTGTTGACGGAAAGGTGATACTAAACGGTGAATACCGCAAAGCTGTGTTATTTTGAGTAAAATACACAATGTGCAAATTATTTGCGTAACCAACTTCTATTGCTGGAAGCATAAGTTGAGTAATTGTAACATTTCCTGTTGTATTGTCTGTAGTTTGGCTAGTAATAATAACTATCGGAGCAATATTCAAGTTTATAGCTTGTTGAATAGCTCCTAGAAATGTGGTAGTATCGGGAACAGGCACTCCTGTTGTATACACTGAAACAGTTGCATGTGGAAATCGTGGGTCTGTTCCTGGTGTCACTATTGGAGCACCTTGAGATGGAATTGAACTATAATATGAGCCGGTAGTAGCATTAACTAGTTGTAAATAATTTCCATCTGGAATTTGAATAGTATATGTGCTGTTATTGTATTCAATTCCAAATATTGTGTTTCCTCGTTGAGATGAAAATGCGTAAAAGTTATTGGGAAATTCGATAGAACTTACTTGAACGGAATAAACATTCTTATATTGGCGTGATGTTCTAAATTGAAAATTTGTACTGGGCTGTATCGCAGTAGTACTAACAAAAAGTTGAGGATTTCCTCCACAATCCTGTGTTAATACGGGGGCCGGCGGCGCAGAATTTAGTCGAAAATTTCCATCAATATTAAGTAAATTCATACGAAATATACTATCCTTTTTAATATCTGTTAATCCAATACCAGCATTTGCCTTTTCTGGCTGAATTACATGTTCTGGTTTTCCCCGGTCTCCGCCAAATTTATTAAATTCTTCTTTATCATCTAATTCATTATCCGAATAGTCATAACGTTCATATGGTGGCTGGTCTTGGTCATCATATTCTTGTTGATGAATAAGAACATTTTTCGCATTTTCATCATATACCTCAGCCAGTAGCTGTTGATATGTTTGTTCCATTTACTATGTTAATTTCAATTTATGTAAGTAAATAGAACATGGCATTATCATCAAGTGAATGGCTGGCGCGTTCAAAAGCGTGCGGGTCAACGGGTCCAACAGGACCAAACAGTGGTTATACCGGTTCAACTGGTACAACTGGATATACTGGTCCCATTGGTCCAACTGGGTCAAATGGATTATCTACGGGAAAAATGTTATATTTTGGATTATCTGGAAATACTCAAGCAGGTGGAACATTCGGGACAATTGGAGATATCACTGATACTATTCCAACAGGCGGAAGTGGTCCTAATGCATATTATCCTACATTTACAGGATACTTTAATGAAGTAACTGCCTCGCAAAGCACTACTTTAATTGGAATATTTGATGGCAACCCCGGTTCTCTTACAGGTACAATACCTGGAGGAGTGTGGACATATACTGTTTCATATTATGCATGTAACCCAGGTTCTAGCATAGGTGCCGTTACGGCTAATGGGTTAAATTCAACAATATATTCAACAATACAAGTTAAAGGCGACGGCACTACAATTCAGCCAGTTATTATGTCAGAAGTACATGTTGTACCTGGAAATTCAAATCAACAAGGAACTATTACATTCTCTATAAATTTTCCAGGTATAACTATTGGAAATGTGAGCACGGCTTACTTAGAAATATTATTTTACGCATCGCTTCTACAACCTGCGCAAACAAATGATGTGTTTCAATTCTGGACAAATGGAACATCTGTTTCTAATGTAATTACTGCATTATCTCCTCCACCCGGGCCTACTGGTCCAGGTGGATCTACAGGTTATACTGGGCCAGCCGGAACAAATGGAATGGACGGGCAAGGGGCTATTGGAACACCAGGTCAAGTTGCATTCTATGGTCCAGGTGGTGGAGCTACAGGTTCTTCAAACTTCACATTTTTAAGCAATATTTTAACAACGCCAAGTTTAGGAATAAATTACTTTAATCCAAATTCTTCTATTTCCGGCAATTATAGTCTTTCATCCAATGAATCAATCTACAGTTTTCCATCAGCAATAATGCAGTTTAGTGCTACAGGTAATCAATTTTTATCAAATGCGCTATTAGTTATCGGAACATTTACATATGTAAATAATGACAGCGGTAATAACTCAGTCATTGACTTATACATGAATAGAAGTGGCAGTCAAACAACTACAACTGGAGGAACATTAATAACTTCATTATATGCAGGCGCGCAAGCTGGGTTTAACCCTACAACGGGTGGGTTATTTGCTATAGTTGTAAAACAGTCAGGTGCTCCTTCAAGCTCATTATATTTTTATGTAGACAGAAACTCATCGTTTCCAAATTCAAGATGTATATATCCAAGTCTTAATATTTCAGTGATTCCAGTTCCTTAAGCCACATACTTTTAGGTGTCTGCGCTTCTAAGTCTATAATCTTCTGCTTTAGGTCTACCAAGTCCTTCTCATGCTTCTGAGCATGCTTGAGAGTGAGAGATGCAATTGGAAGATTCAAAAGATAATCAAATGAATCCTTAATTTTTGCAAATTTCTGTCGTGAAAGTAAATCGTCACACTTCTCAGAAGTCTGGCGGCGCAAATCTGGTACAGGGATTTCTTCACACTGCTGCTTGATAAACCGAACAACATTCTCATGATATGGAAGCCTATCGCGAAGCTCTTTGAGGAGAAACTCACGACGCTTTCCATATAGTTCCAATCTCACACACACAAACTCATTGAGAATTGCATTCGGTGAGTCATACTTTTTGATAACACAGCGACTATCAAATGCATGCATATTTGTAAGCTTAATTTTATCAGTCAACATCTTCTCAATTGCGGGAACACCGCCTGTTCCAATTTTTACTTTTACGAGAACATCAGTATCTGTAGAAGTATCTGTATAATCACGAATGGTACCATCAATACATAGTTTATCAAGAGTCTCACGAAAGTCAGATGTCCATGTTCCAATTGGAAGTTCTGTGATAGTCGCAGTATCGCCATCTATCTTCCAAACACCCTGTACAAAATAATCGTGATTATCAATTTTTGTAATTTTACCCTTAAACCCACGTGTCCAAGGCGCAAACTCTCGGTCTAATCCTGTACCTTTTTCAAGCCACTGCACAATTGCACTTTTTAAGTCTTCTGGATTAAATGATGGAATAAATGTTGAGTATCCGGTGCCAATACCTCGCGACCCATTTACCAAAAGCATTGGAAGAACTGGTGCATACCATTCGGGTTCTACAAGCGTTCCATCATCATCGCGATATTTTAGAACATCAAAATCGTCTGAGGGAACAAGTTGAGATACATATGGTTGTAGATAAGTATGAATATAACGAGGGGATGCAGAATCCTTACCTCCTTGAAGACGAGTACCAAATTGTCCCTGCGGTACTAACCATGCCATGTTATTCGAACCTACAAAGTCCTGTGCCATTCCAACAATCGCATCATTCAAAGATGCTTCGCCGTGATGATATCCAGAATGCTCAGAAACATAACCAGCGAATTGAGCTACACGAATTTCAGACTTCAAATTACGCTTAAAAGCAGAGTAGAGAATCTTACGCTGTGATGTTTTTAGACCGTCCATAACATTTGGAATAGAGCGCTCCAAATTATAGTTTGAAAAGTGAATCAAATCACGATTTACAAACTCTTCATACATCAGATTATCACCAGGCTTTGCATTGACAATTTCCGAGCGGTCATATGTTTTTAGCCAATCCTTGCGATTATCTGCCTTTGCCTTATTGAATGCTAGGTCAATAGATGCGTCAGAAGAGTCGCCAGAATATGAATAGTTTACGATATTTAAACTCTTGAAATACTCCTTTGCCTCATCGCGAGTAGAAGTACCCAATCCCTTGTAATACTTCACCTTCCAGCCTTTAGAAGCATCAGTCTTACGCCATTCTTCATACTCGTACTGTGTATAGAATGACTTATGAAGTTTACCTTTGTCGGCCTTTACAATTGGAGTAGCCATGTAAGTGATAAACCCAGGAACTTTAATTAGCTCGTGCCATAGCTCATGAAACATATTAATAAGAAGTCCACGAATATGTGAGCCGTCGTAATCCTGGTCTGTCATAATTAGAATCTTACCGTAACGTA
>Ga0208503_1000014_pt1 | contig 43004 bp, 40 predicted proteins | sample CryBogCBE31Jul07_FD_184584 | JGI IMG/M metagenome (GOLD analysis project Ga0208503, IMG submission 184584) | Freshwater microbial communities from Crystal Bog, Wisconsin, USA - CBE31Jul07 (SPAdes) (version 2) | ecosystem: Environmental > Aquatic > Freshwater > Lake | place: Crystal Bog...
TAAAGCTAGATAAGATAAAAAATACCGGACTCAACCCTCGGGACTGGCGAGTTGCTTTTGACGAATATTTTATGACAATCAAGGAGGAATTATGAAGGGAATTATTTTAGCTGGTGGATCCGGAACTAGACTCTATCCGATAACCCTGGCTACCAGCAAACAGTTAATGCCAATTTATGACAAACCAATGATTTATTATCCACTTAGCACATTAATGAGTGCCGGTATAAGTGATATCTTAATCATCAGCACTCCTCATGATCTTCCTCGCTTCGAACAACTTCTCGGCAGCGGAGAGCAGCTAGGTTGCAAATTTACATATATTGCACAAGAAGAACCTCGTGGCTTAGCGGATGCTTTTATTTTAGGCGAAGATTTTATCGGAAGAGATAGCGTGGCGATGATACTTGGAGATAATATTTTTTATGGTTCTGAAATGGGTGAAAAACTAAAGCAATACACTCATGTAAAAGGTGGCGTTGTTTTTGGCTACCAGGTTTCAGACCCCGAGCGATATGGAGTTGTAGAATTTAATTCTAAAAACGAAGTTGTCAGTATTGAAGAAAAACCAAAAAAACCAAAAAGTAATTTTGCTATACCGGGTTTATATTTTTTTGATAATAGCGTCTCTGAAATCGCTAAAAATGTAAAGCCGAGTGAGAGAGGTGAAATCGAAATTACAGAAATTCATAACGCCTACTTAAAATTAAATAAACTAAAAGTTTGTATTTTAGACAGAGGGACAGCTTGGCTTGACACGGGAACTTTTAAAAGCATGAACCAGGCAGCTCAATTTGTCCAAGTAATAGAAGAACGACAAGGGCTTAAGATAGGCTGCATAGAGGAAACTGCCTGGAGAGAAGGTTTTATTAATCGAAATCAACTCGAGAAACTTGGAATAAAATTATTAAAAAGCGGCTACGGCTCCTATATTTTAGAAACATTACTTAACGCAGATTATCGTTAGCCTTTAGAGCTTCCACTCAGCTTTAAGATTGAATTCCCCGTTACTAGTTTTTGAGTTGTCCTCAACCGTTATCATCGGAACTTTAGTCCCGTATGCCAAATCCAAAATATCAAGGAGTACGGGTGCTTCATCTTTTGCTAAAGATGCATCATAAGTGTAGGCAGCTACACCTATAAAATAAACACCTTTGTTTAGTTGATTCTTTTCAATCCTACAAGTTAATTTATGGATACCGATATCAGGCACTAGTGGCGCAACATCCTTTATTGTGTTGTATCCCGTCAAGTATGTTCCATCCCTTTTAAGGATAAAAAGATTTAATTGTATACTTATTTTTTTAAAAGCTTCAAGGGTGACTTCAAGAGTTACGTCCTCGTTATATTTAAGAAAACCATTCTTTGCACCCTTAAGCGCAACACCCTTAAGAGCTAAATCAGAATTAATCGGCCTAGAGTTTTTGCCTAGCTCAATATCTTGACTGCCACTATTTGCAACTTCGTATTTTAGGGCCACTTCTCTAGGTTTGCCAATTGTAACAAGTTTACCGCTGTCAATCATTATCGCCCTATCGCAAAATTCTTGAACTGCGCCCATATCGTGCGTTACAAAAACGACTGTTTTGCCTTCCTTTTTAATTTTTTTGAAAACATCAAAACATTTTCGCTGAAAAGCTGCATCACCAACCGCAAGAACCTCATCAATCAAAAGGATGTCACTTTTAGCTCTAATCGCAACACTAAAAGCTAACCTGACCTGCATGCCGCTACTGTAATTTTTTAATTTTTCCTCCATGAAATTTTCGAGTTCAGCAAACTCAACTATCTCGTCGTACATTTCTATAATTTGCTTCCTAGTGAACCCCAGAAGTGCACCATTTAGAAATACATTATTTCGACCCGAAAGCTCTGGATTAAAACCCACTCCCAATTCGATGAAAGGAGTAAGACTTCCATTAATGGTTACAGATCCTTTAGAAGGAGAGTAAACTCCAGCGAGAATCTTAAGAAGCGTGCTTTTACCGCTTCCATTTCTACCTACTATACCGAAAAACTCTCCTTTTTTTACTGAGAACGAGATGTTATCAAGGGCAACAAAACTATTATTATTTTTTTGTTTTTTTGTAAATACTTTTTCGAGCCCCAAGAATTTTTCTTTAATTTTTTTTGCACCAGACTGCTTAGCAAAAACTTTGGTTACTTTGTTTACTTCTATAATATTTTCTTGCATTTATATATTCTCCGCAAAATAAGGAGATTGCGCCTTAAAATATTTCGTAGCAACAATTATTAAAATTATTATTATCAATATAGGAAAAATTGTAAAATATTTTACTGAGACATTCCAGCTATTAGTAGTTTGATGTGTGACGAAGCACCACCTAAAGTCTTGTACAATTTGTGCTAGAGGATTTAACATTAAATATTTTTGAAATTTAAAAGGAATTCTCGCCAACGGATACAATATAGGTGTAGCATAAAACCCTCCTTGAAGAAGCACCTCCCAAATATAGCTAGCGTCGCGATACTTAACGAATAATGCACTCAAAATAAAACCCAAGGACAGGGATAGCATAAATAATTCAATAATGAGAAGAGGAATTAGCAACCAGCTTCCCTGTAGGGGCACGTGGCTTAGGATTGCAAAAATAAAGAGAATTATTAGGTTCAAAAATAAATTTATGAGCGCAGAAAATAGACTACTCAAAACAACTAAATACCTTGGTATATTTATTTTTTTTATTAAATCCCCTCTTCCAACTATTGATGACATTGCAGAGCTAGTTGCTTCCACAAAAAAAGTCCAAAGGATTATGCCTGATAAAAGATAGACTGGGAAATGCGGAATTCCATTTCCGACCTTTAAAAATTTTACAAAAACTACATAAAGGATTGCAAATAAGAATAACGGTCGGAGTACTGACCACGCGTAACCAAGTACAGAACCCTGATAGCGCACCCTGAAGTCAGTGGCAACCATCTCACGAAGAATTGATCTATTTTTCACACTAGCTATATTTTTAAATTTTATCATTTCTCAAACTTTCTGATAGTATCATTCATATATTTTATCCTATCTGCAGGATGATCAAGGGAGGAATAAAATAGGTTGACGCTATTTATTACACTTTTCCAAGTATATTTTTTGGCTGTCTCAAGGCCTCCCTTACGAAGTTTAGCTCTTAGTTTACTATCTTTCATTATTTTTTCTATCGCTTTTGCTGTTCCCTGAACATCATCCTTTTCAACCATTAAACAGTTCTTATTGTTAATAGAGAAGTCTTTGTTTCCTTTTGCATCCGTACATATTACAGGACAACCCGAAGCCATCGCCTCGAGCACGGGTAGACAGAACCCTTCATGATATGAGGTTTGAATGAATGCCGTAGATTGATTATAAAGATAGCTTACTTTTTCGTTTGAGGGCTTAAACAAATATTCTATTTCTTTATGCTTTGCAACAAGGTCTGGTTCTGAGCCAAAAACTACTAATTTAGGTTTGGGCTTTAAGCTACTCCAAGCGTTTAAGGTTTGCTTAAAGTTCTTTTGAAAGAAACTTCTTCCAATTGCAAGTAATTGGCTCTCTTCTTTTTTAACATCGTTATTTACTTTATAAACCTCTGAATCATATCCACACGGAATCAACGTCCCCTTGAGTCCCAAGGAATTGATATCTTCAAGTGTAAAACCACATGAAACTATGTTATTAAACTCCTTTCTGTAGCATGAAATTACGCTTGATTGTATCTCGGGTTGATTGGGGTAAAAAGCACTTTCTATTTCATGGATAATAAAAGCTGGTACACCTTTATTGATGGAAGCCTCCCATACCGGAGATGCGGTTTCCCACCATGTCGCCACTTTAATCGCTTCCACATTCTTGAGTTGGTTAACGAGTGCTGTGTAGTTTTTGAAAGTTTTAGTAGGTGTGTCAAGTTTCATCCATTTCGGTGCACTATCAAGGGCCCAAAGCTCTGCATCATAGCCTAATTTCTTGAGATTATTCAAATGCTCAAATACTATTCGATGACCTCCGCTGACTCCAGTTGACTGCAGTACATAAATTATCTTGATCTTGCCATCGGAATTTCTTATATTTCGCTCATCAAACCAACTACCCCATTTTTTCCAAAAATAAACAACTGACTGTCTTTCTTTTTTTGATATATTTTTATTCAACGATCGAGTTGCTGATTCAAGATGGGTTAATTCGGCAGCCGGATAATATAACACCTTGATATTTCTCTGCCAGGCTCTCAAGCAGAAGTCCATATCCTCGAAAGCAAAAGGAAACTTTTCATCTAAAATACCTATTTCACTTAGAGTCTTATTGGTTATATACATACAGGCTCCAGTAACCCCAATGCAGTATTGAGAAACGTTTGCTGGCCCATAATCTTTATCTTGAAAACGAAAATAGTGATCAAACCATTCTGGGAATTCGGTATTTCTAAATGACCCGGCACTTTGTATGCGCCCATCTTCATAGAGTAATTTAGCCCCTACAATGCCAACATTTTTTGAGTGCTGATATGCCCCATGTTGTAGTGAACTGAGCCAATTTTCGTGCGCTATCGTATCACTATTTAGAAGAACAATATCTAGTTTGGGAAACCTTTTTAAAGAATAATTCAAGCCCGTGTTTACAGCTTTAGAGAATCCACCATTTTCTTTTCTAAAAATGATATCAATGTTCTCACATTTAAATTTACTAAGCTCTGTCTTGCTGCTTTCCTGGCAGTAATCATCAACAATCACAACATGGTAGAGGTCGGGAGAGCATGTAATTTTTATAGAATTTAAACAATTTTCTATTAGTTTCGAATCATTATAACTTGGAATCACAATGACAACTTTTTTTGCGTGCTTCTTATACCAGCGGTTTATGATTCCATAATCAGTGCCGAATAATATTCCGTTTGGGAAGATGATCCTGTTATCACCTAGCAGCTCTTTTTTTATAACTCCAATAGTCTTTATTGGACCAAATCTTGTGATGAACCTAGCTGCGCTTACAATAGTTATAGGCAAACTTTTTCCGTGATGAAAATTGTGAATGTCTCTTTTTAAGAGATTTTTAAATAATGGAATTATGCGTTTTATTTTGTGCATTTATATCATTTTAACTCATAGTAGCTGTTGTCTGCAATCTGTTGTTCTTTTATTATTATTTTTATTGAGCTAATCTAATATAATGAATAAAATATTGGTGACTGGAGTAGATGGTTTTGTTGGCAGGCATGTTGTTAAAGAGTTAATTAGTCATGGTCATGAGGTAGTTGGGTTGGGCGGCGAAAACAAAAATAAAAGACTTGATGGTCTTTCAAGTTATCAAAAGTTAGACCTTACGAAGATTGAAGAAGCTTCTAAAATTGATTTTAAAGAAATTGAGGCAGTGATTCATTTAGCCGGAATGGCTGCTGTTGGGCCATCTTTCGAAAACCCTATGCTTTACATAGATACAAACTCTCGCATAGAGTCCAATCTTTTTGAAATTTCAAAACGACAAGGTATGAAGCCAAAGTTTTTAATCATAAGTAGCGGCAGTCTATACGACTCTTCTGCAAGTCTTCCTTTGACGGAAGCTTCGTCAGTTCTACCAAATTCTCCATACGCAGTAAGCAAATTGACTCAGGAGCAATTGGGCGCCTACTACACGAGCATAGGGTTTCAAGTGGTAACAGCAAGACCATTCAATCATATTGGACCTGGTCAAAATCCGGGATTTATCGTTCCAGACATTGCCGAGCAAATAGTGGCAATTGAAAAGAACATAATCGATGAACTCCATGTCGGAAACCTTACGGCGCAAAGAGACTATACGGACGTCAGGGATATTGCCCGAGCATACAGATTGCTTATAGAAAAAGGTATTTCTGGAGAAATATATAATATTTGCAGTGGCTCCGCTGTTTCAGGATCAGAAATAGTTTCCAGCTTACTAAAGAATTCTACAAAAAAAATAACACCTTTAGTTGATCCGTCAAAATTGAGACCCGTAGATAATCCTATTATTTATGGAAGCTATGAAAAGCTTCATAAACAAACAGGCTGGAGGCCCGAAATAAAGTTAGATCAAACATTGATCGATGTTATGTCTGATTGGCGGTCAAGAGAATAAATTAGTCTTTCGATTTAGACTCTAAGGCTAGGTCGTTTTTAACCATCATTTTTACAAGGCCCGAGAAATCAACTTCTCTTTTCCAGCCTAATACTTTTTCAGCTTTTTGAGGATTCCCAAGAAGAATATCCACTTCAGCAGGTCTCATGAATTTTGGATTTTGTTTTACGTAAGGCTTCCAATCACTTATACCGACTTCTTTGAAGGCAAGGTCAAGAAATTCACCAATTGAATGTGTCTCACCTGTTGCTAAGACATAATCGCCGGGTTTATCCTGCTGGAGCATCCTCCACATACCTTCAGCGTAATCTCCAGCGTAACCCCAATCCCTTTTAGGCTCTAGATTTCCTAGCTCTATGTATTCTTGTTTTCCTAGACTGATTCTTGCTACGGCATTACTAATTTTTCGCGTAACAAATTCAAGCCCCCTCATTGGACCCTCATGGTTGAATAATATTCCACAGCTTGCATGCATATTATAACTTTCACGATAATTTTTTGTTATCCAGTGTCCATAAAGTTTTGCTACACCATAGGGGCTCCTCGGGTGAAAGAGTGCATCTTCATCATATCCCTTTCCAGGCCGGTTATAATCAAGTCCTCCGAACATTTCTGATGTAGAGGCCTGATAAAACCGAATTTTATTTTCTTTATCAGAAAGCCTTATTGCTTCAAGAATATTTAATACACCTTTTCCCGTAACGTCTGCTGTTAAGATAGGGTCTTTAAAGGAATAACCGACGTGGCTGACAGCAGCTAAATTATAAACCTCCGTCGGTTCTGCTAATTCAATTGCTCTCATCAATGATGAAATGTCCGTTAGATCGCCCTCTATTAAAGTTACGAAAGGAAGATTTTTCTCTACTTCTGCTTTTTTAGGATTTTGTTGCCCCCTGATAAGACCAAATACGTTATATTTTTTTTTATGTAGTAGTTTAGCCAGATGATATCCATCCTGCCCGGTAATTCCGGTAATGAGTGCTGATTTTTTCATATTCTCCTTAATGTATTGCTGTACTATATAAACAATAGGAATATTTTAGCATGGGTTTTATATTAAAAAATAAACAAATAATAAGAATAAATTATTAAAATTATTTTTTGTGGGAATACTCAATACGGTTATTGATTTTGCTTTCTATAACCTAATCTTCTCCACCTTCAAGACGAGCCCATTTCTTGCAAACATCTTTTCTACTTCAATCGCAGTCACTGCTAGTTATTTCTTGAACAAAAAATTAGTATTTTCTCATCCCGTAAAAATGGATATTAAATCGGCGACTACTTTTAAAAAAATAACCAATAATATCGCCAAATTAATCGCAAGTTCGGTGACGATGGTTTAGAACTTCACTCACTATGATTTGGTAGTTTTTAAGAGCAAAAACTCTAATTCTCGCTAGTTGAGGAATCGGTAAAAGGCATAAGGTGGAGTTCTTCGAGGGTAATCCCTTTTTCTGTTGCAAGATATTCTCTTAGACCAGCGAGCGCGACACTGTATAGATGGTGCGCCACTTTAGAGTCTTCAAGATTATTCTCTTTAATAAATTGTTCAATTGAACCAAGTGTCTCTGTCATAGTAACTCTTTTTGAATTCGTAATTTCATAATATTGCATGCTTTAAACTATTGTCACGTCAATTTTCGATCAAGAGCAACGATATAAGGTAAAATTGGGATATGACAAAAATAGCAATAGATGCGCGTGAACTCACTTCCAGTACCGGACGCTATGTCGAGAGACTTCTTCATTATCTTCAAGAAATAGATAGATCAAATACCTATGTGGTGCTACTTCGCCCCCAAGACATGGACAAATGGAAAGCAACTAATCCAAATTTTTCGTCAATTGCTTGTCCATATAAAGAATTCACTTTTTCTGAACAAATTGGCTATCGGCATTTTTTAAAAAAACTACACGTCGATCTTGTTCACTTCGCTATGGTGCAACAACCCCTTCTCTACTTTGGTAGTCATGTAACTACAATGCACGATCTGACCACTACAAGGTTCACCAACCCAGCAAAAAATAAAATGGTCTATTTCTTCAAACAACAAGTATATAAATTCGTAAACTGGTATGTGCCCAGAACTTCAAAAGCTATCATCACACCAACTGAATTTGTTAAAAAAGATGTTGTCCAGTTTTCTAAAATAAAAGAATCCAAGATAATAGTTACTTATGAGGCGGCTGACGAGATTCGTGAAGCTATCGAACCCATTAAATCACTCCAATCAAAGCCCTTTATCTTCTACGTCGGTCGCCCCCAGCCACATAAAAATCTTGGTAGACTACTTGAAGCTTTTGCAATTCTTAAGAAATCTAATCCTGATTTACTACTTGTTTTAGCGGGTCGTAAAGATGCGGTCTACGAGAGTTTCCTAGAACAAGCAGAAAGACTCGGAATAACTGGTTCAGTAATATTTACTGGCTACGTCAACGAAGGCCAGCTTAAGTGGCTCTATAGAGGCTGTAAGGTCTATGTGTTCCCAAGCTTAAGTGAAGGTTTTGGTTTACCAGGTCTTGAAGCAATGGTACATCACGCCCCAGTTGTGAGCAGCGACGCTACCTGTCTTCCGGAAGTATATGGAGACGCGGCCTGGTATTTCAATCCACTCGATGTTCACGATATAGCACGTAGTATTAATGAGGTACTTCAAAATACCGAACTCAGAAAAGATCTTATTCGTCGAGGCGTAAAACAGGCTGCTACATATAGTTGGAAGAAAATGGCCGAAGAGACACTGGAAGTCTACGAAAAAGCTTTAAAGAATTAGACTCTTTTTGTGTTTTATATCGCTTTAGCTCATAATTACAGATAATGAAATTTAAGACTACCACTGCTCTTTTGAGCCTATTATTTGTCTTCCTACCGATAGTAGCGAAGGCGGAATCCGCACAACCAACTGCTACTCCGTCCCAACTCTATAGCTCATCATCAAATAGCAGTTTTCAAAATGCTACCTTTAGTCAGAGCGGAGCAAGCGGTGCCACGACAGCTGGTGGCAGTGCGATGACCCTTCTTAACACTCCAGCCAATACTATAAGTGTTAGCGATGGGCCTGTAGATTCACCAAAAGTGGTGACGAAAGGTAAAAACAATTACGTGGTGTACTTATATGGCCTCATGGCTTTTTCAGTCATTGGATTTATTGCTACTTTCAGAAGATCCAGAGCTCTTACGCCTGCGCCTTCAGTTGAAGAACCGATAATTCCTCAAAAACCCAAAAAACAAAAGAAACAGCGTCGCAACAAAAAGCACCACCGCTAACATCTAACGCCTATTCTTCTTCAGTTTTCTCTACTTCTTGCGGCCTCAGTACGATATGACGATCTCGCCCCACTCCAACTGATTCGGTTGCAACCCCGTATTCACCTGCAACTTTATGTACAATCCGTCGATCGGCTGCATTCATTGGCTTCAAGGTCATGGGTTCGTTTGAGCTTTTCACTTTTTCAATCCAGCCCTTTGTCACTTCACTGAGTTGTTCTTGTCGACCCTTTTTGTAATCTGCGACATCGACATTCACTCGGTGGTACTCTTTATCGTTATTCATGAGTGCTGCGCTCACCATATATTGAATGGAGCGAAGCGTTTCACCTCGTTGGCCAATCAAAAACCCGTTCATGTGCGTTGATGGGATAGAGAGCTCAATAACGTCATCTTCAGACGTTGCGTGGATTTCTGTATTAAGCCCAAAGAAAGACAGTAAGTCCTCTACGTACTTCTTTGCGAATTGAATTGAATCTTCCATCTATCACCTCCGTTTTTTAGCTTTCTTTTTACTTGAGGAGGTTGTATTTTTTTTCTTAGGCTTAGATAGTATCTCTGCTTCAACCGGAATGCTGTCGACAGCTGCTTCCATTTCACTAACGTCTTGGCGAAGAATTTTTGTCTGCTGGTAAAGGGCTATAAGGCCACCGATTGCCCAGTAAAGTGACAGTGCTGCCGGCAAGCTGATTGAGACTATAAAGAGCATGAAAGGAATAAATAAAAGGGTGAACTTCCCTGTTGCAGCTTGAATTTCAGTTTGGTCAACTTGTTTACCACTGGCAGTATCTTTAAAAATCTGTCGCAAGGTTCGTGCATTTTTATCCTGCATCATCAGCTGTTTGCTCTGGAAGAACTGTACGGCAACGCTGACAACAACAAGAATCATCGCAGGCCAGTAAACACCAGTCTTCTCCATAGCATGGCGCGTTAGATCGACAGCGTTAAATAACGTCTCGTTAAAACCATGAATATTAAGCGCAAGATGTTTCATGTAGGGAAGGTGCTGCACCCATGCGTAGCTATAGGTAAAGAGCGTTTTTGGAGTATGAATAAGCTTAGAAATCCCAGAATAAAGCCCAATAAGGATAGGAAGTTGTACAAGAATAATCCCAATAGAACCAAAAGGATTCACTTCACGTTCCTTATAGAGTTCCATCATAAGTTGTGATTCTTTTTGCTTATTTCCGGCAGCTTCTTTTTTGATGCGGCGCATTTCAGGCTGCAACTTTTTCATCGCCATCGCGTGATGTAATTGCTTTTTAAGAAGCGGATACATGGCGACGCGAACAAGCACTGTAAACAAAATTATAGCTAGTCCTAAATTGTGGCCGGGAAGCAGCGCGAATATAATTATGAGTAGATTAAAGATTGGCCGAGCAATCAATGCATTGAATAAAACACCAATAAAATGAAACATATACTCCTATTTTACCCTATCTCCACCCCTTTTGTCTAAGCACTCTTGGAGTTTTCTTTATTTGTTTTTACCATTTGTTCTATTTGCCGTTTTAATGACGCAAATAATTCATCGTGTGGCATGGTTAAAAATTTTTCATCAAAAATTGTTACCACAATGTCTTGGTTAGTTAGTAGCTTTGGGGCAAGCTCACGAATTGCTTCATACACCCGACGACGTATGCGATTACGATCAGGTGCTGACTTTGCAACCTTCTTACTGACCACAACCGCCACCCGAAACGTTTCGTGTTTTCCAGGAACAAAGCGCATCGCACAGTAGGGGCTTCTGATTGTCTCACCTCGTCTGTAGGTGAAATTAAGGCTGTTATGGCCGTGAAAGCGATGTTTTTTGGCGAGCAAAATAAATCCTTACTATCGAGCTTAGGTTTATGTATACAGTGTAGCTTGTTTTTAAGACAAATCTTAGTGAGAAATGTTTTTGCGACCTTTTAGTCGACGTCTCTTTAAAACGAGCTTACCAGCACGAGTAGACATACGCTTAAAGAACCCGTGTTCTCGGCTGCGTCGTCTCTTTTTTGGTTGGTGAGTTCTTTTAGGCATAATTTCAGTTGGTAATAGTAGCACGAGAAGAGGGATACTTCAAGGAGTTAAATTATTTACCCTGCGTGGAGTTTGTAAAAAATACTCGATTAAAGAGATAAAATCTGTTGTTTGTCCACACTGCACATATCTTTATCCACTGTTTATACAGGGGTGGCTTCCCAATGTGTATAACTTTACCCCAGTTGTTGGTTGTTACAATACAAAATGAATAATTTTTCAAAAAACTGTGGAAAACTATTCCCTGCTCTTGTATAGTTTCAAGTAACAAACAAACGTGCTTGTAGGGAAAAAGGGATTTTAAGTTTAAGAGAGGGTTACTCGCTGTGGAAGAAGATGCAGTTTGGCAATCAGTACTTGGAGAAATAGAGCTGACTGTTTCGCGCGGCAACTTTGTTACCTGGTTTAAAAACACCCAGGTACTCCGCCGAGACGCAAGTTCTATGATTATTGGTGTTCCCAACATTTTCTATAAGCAACAACTCGAATCCAAGTTTAAACCCATGATAATGGAGCTCCTTGCTAAAAATGGACTTGGGGAAATAGCCCTTGAGTTTAAGACACACACCGCTTCAACTCCTCCAAAATCTTCGTCAAGAGACGATACAGAAGTCGTCATTATGTCTGAGAGCCCCAAAAAAACCAATCGCGAGATGTTCAGCGGTAACGGCGCTCCTTCATTAACTCATTCATATAGGCAAGGGCTTAATGATCGCTATACCTTTGACAGCTTTATCGTAGGATCTGGTAACGAAATGGCCTATGCAGCCTGTCAGGCGATTGCCCAAAATCCAGGCACTAAATATAACCCCCTCTTTATTTATGGTGGCGTTGGACTAGGTAAGACACACTTAATTCAGGCAGTCGGTAATGCTGTTCTCGCTAACAAAAAAGGTTCCAAAGTGGTCTACGCGACGTCTGAGCAGTTTGTGCAGGAGTTTCTTGATGCAATCCGCTACAAGAAAATTACCGACTTTGCGGGTCACTATAGAAACGCTGACGTCCTCATCGTTGACGATATGCAGTTTATTGCTGGAAAAGAAAAAACCCAGGAAGAATTCTTCCATACTTTCAATGCCCTTCATCAGGCCAACAAACAAATTATTATCTCCAGTGACAAGCCACCAAAATCTATACCAACCCTTGAAGAACGACTACGAAGTCGTTTTGAATGGGGCATGATTGTAGATATTGGTGCACCAGATTTTGAAACACGCTGCGCAATCCTTCAAAACAAAGCGAACCAGCATAATATTGTGCTCGACCAGCCGGTAGTGGAATTTCTTGCAAATCAGGTACAGACTAACATTCGAGAACTTGAAGGCGCACTCAATCAATTACTCGCCTTTTGTGAAATGCGCAATCTAACACCTGACCTTTCAGTAGTAACAGGCCTCTTTGGTACTCACCGCTCACGTCCTCGACACATGAATGCAAAACAAGTGGTCGAAAGAACTGCAAAACACTTCCAAATAAGTATTGAAGAAATACTAAGTCCAAAACGCGACAAAGACATCGTCTTTCCTCGTCAGATTGCTATGTATCTTCTTCGCAGTGAGCTACATTTAAGTTTTCCGAAAATAGCCCAGGAATTAGGTCGCAAAGATCATACAACCGCAATTCATTCTGTTGAAAAGATTGAAAAAGAACTACATTTTGACAATATCCTAAAGGAACACGTTAAAGAAATTAAGGAAAAGCTCTATGCATAAAAGACTTTTTATGTCATTCATATGTGGAATAAATGTGTACAGCCGGGTGCACAACGTGCGTACAAACAGGGCTACTTATACACATATCCACTCACTAAAAAGTATTCAGTCTTTTTCCACTTTTTTGTTCGCAGTTTATACGTCGCTTACCCACCGCGTTCTACACATGTTTTTCGTTCAGTTAACTCCAGTAAAGATACCGTTATCCCCATCATCCACAGGGCCTACTATAACTACTACATAAATAAATAAGTAAAGGGAATCACAATTATGAAGCTACAAGTCACACAAGAAAATCTGAACAAAGCATTAAACAATGTTGCTCGTATTGCAATGGTGAATAAGAATGCATTGCCGATTCTTAATAATGTACTTATTCGAACAGTAGATAATCGACTAAGTCTTTCTGCAACTAATCTAGAAATAGCTATAACTGAAAAGATTGGTTCAAAGGTACAGACAGAAGGTGCTATCACCGTCCCTGCTCGCCTTATGCAGGAATATGTCAGTAGTTTACCGAGTGGCATACTGGAACTTGAACTCGATGAACACAAACTTCACATTTCAACCGAACAATATAAATCCACAATCAATGGTGTCTTTGCTGATGAATTCCCTCTTGTTCCTGAAATAACAAAAGGTTTACAGCTCAAAATTCCTCTTAAGGATTTAAAGAAAAGTTTGCAACAAGTGGTCTTTGCAGCCTCATCTGATGAGACAAGACCGGTGCTCACGGGAGTTTTATTAAATACCCAAGATGGTTCACTGTATGCAGCAGCGACCGATAGCTACCGATTAGCCGAGAAAAAATTACTCAAAACAGCTCAAGATATTTCCCTGCTTATTCCAGCTTCTGCGCTTCAAGAATTACTTCGAGTACTACCTGAAAATACTGAATCGGTTGAAATGCATGCTGACAACCAACAAGTATTATTTAAAGTTGGAGATATCGAGCTCGTTACACGACTTATCGACGCAACCTATCCAGACTACAAAAAACTTATTCCTACAAAATTCTCCACCATAGCAACGCTTGCGCGAGATGAATTTACTACCATCACGAAAGTGGCTTCCCTGTTTGCTCGAGAAAGTGCCGGAAGTATAACAATCAAAGTAGACGAAGGCGCTAAGAATGTCAGTATTACTTCAATTGCATCACAACTTGGCGAAAATACTTCAAGTGCAGATGCGGAAGTCTCAGGTTCTGGTGAAGTGACCCTGAATTCTCGTTATCTTCTTGATGCACTGAGTGCGCTCGGAACTAAGCAGGTAAGCTTTAGTTTTAACGGAAAACTAGAGCCGTGTGTCTTAACCTCAAAGGAAGCTCCTGGCCAAACATATCTCGTTATGCCACTAAAAAGCTAAACAGCTCCCCTCTTTAGCTATACAATTAAATAAATGAAAGATTATATTTACACGTCGCTGCATATCCAGCAGTTTCGATCATATGCAGATTTTGCAGTCGATCTTTCACCTGGCGTTAATATTGTGGTTGGCCCTAATGGCTGCGGTAAAACGAATCTACTCGAAGCTATTCTTATTGTTAGTGGCTTCCCTTCTTTTCGTGCTCATAGTAGTGAACTATTGCAGCACGAGCAAGAGTGGGCACGCATCGACGTCGGATTTAAGGATGGTGAGAGAATCTTAAAGCTCGAGAAACGAAATGAGGGTATAGATAAAACATATGAAATAAATGGAAGCAGGAAAAAGAGACCAGGCTTTAACGATATTATCCCTACTATTATTTTCGAACCTGAACATATGCGCCTCCTCACTGGATCACCTGAACACAGAAGAGACTTTTTTGATCAGATGCTCGCGGAAACTGAAGCAAACTTCTCCTCCTTAAAGAACCAATACAAAAGAACCCTTGCACAAAGAAATAGTCTACTCAAACAAAAGAACACAATTATTAAGAGCCAAATATTCGCCTGGGACGTGCGATTAAGTGAGCTTGCCGGTAAGTTAGTAGCTTCGCGCCAAAAGCTCGTTACAAGGCTTAATGAACAGCTTGAGGCTATATATTGTGAGATAGCAGGCAAAGAAAATAAGGTGGCCTTACAATACGATACAAAACTACCTATTGCATCATACGAAACGAGCTTACTCGCAAAGCTTGAACAGAACTTACAAAAAGATATAGAGCGCGGCTTTACAACGTATGGACCGCACAGGGACGACTTCCTGGTAGTACTCGATAATCAGCCAGCGGAACACATAGCATCAAGAGGTGAAACCAGAACACTAGTCTTAAGTCTCAAGATCCTCGAGATAAAAATTATTGAGGATGCACGACTGCAAAAACCACTCATTCTTCTTGATGATGTATTTAGTGAACTTGATGGGTCTCGAAGAAAAGCACTCACAAACTACCTAAAGGATTACCAAACAATCATTACCACCACCGACGCAGATGTGATTGTTAAAGAATTTGCCCAAAAATGTAATGTTATTAGCCTTTAGATTGCGGGTTTAAATAATAATGAATCAGTATTCACTCCATAGCCCTGAAGATAATTCTTTGCAACAAGTGTGCAGTCAGTTGAGCTTGATTCAGTAGGTGTTGAAAAAATTGTGATTTTCGTAAAATTAATGAAACTTAAAGAACACCCATTGACACTATTTGGAAGAAATACTGCTAATTGATTTGCCACCGACGACGTTTCCTGTCCTTTTAGAGGGTATCTTTCAATAGTATAAGGGCTAGCACCCTGATTATTACTTACAACTGTATAGAGATAATTATTCGAAGAATCACTGAATATTCCTGTGTAATTTCCTGCAACCCCAAGATTATCGATGGTTACTGCATTATTCGTGGAAGTATCAAAAGTCCAGAGTAGCGACTGTGTACTAAAGGCAAGTGATGAGTTGCTTAGCCAGGCAAAATTATTAATCCGGTCTTTTGAAGGGATTGTTTGAAGGACTTTTCCTGTCTCACTATCATAGATAGTTGTGTCTACTCCTTGAATAGCTAATTTGCTTCCATCAGGTGACCAAGCTGCCCCGCGAACCACAGAATTAAAATCTGTTTGCCTGCCATTTTTACATACAATACTCTGACTATTTATATTCAAATCTTTTGGTATTTTCCCTATGTAGATACCAAGAGCCGCAACACAGTTATCAGAAGCATAAAGACTAAAGGTACCTTTTGTTGAAGATATTTTTTTCCAATTACCGGCACTATCTCCGGTATATATGTTTTTGCCATACGAAAGGTATATTGATCCATTAGGACTTATGTCAAAATCAGACAAATTACTACTTATTTCTTGAGATGGTTGTGTTAGTAAGAAAATACCGTTTTCTTTAATGAAGTATAAATCATTGACTTTGGTACTAGCTACTATATTTCCATTTTTGTCCCATCTTACTTTTTGGAATGAAAGGTTCTCGGCTATCGTTTTTTTGGTACCCGAAGAATCTATACTGTAAATCTGGCCCGTATCATTGTTGAAATACTCGAGCAGTGATAATGATGAAAATATACTCTTTGCATTATCTAATGTAACCGGCTCACTTCCAATTAAAGCCTTTTTATTAAAATTAATAACTGATGTCGCATGGCCTTTTATTGTTACATATCGAGATTCTCCATACCCTTTGGTCTGGGCGTTAACAATATATATTCCATCTTTTAATGCTATCTTTGAGCTACCTTGTAAGGATTTTGAAAAAGGGTTATTTATGTTCGTGTCCTTGTATTTGGTTATTGTTATTTGAACATCTTGATCGCTCGAAATCACCAAATTACCCGTTGTAAGAAAATTAAAGATTTGCAAACCAATAACAAAAAGTAGAATAGTTGAACAAAACAAAACAAAAATAATCTTAATCAATCTTTCTCTTTTGTTATCGTAGGAATTAAAATTATTATAATTATCCATATATTACTTCCATATTGGCCATCCAGCCGGTAAAGTACAAGCATCAAAACTCGTACTCCCTTTTGGCCCGCCTAAAGATTCAATTAATGAAGCGAAGTTTGCCCCGTAGGCGGTTTGCTGTTTATTTGGTCCATTTTCTACAGTATAGCAGTGTGTTGCAGCTGAAATGGAATCACCCGCTGAAGGATCGGCACCCCAGCCACTTTCATTATAAGGATATGCATTATGCATAGTACACAGCCCTGTATTTGCATTAACAGATTGACCAACCTTCACTGTTACGGGAGAGCAGTTCTCGGCAATATAGATATATTTACCGCTTGCAGCACCATCTGTTAGCTGATATTGAACGAATGCACCGCCTTGTCCGTTAGCACCTGGCCAACCGCTGGGAAATGTCGCATTAGTAATAACACCGTTTCCAATAGGATGAACGACACCTTCGCCCGAGTAATCCGCTCCTCCGTCTACTCCCGCAAAAGCGATCCCCTTTACATCCCTAAAAGGGTTATGATATCCTACCGTGCTTACGACTGTTCCATCTCCGCAAGATGAAGATCCTTGATCAGTTGTATTAGGAGGTGGTGATAAATTCCCATTCGTAGAACCTAATAAAGCAGCTGCATAAGCCTGTCTTTTAGGAAGAGTGCTATCCCCAGCCACTTCATATTTGTCAAAAACGATTTGAGTAGCCGAATTAATATCAGTGGAAGATTTTATTGGATCCAGGACACTTGATTTATAGCTTCCCGTTAACTCCTGCCAGGAAAAATTTAATTGTGTAGTTAGGTCGTCTTCTTGAAGATTATTTGATTTTGCATAATTTTCAAGGGCTGTTTTTCTACCGCCTAACCATTGGGCAATTCCATGTGCGCCAATTGAATTTGTTGCAGTAGGATCAACATTTACTCCTGATTCTGCTTGAAAATTTCCAACCATTGCAGCAGCCTGAAGGGCACCCAATCCTTTGCCTTCGAAAAAATTCATGGCTTTTATGGCATTTGTCGAACCAGATAATGGCTGTGAATTAGATGCACAGCAACTACCCCCACTGGCATTGTTAGACGTACCGCTCGCTCCCGATATTCCATTTGTCACCATTGTAGCGAGTGCATTACTCCCGGCTGGTGTTGGATGAACACCTAGCCCATCAGATGTATCAATATAGAGATTTGCATCAGTTTCGTTGCCTGTAGGATTTTGGGGGTCGCCATTTGGATCAACGGTTTTAAACCAGGAAAGAACATTATAATTTTGTTTTGAAGCGTCAGCATATGTAGCAACATTACTTGGTTTCACGGAATCTTGATTCCAGCTTGAAAGACTACTGGCAGTTCTTCCGAATGCAATTGTGTCTACCCAATAGAATTGAGCTGATGCGGGCGCATTAGCTTTTATTGCAGCCATCAAAGCATCTATACCCGCCACAGTATTTGGACTATTAGTCCCAAGGGCTATTATAAAAATTTGAGACGCCTTTATTTGTGTTACATCAGTTGAATCAGTGACAGCTTTTAGGCCAGAGTCGGTGTTGCCATTGGTTCCCTTATCTCCGCCAACACCCCCTGCTCCATTAATGCTTCTACCGGCCGATGCATCTATGGTAACTGTAAATCCTTTAGCTTTTAACGCGTTAGTGTATGAAGTGGCAGATCTTTCAGTAATGGAATCTCCTAAAATAAAAACATTCGAGCCACTTCCTGGAGCTGCTGTAGAACCTGGATCACTCGAAGAGGAGCAATCACCACCGTAATCGTAATAGAGGATATTGGCATTTAGTAGATTAAGCTGTTTTTGAGTTAGTGCAAAAACAAAGCTATTGGATGATGTAATCACTACTAAAATAGTCAATGAAAATATTTTTATAAAAAAAGATATTTTTTTTAACATTTATTGCCCCTGTAGCCCAAGATCAGAACAACTTTGTGAATCACCAAAATCTGTGCACGCTGTCGACTTTAAGGCAAATGTGTCAAAAATTGCAACTCTAATTTTTACCATGTTGGAATCAGTCGTGCTTGTACAGTACGAAGGAAGGTTTGAATAATCTCCATTACCAAGGACTACGGGTTGGGTTCCGGTTCCTGATTGACTGGTGAAATCTAGAACTCCAGAGTTATCGTAACCAGAAACAGTTACGTTGAAGCAGTCTTGTATTTTTTGAACGTATGAATGATCATTATTTATTATATCTTTCACTTCATCGGCATTTTGATACGGATTGCTTCCGGTTGAATCGAGTTCTCCAGGTGCAAAACCAACCTTGCCGTAGCCATAATAGGTAGAGGTATAGTCTTCGGTAGCCGCACTTGATTTTCCCATAAAAGGTTGAAAGAGAGACGCAAAAACCATTCCAGGTAATCGAGATAAGCTGGCAACTAAAGCCCTGGGATTTACACTATCCAAAACTTTGGCAACTGGCGTGTCATACTGGGTTGGATCAAGATACTTACTCGCTATTGAACGTATCTTATTTTGCGCATTAGTTTCTCGGTTGATTTGGTCATTTAAAGCGACAGTTTCAGAATTTGTGAGTACTCTTCCTCCCATTGTTGCCGCAGTTTCGTTAGACATAAGTTGTACTCCTACGTTTGCTGCTTCCCCATACGCTGCTCCAGCATATTTAGGCGCTGAAAGATCAACGACTTTTGTTGTTAAGGCATTAACGATATCATTCATTAGACCTGATGCTGTTATAGCCTCCGTAACAGCATATGTAAGAATTCCCTCTACTCCACCCGCAATAGTTAACGTAAGAGAAACAATCTGATTATTTAAAATTGAACATGCGCCGCTAAGGCCTGGAATTTCGTTTAGAATTTTTGAGCCCAATAATTGAGAGTTTCGAGGATCTAATTCTGATGGTAATTTTTTTCCCAAGCTGCCCTTCAATTCATGCTGTAGGCTATTTGATTGGATGAATGAACCGCCGCCAGTTGAGCTCTCCAGACTCTTGCTTATTTGACCCACTGCATTTAAATCGACATTATTACCATCTTTAATTTTGCTCGCTACGGACAATACTTCTGCTCCAGCATGAATTAACGGAATAAGTTTGTTGATTTTGCTTGCTTTGCTGGCTGCATCAAAGATACCTTGAGCAGCACATAGGAAACCGAGCAAAGTGCCCCCCCCTTTATTTAATAATTCTTTAGCAGACAGCTTTCCACTCTTTACGTTATCAACGCTATCATTCGCGTTACTTGCACCCTGATCGTTTGTGGTAACTGGCTTACCCTTTGAATCTTTTTCACCCTGGACTTTTACTTCAGGAGGCGTTTCATCCCCAGATAGATTTTTTGTTCGTTGCTCTTTAAAAGATTTTAATTTGTCCGCCAGTTTTGTCCCAGCTAAATCCTTAAGCTCTGTTACCGGATCAAAATTTATACCCATTCTTTTTATTAACAAGCGCTGCTCAAGGGCTGCAGTAATTGATCCGACATCTCGGTTTCCTGAGTACATAAATTTTAGAACAGTTCTTCCTGCTGACCGTGAGTCTGAACTCGTCACGGCAATAGTTTTGCCATCCCCACTCAAAGTGGCGGTCACCCCTTCGTTGTTCATACTAGAAGCAACCTGTTCATTGTGGGCCCTTATTTGTTCAGGGGTGCTTTTAGGGTCGAGCGCATTATCTCCCGACAAAGGATCATATGTGTACCCAGTAAATTTACCAGTTTTATCATAATTCATGCTCCAGCCATTTTTTGCAAACTGTTTGGTAACAGAATCAGCAATTCTATTTCCAATAAAACCTAATCTAGTTCTAGAAGGATTAACACCTCGAGCATAATTAAATAATTTCTTTATCTCACTGGTATTGTTGGATGACTGATCACTGTAGTGATATTGTCTAAGCATTTCAGCAAAATGTATAAGTTCAAGAGGACCTGAGATAACAACAAATGCTATCACACTCACAAAAATTCCCGTTATCCCCCCCATAGCTAGGCCTTGTTTTTTACTTAAGCCTCCTTTTAAGGGATTCCGTTTAGCCAGTAAGCTCTTCATAGACCCGCTTGTTCCACTTGAAGTTGCAGGGGTGTCAATAGATGTATTTTCTGTAACAGGGCTAGGAGAACCCTCTTCACTGCTAATCGGCATATCTTTTTATTACTCCCTTATCTCTTAAGATTGTAACATTTTTATGCTTACTTTTAAAAAAGTAACCCTGACTAGGGTCTGGCGGAGATTTGCCCCGTAGATTCTCCTTGTAGAGGAATTTGTCCTTGTTGTTCAATATTTTTAACTTCACCAGGATCTGTTGTTATGAGGGTTGTTTCTGAAGGGCTAGCAATGACTTGAATATGTACATGATTTTGGCCAGCAAAAAATAGTCCCTGCCCAACAGGAAACTGACTAAGTCGCTTTTTTTCCTCATCAGTAAGCTTAAAGACATCCGCCAGTTTATCTATTGCACTCGGGCTTTGCTTCAAAAGGAGCTGCATTGATGCATTAGCGACAATCGCCCTACCCATTCGCGATTCAATAAAGTCTTCAACGTCTTGCGATATTGTAGTAATGCCAAGACCATATTTACGAGCTCTTTTAGCGAGGCTAAATATAAAGCTTGCACTATCTTCGTATTTCATGAATTGCCACGCTTCATCAATGACAAGAATTCTTTTCTTTTTATCTTTTTTTGTTTTATTCCAAATGAAGTTAAGCACTATATACATTGCCACGGGACGTAGTTCGTCTTCAAGATCACGTATATTAAAGACTGCAAAAGGATTATTTATATCTATATTGCTTTGTTGACTAAAAATACCAGCAAATGTTCCAGAAGTGTATTTTCTTAGTCGCTGAGCGAGTTGCGGTCCCGTCCCCCCTGAGTGAAGTAGCGTTTCGTAGAGATCAGCGATTGTTGGTGGGGTACTCATATGGGTGAGTGGATCATTTGTTATACCGGCTTTGGCGTACGTTTCTATGAGCGCCGCATCAAGATCAGCTTCCTCTACAGGCGTGAGGGCCGGTGCCATCTGTGACGCCGCTCCGAGCATTTGAGCTTGTGCTCCCCCCATCATTAAGCGCAGTAGCCCGTGAAGCGTAATTAAATTACTTCTAAGAGCGTTATCTGCTTCATCTTTATCTATAACCTGGGGGAGTTCAAATGGATTAATTCTAGTTGGTGAACCAAGCGATAGCTTTACGTATGCTCCACCTACGGCTTCAGCCATTCTTTGGTATTCATTTTCTGGATCAAGCACAAACACTTCAGTTCCCATCATTAGGCTTCTAAGAATTTCGAGCTTAACGGCAAAACTCTTTCCTGCTCCAGATTTTGCAAAAACAACGGAATTCCCATTTTCAAGACTAAATCTATCAAAAATAACAAGCCCACTATTGTGCATATTGACGCCATAAAGGATTCCATGATCATCCGTTAAATCGGCGCTAGTAAATGGAAAAGTAGTACTAAGTGCTCCAGTGTTGATGTTTCTTCTTATTTGAAGCTGATCAACAAATTGGGGCATTACACTATTCATTCCCTGTTCTTGCTGTGCTGACGCAGGCTTTGAATACACTAATTGCTGTCCAAGCATTGATTCTACTTTATGCGACACAAATTCAAGCTCATCCATGGAATTCCCATAAATAGTAAAATAAAAACCAAACCTAAAAAAGCGCTCTTCGCCAACCTGAAGCTTATCCCTCATCTCTTCTGCATCCATGATAGCCGCTTCTTTGCCTGGATCTCTCACCTTGCCTTTTTCAGCATCAATTTGGACGCCAGCTTCAAGCTGTGCAACTTTTTTCCTTAAATTCTCAAGCACGACCTGACTCTCGACTGGATAAACATAGAGTGATATATCAATAACCTCATCAAGGTTAATCATGCCGCTTAGCCATCCAGTATATATTTGCCGAGGATAGCCGTAGACATAAAAAGTTCGAGCGTATCTGGTACCAATCTGATAATAACTACTTTTTAATTCAAGTGAGCTAGGAGCGATAAAATCTCGCAATGCCGTTATACCTTTTTGAAAGGCATTTTGAACCTGAAGTTGCTCTTGAACTCTTTGTTGCTCAGCTAGAGCAACGGGATCAATAGTATTTTTTTTACCAAATGCCATTATTTCATATCCCCTTTCATGACGGAAGCTCCCTTGAAAGATTTGGTCGTGGCGCTTCGCCTACGCCCTTTGTAATAACCGGTACTGTTAAGTCAGAAAAATCTTTCAATTGTTGTCTTGTTGCGGTATCAGGGTTATATGCATCATAGTAGAGTTCAATAAGCTCTTGAGTATTCAGAGGTAAGCCCAGGACTCCAGCTTGCGAGAGGCCACCTAGAACAGCCTGCGTTCGGTTGCGAAGCTCATCCTTGGCATTTTCGAGCGTTCCTTCATCAATAGTTATTACCTGCTCTTTTTTGCCAAAAATTCCCGATAGAATATTTTTACTACTCTGAACTGCTTTTTGAGCATCAACCCCAGGAAAATAAGGGATACAGACGTAGAATTTTTTATCCATTATATTTGTTTGAGCTGCCAAGTTATCCATAAAATTAATATAGTCATCCATTAAAAGTGCAAGAAGCATGTTGTCGTGTTCGCCCCTAATTTTTTCTAACTTATCTAAGTAAGGGCCAATATCCACCTTTTGTGATCTTATGAAGATTTGAATTGGAAAAAAGAGTGAATTTAAAAAACCTTGATAGGCATATTCTACGCCTTCTCTTTCTTGTGCTGACATAAGATCAAAGTTAATACTTTTTACCATAACAACCGCCCTAAAAGAGCCATCATTCATAATTACAATTCCATCTCGAATTTCATTTATTTGTAGAGTATTTTGCGTGCTATTTGGGTTGGTGCGATTCGCGCTTGAGGCGTCTTTTGGTGAAACAACAGGCCCCATAGGTGGAGAGGGTTGCTGAATATTTTGAGGATTGGTGGTGTTGGTGTTTAGTGGATTCATGAGCCTTGCTATACCCGTCTTAACGTAGCTTAATTGTAACCTCCCCGCTATTGTCATCTTTGATAAGTGAAGACGAATCAATGGCAGTAGTGAGTGGTTTTGTCTCGTTAACTATAGCAGTATTTCGAGGGGTTGTCATTGATTGTGGCTCAATATTATCGTTAATTATATTTTTTTCTTGCAAGGGTGTAATTGTTTTGTGGTGGGCGCTGGAAATATTTTTTAGGATTGCGTCCGACTGCTCTTTCTTTTTATGAATAAAACTTTCGATTTCTCTTTCCTCTTGTATTTCATTTTGGTTACTCGGTTTGGCTGATTGGGGATTAATTCTCGCTTGATTCATACGTTCAATTGCTGCGCGCTTTTGTGCTTCTGAGGCAGCTGCAACCATTGTACTGAAGTTGTGGGCCACTCTATTATCCTTTTCATTCAATATGTCATCCTCAGCGTGCACATAACTTGGGGTTTCCACTTTTGGAAGATTGGCAGAGCTTACGAGTCTATCAGCACTCGAACCAATATAGTCAGGTGCTGTTGGTTCATTTACATCCGAACTTTTTAGAGCCCACCCCCTACTGTCTAGCGTGTCAGCGAGTGCTTTCAATCTACTTCTCACCTGTTCCTGGTTGAGTCCATCAGTATATATTTTTTCTTCTCTTTTGGGGGCGGTAATGTGTACTAATTCTTTAACTTCTGACTGAAACCAAACTCTTACATGGGGTTTGAGGAAAAAACGAACTCGTGCTGCGAGCCACACATCAGTGGTTTGATACCCCCCTATCGGGGCTGCCAAGAGTCCAAAAACCCCTATAAATGGGAGAAACGGAATAGCTGCAAGAAGTTGATGTGTTTTTGAAACGGTAATGAAAGCAATGAAAATAAAGCCAGCGGCTACTACTGCAAAAATAAATTGTTTAAGACTAAGTGGGCCAAATAATTTATCTTCAGCTTCAATGTCTTGTAGTACTTTGTATGTCGCCATATATATTCAGACCTTTTAAAGCTGATCGAGAAGCGCTAGCTTTTCTGTTGTCATGCTTGGATTCTTTTCTTTTGCTTGCTTAATAACTCTCGGATCAATAACTCCAGGTCCATGAGCAGTCAGCATATCTTTGAGTGCTGCGGGATCCATTGTTGAAAGATTGTCTGATGTAATTTTTTTTGGATTGAATGTATTAGGAATATCTTCTACCAACGAAGGACTTAGTTCTTTCAATGCAGTAAAGTTGTCGCCACTCTTAGCCTTAGCCCAAAGAGTAGGATTTTCCCTGTTCATACTATCTGCAACACCTTTTAACTGCGGATAAGCTTTTTGTTTTGCTAAATATTTGACTGCTGCAACCCGTTGAGCTTCTGTAAAATTGGCTTTGTTTCCGTTACTGTCTAAGCCTTTTGCCATATTCGCAGCTTCTCTTACCCCTGTGCTACGATCATTCTTCCACTTATTGTCAAGAACTTCGAAGCTAGATGCTACTGCGGCATCTTCAAGCTGCTGAGACGCTCTGTTTCGATAAGCGCCTGCCGCGCCAAATGTTCCCGTCTGATATCTCCCCCTCATTCGATTAAATCCATTTTTACTCTCAAGATTCTTGAGACCTTTTTGTTGTCTGTTATATTCTCGAGAAGCATCCTTATTTTTCTGAACCATTTCCTTAGCTCTCGTCATGCGCTTGCTATTTTTTGCTTTATCTCCTATAGCTGCAGTTGCTCCGGCCATGGCTGCAAAAGCTGTACCGGCAAATTTGAACGTTTTTGGAATGAGAAACAAGGGCGCGAAATAGACAATTATAACTATAATTACATCAAAACTTCTTAATATTGAAAGATCTCCCCCGTTACTTGCACCTATTAGAACAACTTTTGAACCGATTGCACCCGCAGCAAAAAGCAATGTAATAAGGGGGAACATCCCCAGTAACTTAATGAAATTTTGCCACCATTTATTCCATAAGCTCTGAGTCCCGGGCAGCACCCAAGCTATGAGCGCAAGAGGAGAAAGCAGCAACAGAATGATTATTGCTACTTTCCTAATAATTAAAGTGACAAGTGTAACGAGTATTGAAATAAGAGCGCCAACCATCACGAGTATAAGACCCAAGAAGGCTCCTTCGGCGGCGCCTGATGCAAACGCCGCAATAAGCGCTACGCCACCCACAACCGCTGCACCACCCACCGCTATTCCTCCAATTAAATCCTTAACGATAGTAGTGCTATCTGCAACTCCATTTGAAGTTGCATTAGCTCCCAAAATGCCCATTGCATCCGTTGCACCGAAGGCATTTATAAGTAGCTGATAAATACCTACTCCAATAGCGTTAAATATATCTATTAATGCTATGAATATATACCAGGAGAGTTGCATCCCTATAGTTGCTATGATTAGTTTAGGAAGAACTTTTTTTACTGTGTAGGCTGAGAATACTTCAACATTAAGCACTTGAGCTCCCACCATTATGACGCCTATCAGTATAATGATTGCAGTGGCAAGATTTTTAGTGGTTTGCCAAGCTTTAAAAAGTCCATCGTTTTTCCTTACCCCATTTGTATCGATGTTGAGTAGACTATATATGAGCGTTTTTGCCCATTGATATGCGCTATCGGCTTTACCTATGACTGGACATAACATCCAACCAAAATATGAGACTGCCGCCTCGCAATTAGGCTGAAGACAACTACCAGTACCAGTTGTGTCTGTGCACGAACTACTACTACCTGATGAAGAGCCATTCGATGATGATCCACCCGAACCAGTTGCGGATGATAGGTTAACTCCTATGATTCTTGTTGGAAAATAGCCATCTTTATTTATTGATCCCGAATAATTGTTTGCCGCATTTTGATTAGTGTCTAAGGCACAAGTGGCCGAATCAACACCTGCTAAGCCAATGTGACTGGCTTGTGAGCTAGTTAAGGGTTTTCCACCAGCCACCAATGGCCAAATTTCTGCCGTATCCTTTCCGGTTACAACAATCCGGGTTTCACAATTGGAGTCATTCCCGTTAGTTCTGGTGTAGATGTTTGGAATGTTAGACAAGGTATATTTGTATGAATTTCCATCCGAGAAATACTCAATGCTATTTATATTATTACCATTGAGCTCGTAAATCACTGTAGCGTTTTCTTGTTGTGCTGGTTGTATGTAGACTCCTGAAATTTCTACACAATTCGTGCTATTGGGGGGGTTATAGTAAATTGCTAAGCTTGCCTTACCCGCTGAACGATATGGATTCGCAGTTATAACACCAGCATTATTATCTACACTAGCGGGTTTCCCATTGGGTGACGCACAAGAATTTGTCTCCACATAATAGGATGGATTTCCATCATTATTTCTAAATGTATTCCCACTACTTCCAATATTTGACGTGAAGTTCACAGAATAAGTAGATCCATCTGCTTGTTTAAATGAGGCTGCTATTGTTGACATGTTTGTCCACGTAAACGTGGCATTTGCTATAACTGGACCATTAACGGTGTCGCTAAAACTACTATTTGGTAAAACTAAATTTCCTGACGCAGCTTTTACGGTGGCATTGTCTAGGCTGATCAGTGTGCTTCCAAAAAAAACAGAAAACAAAAACAGTAACTTGGCAAGGGAAAAGAATTTCTTAAACATTTTTACAAATTTTATTTATCATCTCTAAATATTATAATAATGGATAAGCTTATTATTTACAAAAAAACAAGCCGTAGAATTTTATTGGTTTAATCGCTTTATTGATTTATCATATATAAGTAATAATCATGATACTAAGAAAAAAATTTATACCATTCCTAACTCTTTGCATTATCTCTTTTTTTGCCTTAAATTTTTCTCCATTAGCTGGATTGAGTACAGTTGGTGCAGCTTCAGGGGCCACGCCATCCGGAGGCTGCACTCTTACGACAGGATTACAAAAGCCTAAGCCATGCGCGGGTATTTATGACTGTACGGGAGTAGATAGCAATACTTGTCTTAAATATAATCCAATGATTCAGTGGATTCGTTTTTTGATAAATGTACTTTCAGCTCTTATCGGAGTGATAGTTATAATAATGGTAACACTTGCGGGTGTTCAATATTCTTCAGCAGCTGACAATCCCCAAGGTGTTCAAGCGGCAAAAAAACGAATTGAGAATGTTTTGGTAGGCCTCGTCGCATATATTTTCCTTTATGCTTTTTTGCAATGGCTTATCCCAGGAGGAGTGGTGTGAAAAAAATTTTATTTAGAATATCGGTTATTGGCTATAGTCTTTTCTCGTTTTTGATAGTCTTTCCCGGCTTTGCGCTAGCTGATCCTTGTAAGAATAGTTTTTTAGGATTTCCTTCCTGGGCTGAATATCTAAGTTTCAACCCTGATTCACCCGGAAATTGCGTTATAAATACTTCTGATGGAAACCCGGCAATTTTAATTGCAATGGCAGTCCTTGATATTCTTATACGGCTCTCTGGCTTAGTTGCCGTTTTCTTTGTGGCATACGGTGGCATCAAGCTTGCAGCTTCCCAAGATTCACCCGAACAAGTATCTGGTGCAAGAAAAACAATCCTAAACGCGGTAATAGGGTTAGTAATAGCTCTTATAGCATCGCAAATAGTTAAATTTATAGCTCAGCAGCTAGTTTCGAAGGGCTAAAATATGAAAAGTCTTCAAACGCTTTATCGCTATTTCGCTCAGTCAGTAATAGACCCCAATAGTCTTAATATACCGAAACCAACAAATAGTGGAGTTATTCAGACTGTTCTTCAGTTTACTTTTGGCCTTGGCGCTGCAATAAGTTTTCTTATAATTGTTTTTGCCGGTTTCCAGTTTGTTACCGCAGGTGGAGATGCTAATAAAATTAAAAAGGCCCGACAAACGATACTTTATGCTGTGATTGGCCTTGCGGTCACCCTTAGCGCAACAGTAATTGTCAGTTTTGCGGTTGGTCAATTATGATAAAAATTATCCGATTTTTCATGCTGCTAGCGTTAATTTTTGCTTTTCAGGCTCCTCTGCTCAGTCACCTCGCAAAAGCAGATAATAATCCGGTAAGTGAAGGAGCTTGTGATCCAAACGTAGTTGGCTCACAAGGTGGTGCAAATAGCCCAGTTTGTACTGCAACAGAAAACAACACAGTAACTGGAAATAATGGGCTCATTAGTACTGTTGCAAATATTGTTGCCTGGGCCACAGGTGTAATTGCAGTTTTTATGATTATTTTTTCAGGCTTTAGATTTATAACCGCTGGTGGAGATAGTGCTAAAATAAGTTCTGCTCGGAACACTATTCTCTATTCGACTATTGGTTTAGTTGTTGTAGTTCTAGCTCGAATTATTGTAAGTTTTGTAATAAATAATTTAAAATAGGGTTAGAAATGAAAAAAATTCTTTTATCTACAATATCGGCGATCATCTTATGCATACCAACAATTTTTGTTTCCACGGTCACGTATGCTGTTGATCAAACAACTAAAGATACCGCTTGTAGTGCTATACCTGGCGGTTGCAGCAGTACACCAGCCAACTCAATCCAATCCAATGTGCAATTTGCGCTTGATATCTTTTCATGGATTGTCGGTATAGCAGCGGTAATTATGCTTATAATGGGAGGATTTAGGTTCGTAACTTCTGGTGGTGACTCAGGAAGAGTTAGTGCCGCCAGAAATACTATTCTTTACGCCGTAATAGGATTGGTTGTTGTTATGGCTGCTCAAATCGTAGTGAAGTTTGTTCTTGGTAACACCAACAAGTAAAATAACTATTGCCCTAAGAGACTCCAAGTGTTATAAATTGTATATTAACCATTAACAGTAAAGAGAAAAGACAATGAAAAGAATTAAACTCTTAATAACAGTAATGTATGCACTGGCGTTAGCAATCATACCAGGCGCAATGCTTCTTTCAGCATCGCCGGCATTCGCTCAAAATAGCGAAATCCAGGAATCACTGTGTGGTGGAGCAAATCTTGAAGCTCCAGGCACCACTCAGCAATGTGAGACTGATAGTGGTACTGGAGTGAATGGTATAGTTAATACTGTCATAACGGTATTTTCATGGGTTGTCGGAGTGGTTTCCGTCATTATGATAATTGTTGGAGGTTTCAAATACGTTACTTCAGGTGGTGAATCAAACGGTGTAACAAGTGCCAAAAACACAATCCTTTATGCAATAGTTGGATTAATTATTGTTGCAGTTGCGCAAATCGTAGTAAGATTTGTTCTTTCAAACGTTAATAAATAGATAATCTAATAACTAAAAAAGACCCGAGAGGGTCTTTTTTAGTTATGCTAATTTTTTAACTATAACACTTGAATCTTTTTTACTGTATCTTGCTTAACTTTGGTAAAGCTTACAGTGAGCACACCATCTTTAAGTACTGCCTCAATCTCATCTTCCTTTACAGGAATTGGAAGCACGAGACTTCTAGAAAATTCACCCCAGTAGCATTCTTGAAGATGGTAGTTTTCGACATCTTCTTCATAGCCTGCATTTAACGAGCCGCGAATAGAAAGCGTATTGTCGGATATACTGACATCGAGCTCATTCTTGTTGACTCCAGCTGTTCTTGCCTTAACGACAAGCTTGTCTTTTGTTTCATATACATCAACAGCAAGCTGACCGGGAACGGCTTCTTCTTCATCCCATTCGTCCTCTTGTTGCATTGGTTGCTGTACTTGCTGATGTTGAACTACTTCTTCTTCGCCTAAAAAGGCTGCTGTTAATTCATCTTCCATCAGTAGATCGTCGTCTGCTGTTCGTCGTGCCATGTCGTGATACCCTCCACGCTTTAAAGTTAACAAATTTGCGTTTCTGTATTTATATAAAGTATATAGGTGTTTCATAGAGGTTGCAACAATACCTCTCAGGATTTACAACATAATTTGTACAACATAAATTAGAAATTAAAAAAACCAGAGTTATTCTGGTTTCTTTAATTGGCGGAGGAGGAGGGATTCGAACCCTCGCGGGAGATTGCTCCCCCCTAACGATTTAGCAAACCGTCCCCTTCAGCCACTTGGGTACCCCTCCGCATCGCTAATAATCAGATAAAATTGGCGGAGAGGGTGGGATTCGAACCCACGGTACCATTGCTGGCACGCTTGTTTTCAAGACAAGTCCCTTCAACCGCTCGGGCACCTCTCCAAGGCCAATTTACTGACATCAGCCACAATATTGTACATTCTTATCTGTTATAGAGCAATAACGTTCTCATAATCCTTATGCTGTTATATAATACTGGTAATGCAAAGCTACTCCCTCGATGATAATAAAAATACCTTGTACTCTTATGAAGATAGCACTCAGGATGCCCAGGAACATCAAGATACCCCTGAAGGTGGCGGTATTAGTTGGACCGCTTCAGAATTTATTGTGCATGAAAAAAAATCGAGCTGGTATTTGCTACTCATTATGGTCACTGTAATCATTGCTAGTCTGATGTTTTTACTAACCCGTGAAATTATATCTGCAGTAGCGGTGATTATGCTCGCTTTAATATTTGGGATTTACGGTAATGCTAAGCCAAGGAGCCTTCAGTACGGTGTTGATGAAAAAGGAATAACTGTCGATAAAAAACATTATACATACGAAACATTTAGGGGCGCTGAAATGATAAAGGATGGCACTATTCCTGAAATAAGTTTTATTCCAACTCGTCGTATCGCAGTGCCACTTACGATTTATTACCCCATAGAGCGAGAACAAGAAATTTTACATTTAGTTGGAACTTTTTTGCCAGTAGACATAAAGAGATCGGCTTCAATTGATCGTCTTGCTGCACGACTTCGTTTCTAGTATATAGAAAAAACTCTTCTCATCTGTTATAGTGATGTAGCTTTGCACCCGTAGCTCAGCTGGATAGAGCGTCAGTTTGCGGTACTGAAGGTCGTAGGTTCAAATCCTGTCGGGTGCACCATAGCATCTTCCTCTTAATCATTTTGTTACTATTCATGCTTACCTAAATCGACTCTCAGCCTATATACTGTTTAACAATGGTAAATGAAATTAAAAAACGATTAGTAAATCCCGCTACTTTAATTACATCAGTGGCGGGTTTTTTATTTTTGCTATTGCAATCGGTGAGCACAAGTCCACTTTTTACATGGAGTTATATAGATAGCACTATTTTTAGACTCATGGGACTTTCATTAGTTCGGGGAGGAAATTTGTATCTCACTACCATGGATTCAAAAGGACCAGTACTGTTTTTTATTGAAGCTCTGGGAGCCTGGATATCGAGCGGAAGAATCGGTATTTTCCTGGTTCAATACCTATTTCTGCTCGTCACTCTATTTTCTATTCTGTTTATAGCCCAGAATTTTGTTAGTAAAAGAATTGCCTGGATATTCCCTATTGTCTATCTTTGTTTTTATGGGTTTGCGTTTGAAGGGGGGAACCTCGGAGAGGAGTTTAGTCTTTCTTTTGTTATGCTTGGACTTTATTTGCTCATCTATCTTTTTAAACGAGGGAGTCTTAGTACTTTTAGTAAAAGAATTAGTAGCAGAAGAGAAAATGAACTTTATTTTTTACTCGGAATATTATCTGCGCTTATTTTTTTTATAAGGGCCAATAATGTTGCCTCAATTACCGCTGGATTACTTGTGTTAATTTTTTTCACACTAAGACAGCTTGGAATAAGAAAAGCTACTGTAGTTGTTGTGTATATTGCAAGTGGTTTTGTGGTAATAACCAGTATTTTGCTGCTATATTTTGCCCTACATCATAGCCTTCAGGCAATGATATATGGAACGTTTATCTTTAACTTAAAATATTCCATGTCTGGCGCAGGCGGACTCTTGGGTGTTGCTCATTCTTCTTTTGCGATATCGAGCTATGTTGTTACTTTTATTTCACTTGCAACTGCTTTTTTGTATTACGCTGTCAAAAAAGACTCAAAAATTACTTCACTATTAATTTTCGTAGCTATTTTTTCAAACCTTGCAATATTTGTTTCAGGACAAACATGGCTGCATTATTTACAGTTACTTATGCCACCATTGATATTCAGCCTTATGTTGCTTGCGGATATTTTAAAAGAAATCTCGCCCGAAGTAGCAACCGAAAGTTTCGTTCTTGGTGTTGGAATAGTAGCGATAATAATCATGACTCTTGTAGATGTATCAGTATTCTATAAATATAATTTTGAAAAAAAAGTCGATAAACTGTTTGAGCAAAATTCAATACAAGTGATCGAGCGGGTTCCGCTTGCTCAACGAAATGACATATATAGTTACAATATCAACCCACTCCCCTTTGTTCTTACTTCAGTAACCCCGAGTAAAAGATTAACAGCTTTACAAGACTGGATGGGCGAACATGACCCAACTTTTCGATCTGAAGTGCGCGGTTATTTTATAAATAATCCTCCAAAATGGCTTATCTTGACGCCCACCGCTCCCCCACGTGATTCGTTTATCTCAAGGTTCATAGCAGAAAATTACCATCAAGTGTATTCTAACGAAAGCTACACACTAGACCATCTTAATTCAAAGTATTAATTAATTTTCTTTTCGAAGTTTATTGTAGATGTTGATTCCATAACCCGCACTCGCAGCCTCAAGTGCGTACTCAGCAAGATGTGGTGCCTTTGCAAGTGAACCACCAAGAACACACAAAGGAATCACAAAATCTTTAAGGGTGTCTCGAGCCAAATATCCCTTAATACCCTTTGGTTTTTCGTGCACCGTTCCGTCTAATTCGATATGAGGATGCAGGTGATCGGAAACTTCATGACGATTTGCGATAAGTGCAATCGAGCCAAGCGCAACGGCAGTGATTGAAGACATCGCAGCAAGATTATTAAACCCTACACCATCCATTCTTCCCATCCATCCATTTTGCATTACTCCTTCATGGATAACATCATAGCCGGTGCCCACGGTAGCGGCTACTGCTGTTGCTCCAACAAATTTCTGCATCCTTTTTCTATATTTTTTTGCATTTCCTTTTTGGTGGGCGTGTTCAACCTCAAGATCTTTTGCAGCTCCACGCAGTGCTGCTGCATCAAGTGTTTCTTCAAGTCCCTCTATGCCATTAGCAATTCCAGCTCCACCCTGCGTTGCTGCCGCAACAAGTTGAAATCCGCCAGAAAGCAATCGAAGCCAGCCTACGAAACGGAGGCGTTCAGGAGTTAACTCTCGCTGACTTTTCTTAGATTGTGTTGTCAAATTCTTTTCTACCATCAACACGTATCCTGCTATAAATATATAATAAAACTTTAGATATATTTTGTCAAATTACTGGGATATATTACTTCACGAAATGAGAATACAGTGCAAAAACAACCGTCGAACTTGTCATAGTTACAAAGCTTCCCCAAAGCATATCTATTCCGGTGATTGCCCATGGCCAATTTTTTAATACTGCTTGTGAAGTTAGATCAAAAGTTGCGTAGGTAAATAAGCCATACAGCGCTCCATAGCCGAGTGCATGTAGTATACTTCCCATATTTATTGCTGGAACTAACACAAATACTAATAGCCCAATAATATATAGGCCGTAAAACAGCCCTGCAGCCTGCAGATTGGGTTTTTTTGCCATAAGATGCCCAATGTATTGTTTGTATAGTTTTGGCGCAATCTTAACGAGCCACACGCTGTCAAAGGCTAGAAACACTACGAGCCCTAAAACAAATAGTTCTATTTCTTTTCCTGATGTCATTATTTTCCTCCCTTAGGTTGCATTGGTATGAAAATGGAAGTTTTTTTAGCGTATGCTTTAAACTTCGGATTTTTCATATATTTTTTTTCAAGCATTGGTACACCTGAAACAAATAGGATGAGATACGTAATAAGAAGTGGGCTAATTATGGCAAAAAGACTATAGCTTCCACCAAGACAAAGGATCCAAAGCGCCCACCACTGCGTGACTTCTCCAAAGTAATTGGGGTGTCTCGTGTATCTCCATAGCCCAGTGGTCATGATTGCCCCATTTTTCTTCTTGGTTTTAATCCAACGACTGAGTTGCCAATCACCAATTGATTCAAATAAAAAGCCTGCAGCCCAAAGCCCTACCGCAAAAATGTGCAATAGGTGCGTACCATTAAGGCTGCCAACTTTAACAATTGCATAGGACAGGTTGTAGGCTATAACGAGAGTTGAGGCGGAAATTACTAGGGCTAGCAGTGCCTGGAAGAAAAAGTTCTGAAAATAGCTTCGAACGGCGAAAGAGTTCCCCCATTTTTTTCTATTTTCCGCATATCGCCAGTCTTCCTCGGCACCAATCTTCCTGTAACCAATGTGCCACGCAAGACGAAGCCCCCATATCGATACGAGTATAAGGTCGATTAATTGAAGTCGAGTATGGCTGGGTAGGCCAATGTATAGTGCGCTAGCAATAATAATGAAATAAAGTCCCCAGAAGACGTCAGCAATACTGGCATCCTTAACGAGTAGACTAAGTAGCCAAGCTACTATAGATAGCCCAAGAGCAGCACCTCCAGCTAATAGAAAAACGTGAAGCATTACCTTTATTCTAGCATTGAGTTTAGATAAAGACGTAATTTAATTTATAGTAAATCTACGCTACACTACATTGTCATGGAGAGGTGTCCGAGTGGTTGAAGGAGCTGCTCTCGAAAAGCAGTATGCCGGTAACGGTGTCGTGGGTTCGAATCCCACCCTCTCCGCCAGAGATTAAACTATTTTCTCCACTCTTCTTTTAGTAATTCTTGCGCAGCAGCCAATTTCTCATTTAAGCCATAGAAGTTTTTTATTATAACCGTTCCCCGTCCACTGATGCGGTTGTATACTTCATCGATATTCTTGGTTTGAGTTTTTAAAATGTTTCTTAAATCTTGAGGTGCTATCGTTTCGGTGTATTGCCTATTCCCGGTATCGCTATATTTTTTAAGGGTAGCGGATATTTCATCATTGATGCGATTAAATCTTTCTATACGATCTTCAAATATTGGTCGATAAGCCTCTAAGATACCATTAATTTTTTTTCTTAGATTTAGTGTGTTACTTTCGGTCTTTAAATTTAATAAATAGCTGCCGAAAAATTCTTCCCTCTCTTCATCATTAGTGATTTCTTTGAAGCTCCGAAAAAGCGTCTCGCTGAGGTATGCAGTTATAACGGGATCCAAAAATTGCTGTAAATCTATATTTTCAAAATTTTCATTAACTACGATTTCCTCCGAGAGCTCTTTGAGTACTTTTTCCCTTTTAAGTCCACTCATGTATTCACTATCGAGTGCATCAAGACGTCGATGAGTATTTGTTTCAAATTTATCAGTAATCTCTCTAAAATCAGTAATTTCTTCTTCTATGATATTATTTTTTGAAACAATTAATGCATGTTGATTTTTTATATGAAGCGGAGACGCAAGCCTTCTTCTAAAGTTAGCCCTATACAGATATTCGTGCTCACGTCTAGAACCATACATCGCTCGCATAGCTTCCTCGTTCGATTCCAGCAGCCGATTTTCTACTTTTAGATTATCCATCGCCAGCTCACCTATTACCGGTTCGGCGAGACGAATATAGCTGTTTAAATTTTTCTCTTGCTGTAATTGTCGGCAGATCTCAAAGAGTTGTTTTTTCTCTTTGGATAATAAATCTTCAGTGTGGTCACTTAGTAAATCATTGAAATATTCTTCGAGGGCTCCAGGTTCGTTCGCTTCCACCAGAAGTCGATTAATTGAAACGCCTAATTCTTCGAACGAATCACTGGTGCATTTATCTGAATAATTAGAATTTCCTGATTTTTCCTGAGAATTTAACAAACTGCTGAGCTCCTTGGTTATATTTGTTGCGGAGTTTAATTATACCAAACCTGTCTAATACTTTGAAGTATCACGGGCTGAGTCGATGATTTAGGTGCTATTATATTTGGGATGGAAAAAAGTATTTTTAGTCGCATAATTGATGGAGAAATCCCTTCATTTAAAGTGTATGAAGATGACTACACGGTAGCCTTTTTGGATATTCACCCCACGCAACAAGGTCATACACTTGTGGTGCCCAAAAAGCAGGTGGATCATTTTGAAGATCTCGAGGAAGAAGACTACAAGCAGCTTTGGCAAACAGTTAAGATCGTGTCCCAGAAACTTCACGTTTTTGGTAGAAAAAGAATTGGCCTGCAAATAATTGGGGTAGACGTTCCTCATGCACACGTTCATCTCATTCCATTTGATACCACTGAGGAGTTTCGTACTATTCCTGATATGACTAAAGAGCCAGATTTCGCTATACTTGAAAAAACTCTAAATATAATTCTAGAAGGAGAAAAAACAGATGAGTAATGCACTAGTCGCTTTATTTTTTGCCGCTGGAGCTGGCGCATGGATTTACGCAAAATTTAGTAAAAGTACCGGAAATAATACAAAATCCAGCAGCATTGCGGCAGCCGCCTCAGCTCTTTTCATATTCGTACTCTTGTATTTCATTCTTGGTATTTTTCTTAAAAAATAATCGTGAAAATAACAATTCTATCTGTTGGGAAGAAGAACGACCCTTTTGCATCTGCTGCAATTAATGAATACGAAAAGAGAATCAAGCAGAGTTTTTCGATTCAATGGATTTTCGTTCCTTATAGTGGGCTTTCGGGCGATGATGCCCGGCGGGAAGAGAGTGCAAAAATAAGGAGTTATTTGAAAAATAATGAAATCGTATGGCTTCTTGATGAAACTGGAAAACAATTAACATCACCCGAATTGTCTGAAAAAATTGAAACACTAAAAAACGGAAGCGCAAAAGAGCTTCTTATTATTATTGGCGGCGCCTACGGAGTCGATCAAACTATTAAAGATCGAGCAGATTTTACCTGGTCGTTATCTAAATTGGTCTTTCCCCACCTACTGGTTCGACTTATATTGGTAGAACAGTTATATCGAGCACACGAAATTGCTCGAGGCAGTGGCTATCATCACGTTTAAGAAACGATAGTTCCCTTTTTAGTATCTCCCTTAAGTACCGCAAGCACGACTTCGGGGTCTGGCTGGCAAATAACAAGTGTTATTTCTTTATCTGCAGCAAAAGCAAGTGCCGCTCGATCCATAATCTGTATTTCCTGATTTGCAAGTGCATCATTAAAGCTAATTCTCTCATATCGTTTAGCATCTTTGTGTAGCTCAGGATCGCGGTCATAAATGCCATCTACTTTAGTAGTCTTAATTACCGTATCGCAGTGGAGCTCAAAAGCCTGCGCTACGACACCTGTATCTGTCGTAAAACCAGGCTTGCCGAGTCCTCCGGCGATAAGAACGGCACGATTATCTTTCATGTATTTTTGAGCGCGCTGGTAGGAGAAGCGCTCCGCTACACTTTCAACCGGAATGTTACTAAAGAGTCTTCCCTCTACTTTTCCTCTTTGATTGAGCACTTCGTTTAGAAATAGTCCGTTCTGTACCGTTGCCAGCATTCCCATTTCGTCAGCTATTACTTGATTAGTAAAGCCATTTTTATGTAGTTTTTTACCACGAACAATATTGCCGCCCCCCATAACAACCGCTACGTTATAATCTGCATCTACGAGCGCCTCTATGACCGAGCAGACTTGCTGGGCCATTCCCATATCAAAGTTATATTCTTCTGATCCGAGCTGCTCACCGGATACTTTTAGCATTACATTTTTTCCCATATAACTCCTCTTCATTTGTTCCTATTGTACTTGAAATAAAAAATATTTTCTAAATAGCCCTTTTTGGTTATATTTTTGGTATAAAGTAGCCGTATCGTGCTAGAATTATGACTATATGGATGGGGTGGAAACCGCAAAACAATTAGGCCATGCGATTGCAATGGCACGACGCTCGGCAGGGCTTACCCAGCAAGAGCTATGTGCTCGTGCCCACCTTTCCTATTCTACCCTCGCAAAAATTGAGCGAGGCGCAATAAAGACACCCAGTGTTTTTACAGTAGTTGCAATTGCTGCTGCAACTGGTACAAGCGTGGAACAACTGGCTGGTGGTATCGGCATAACGACGCAACCGGTTTCGAAACAATATAAAGTTGCCAAAAACGGTATTGAATTTGTCTATTTTGATGTAAACGGTGTACTTGTCCACTTCTTTCAAAGGGCATTATCCCAGCTCGCACATGATGCAGGTGTGCCTCCAGAGGCGGTTGAAAGTATTTTTTGGCGATACAACGATATGGTTAACAAAGCAGAGATAACACTGGAAGATTTTGAACAGAAAATGGCTAATCAAATTGGTCTCTCTTCCCTTTCGTGGAAAGAATATTATTTAAAGAATATAGAACCAATCGAAGAGATGCATAATTGCGTGCGAGCAGTTGCCGAACACTTCAAAGTAGGTCTTATTTCAAATAATATGCCAGGTTTTATCCCGGCCATGATTGAGCGAGGCTTAATCCCGAACATCCACTATGATGCGATTGCTGATTCCTCGAAACTTGGCATGCTTAAACCTGAACGGCAAATGTATGAAACGGCTGCAGAGCTTGCCCATGTGACCCCAGATAAACTACTACTGATTGATGATGGAAGAACCAATATAACGGCTGCAGAATCACTCGGTTGGCACGTATTGTGGTTTGATGATTTTCACGCGGCTGAAGGCCGGGAACGAATCGAACAGATTCTTCAATAGACTAGCTAAAACTTGCTAACTCTTTTTCGAGCGTTTCGAGTATTTTTTGCTCGTTTTGTAAATTATTTCGGGTTTGTGTAACCACCGCTTCCGGTGCGTGATCAACATAGCTTTTATTAGAAAGTCTGCCTTCGAGTTGGGTGACGTTTTGGTGGGTGCTCTTAATGCGCTCCTCAAGCTTTGTGATGTATTTTTTTGTAACACTATCATCAATCGCAAGCCAACAATTTTCACTCGATGTTGCAAGGCTAACACCCTTTTTCTGCGTTTTTTGATTGACGGAACCAAGCTTGGCAAGTTGTTTTAGTAATGCTTCATTTTCACTAATAAGGTCACTATTTGAGTATTCTAGAGCAACTTTTGATATCCCGAGTGCACTAGTAATTGCGCGAACCTCAACCACGATTACTTGCAAACGATCAAAGGCATGGGCTTTTTCTTTAGAAAAAGCTATCACTGGCTCTGCCTGCTTTGCAATCAGGAAGGTACCCTTGTGACGCTGTTGCCAAATTACCTCTGTTACAAATGGCGCAAATGGATGAGCAAGCTCAAGTGATGTATCTAAAATATACCCAAGCAAGGCAGTATTAATACTTCCCTTGCTTGCCTCAATATACCAGTCAGCAAATTCGTTCCAAATAAAGTGGTAGAGTACTTCATAAGCTTCGCTAAAGCGAAAACTTTCAATGAGTAGGCGTATCTCTTTTTGAGCATAATTGAGTCGGCTTATGATCCAGTTATCTGCAATAGATTTTGGAGTCACTTCACTGCTTTCAGCTTGCTCTTGGGACTGTACGTAGCGTGCAATATTCCAAAGCTTATTACAGAAATTTCGTCCTGCAATTATTTTTCCCGGAGCATAGGCGGCGCTATAGCCAGCACTTCGTCCAGCGATGATTCCCATGCGAATAGCATCAGCTCCATAGGCTTCGAGAACTTCCTTTGGATTTATTACATTGCCAAGACTCTTGCTCATTTTTCTTCCATCTTCAGAGCGAACCATTCCGTGCAAGTAGACATTTTTAAAAGGAATATCACCGGTCATATATGTTCCAACGCAGATCATTCGTGCAACCCATTGGTATAAAATATCCTGTCCTGTTTCCATTACTGAATTCGGATAGAACTTTTTAAAGTCTTCACTATCTGGAAAATCGAGTGTTACAAAAGGCCATTGGCTTGAACTGAACCAGGTATCGAACACATCTGGGTCTCGTCGATACGTTTTTCCATCAATAATAATTTCTTCGTTTGTCACCTCGGTGTTGAAAATCCAATCATCACTGTCAGCAACATTTTGAAATGCCGGTATAGGGATACCCCAGGCAATTTGTCTACTAATGTTCCAATCCTTAATTGACTCAAGATATGTCAAAACCTGGTCAGCTTTTGCTGCAGGGTAAAAGGTTATTTTCTTAGCCCTTAATGCCTTGATGGCTGGCGCAGCTAACTTCTGCATGTCTATAAACCATTGATCAAGTAACATAGGCTCAATGACAGATCCGCACTTATAGCACGTCCCTACCCTGTTCTTGTAGGTCTCATCAACTTTAATGAGCAAGCCTTTTTCATCGAGTTTCTTAGCTACTGCAGTGCGCGCTTTCGTAACCGTTTGCCCCTCAAACTCTTGAGCTAGATGGTTCATAGTTCCATCATGATTTATTACTCTTACGTGTGGAAGGTTGTGTCTTTGGGCCACTTCGTAATCATTGAAGTCATGGGCTGGGGTTATCTTTACTACCCCTGTTCCAAAAGCACGATCAACCATTTCATCAGCAACGACGCGCACTTCGAATTGACCACTTGGCCCCTCGATTGTAACAACGGTATTTACGAGTTTTTTGTACCGTTCGTCGTCTGGATGTACTGCTACTGCAGTATCGCCATAAATAGTTTCCGGGCGAGTTGTTGCAAGCTCAAACGGACCGTATTTTAAGTAATAAAGCGGACTCGTCCTGTCTTCGTGAAGCACCTCAATATCTGCAAAACCTGTTCGGTGCACCGTACAGTAGTTAACCAGTCTTTCGCCCCTGTATATATACTGCTCATCCCACATTTTTTTAAACATTTTGTAAGATGAATCGACCACTTTTTTATCTAATGAAAAAGTAAAGTGATCCCAGTCAAGACTTGCGCCGAGTTCTCGGAATTGTGACGCAAAGACTTCTTTATTCTTTGCTACAAAGTCCCATATCTGCTCAAACAGTTCCTCACGTGAAAAGTCAAAACGACTCTTCCCTTCCTTAGCAAGCTGTTTTTCATAGACAACTTGTGTTTCAAAGCCAGCGTGATCTGCTCCGGGGACCCATAAAACAGATCTTCCCTGCATTCGATAATAGCGGGCCATGACATCTTGGATCGCAAACATGAGGGTATGGCCAATATGCAAACTAGCGTTGGCGTTCGGTAGTGGCAGAACAATACTAAACGGCTCGCCTTTTTCGGATGGTGCGAAAAGGTTATTCTCTTCCCACAGTCGATAAATGGCTGCTTCATGTTTCTGGGGTTCGTATATCGTATCAAGGGCCACTAATCTATCTCCTTTTGTTGTTTTCTCACGTGAAAGTTCTTACTTATCCCCTCTATTTTACCTGTTGTAACGGATATGGCAAACTTACATTTTTAGATTTGGTGCAATGGCCAGCGTATACGGATCTGCCGTTTCAGCGTAGTGCATTGCTTTGATGCAGCCGAGCGTGGCAATCATCGCCCCGTTATCGGTGCATAAATCGATTGGAGCATAGTTGATAGCTATGGGGATAGCGGCTGAGAGCTGCGTGCGTAATTCTTGGTTAGCGGCAACGCCACCAGCAATAACAACTGAAGCGGGCTGAAGTTCATTGAAAGCTTTTAGCGTTTTATCGACTACTGTTTTAACGGCAGTATATTGAAAACTTGCTGCCAAATCTTTTTTTTGAGCTGCTGAGAGGCGCCCAGGCAATTCAAATGATGGAAGCCGATAGTCTGAACCTACTGCGGCTTGCGCGGCCCTTAAAACGGCTGTTTTGAGGCCAGAGAAGCTAAAATTATATGGACTATCAAGCTTTGCAATAGGAAAAGTGAAAGCGTGCGGGTTTCCATCAAGTGCTGCTTTTGCAATAGAAGGGCCGCCAGGGTAGGGGAGTCCAACGATTTTAGCAACTTTGTCGAAGGCTTCACCAATAGCGTCATCCATCGTTTGCCCCAAAAGATCGTAGTCGAAGTGGTTTCTGAAATATACAAGCTGGCTATGTCCACCGCTGACGATTAGTGATAAAAGAGGGAAGGTGGGCTGTGGATTCACCAGGAAGTTGGCATAGACGTGTCCCTCAACATGATTTATGGCGTATAACGGTTTATTTTTAATAATAGCGAGTGTTCTTGCGGTTAACACACCAACAAGAAGGCTTCCTGACAAACCCGCCCCATACGTAACGGCAATTCCATCAATATCGTCCCAATTACACCCACTTTCGGCAAAAACTTTCTTGATAACGGGAGTAATAAACTCAATGTGACTGCGAGCGGCTATCTCTGGCACAACACCGCCAAAAGCAGCATGCAAATCCATTGAACTTGCAACTGATTGCGCTAGTAGTGTTGAACCATTTTCTA
>Ga0208503_1000016_pt1 | contig 39736 bp, 47 predicted proteins | sample CryBogCBE31Jul07_FD_184584 | JGI IMG/M metagenome (GOLD analysis project Ga0208503, IMG submission 184584) | Freshwater microbial communities from Crystal Bog, Wisconsin, USA - CBE31Jul07 (SPAdes) (version 2) | ecosystem: Environmental > Aquatic > Freshwater > Lake | place: Crystal Bog...
CCCTTTTCTACACACCTTTTAGAGTTTTATCGGCCGTCAAAGAATCACAGGACATCGATTTGGAACTTGAACTTCGAATACTTGTTAAAAACGGATTTAGTTTGCCCAAGATATGGGGGGGTAGCGGTTAAGAGCCGCAAACTAGTGACAGACAGGCAGCTAGGCTTCTTCCAAACCACGGATTGAAGTGGACATAGTTCAAAATCCTGTTATTGCATGAATACGGTATATCCGTACAGTGCGGGGAATGGTAAGATATCCCGAGTCTTAACTCAAATTAGCCCGTTACACCAAATGGTGAGCGATTTTTCATTAAAAACGGATTCATTTTTTACAAGAACATAGAGAGTATGCAAAGTTGAAGATTACTTACTTTGTATTAAACGACATGTGCGAACACACAAAGTTTACGATCATTGGATGGCTTTCGGGTTGGAGAAATGGCGATATGTATTACCGCACGCGATACGGTTGTGACGCGTGCGGGTATGAGTGGATGGACGATTGATGTCCACAACAAAACACAAAATAAAACAACAAAAGAGCACTAGGCTCTATTTTTCACTAGTAAATTGTCACACATATGAGGATATATGAACGTATACGGAAGCTTCGAACGCTTTTTACATTTGGAAGAAATTGAAGAGGAGTTGAATTGTAATTTGAAGGAACTTTGAGGAAGACAAACGATGGACGGTATGGTCCGCTAAGAATATCTTCAAGCCAAACATCTATGCGCGTCGAACCTAAAAAGAGTTCGACGCTCTCAAGATTACGGTAATTAGGTCCTCCCCATGGAGGATCGATGTAAAGCACATCGCTGGCCCAATTGTATACTTTAATGCAGTCGCCAAAATACAAGTGAACATTATCAAGTCCATATACCATAATGTTATTGCTCAACGCATCAAAGTTGTCTTTGGAGTATTCTATTGAATGAACTTCTCGAAAATTCAAGGCAAAGTTAATTGTGTCACCACCAACACACGCAGTTGCGTCAGTAATAGACTTCTCTTTGATCTTTCCAACTGTACTTGCCATGATGTTGATGATGTGATCAGCATCTCGACGACGTGTTATGCTGTAAGAACCTTCTTCCGTGAGTTGAAGTTTAGTGTAATCAATGTCCCTACGAGGAAAAATATCCTCCATTAAGTTTCTACTGTTAGTATCTGTAAGTAAAAATTGGGCTCGCCGGCCCGTTTATGTTTTGTTATTCAATATTCTTACATTTTGAAGAACTGGATGACACGTTCAAGCACAGTCTTGCGTTTGCAATCCTTGCACCTAGCAGCGTTCACACCAATAATCAGGTTGTTGCTACCACAATGTTCGCAGTTCATCTTGTAAAATTTGTAAGATACATGAAGTTGCTTAAACCAATTTCGTTTTTAAAGGTACGGAAGTAGTTTTCCGATATGTTCTTCAACAGTGTCCCTCTTCGAAGGATCCATGACAAGCATCATCCATCCATCCATTAACTTGGTCCATTCTTTAACGTTTGTTCTGTCAGGTATACCAATCCATTCGGGCCAAGGCCATTTCCAGTAGCCATCACAAGGTCCTAATCTGAAACAGAAGCGCTCCCCGCGGCTATAAATAACATTTCCTCGATTTTCTGGCCAATGACGTATATTGACATTCAAGTTTTCCACACTAATTGTTGGGCGTGGAGTACTTTCCATATCATTGTTCTTGAATTGATTTTTTTAAGAATAATTATTTTCATTTGTTAGAAGAACACTGGAAACAAATACCGTACAATAAATATTCAAGTTTAAAAAGGTTCCAGCAGTGTGCACACACGTCCATTATAAAAATGGATTTATTTTTGGTAACAACAAGGATGTTGGGGCGACGGCTCTCACAGGATGACGATCTTGTGTTTCTGGAGTACACAGCTAGATCTAAAAACAGGGATGGTGTACACAAACTTTATGCGGGAGAGGGGCATGAAGAGACCAAACGGGGATGAACGCTATGAAACCAGTAATGGTGGATGAGGAGGTCAGCACACGGGATAGCGTTGGAAGGGGCTATTCTGGGTCAACGAAAAATGATGGGGATAATTTTTCGTTCTTGTGAATGAACAATGGCAAAGAGCAAGAAAGGAGGTGATATAGTTGACAAGTTCTTGAATGGAACTAATTGGAAGTGGGGCAACTTTAATATGCTTCCAATCCTTTTCGGAGTGGTGATGGCAACAATTGATGTAGTCATGATGGGAGCGGTAAAGATGACTCACGAAGGAACACTCTCACACGCATTCGGAGTTCCGTTCGCACTGTTCTTCTACGCATTAGAGCCTTTGATATTCCTCAAGGCAATGAACTATGAGGGTATGGCGGTAACCAACTTGATCTGGAATCTGGCCAGCGACGTCGTAGTAACGTTACAGGGCATTTTCTTTTTCGGTGAATCAATTGCTGGAATGCGATGGGTAGCTGTAGGAATGGCTTTGGTTTCTCTAACAATTTTTGCGTACACTGACAAGGATTAATAATCAAGAGCAAAAACATCGAATTCTCGCAAGTACATACCTTTCATACCTTTCAACGAGAGCTTCTGGAGTTTTTCCAGTTCACGTTGTAGGGAAGGACTTATATGTCCCTTTTTTTTCTTCTTTGGCAAATAGCTCATAATCAGGTTAACAATATCGTCAGGCAACTTATCCTTGACGGCTTGTGGAAGGAACATCCTTATTTCTTAAAGATGTTATTTTTAAGAAAAAAACATAAAAAATAAATATCTATATAAAAATGACAGACAAGAATATTATCACAACTTTTATGGGAAAAAAAGTGGTAGTTGTAACTCCTGCAGGGCGAAAGCAGTATATGGAAATTTTATTTAAGTATATTTTACGTCTAAAGCCTGTAATTACAGAGTATCGGTTATGGGTGAATACTACAAACACAGAAGATATTCAATTCATGAAGAAGTTTCAAGAAGAAAACCGTGATTTTGTGACGTTAGAGTATCTTCCAGCAAACATGCCTCATGATGGTAGCAAGACAATACATTATTTCTTTAAAAACTGTTGTGATGTAAATACAGTTTATGTCCGATTTGATGATGATATTGTATGCATAGATGGTATTAAGGAGTTTTCAGATTTTTTAAAGTTTCGCATTGAAAATCCACAGTACTTTTTGGTGTATGCCAATATCCTAAACAATGCGGTAATAAGTCATATTCAACAGCGACACGGAACATTGGATCTAAATAAAGGAATTGCAGGGTATGCGTGTATGGATCCCGTTGGATGGAATAATGGACCATTCGCAGAACATATTCATGAACAAATTATATCAAAAAAGTTTGAATTATCACAGTTTAAGATGAATAACTGGTTATTGTATTTTTTTGAGAGGGTAAGTATCAATGCTGTAGCATGGCTTGGTGAAGAACTCTCAAAATTCGGAGGGAAAATTCATTGGGATGAAGAGGAATATATATCAGTAGTGAAACCTAGAGAACTAAATTTAGCGAATATTATATATGGGGGCTTTTCATGTGTTCATTATGCATTTTATACACAACGACCACACATTGACAAGAATCCATCTATATTAAAAGCGTATTTAGAAGCATCAAATAATCTTGAAGTTAACCAAAGCAAAGATGTCAAGTATAATTCGTCTTAGACATACACTTGACTGGATGCTTACTGCTAGCATAGAAGATCTTAAAAATCATGAGTTGTTATCTCAGAAGATAGGAGAAGCCGGATTATGTCATGATACACGAATGAGTCCTCACAATAGTTCTGTATCATTATATGGCGACGACGTAAAATATATTGTTGAACGTGTTGTTTTGGCCAACAAAAATCCTGTAGAATCAAATGGTGGTCTTTGGCAAACTCCAATACAGTTAGCAAGTTACCTTATCTTCTTATCAGACAAAGAAATAAAAACATTTTTAGAGTTAGGAACTTTTACTGGTTATACGTCAATAGTAGTATGTACATATCTGACTTTGTTCGGGTTAAGTGTTTTTGAAACATATGACATACTACCGATATGCGAAATCATGTATTTATTTGAAGAATATAAATTGCGGATTGTTTATAGGGTAGGAAATCCTGAACTTATACATAAAAGTGTGTTTCCGTATTATGACGTTGTGTTTATAGATGGTGATCATAGTTATGAAGGTATAAGTTCTGACTTTTCAAAATTTGGACGTGGATGTAGATTTGTATGTTTTCACGATATCAATGACTATTGGTGTAATGGAGTTGTAAAGTTTTGGAATGAATTGAAAGCTAAGTATTACCACACAAATAACAATATTTTCGAATTCACAGATCATCCAAATAAATTCAAGTTAATGGGAATAGGCGTTTTGCAATGGGAGTAAGTACAAGTTCCTAATATATTATGTAGTATTAATAATGCTTACCCACAAAGAGTTCTTTACGTATGGAATGTTGGGATTAAACACTGTGTATATTGCCGTTGCCATTGGGGTATTGGATAAGAAGCCTGTGATCATAAAATCGCTTGATTTTTGGATTAAGGTGTATATGGGTATTTACCTCATATGGCAATTCAATCCTTTCTTTCCGGGAAAGTTTACCGAATTTGATCGTCGCGTAGTATTTGCAGCAGGAACGTTCTTGTTTACGATTACGATAGTCGACTACTACTTGCTTGAATACATCAGCAAAGCTCAGGATACAGCAAAAAGTATAGCTACTTCAGTAGAATCTACGTTTACCAAATAAAAACGGATTTAAAAAGTCTAATTTTTACTTCATCATTGGCATTAACAACAAAATGCCGCAATGGTACGATGTTCACTATGCGAACCTTGATAAGTTCTTCAAGGAGTATGAGTTGAATTTGTACTTACCGAAGTTCATAGAAACTTTCTTTGGCGAAGATCGGACATGGGTTGCTGGCGCACTCAAAGCTGTTCTCCCCGCTGGTCGTTTGACCGACGAGGAGATTAGCGAGGTTGCGTATTCCCTGTGGGGGTACGCACAGCACCACACTCTAGATCTCGAGAAAGCAACTGCCCGCCTAATTGCGGTGGAGCAGAGCATCAAAGAAACAGACGATCCGATTACAATAAATACGGACTGAACGCCAAAACAATTAAAACGACTAGGACAGCGATGTCCACGTTTCTAACCAACTTTTTGTATTTGAGGGGAAGTTTTTCATACTCTTGGGAGTAGTGAGCAGGTTTAGCCCATCCAGTCAACCATCCCAAAAAGGTAGGACGCAAACGGTCGTTACAATCAAATAAGAGATCGTACCATGCCATCAATACGTAAGCTAACGAAGCCAAGATGAATCCCAAGACAATCTGGTGCTGCCAGCGTTTAGGATGAGGAAGGAACCATACAGCCAATACAAAGCCTGAAAAAACCAAGCACTTTGGATTGAGATAAAGAGGAGTTCCAAACAAACCGCCACCCATTTGTGTATATACTCACGAATTCATCCACTCGTCAACTTTTTCCTTCAAACCTGGAATGTTTGAAAATGAAAGAAGCTGATTTTTGAACTTCATGTTTTTCTTGTGGTTGTTCACATCAAATCCAGACACCAGATTAACAAGTCTATCATCGCGAACATAGTTGGGAAAGTTCCCTATTAACCTAGCACATTCCGGAGCAGATTTCGTAGACAAAAACAAGGCAATACGGTCGGGCATTCTTGTATGAATATATCATGTTATGTGAAGACCAAATTACGAATAGACAGCATACCCAATAGAATAGATGCCAAGTAGGAGAGCAAATACCAATTTAATGGGATCAGTGCGCTGGATGTAGAAGAAGAGACCCATCATTGCTGCCATCATGATTGAATCTCCAACTAATGTAGCTACTCCGCCACGGTTCACATATACTTTGAACAGATCTATGATAGCATTCTGACCTTTAGGTAATGGTATAACGACAAGATAGTACAACAAGACGTCGTGAAGAATCTGGTAGATGATCGCAACTAAAAACACTAAAAAGGGAGACGTTTTGGGCATAGTGAAGAACGCAAGCATTATGACAAGAATGAAAACTAGACAATCAAGTAGAGACCCTGTGAGCTTATATGTTTCATACCACTCATTCAAAAAAGGGTTCAATACAAAAACCTTTTTGGTGATCATGATCACTAGAAAATCTATCCACACAACAGCCGTTGCAATAGCTAGGAGGTTCATTATATTTGTTCCAGCTTTTTCGGTTCAATTTTTGGGTTGTTCATCGCCAATTTGAACTTTGCACTCAAATGAAAGTCGAATGTACACTGATGATCTTCCGGAACTTTACATTTCAGACAGACCTTGTGTCCACACTTACATTCAATGAGTATGTGCGTCTTCTTCTTACAGAAGTCACAGCGATCCATTATGTTAGTCGAGCTTCAAACTTTAGATGCTGCTTACTTCTCCAAAGTTCATCCATTTTTGTCTTTTCGTTCTGAAGCTTGGCTTCTTCACCCCACTTCTCTTCGATACGTCGGTCAAACTCAGCAAGCTTCTTGCGATCGCCACACTTCCGTACTTCTTTGTATTCATGAAGTTCTTCCTTAACAGCTTCAATCTCTAGACGCTTAGCGTCAATCCGTTCGTCAATTGTATCGCGAGGGCGAGGGGGCATAGTTTTCATATACTGTTCCCACTCATACTTCATGAGTTCGCGAAGAGATTTACGTTCCTGTGCCCGCATCTCTTCAATATGACCATCCGTCAAATCACGAACTGTGAATTTGAACAGGGGTTTATCATGGATATAATCCAGTGGTGCGATAACTTCGCGCACACGCTGGGAATACATTCGTCGATTTCCATACAAACGCCAGAAAGTGTTGTCATCAGCATATGCCAACAAATCATGAATATCCTGTACAGTATGGAACCAATCTCTACGTAGAAGAAAATCCAAATCGTCGAAGGGCATATTATCGAATGCCATCTTAATGAAACAGTAATAGCGTACTGCTTCAAGATTCGTTTTTCAAGTCATAAAGTAATGGTCAACACGAAGTTGCCTGAACTGGCTGAAACTAGGGCACAGACTTTACCAGCTGCAAGTTTGGAGTCGTTGAAGCTTATGCGTGAAGAGCAGTGCTCGCGCGCATCTCAGGACTTCAAGTTACAGCCTGTTCAGCGTTTCTTACGTCGCGTATTGTCTCCCGATTCACCAACGCGGAGTTTATTGATGGTACATGGTACTGGAGCCGGTAAAACATGTTCTGCTATTCAAATTGCCGAAGAGTACATTATCAGGCCTGAGTTTCAGGATAAGAGAGTTTTAGTGTTAGCGAATCCTTCAATTCAGGAAAACTTCAAGAACCAGATTTTTGATGTTTCGCGAGTAGACCCTGATGGAGCCGTACTGTCTCAGCAGTGTACTGGACGGCGATACTTGGAAATGCTGGAACGATCGAGCGACGAGACACTGCGGTACACTGATCGTGCAAGTCGTAATCGGTTAGCAGCGCGTGCTTCGCGAATCATATCCGAGTTTTATGAGTTTTATGGTTACGAAGGGTTTGCCATCATGGTAAAGAATGAACTTGATAAGCGTTCACCCGCCGAACAAACTAAATGGATCCATGAAATATTTGATAACCGGTTAATTATTGTTGATGAAGCCCACAATCTCCGTGTAACCGATAACACAACTGAAACAACCGTAAGTAAACTAGCAGCCAAAGAGTTACAGAACATTATTCAGGTGGCGAACGGTATGACTCTAGTTCTACTGACTGCTACGCCAATGTACGACACATATGACGAAATCGTCTACTACTTCAACCTTTTCTTGTGGAACGAAAAGAAGATTCCGTCGACTAAAAGTATTAAGCCATCTGATATATTTACGGAGTCTGGTGACTTCAAGGAAGGAAAGGAGCAGGAGTTCCGTCGTTTGTGCCAAGACTATGTTTCATTCATTAAAGGCGAGAACCCGTTCACGTTTCCGTTCCGTTTACCTCCACCAGAAACCATCACAGCTGAAATTGATCGTGAAAAGGATGTGGATGGAAACTCAATCAAGACTCATCGTAGGTTTCTAAAATTAGTGAAGTCGTACGTTCACCCGAATCAGGAACGTGAAATCAAAAAACTCTCATCAAGTTCGAAGATCATGTCAGAAGAGTCTCCGACTGTATGCGCTTTTCCGGAAGGCAAGACATTTCGTGAAACGTTTGACAAGACTGGTGAAGAGTATTCGTACAAAGGCGACAAGTTCTTAGCACCTTCAAAGGTTGCGCTATACAGTTCAAAGTTTGGATTGATTACGCGTATACTGAAAGAGTCGGACGGTGTAGTATTTGTGTTTTCGAATTTAGTGACATCAGGAGCACAGTTATTTGCGATGTGTTTAGAAGAACACGGGTATGAATCAGCTATTGGGCGACCGCTTCTGAAAGCTACATCGGAAGAAGTGAAACGTGGATCTAAGGGACGATATGTTCTGTTCACATCAGACACATCAGAAACCGATATTCGCAAATCACTGGACCGACTGAAAAATAAATCGAATATTGATGGATCTGATATTCGGGTAATTATAGCGTCTCCTAAAGTATCGGAAGGTGTAGATTTCCGATATGTCCGTCAGATTCATGTACTTGATCCATGGTACAATATGAGTCGGTTAGAACAAGTTCTGGGGCGGGGAATGCGTACGTGTTCTCATTCACTACTACCGTTTGAGGAGCAAAACTGTACGATTTATTTACATGTGTGTCGGTATCCTAAAGGCAAGCAGGAAACATTGGATGAATATGTGTACCGAGTATTCATTGAAGCCAAAGCTCAAAAGATTGCTAAAGTGAAACGTACAGTCATGGAATCGGCAATGGACTGTGAACTACAGAATTCAGTGAACAGTTTACCCGAAGATTGGCGCAACCAGAAAGTACCACAAATACGCGCACAGGATAAGAAGGAGATTAAGTTATCACTTGCGGAAATGTTTGCGCCGACATTTGAAGATAAGATTAGTGGGATTGTGTGCCACCTAGAACCTTCAGAGCCTGATCTTACACATTCTCGGCCGCTATCATCAATTCTTGATGTTAGAGATGAAGTGTTTGACAAATTGATCAAACTGTTCAAACAAAAACCAATTTGGAGTTTGAAAGATTTATCAAAGCAGCCCTTGTTGAAAGAGTACGATCCCAGTGTTGTTCAATACCTGATTCAGAATGCGATAGATACGCCACTGAAAATTGGTGAAGGACATTTAGAATCGAAAGGTGATTTCGTAGCGTACTCTACTGGTGATAACCAGACAATGTTGGAACGAATTCTCAAGAAACAAGAACATAAAGAAATAACCATTGAAGATGTAGTGTTTGATGAAGAAGAGACTGAAGTCCCAGTACTGGAAGCTAAACGATCTGAATTACCAGAGTATGTAAAAACGTTTTCTACCGAAATCCAAGATTGGTATATTGTTGATGCTCTGCTTACAAAATCCGAGAAGATAGCGTATTTACTTTCAGGAAATTGGGATACTCCGTACTCAAAACCATTAAAGACGGGAGATATTTACGTACTGGGACTCAATCGTATATTTGATTCTGATTTGAAGCCTGTAGTGCCTGTGGGCGAACAGTTAGACGAGTACAAGCAATGGCGGCGAGTGTTGGAAGACAGATTCATTGCGCGCAAATCTGATATTTTTGCTTCGATGAAAGATGACAAGATCATTTTCAATTTGAATCCTAAATCGGATACAGTAGAGGTAGTAGGACGCACCAAAACAATCGGAGGGCAAGCGTGTGCATCATTCAAAGAGGAAACGCTGAACAGTTTTGCGAACTGGTTAAGTGGGTCTGGATTCCCAGAACAAGCTAAAGGCAAAAAGGACAGATGTTTATATCTGAACTTTTTGATTCGTCAGGCTGTTTTGGCAGGGAAGCAGGGTTTGTACTGGATTACGCCGGAAGAGTTTGAGGTGTTGAATGAAAAGGGAAATAAGGAATTACGCGAAAAACTTCGCGACTAATGGTTGTTCGATTTCGGAACGATGGATCTTTGATGGAATTTTTAGAGGCTTCAATTTTTTCCAAAATGTTGGACCGCGAAAAACCGATAATTTATTCCTAACCGAATGAATAACAAAATGGATCCTCTGTTTGACCGTCGCGAACTGAGCAAGAAGGTCCATATTGATTCGAAGTTTCTCCAAAAGAACATGCAGGCCTCAATTCTCGCACAACTCAAGATGAATTATGAAGGGATATGTTCCGCTGAAGGATTTATTGAGCGGAACAGTATTACACTCGTAGACTACTCTCTGGGTCGTACCAATTACACGAAGAGTGGAGTTGATTACGATGTCAAGTTTCAGGCCGATGTATGTTTGCCGCATCCCGGTCAGAAACTAAAGGCGCGAGTTACTGTACGATCAAAGGTCGGTGTACACGCAGAGACACCACCCATTAAAGTTCTTATCCCCCGCGACCTGAACTACGGAAACGACGAATTTACGAAGATCGAGGAAGGAGACGATATTGAGTTTGAAGTTGTGGGTGCCCAATTCAAGCAGAAGGATACGGAAATCATTGTGGTAGGGAAGTTGCTACACACGGTCGAAAGTGTACCTGTTCCTCAGTCTGGTGAGCCCGAGCCAATGCTGGTAGCTCCTGTATCAATGGCTGAAGGCGAGAAGCAGATTGTGATTATGCCTACAATTGGTGAACCAGAGAAGAAGAAGCGGCGTCTGAAGAAGAATGATGCGGCTCTTGGTCCAGACACACTTCCTCCTCCACCTCCCCCAGTTTAAACATGAAAATCATAGATAAAACAAATGAACACCTTTGCTCGCACTGAGAAGGAAACGCTCAAGGATCAGCTGGATAAGCTAGAGGCGAACGAGCATCGCCAAATTTTTGATATTGTACAGAAGTATACGCAGGAGTATACGAAGACCGAAAAAGGTATCCTAGTATCAACAAACGTTCTAACGAATCCCTGCTTGACCGAAATTCAGAATTACGTGACTTTTTGTTTAGATCAGAAGAAGCGTATGGACGAAGATCAGAAGACTAGAAAGACGTATGAACGCATGATACCGGAGTAAAAATGGACTGATTAAAGTCACTGTAAAAAGATAATATTAGTATGGATATAATCTCCAAAGAGATTATTGGATCCATCGGTGAGTTTGTCACCGTTGCAAAAAAAGATCATAAAGCAGAGTTAGAATGTAAGCTGCTTTCTGATAAGATCCAAACGAAAGACGTCGCTGATCGTCTAATAAAAACTATCCAAGGTCTATCTATTGGTAGTGTTGTAGAGACGCATAATATGACGTTCTCATATCCGGACAAGACTCGAGTCAATGTTATGGAGACAGGTAACATCTTCAAGTTGGTATCTACTGGATCATTTAAGGACCTTCCATTATCAGTGGAACGTAAGGAGCCGTATTACACCGGTACCAAACGCGATACAGTCGAAGCACCTGAAGTCAGTTCAAAATTTACATTGCGAAAGGAGACACAGATCCGTAAAGATTGGCAGGGTGACCCGAACGATCCCAAAGCTCACGTCCGCCTGATTCATCGCAGGTCATTCAAGACATCATCTGAGCTGTTTCGTGTTGATTTCTCAATGATCAAGACTCGTGGAGTGAATGTGAAACAGAGTTTGAAGACGATGTTGAAGCAGCAGCCGAAGTACGAATTGGAAATCGAGTTTGTGAATCACGAGACTAAGATGGAGTCTGAGTTGGTGGTAGAAGAGTTTCAGAAAGTTATTATGACGATTCTGCAGTCGTTTTACCAGACGTCATTTGTTCTTCCAGTTTCGGATATTCAGCGGTACATGCAAGAATTCAAGACTTCGGGATTGAAGTTCTACAATCCGGTAACTATGATGCGTCGTCATTTGAGTCCTGAGATTCCTTACAATGTGTCTAAGGGGTATACGGTGACAATCAAGGCAGACGGTGAGCGGGCGGGATTGTACGTTTCGCGCGACCGTAAACTACTCAAGGTGACAAACCGGGGGGTTACGTGGACAGGAATTACGGCTATGAATGATTCTCATATAGGCGATTTCGTGGATGGCGAGTTTATCTTGGAGAAGAACTTGTTCTGTATCTTTGATATTTACCGATTCCGGAATCGTGATGTGAAGGCACTACCGCTGATGAAGACGGACGAAGATATGTCTCTGAATTCTCGTCTAGGTGTGGCTCGTGCGTTCATTGAAGATTTGAAGACGCAGTTCACGACAGCGTATTCTCTGATTCCTCTGCGTGTAGAGACGAAGCAGTTCTTTGCAGGCGACGGTAAGACGATGGAGGAAGCGATTCGAAGTGTTCTAAATACGGAGTACGAGTTTGAGACGGATGGGCTTATCTTTACGCCTCGCGATACAGGTGTAGCTCCTACAGAAGATACGCGTGGAGATACGTGGATGCGCGTCTACAAGTGGAAGCCAGCGGACCAGAACAGTATTGATTTCCTTGTGACAATTGATGAGAAGGAAGGATTTGATCCAGTTCTGAACGTTCCGGCCAAGCAGGGACAATTGTACGTAAGTCGTACGCCTCGCGACGATAATATCATCTATCCGCGTGAGACGATGACGGGGGAGTATACTGAACCTACACTTCCCGAAAGTCTGTCGAAGGTTGCAGAGATGAATACGCGTATCCCGAGCGTGTTTCAGCCTTCGACACCACGAGACCCAGACGCATACCAAATCACAATTCCTTTGAACGATAAAGGTCTGACGGTAGACAAGAATGGAGACCGAGTGGAAACAAATACGATCATTGAGTGTGCGTATGATACGGAGACTCACCGCTGGACGGTTATGCGTACGCGCTACGACAAGACACATCAGTACCGTGTACTTCATCAGCCGCAGTATGGTAACGATATTTCCACGGCAGATTCAATTTGGACATCAATGCACGTTCCTATCACTGAAGAAATGATCACATCATTCACAACATCTATTATCGAAGCTGGACTGGAAGATGATTACTACCGCGACGATCTGAAGCGCAATACTCGAGTCTTTGCGGATGTGTATACGTTCCACAACCGTGTGAAAGAGGAACTGTATCGTAATGCGCTTGAGAAGAACCAGACGTTGTTGGAGCTTGCGATGGGACGAGCCGGAGATTTACAGAAATGGAAGAAGGCTCATTGTTCGAAGGTTGTAGGAGTTGATGTATCGTTGGCGAATATTACGGCCGGAGTTCAAGGTGCGGCGATTCGGTACATTAATGACAAGAAGAAGAACCCTCATTTGTACATTCCTCCTGCGCTGTTCTTGGAAGGAGATATTACACACTTCCCGCTGCTGGAGCAAGAGGATAAGTATATGCCAATTCTTCTGGGAACTGAAGTCGCACACACTGAACAGCTTGAGAAGTTTCACGGATTACAGGAATTTGATGCTGCGAGTTGCCAGTTTGCGATTCATTATGCTTGCGAGACGGAAGATAAGTTCAGAGACTTCGTGAAGAATATTCACAAGTACTGCAAGGATGTATTCTTTGGAACATGTTTGGACGGTCAGGCAGTATACTCTCTCCTGATGGGAAAGAAGACTCATCTGTTTGGGAACGAGAAGCAGATGGCAGGAGAGTTCACAAAACTGTACGAAGACCGTGAGTCTTGGACTGAAGAGTTCGGATTAGGGATCAAGGTGTTTCTGGAAAGTTTCGATAAGCCGGCAGTAGAATACCTTGTTCCGTTCGGAAAGGTTACGGATATCTTTGCAGAGTATGGGTTCTCATTACAGGAAACAAACTTGTTCTCTGAGCTGTACGAAAAGCAGACAAATATCAGTTTGACAAAGGAGCAGCAGACGTATACCTTTATGAACCGTACGTTCATCTTCAAGCGCACTGGAAAGAAGAAGGAGGAGCCGGAAGTTGAGCCGTTACCTGGTGAACCGGAACCCAAAATTGACGAGCTGGTTTCTCCACCTGAAGAATCAAAAAAGGAGAAGCGGAAGTTGAAGAAGAAGGTGGAGGAAGAGTTGGAGCCGGTACTGTTTAATGTGGGCGACGAGACGGGCGGAGAGTTTATGGGGTTCAGTAATGATGCTAAGAAGACAGTCGAGATTGCGGGAGTAACGTACCCTACGGTGACACACTATGTAGGATCAATGGAAGCTCTGGAGGCTAAGAATGATACGATCAACGAAAAGATCATGAAAGCTGCGTCTGCAAAGGCGGCTAAGGCATACCTCAAGAAGTTATCAAAGAACGAAGCGTGGGAAGCCAAGAAGGATCAAATAATGCGGGATGCGATCAGGGCAAAGTTTGCTCAACATCCAGATCTTCGTACGAAGTTGCTGGATACTGGTAAGAGACCGATCGGGTTTGCGGATGCGAGAGATATATACTGGGGAATTGGAACGTCGATGGATACAGACAAAGCTAAACTAGCTTCAAAGTGGCGCGGACTCAATAAACTTGGAAAAATGCTGGAAGAACTGCGTTCTCGTCTGACAGATGAAGCTAGTTAAACGTCTTCCAGAGGTGGTGGGGGTGGAGGTGGGAGATCGTAATTGGTACGAATTTGGGTAGGAGTGAATTTTACAATCATAGGTTTGGCAGCAAACGGATTTTTCATTCCGGATGGCATTACATTTTTCGGTACTTCGGGTTCAGTAGGATAGGTCATACTGCGCTGACGTTCCAATGGAGCACGCGCAGGATTGTGCTTAATTTCTACAGGTTCATCATGATACACGGGACTTACTAGTTTCTGTTTAGGTGAACGACGACTGAACGCGATCGCAAAAGCTATACCCAGAACGCCAACAACAGAAGCCCCAGCAGCAATTCCAACAATGGCAATGCTTGGAGTCGCGCTACTTGAAGATTGAGGAGCAGCTACTCCAGTCAGAATTGTCATCGTAGGAGTTCCTGTTGCGGTTCCAGTATAACTGCGTGTTCCGGTCATTGAGTTTGTGGGAGTATAGCTTGATGTCCAACTAGACGTTTCAGTATTGGAAGGAGTACCTTGGGGCGTGAACGTGGTTGACGCTGTGCTTCCGGCGGTAGGAGTACGAGATTCTGTGACAGTTCCACTAGCTGTGCGAGTTCCAGTAGCGGACCCTGAAGATCCGGGAGAGTGGGTTCGACTATCTGTAGAGGTCACTGAACTTGCGCCAGAACGAGTGCGTGTGGTTGTTGGTGTAAGGCTTCCAACAGCTGATCGACTTCGGGTAATGGTGCCAGTAACAGAAACAATGCGAGTACGAGTCGTACTCGTAGTTGGACTAAGAGATGGACCAGCTCGTGACCGAGTGGGGGTATCTGTAGAAGTAGCGGATGCCATAGCACGAGTGCGAGTGCCAGATGCCGTAACGGATGTACCAGCTCGTGATCGACTTGCAGTTCCGGTAGGACTAAGTGTCCCCGCAGCCCGTGTGTGTGTAGGCGTATCGGTAGACGTACGACTTACAGCGGTTACTACGCGCGACCTAGTTGCGGTAGGAGTTAGGGTAGTGCTCCCAATAGCCACCTGAGGCTGGACAGGAGTTATTATAGCAAATAGAGATACTAATAAAGTAAGTAACTTCATTTGTTATAGTGAAGGAAATAACCGGTAAATAGAAGTAAATCATTTAGCATTTTCGCCTTGGACATAAACATAATAGTCGCAACGAGGTGGATGAGGATGACATTTAGAACTGGGATGAGTGAGTAACTTTTCGTATGGAACACAGTGTTGAAGAAGAGTTGTGCGTCCAGTTCGTGGATCGTACTTTGATACTGTGCTATTAAACATCTTTGTTTTGCTGATGCTCTGAACATTGCGCTGTGGACAATACTGAAGTTGTTGGTACTGGAACTTTTTTGATCCAGCGTATGCCATTACTACCTACGTAGATTTGGAATTTTGTATGCTCCACATCCAATCCGACACACACCTACTAGTGGTGAATAGTTAAGAAGAGGACCACCGCCATTACGTCGATAAATATGTCTAACTTGGCGAACCGGACATCCCGCTCCCATCTGTGTCTTTGTAATACTCAGCATATGATTTGATAACTGGAGCTGGAGCTGGAGCGTTTGAACCAGTACGCTGTTCGGGAGGAACGTCATCGCCAATTACAGGCTTGACGTACCGATCAAATAGTTTCTGACCTACTTGGCGCGACGCTTCATCTTCAGTGAGTTCACCTTTCTCAATTTGACGACGCAAAGCCAGCATATCAAAAAACGTTCCATCCAACTTACCAGTAATATGCATTTCAAAGATAGATGGCATATCGTTATACAGCATCTGGTTCTCAGCTACGACCTTGTTGCGGTACTCGGTAGGGTTCGTCTGTTTCAGACCCTTGTGTCGGCGCATACTGTAATCCATCTCTCGAACAAGAGCTTGGATCTGAATTGATGTCAAAGGCATTTGTGTTATTTCTGCGCTATACATTAATATGCCTACAACAGCGAGCAATGGGCAAATGATCGTAAAACCCAGCGAGGTAGTACCTGTGAAACCAATGCCACTTCCTCAGATTTCAGGAAGTATTGCTCAGGCTGCCGCGGCAAAAACTGCGGCAGATGCGACACAGCATGCGGAAACTGCGAAGGCTTTGGGAGCTGGACAGAAAGGGTCGGGACGGCGTACACGTAAGGGACGCGGACGCAAGATGCGTGGCGGAGCAGCAGTTCAGCCAGTGAATATTCCTACGGCGAACAGTGTGGCGGGTCAGGATCCTGGAAAAGTGGCTGCGGGCGCAGTAGAAGCGCTAGCACAGCTTAAAGCGGGCGCAGCCTACGACCAGTTTGCTAAAGCCACGCCTATGACGGTAAAAGCCTCTGATCTAAAAGGAGGATTCCGGCTGCGCGGAGCTGAGGATATGTACCCTGGAAGCGGTACTCAGTCTGATACAAAAGGTAAACGTAAGACAAAGAAAAAACATGGACGCCGTCACCGGAGGACTCGTCGCGGGAAGCGTAGCAAGCATCATACTGTACGTCGCCGGCGCAGTCGCCATGTTTAGTGGTGTTTGGCAGAGCATGAGTTCACCGTTCATGTTGTATTTATGGTTAGTTGTCCTAACCGGTCTTACTATAGGACAGCTGGTACTGACTGGGTTTGTAGTTTCGGCGCTGGCGGCAGCACCTCAACAAGTAGAGACGAAAGTTGTTTAATAAGTTCAGTGACTTCTTCAGATTCTGTGATTCCAGTTAGAATAATCTTACCAGTTCTGAAAACTTTAGCCGTCCAATTCTTTGGACCGATGCGGATCTTGACTCCAGGATACACATCGGGATCATAAGCACACACGACATCTTCACGAGCCAAATTGCGGATATTCTTGAACATTACTTCACGAGGAACAGTTTGGTTTGATGATAGTTTCGTAGTGTAATTCATCAGGACAACTCGGCGTTTCGTGATTTCGTACTGTTCAGGAGCTTCGATAATTGACTCGCGACACTTATCCCAAAGAGATACTAATAGAATACGCATTGAGCAAGTATCGTAAAGAGGATCTAGAATACCAGTCAAATGAAATACTCCATTTTGAAAGATCTTAATTGTGATTTCCTTCTTTGGAAGAGCACCATCGCCATCGTTCAAGACAACAACTGTAATTGAATTGTGGCAGAATCCGGTTGTGCTGCTAGGGTTTGTCTTAGTTGACCTACGCTTGATTTTATCACGCCGACTTTCTCCACGACGAGCAACTCCTCGCTTCTCTATCTTGATGATGGAGGTATCTAGAGGAAGATCGCTCATGATCTTATTGGTATCAAACTTCAGGTTCGTGTTGTACAGAACTACCATCGTCGACAACTTTGGCGGATCCATTATGATTTAAAGGAACTTGGGTATAAATAGAATGAGTTTCGTTTTTCCACGAAAAAGGAATGCTGTCCACAAACTTAGAAATCATTGCGACTGGGAATTTGCGTATAAGTTTCCTTAATTGGACTTGGTGTCCGGTTTCCAACATCCATCCGGGTTCCAAATATCCTAGGAAAACAGAGCATTCAGAATGATGATTAACAGCAGACAATCCTTCTTCTGCTAATTTAGAAATCGGGACTTTAGAGAGATCTAAAAGTTTTCCATGAGTTTGTTTGAAGTAATCCAAAAACTCTTGGAATTGTAGAATATTGGTGAGGATATAGAGCATTGATACTTAAATTTACTTAACACTAAATGTGTTTGCGGGCTTATTGATCTTCATATGATCTGGCTGCGGGTTATGTATAGTGTATTTCCTGATCTGACGGTGAGGATCGACGCCAAGATCATTACCGTGATGGTTCTCAACATACTTGTGTTTGGGCAGCGCAGCTCCGGCCTTGTAGTGTGCGTTGGTACCGGCTGTAGTACGAATAGCCGCAACGGGTATATTGCTCTTAACGTGAGCAATCGTCACACCGCCATGCGATAAAGTTTCCTTACCAGGCTCCAAGTTACCCAGAATAGCAATCTGACCTCCGGCCTGCGATGGGCGGTTAGGAACATGAGGGTGAGCAACTTCAGCCTTGACGCCGTGATTCGCTCCACGGAAGTTATTGCACCCTGTCTTATTCACGTTATGAGGGATACAGACACTTGGATCACTCACTAAGTTACGAATCGTATCATCAACAAATACTGGTGGCGTGACCGTCGCAGCCGTATGAGGCTGACCCAGAGCTACTTTACATCCTTCAGCCTTACGGATAAAATCCGCGGCACTCTGAGGAACTGTGGGGGATGTGAGGTTAATAGCAGGAGTCTGGGTGATTTTTCCAGACGGCATACCAGACATAACTTCCTTACCAATCGCCTGACCTCCCGCATACGCTGTAAAATCCGAAGCGCTGCCGACTTTACGAGACCCTCCGCCGGCCTTGTACGCGGATTTTGTCTGATGCGAAGGCTCCTGTGAAAAATCAATGGGGTGACTGATCACACCCTTGACTTGGGTATTATTCAGAGCAAAAACCTGTGAACTTCCCAGGCGTCGCTGAGTCGTAATATCGGAAGCATCATGAAGCTGTTGAGTGTTGAGAACTTTAACTGCCGTAGACTTTTTGCTACGAAGGTATTCTGTGTAGGACATACCCTTCGGTGCGAAGGTACAAGTCGCCATTTGTATGTAGACTAGAATATTAGAACAAATCAATATGCGATAGAATATGGCGGCGGCAGCACTGCTTTGTAATTTTTAGATCGTCTAGAGCCTTCCCTTCAGCTGTCTTTACTGTGGTAGCAGTCAGGTACTCCATCTCGTCGGGCTTTCCGTCGACTCGGCGATACTCCTTGACCTTTTCTAGGTACATTAGATACCGATTTGAAAGCCAGGGGTTATTACAGGTCCAGCACCGAATAGGGATCAGCATGTCTTATTCCTATTCATCATAGTTTCTCTATATTCGTTTTCTGTACATTGAATAAGGATGAGCAACGATTCAGTTTTTGCTCTTGGAGTCTTGGGAATTTTACTTGTTGTATTGGTGTTCAAACAGTTCTCTCTGAGCTTGCTTGAGCTCATGATGGTCTCACGATCAGGATCAACAGCTGTGTTGCTCTTGGCCATACTTGGACTCTTTTACAAAAACTATTTCTACACTGCGTTAGCTCTGTCTGTTCTGTCAATATTCCTACTGAAAGATTTACGAGGTAAGTACGTGTCGTCGGATGCCCGCCGTCTACATGGAGAAACTGCTCGTGATCTCGCTCGTTTTGATGCGAGCCAGAGCGTTGATCTACAGTGGGGAAACCGTACGGCTACGCACGATGCCCCTGATCCGCTAGTTAAACCGGTAGCTGTTGATAAGTTACTGATTTTCCCGCCTAGCGAAGAGACTCTTAAGTCTATGTGTGGATGATCTTGAGTTCAGTTGTACTCCAGTACTCTGAAACACCTGAAGGAAACCGACGATGAATAATGAATGGGAGAACGCCTTCGGAGATTTCGCGCTCAGCAACATTCCATACGAATAAAGGATCAGACGTTAACATACCATCCAAAGATATCAGAGGGCGAGCGCCATCTGCTATCTGCTGGGCTCGAGTACCCCACAAACAGGCATACTCGTACTTCGTATAATAAGGATCAGTTACGCGAGGAGTGTTGAGAGTATCGGCAACCTTATCACGCTCTACAGCCTGAACTTCCGGATGTAGAACGCGGGATTCGAAGCGTAGTTCTTCCATTGTATGACTACTCTAAGATTATGTAGATACTTTCCATTTTAATCCATCTAGCGTATCTACATCAATGGAACTCTTGGACGTATTTGGAAATGATCTTACGGTCGTGAATGCGGCACGAGTTTCATTTGCCAAGGAATCAACAGAGTTTTCGGTGGCAGATGAGAAGCTTGTGAAGTATCTGGCCAAACACAACCACGTGACTCCATTTTTCCACCCTCAAATCCGTCTACGAATCAAGATGCCAATTTTTGTGGCACGAGAATGGTACCGCCATCAAATCGGGTTTGCGCGAAACGAGGTGTCGCGTCGGTACGTAGACACTGTCCCAGAATGCTGGATTCCGACACCAGATCAGATTCGCGAGCGCGATCCTAAGCTGAAGCAAGGAAGTAAAGAGACTCAGGTTGATAATGCCCAAACGATTCATCAACTCATTAAGACCCATACGGAAGTCAATGTTATGGTGTATCAGGACCTACTATCGAAGGGAGTAGCCCCTGAAATTGCTAGGTGCGTTCTACCTCAAAGTATGTTTACTGAATTCATTGAGACTGGAAGTTTGGCCGCATATGCTCGGTTATACAAGCTGCGCACAGATCCGACTGCTCAGCGTGAAATTCAGGAATACGCTAAAAAGCTGGGTGAACTTATTGAGCCACTTTTTCCTATTTCTTGGAAGGCTCTAACTTCCGCTTCTGAGTAATTAGGCGACCTTTTTTCATACACGAAAACTTCTTCATAGTACGCCCACGAGGAAAAAGGATGGTGCGAGTGCAAATCGCGATAGCCGCTCCTTCCTTTGACTTCGCGTACTTTTTGTTAAGCTTCACCGTTCGTCGAACAGCTTTAACGCACTTACAGAATCGATCTTTCTGACTCGCCATTATTATACTCGCGCCAAAACAGTCAGGCCGTTATTATTCGTGAATCGTTCCTTAAGGACCCATTCTGGATTCGCAGCTAAAAACTCTTCGACTGCTGGCCAAAGCCCTCGTGTAATTTCTTCAACGGGAATACCTGACTCCCGAGACTGATGTTCCGGATTCCATCCCAAGCGGATCGTTTCACCATACACTTCATCAACTGTAGTATCGTGTAGTATGATATACTTCTTAGTCAGCGGAGCAAACTTCGCCAGTTCGCGCTTTAGCTGACCATATACATGCCATGTGTCAATGAATGTTAAATCAACCTTGTCGGTCATAACTAAATCTAGATTATTAACCCACTTGAACTTTACGGTAATATCTAGATCATTCGTTGCGTCCAGAAGTGGCTGAATCGGACACGATGTAAGATCATTCAGTAAAATATGCCTAGACGGTTTATTATTGTTCAAAAGTCCGTAGACTAATGCCCAACTAGAAACACATCCCCGAACTCCAGATTCAAAAACGCTTTCGCATTCAGTTGCATACTTGTACAACGTAGGGAGGTGCTCATTGATATCACAAACGGTGTGGCATAAATATGCGTACCGATCTTTAATTGTGTCCATTTTGATTTCTAGTAATGTCAATGTTTGTAAATAAGAGTTTTACTTACTACCAGCATTCTGTTTCCACATGCGGTCGCAATTACAGCACTGGTAGAACCATACAAGCTTCTTCTCATCTAGTTTCATACCCACAACGTCCCATACTGCTCCTGACTTTGAAGGACAGTCCTCGTTGGAACATGCGATATGATCAAAGTGAGGAAGAGTTAGGTCGTGTTTGAGGTAAGGATTCGTACTCAGACGAGTCGTCTTATCCTCTCGGAGAATATGTTCATAGACCAGCGGATTCTTCTTGTCGATTGGAATGGTATATTCGCAACGAGAACAAACACGAACAGCTGTCTTGGTACCGTCCACGACCCGTTCATCGAAATCGTTGAGTAGGCTCTTGCAAACAGGGCAGAACTTCTCCATATCTTTACCTATTCTTATCTTCCGGCTATAAATTCGTTTTGTTCACGTGCGTTCAAAACGGATAAGTTGCCAGAAAGTTGTCTGGGGTCAACATACGGAATGGCGTCCAAGGGGTCTCTACGCGAGTTTTTGGAGAAGCATCAAACTGACGGTGTTTGGACCCACTTATCTCTTGCCGGAGGCAGGTACTTTATTGGGGAAGATGCTATTCCCAAGTTTTACGAGCTTTACATTGAAAGCATCATGGATCAGGAGAAGCAGTACATTGTGGAAAAGTCCACCGAAATCGGTCCTCTCCGCATTGATTTCGATTTCATATATGAGCGCAGTCATGACGAGCATCTACACACGCGAGAGCAAGTGAGTTCGTTTGCGAATGCGTACATGAATGAAATCAAGCAGTACCTCATTCTACCCGATACGGTGAAGTTGTACATTATGGAGAAGCGCCGCCCTACGTTGGATACCAAGAAGAGCAAGATGAAGTCAGGTATTCATATCGTGGTTCCGGACGTTTGTACCCACAAGTTTGTGGAGCAGCGCGCTCGTCGTAATCTAGTAAAATCAATGGACGATCATTTCAAGGGTCTACCGCTCACTGAGAGCTGGGAGAAGGTTTACGATGAACTTGTTGTGAATCGTACAGTTCCTTGGACTTTGTATGGTTCTCGCAAAAATGATCCGAATTCTCTACCCTACCTCGTATCGTATATTATCGAATGGACTCCTGATGGAGTTAAAATTGTGGACGATATCCCGAAACCATCAATGTCTTTGATGAAGACTCTGTCGCTTTGTCGCGACGAGAAGGATGAGACACCAATGACCGAAGAAGCTCGGAAGATTTACGTAGGTCTGAAGACTCAGCAGGAAGTTCGAATTTCAGGAGGGAGCGCAGTTCTTCCAAGATCTGGGCGTCAGCTCCAGCGTGGAGCCCCAGGGTCCCGAGGATCATCTCCTGACGGTCGTATTGTAATCCCGCCTCTAGATCCCGAACGTAAGCAATATCTCAAGAATCATGTGATGAACTGGAATCCTGAGCGGGCGGACGGATATAAGACGTGGATTGACGCAGCACACTGTTTACACAATATTCATCCAGACTTGATTGACGTGTTTCTGGATTTCAGTCACCAGAATGAGGAGAAGTATAACGAAGCCGACTGTATCAATACTTGGAACTCTATCTCGTATCGCAATGACGGAGATCGTCTCAGCGAGAAATCGTTGCGATACTGGTCGCGAATGGATAACCGTGAAGGGTATGATGAGATTGAGGCGAATAACGTAGACCGTCTAGTTCTGGCCGCATGTTCAGGAACAGAGCACGATATGGCTTGTGTGATTCACGCCAAGTTCCGTGATCTGTACAGCTGCTGCGATTTCGGCAAGAATATCTGGTTCCGTTGGGCCGGGCATGTGTGGCGGGAAACTGATCGTGGCGTAGATCTTCAGCTCAAGCTTTCGAAGCAGATTGCCCGAGTGTTCTTCGATAAGGTTACAACTCTTCAGGTAGAAATGAAGGATCGTGGTCTGGTAGAGTGTTCGGGCGAGGGTAAGACTGATTGTGGGTTCTGCGAGTACTGCCAAGTAGAAAAGCAGAGGGCAGGACTGAATACTATGTTCATGAAACTGAAGACCACGAAGTTCAAGGATAACGTTATGCGCGAATGCCGCGAACTGTTCTTCGATGAAGAGTTCACGAAGAAGCTGGATTCCAACAAGGATTTGATTGCTTTCAATAATGGTGTTTTGGATCTGACAAACTTCGAGTTTCGCGACGGAAAGCCAGAAGATTACTTGTCGTTCTCGACCGGAATTGATTACGATCCAGCTCGTAACTACTACGATTACGATACGTGGCCGGCAGTTGAAAACTTTATGAAACAGGTACTTCCTGACCGAGTAGTGCGCGAATACTTCCTGAAACATTTGGCGACGAACCTAGTTGGTGGCAACACAGCTCAGAAGTTCCATATTCTTACCGGATCTGGATCGAACGGCAAGTCAATGATTATGAACTTGACATCTACCGCGCTCGGTGATTATGCGTGTACGGTTCCTATCTCTCTGTTTACCCAGAAGCGTAAGGGATCGGGTAATGCGGCTCCTGAAGTTATTCGGCTGAAGGGCAGGCGATTCGTGACGATGCAGGAACCTGATGAGTCCATTGCCCTAAACACAGGTCTGATGAAGGAGATTACGTCGGGCGAGAAGATGTATGCTCGTGATCTGTTCAAGTCAGGTACTGAGTTTGAGGTACAGGCAAAGTTCCATTTGGCATGTAACGATAAGCCAAAGATCAATACGACGGATGGAGGTACGTGGCGACGACTGGTCGTGATTAACTTCCTATCGAAGTTCGTACCAAATCCTGTAGCGAATAACGAGTTCCCTATGGATGAGAGTATCCAGTTCGCAGTACAGTCCAAGGAATGGGCAACACCGTTCCTGAATTATCTGGTACATGTTCTCAAGGAAGGCAAGGGTCTACGAAAGCTCCCAGCACCCCAAGCTGTTCTGCAGTATACTTCGGAGTACCGTGATGAAAATGACGGTATCTCACGGTTCATGAACGAGAAGCTCATGGCGATTCAGGAAGGCGATCAAGTGCAACCGATTGATCGGACGACACTTAAGCGTGTGTTTAAGCAGTGGTTGGTGGATAATGATCTGAAACTGTCTCCTTCAGAAATGGAGAAACGTGTAGAAGTCACATATGGCAAGTACATGCGCGGCGGCTGGACGAGTTTCAAACTTGAAGGTTGAACCATATGACTCTAATTAGAGACCGTAATTACTGGACCCTAATAGTATTTGCTACCACCCTTTTTAGATTTACGAACGCGGCGAGTCGTTTTACGTGTCGAGCGGCGCTTTCCACCGCGAGTCTTACGACGGCGACGACCACCAGTTAACGTCTTACCTGGCGCTTCCGGCGCAGCACCTGGTAAGGTTGGGGGAGGAGTTGCCGGAGCTAGAGGAGCTACAGTAGACGCTACGGCATCCTTAGCGCTCTTAAACGCACTGCCAATAGCACCAAAAAGTCCGCCATTATCGGATGTAGGCGGTGTAGCCATTTACTTTAGCGTAAGAATTTACCGGCGGCCTCCCTGGATAGGCGAGTACGTGCGGATGTAGGGCAGCGTCAGGTAGACCACGAGGATCGCGATCGTGAGGTTGACCGTGGCCGAGAGCGCATCGCCAAGTCCGAGCTTGACGGGGCCAAGCTGTAGGGACCACTTCTCCAGACCGGCCTGCGCGCCGGGGAAAACGCCACCAATGATGGGGGCAACGAGGTCGCGGGAAATCGCGCCGAAGAACTGGCTCAGGGCTGAGCCTAGGAAAATCGCAACAGCGAACGTCATCACAGTCATGTCGGCCATTTTATATTTCACTGTAGATTCTTTTTGCGGTAAAGAGTAGTGATATGGGATTCAACACCCTTTTTTGGGGCCCTTCGGGGTGGCAATTGTTTCACCTGATAGCGTTCTTATCTCCGAATCCCCAGAAAGTTCTGTTGGATATGAAAGAAGTTTTGCCGTGCAAGTTTTGCCGCGCGAGCACGCAGGAGTTCGTAACCCAGCACCCGTTAAAAGGTGACCCGGCGAAATGGTTGTATGAGATTCACAATATGGTGAATAACAAACTACGGACACAGTGCGCTAATAACCCCGAGGTTCCAAACCCTGGTCCCGATCCAAGCTTCGAAGAGGTTAAAGCAAAATACTTATCTATGAAACCTACTCAAGTCCCCGGGCGAGACTTTCTGTTTACTGTAGCGTCCAATTACCCCGATGAACCGGTACCTGAAGATATGGCGCGGCAGCGTCAGTTCATTGAAGATTTGGCGGAAGTGTACCCGTTTGAAAAAATGCGCACAACATTCAAATCGTATCTAGCCTCTCATCATCCAGTACCTTTGGATGGTAAGAAACAGTATCAGAAGTGGATGTATGGTCTGTTATCAGCTTTATCAAAAACAGCTCGTGTGCCTATATTGACCTACCGTGGATTTATCGCGCGTGTCAATTACCACGCGAGCGGATGCGACAAGACATCGTACCGCGGCGTGACGTGCCGACGCACCAAACAAGGATTCCGAACGAAAAATCGTGACCGTATTCGTACTCACCGTATTATCAGTAAAACCCTACTTTGATTTTGACGTCAGAGCTTCAACGGCTCTCACATGTTTCTTGCCGAACGGTTCGCCTTTCTTCTCTTTCTTAGTCTTCTTGGATTCGCGACGAGTTTTAGGTCCGTCCATTTTTCGTACTTTGAGTTGTGTTTATTTTAGAATTATGATTTCGTTTTTTATGATAATGGAACTTTGGTACTCAGTGGTGATAGGCTCAGTAATCTTTGCCTATATCCATTTGTTCAACTACAACGCCAAATCGTATCTTGAATCCCAGTCTGGGGGCTCAAGATACACTCATCGGGAATCGAACCCGAGCCAAGACCTTGGAAGGGTCTCATTCTACCACTAAACTATGAGTGTGGTTGGAGGGAGTGGGATTCGAACCCACGAAAGATTGACTAACAGATCTTAAGCCTGTCCCGTTTGACCGCTCCGGAATCCCACCGTTGTTGTTACGTAAGCATTCTCTAAATCTAATACAATGAAGTTATCGTGGCTTAAAAAGGTTCCAACAAAACTTGATAGTCTTTTAAAAATCCCAGATGAATTACCAAAGTTTGAAGGAAGATTCTACTTTCGCAGAGCCGATAAAGAATGGCCTGTTCATATTCCAATTCCCAATGGGCCTATTCAATATTTGGAAATCGGATGTGCGGATGGAGCGAATGCGATTCTCGTTTCACAATCATACGCCAAGCATCCGGCTTCCAAATTGTACTGCGTAGATCCATGGATAGATTATGAAGACTATTCAGAATACAAAGGTCTTCAAGAAACAGCATGGAAAAGGTTTAACCAAAACATCCAAAACTGTGCAGATGTTAATAAATTCCTAATACACAGAGGATTTTCTGACGATATTGTCCCAACATTTCCAGACAATTTCTTCGACCTGATTTTTGTTGACGGAAACCACGAGACCGAGTATGTGTATCGAGACGGTCTGATGTCGTTAGAAAAGGTGAAGGTTGGCGGATATATTGTGTTTGACGACTACAACAAATATTGGCTGCAAACTGTTGATGGTGTAAATAAATTTGTATCTGAATCTAGAAATAGAATTCGAATTATCCCCAACGTGTATATGAAAATAGGCCAGTTTATGGTTCAGCGAACAGCTTAAAGCTTAAATCGTTTCTTGTAATCCGCAATAGACGCCCTTAACGTCTTCTTATTCCACAGAACCCATTTGGCCAAAGCCCCGGGCGTATCGGGTTTCTGCCAGCTCTCACCCATTCCCGAATGGCGTTTCAGATAACGCTGTTTGCGAGTTGGATCATGGTGTTTAGTGTAATCACTCATCCCTTTGGCTCCGAACGGAATGACCTTTTCATGTCCGTCTGGGTACACGAAGGTCGCATCCCACTTTTTTTCGGCTTTGTGTGAAGGCTTAATAGACTTGAGTCGGAGCTTACGGGTTTTACGACGCGCTCCGCCACCTAATCCTAAAGCAGGATACTTGGCAGCAGTTGAAAGGAAATCTGAAGCTCCAGGCAAAGCCCGAAGTTCGCTCATAGCCGCAGTCTTATTTGTTTGAGTCTGAGCAATTTGAGCAAGTTCGGTCACCACTGATTGTACGTTCGGAGGAGTGGGTGTGGGAGGTGTGGCACCCATATTCAAAAGTGATCGAATGAGTGGACCGTTATTATTGAGTGAAGCATACGCTAATGCCGAACCACCATGGTTATCTACCGCATTGATATTAGCTCCCTTTGAAAGAAGAAACTTGAATATACGGTCGCGTACTCCGGTATAACTACGAGCCGGTACTTCAGTGACTAAAATAATCGCAGTTTCGCCTTCGATGTTTTTGGCGTTCACGTCGGCTCCTGCCGCAAGAGCAGCTTGGACTCCGGCAAGATTCCCATCTGTAGCAGCCAATAATAAATCATCGTTTGCTGAACCGCCTTTCATCGCTTTCCGTCCCATTATTCTTTCAACCGAAAATGTAATAGTATGGAAGAGTGGTATTCCGCCATGCGGATCTTACGCGAGGAAAGTGATAATTCTTCTTTAGTGAAAGATTTCTGTTACCGCATTTTCCAAGATTTGAAGCGGATAAAAATCAAAGACAAAAAGAAGTTCGCCCAGCGTCTCGGACCCGAGTTCGAGAACTGGCGAGAATATTTGGAATCAGAGTTCCCGAAAGAGTTGGTGAAAGATGTTTTATTTGATGACGAGTTTTGGAAACTTACTCTGAAAGTCACCAAGGCGTGAAAAATGGAAGAATGAATCTAAAGACTATACAGACTAATACAATAATGGGCGACGTTATCATCGGTGTCCAATTCGGAATCGCAAACCCCGATGAAATCGTCAAGCGCAGCGTCGTTCACGTCATTACCGACAAGACACACCAAAATAAAGATCAGCCTGTGGCAGGTGGAGTCTTTGATTCCCGTTTCGGTGTAATTGAAAACGGCAAGATCTGTCCGACCTGTAAACAGAACAATATTCTCTGTCCCGGTCATTTTGGTCACATTGCTCTGGCTAGGCCAGTGTACCTGTACCAGTTCATTGATCAGGTCATCAAGGTGCTACAAATCGTATGCCTGAACTGCTCAAACCCGTACCTTCCCGATGCAGAACTTGAAGCGATTTCCAAAAAGATGAAAGGTATGGATCGGTTCAATGCTGTTCGTGAACGTACTGTCGAATACAAGACGCATGAGCTTAAAGAGTCTTCGGCATGCGCACACTGTAACTCCCCTACGATTGCAAAAGTTATTAAGGAGGAAGGCACGATCGCTAAGCTTCAGGCAAAGACGTACGAGGAGGGTGACCCGATCCCGCTCCAGCCCGAAATGGTTCTACGGACGTTTCAGCGCATCACCGATCGGCACGTTGATCTTATTGGATTCAATTCCAAGTTCAGTCGTCCTGATTGGATGGTGTGTACGGTTCTGGCCGTCCCACCACTAACAGTTCGTCCGTCAGTCATCATGGACGATAATCAGCGGATGGAAGATGATTTGACACACAAGCTGATTGATATTGTCCGCAATAACCAGAAGCTACAGGATCGTATCGATAAGGGCGATTCGGCCGAGATGATTGATAAGTACACAGATATCCTCCAGTTCGATGTTGCGACGTACGTCGATAACGATATAAAGGGTATTCCGCCGGCCGCTCAGCGCTCAGGACGTGCTCTAAAGACTCTCAAGTCTCGTTTGGGCGCTAAGACTGGTCGTGTGCGCGGTAATCTTATGGGCAAGCGCGTCGACTTCTCTGCTCGTTCAGTGATTACGCCGGACGCCAACATTGATGTAGATGAGCTAGGTGTACCAGAAGAGATTGCACGAAACTTGACGTTTCCTGAGATTGTTACGAGCTATAATCGCGATCGGCTGATGTCGTATGTACGTAATGGACCTACAAAGTACCCCGGTGCCAAGTCCGTATACATCAAGCACGACAATCGGTCAGTCAACCTGAAATTCATTAATCCTGAAACAATTGATCTGAAGCAGGGTGATGTGGTTCACCGTCACCTGATCGACGGTGATTCAGTACTCTTTAACCGCCAGCCTTCCCTACACAAGGCATCAATGGAATGTCATCGCGTGCGTGTCCTGCCGTTCTCAACGTTCCGCCTGAACGTATCCGCTACCAAGCCTTACAACGCAGACTTTGACGGCGACGAGATGAATATGCACGTGCCACAAAGCATTGCGTCGGCAACAGAGCTGAAGACTCTAGCCACCGTGCTGAATCAGATCATTTCGCCGCGCACGAACTCTCCGATTATCACGATTATTCAGGATACTTTGACAGGTTCGTTCCGCGTATCTCAGAACCACGTAGAAGTCCCCGAGCATATTGCGATGAATATCATGGCGCGCATGAAGAAGCCTCTATCGACCTACCGTCGTAAGGACCGCCCAATCACTGGCAAGGAACTCATGTCCACGACATTCCCGCTCATGAATTTGAATGGTGAAGCCAAGGTTGTGAATGGCGAGTTCAAGTCTGGAGTTATGGGGAAGGGAGCGTACGGTTCAGCATCTAAGGGTGCAATCCACGTGATCTTCAACGATTTCGGTCCGAAACGTGCCGGACAGTTCATTAATGACATTCAGAACATTGTTACAAAGTACAACTTGTTCTCTGGATTCTCGGTTGGTCCTTCAGATCTGATTGTTAACGCCGAGACTGATGAACTCATTAAGTCAAGCATTGCCGAATGTAAACAGAAAATTGCGGATATCATGTCTTCAGTTCATTCCGGCACGTTCCTGAATTCTGACGGTCGTGAGAATGGTGAGGAACTAGAGAACCAGATTATGAAGGTCATTGGTGAAACGACGAAGAAGTTGTACGCTGAAGTGATGGACAAGCTTCCGAAAGATAACCGAATGTACCAGATGGTAAAGTCTGGAGCTAAGGGAAATGACCTGAATATCGGTCAGATGATGGCTCTTCTATCTCAGCAGAATGTTGCAGGTAAGCGTATTCAGTACACCCTTCAGGATCGCACGCTGCCTCATTTCCATAAGTACGATGACGGTTTGGAATCTCGTGGGTTCGTAGAGTCTAACTTTATCGGCGGAATTCGTCCGGCCGAGTTCTTCTTCCACGCTATGGGTGGTCGCGAAGGTCTCATTGATACAGCTATCAAGACGTCAGATTCAGGATACATTCAGCGCCGACTGGTAAAAACTATGGAGGATATCCATGTAGAGTATGATGGAACTGTACGTAATGTGAATGGTGCAATCGTGCAGTTCAATTACGGTGGAGATGGAATTGATTCGGTATGTGTCGAGAAGCAAGAACTACCACTAGCTCTAATGTCCATGGAACAGATCTTCCGAGACTTCGCGATTTCAGCCGATGATATTTCTGCGGTTGTCAAAGGTGAAGTCAAGGAGTTCCATGATATGGTTGATCAGATCGTTGAGGATCGCGATACGCTCGTGCGTAACGTGTTCCGATTCCGTAAGGAAGATACGGTATTTGCGCCGGTTCATTTCGAGCGGATGGTGGAGAAGTACCAGAACCCTTACTCTGTCAAGACTGATCTAACACCAGTATATGTAGTTGACGAAATCGACAAGATGTGTTCTCAGCCGTTTGTACGACACAACAAGCTGTTCCATATCCTGATGCGGTACCACTTTGCGCCCAAGAAATCTATTATCAAGATGCGGCTCACTAAGGCGATGTTTGACGAAATGTTGAAGGACATTCATTTCCGGTACATTAAGTCCAAGGTTCATCCGGGCGAGATGGTTGGAACGATGGCTGCTCAGTCAGTAGGTGAGCCTACGACGCAGCTTACACTCAACACCTTCCACTCAGCCGGTACGTCAGCTGCGAATGCAACTGGAGGTGTGCCGCGTATTATGGAACTTCTGGCTGCTTCCCCAAATCCTAAGACTCCTATTGACACGATCTATCTAGACGCCAGTATTGCTGGATCTCAGGATGCGGCAATTGCTAAGAAGCGCGAGATCCAGAAGACTACGCTCCGTGATATCACGAAGTCGGTGCGTATCTACTACGACCCAAATCCTCTGTCCGAGAACACAGCAGTTCAGGAAGACCGTGATATTCTCCAGTCATACCAGAAGTTCTCAGTCACAAACGGGCAGCTGTGTACGTCACCTTGGGTCGTACGTCTAGAGTTCAACGATATGGAGATGGTGGCACGTAACGTGATTGATATGACGATGATTGCCGCTAAGATCCAGAACAATCGCTCACTAAAGGTGTTTGAGTGTATTCATTCGGACACCAATGCTCCAGGTAAGCTAGTGTTGCGTATTGTATTTGTGGCGGATGTCGTGAAGAATGTCCTGGCGCTGCGATTCATTGAAGATAAGTTACTGGACACTGTACTGAAGGGTATTGAGGGGGTTGGGCGAGTATACCCTCGCGAAGTCAAGGATGAGCTGACGTATGATGAGAAGACTGGTGGGTATGTCGCAGCACCCCAATGGGTTCTAGATATTGAAGGTAAGAATTTACTAGATCTCTCGACGATTGCCAACACCGATCCTCTGCGCTCATTCTCAAACGATATTCATCAGATCAGAGACGTGTTTGGAATCGAGGCTGCGCGTATTGCCCTGATGCGCGAATTCAATACGGCATTTGCTGGTTCATCAATCAATTATCATCATCTGATTACGCTCGTAGACGCAATGACCTACCCTGGATTCTTCCTGAAAGCCGATCGTGCGGGAATGTCCAAGAACACGGAGAATGGTGTTCTGGCCAAGTCGTCGTTCGAGGAGACTGCCAAGCATCTATTCAATGCTGCTCTCACTGGCGAGGCGGATAATATGCGTGGTGTATCTGCGAACATCATGTTCGGTCAGAAGCCGCCGTGCGGAACAGGGTTTGTAGATATCCTGATTGACGAGACCAAGTTGCCGGAAGGAACCGAAGAAGATCATGCGATTTTCGAAGAGGAACGTCGTACGGTACACGAGCTTCTGGAGAAGGAGTCAGAGAAAGAAAGTTCGATCAGTATGTCTGACCTGAACATGTTCTAAATGAACCTTAAATAAAAACTAAAATTTGGGATTGAACAATCCTATTTTTTAGTTTACGTGTACTTCAGTATGAAATGAAAATGGAACCAAAATATGACTCTGTGGTTACAGCTGTCATATCTTCTTTTAAAAGTCGCGCTGACTTTGGGTTTAAGAAGTACGGAACAAATTTGGATCGTAAAGATTTGAAGCCTTTAGACTGGATTCAACATACTCAAGAAGAACTCATGGACGCTATTCTGTATTTAGAAAAAATGAAGCAAGAGCTTAGTTCGAGTACGCCAGACCGCCCATGCCAGACATGACACGGAGAATGTTGTAGTTCACAGCGTAGACGCGCACATCCCAAGTGTATTCTGAATCGGGGTTAATCGTTACAGCTCCGCTCATGTTCATTACGATCGTGGCCGTATCAATGCGCGAGAAGTTGCACGTTCCAGACGGCTGGTGCTCTTCGGGCTTCAGCGCAAACGAATACATGTAAATACCGGCCTGATGGATGGGTAACGTAGTAGCAGACTGTACTGTCGCGTTGAGACCAGTGTGGTGCTGGTACGACTGGACCGAGTTGAAGTAGTCGCCATAGCGCTTATCCATACGATCCTGACCATTGATCTGGAGATGCTGCTCATACACCGCATCACGATCGTACGTGAACGGCTGTAAGCGAGTCGCCGATGCGCGAATGGCACCCGCGGAATCTAAGTGGCAGTTGGTGTACGCAGTCGGCTGTACAACCCATACCAGCTCCTTGACGGGGTGGTTGAACGTCAAGTCAATACGGTTATTGTACGACGAAATACCCTTGTCCTCGTTGAACTGTGTCTGCTCGATGAGGTACTCATGCGAGTTCTGAGCCATACGGCGGCGCTCCTCGGTATCGAGGTAGATGTAGTCAATGTACACTGCAGCCTGAATAGGCTGGGTCGGGAAAAGAGCGCCAGAGCTAGTACCGTCAGCATACTTGCTGTTAAAGTTACCCTTAATCATCTTCACGTCATTCCACTCAATGTTGATCTTGACCTCGTGGTACTGGAGCGCAATCAGCGGCAGAGCAGCACCGGGGTTGCGAGTGTAGAAGAAGTTGAGTGGGATGTAGAGAGTGTTCGGTAGAGACTGGTGTCCCGCCGAGCCCAGAGCGCAGCTGTTAGGTACCGTTAGCGATACCGTCGAGTTGAGTACGTTGGCGTTGCTGTTAATATCGTTAATGTACGTCTGGGAAACAGTTCCCGATACATTCGGTCCAGCACCGACCATGTTCCACAGCTTCTTGGACGTCGTCAGGTCGCTTGACAGAGCATCCCACAGGTACAGCCACTCACCATATAGACGATCAATCAGCTGTCCACCAATATCCAGCTCGACGTACTTGAGTAGATTGTAACCTAGACGTCCCTGGTCGTTGTTGTACAGGGCGGTCGGCATCACAACCTCGAGGTACGTGGAGTACAGGAGATCAGCATGGCGACCGATGAGCGCCGAATGCTTGACTCCCCACGCAGCCTGCCCAGTCAAATTAATACGAAAAGGCTCCATCGCGAAGTTCGTGTGGCGCTTAAACAGACCCTTCCAGAAGGTAATCTGGGGATTGCCGGAAAGGTATGCGTCCTGAGCGCCGTAGGCAACGAGCTGTAGTAGTCCGCCACCCATTATGTATTTATATGTTCGTTATACTCTTTTTTCAGGGAATCTACTTGCGGTGGCGGCGAGTCTTGCGCGCAGTCTTGCGAGAGCGGCGGCGGCGACCGGCTGCGGGGGCAGACGTCTCCATAGGCATCTCCTCCTCTACGGGCTCATCGGCACCGCCCTTCTTGCCGTACGTCTTCTTCGCCATCTTCAGGACCTGTCCGAACTTCAGTCCCTTGTGCGCCTTCATCGTCTTCTTAACGTGCGCGAGCCACTTGTTTGCCATTTTTATTTTAACGCAAGATTTTATTAGACTTGGATGTCGTAGATCGGGGTTGTACTCTTCATAGGCTGGAACGAAACTGACGGGTCTGGGGGTATAGGCTGCTTGTATTCCTTAGGCTTGAGTGCACGAAGAGGTTCGGGTTTGAGGACCGTACTGTGTTCCTGGAAGTCACCAATGTACGTTTCCATCGCACTATCTACTGACCCGTAATTCATTAAGTTCCACTGGCATCCATACGTCAACAGAATTTGAGGATTCTTGTTGACTAAATCGCCTTCAATGTCTGGCACGACCATCGTGATGTTATTTCGATTATTCTCAATGAGTTCATTACTATCATTTGTTTGTGCGGCCTGAGTATACGTCAAGCGACGTAAGTTCGAGGTACCCCAGGACATATTTGTCAATTCGTCCATCAATGTACCTTTGACCTCATTCCCCGATACAATAATCATCTTGGACTGTAATTTGCACATTGGTTCGATCGCCAAATTTTTACGCTGATATCCATACGATACATCCAGTAAATACTGAGGGCATGTAGTCTTCAGAACTTCTGCGCACGCATTCATGACATTATTGTTTGTGGTATGGAACACCAAACTCAAAATAAAAGGATCGGTGGATACGGGGCAAACAACCGAATTAAACATATTGTTCGCCAAAGCTACACAACAAGCTCCAAACGGAATCGTGTTGTAAGCGTAATCTGTACCTAGTTTCTGGTTCTTAAGCCCTACAACTGGACCTCCAGATCCGTCATCGTAAATATCCAGCTCAACTAAGCGAGGACCAGCTTTCGCTAACATCGGTATCACAGCATCGGTAATGTAATCATAAATCTTTGCTCCAGGAAACAGCGAGTAAGCCGATGAGGCTACGTAGTAATCACATAACCGGTACTCGGGAGTCGTAGGGCATCCTAAAGGAGCTAATGCCATAACGGAGTTATAAGCATTAAATGTTGGTTCAGCTGTCGCCTGAGCCTGTACTTCCGAAGGCGTTATAACAAGATATATGACAAACGCAATTGCCATTAGAACCAGAACAGGGATAACCATCACGAGCGCAAACCCGTACGACTCCATTATTAATTAGGGGCAGTAATAAACGCCATAGTAACAGCGTAAATAATTATACCAATAAGGACTATTGTTGTTCCAAACTTAAACCATCTGTACCATGTCTCGGGGGGATCCATTTATACTTTAAATAATAAACCGCGAAAACCTCTTACCACTTTATCTGGAATACGATCTTCCATCGACGTTCCTGTCAAACAGCATAAATGAAAGTACAAACAGTACATTCCACACTCCGAATTCTCATACTGATGGCGAGTTTTGTTATACGTAACTTTCATTGGCTTACTGTGAATCTTAGTTTCATCCCATGTTTCCGACCACCGCTTCATTAACTGAACAACTTCCTTCTCAGGTTTTTCGGCATATGAATCAAAATATGTTATGCGAGGGTACTCAAGTTCGGGACGAATATCACAAAACAATGCAATCCAATGTTCTCCCGGACCAGTACTTTTATCAGTATTAAATACGACTCCTATCTGACGATACCCTTTTTTATACAGTGCCTTGATATCCAAAGAACACAACGAACTAACTAAACATGTTCCTAAACTTGACTTCTTATCGAAATCTATCGGCACAGCTCCTACGTAATAGTATTCAGAAAAGACCTTTGTGTACTGTTTTTCAATCGCATCAATATCAGTAGATGACAACCATTCTTCCGGATTAGATTTCCATGAACCTGGAGCTTTAGGTTTAGATATCAGTGAAAGAATAATACATTCCGTAGATTTGTCACATTGATCCTGCAGCTTCTTCTGAATCTGTTTCCACACAACCGAAGGTTCGCCTGGACGAATTGGTTTGGATCCGGAATGTTCTTTGTTGAAAACCTTACGCAGGTTTTCTACTTCGCGAGCATCGAAGTACATTGTATTGAAAACGGATAATCTTCTTGAGAACGCATAACTCGTAAAATGAACGATCTGAAATCCTGTATCAAGCAGTACCGAGAGATTGATGACCAGCTCCGTGAACTAAATAAGCGAGTTTATGAGAAACGCGATGCGCGTAAGGTCGTAGAACTGGAAATTGCTGGTATTATCCGTGATCCAAAGTATGACGCAATCAAGAAAATTAAGCTTGAAGAAGACGGATCTACCATCTCATTCAAGCGTCCAAATGAATGGGTAAAGCCTTGGTCAATTTCTCAGAAAGATCTGAAGGATCTGGTAGGACAGTACTTTACCAAGGGTGGTCCAGTAAATCCCGACGAACTTGTGAAGTACATTATTGAGACGAAGAAGCACACTCTCGTAGCGTCAGAGTTCAGTTTTACGCGTACAGTTCCGGGTGAGCAGGATGAGTAATATCTTAAACAACTATGAAAATCAACCTGAAAAGGTTTTTCATAAAAACGGACTTACGGTAGATTAACAGAAATAAGAATACAACAATATGCAGCAAGTACAGTACAACCCATTCAACTCAAAGAACCGCTTGTTTACCAAACCTGATATTCAAGCGATTCTTTCGAAGCACGGATGCGAGTTTGTAGTGACCAACACTGAACTCTTTCAGAAAGCGATGGTTCATTCGTCTTACGTCAAGAAAACAGAGTACACTTCGCCAACTGGTGAACCTGCTCAACTCGCTGAAAAGCCGAGGGAATGCCTAGGTCTATTTGACGAATCGTATGAACGTCTGGAACATTTGGGCGATTCAATTCTGGGTGCGTGTGTTTCAACGTACCTTATGAAACGGTACCCTGAAGAGAACGAAGGATTTATGACAGATTTGAAGAAGGAGATTGTGTGTAATGAAATGTTGGGATCTTTAAGCCAGAAAATTGGACTTGATAAGTTTTACATCATTTCACGTCACAATGAAGATGTGTGTTCTGGACGAGCCAACTTCAAGAAACTAGGAGATATCCTAGAAGCATTTCTTGGAGCTTTGTGGACCGATTCCGGTAACGATTTCAAGATCATGTACTCCTTTGTAATTTGTCTGGTTGAAACCTACATTGACATTCCCAAAATCCTGATGAATAATCGAAACTTCAAGGAGCAACTACAGAAACTGTACCAGGCCAAGTTTCATCATACTCCAGGATACGCCGTGATTTCTGCAGCCACGAATCAGTACACTATGGCAGCCGTAGATGAGAAAGGGAATCATCTAGGTATTGGAACGGCTCCTACGAAAAAGCAGGCCGAACAATTGGCGGCTAAAGAAGCCATTCTACGGCTTTCGGGGAACTCGGCGAACAAGTAGTTCACGTTGAGTTCCAATAGGAGGCGTATCGTCTCCATCCTGATTACCACCTCCCTCAATTGATCGCAAAGCTTCAGCTACACGCTGAGGCTGATCGGCAAACTGGATAAGAAGTTGGGTACGAATCTTGTCACGGCTCAGAGCTGGACGAGATGTACGGACCGAACGAGACAAGCTTCCTTGACCTTCAAGCTTGAAATCGTCAACCGAGTTGTCACGCATGAACTTCAAAATGTGCTCAGAGTTCTGAGCCTTTTTGTCTCGGATCTGTTTGATTTGAAGTTTTAGCGAGCGTTCCTGATCATCAAGAGTAACCCATTCCTTTAGTACGTTGCGCACTTGTTCCGTCGTGTCTTCGGACATTTGTGTACTTTATGCCTCCTCGTTGAAAATCGCTTACCACCTTTCTTACGTGGAGGTACTGGTTCAAATGAAGTTTTGGCGTCTTCGGGTTTAACTTCTGCAGTTGATTGACTTGTCGGTGTAGACGGCGCCGTGACTGGAATCTTAACGGCTTCGGTCGCCGTTTGTTTAATATCTGAAGCTGACGGCATTTTCAAGTTTGAAGAAGCTGCCATACTGCTAACTGTATTCTTTGCGTTCTCAACTGCTCCCATAAGACTTCCATAAGCTTGAGAAATTGATTCTGAAATACGGTCAGCACGATTATAGAACTTTGTCCCAACTGTTTCAACCGCCTTAATTCCGCGCATCAAAGCAGGTCCAATGACTGGAACCATACCAGATGTAGCTTCTAGAGCTGCTCCAAAATCTTTACGTGACATACCAATCACCGCCGCTAACCATAAGAACCACATAGAGAACAGCCACCCTAGAAAAATACCTACTGTACCTGCCAATGGAAGAGGAATGAGACCTACCAAGGCTGGAGTAAATGTTTGGATATTCGATGCAATAACAGGAAGGGTAGCTGCGGTAACGTCAAGTGAAGCACCTATCAGGTCTCCAAATAACGGGATATTTTCCAGAGTATCCAAGACGAATACAAACGGAATAATCATGCGGATAAAGAGTTGGACGGATTTCACAGCTCCCTGAACCGCGGCATTTGGAGGTGCAGGCTGCGTAATTCCAGCCGCCATATCAACTAGATCCGACCCAAACTTATTGAAAATACTTCCAATTCCTTTATGGTCTGCCTCACCCCCCGTCTGATGCTTCTTGATCTGTCGAAATACCGACTTCGCCTGAACAGGTGTAAAAAGAGGCTGGCCGTCTTTCGTGAACGAGCGACGAATATCCTCCGCCGACTTGTACTTGCCCTTGTACAGAGTTTCGTATGCACTCAACATACGATCAACATTATCTGCGTCTGCTGCGCCAATGTGACGCTTAACTATTTTTCCAAAAGATGTAGATGGATGCTTATCATGAAGCTCCCACTGACCCATTAATTATTACGCACAAATTTACAATGGACGACAATTTGGGTATTGTCTCATGGAATTCTCAGCTGGAAAAAATTATAGCGGAAGAAGGTGAGAGATCTCTGTGTTTTTCGTGGTTACATGACCGTGCTGAAAAACGATATGCTTATTTGAGCACCTACATTACTCTGCCATCCATTGTTTTGGCTACTGTCTCTGGTTCTGCGTCTATCGGTATTGGTCAATTTATTCCAGATCCTAAAATCGGAAATACCGTAATTGGAATTTTTACATTGACGGTAGCTATTTTGACAACTGTACAAAGTTACTTTGCTTGGGCTAAGCGGTCAGAATCTCATCGGATTTCGGCAATTTCTTACAAAAAACTCTATCGCTTCATTTTGATAGAATTAGCTCTAGCACGGTCAGAACGTATGGCA
>Ga0208503_1000017_pt1 | contig 38315 bp, 47 predicted proteins | sample CryBogCBE31Jul07_FD_184584 | JGI IMG/M metagenome (GOLD analysis project Ga0208503, IMG submission 184584) | Freshwater microbial communities from Crystal Bog, Wisconsin, USA - CBE31Jul07 (SPAdes) (version 2) | ecosystem: Environmental > Aquatic > Freshwater > Lake | place: Crystal Bog...
TATTCAGATCGACGATCGTTGGTGGTACAGGGGATTTCTGGATGGGTTGGCACTTGGGTTCGTTCTAGGTGCCGCGGCGGCGGCCTATGTGTTGAACAAGATTTAACGGCGGATGTTCTTGAGGAGACGAGCACGGCGCAGCGTCTTCTGGGTGTGGCGCTTGGGGTGAGCCAGGACATCGTCGACATACTGCTCCGGGGTCTTGTGGTGACGAAGAGCCTCGCGGGTGAAGGAACCGCGCTTCATCTTGCCCATAACTCCCTGGATCCACTTCTTGGAGCGACGGGTACGACGACCACCCATCTGAACCTTGGCGGCATTCACTGCACCCGAATACTGGGCGCCTTCAGGGACATACTCTCCAGTGACAGTCTGCGTAAAGTTTCCAGGCATTTACTCGTATAGCGGGTAAAAAATGTATGGTCGGGGAGATCGAGTGGGCGGCTCGGGAGACGATCCGTCAATTGAACGAGACGTTGTCGTTCAATGTTGAGTATATCGACGAGCATCTCTACAACGTCCACCTTACAGATACTGTAGGCCCTGGATCGTTTATCGTGGAGATCCGGTATAGTCCAAACGCCACGTGCAGTGTTTCTACAGCGTTCGCAATACAGCCTGAACGGATTACGCTGTTCATGGAGATTTTTGTCAAGATGTTGAATGCCTAAAAACGGATTCTGGCGATCGAGGGATCCGGTATACCATTGGAAAAATGGCACTCAACTATGCAGCACTCGGATTCAACGAAGAGCAGAACATCATGTTGCAGGATGGATCCAAGGCAATCAGTCACGCAGAGTTGTGGGAGTGGCTCAAGAACGTCCAGGAGCCAGCGGAGGGGTACTCCAAGATGATGTGCCGCGAGATCGACATCATCGGACACTTCATGGTCTTCCCGCACCACGAGGAGTCGTTCAACGAGACAATGCGCACCCTGCACCTCGAGGCGCGAGTGGGTATCGATGAGTTCTGCACCCTGCACGCGGGCAGGATGGAGATCGAGACTCCACCTGCACCCAAAAAGGTGGTACCCCCACGCAGTCCGGAGATGGATGCAAGGGTCATTGACGAGTACAGGAACCGCCCGCCATTCAAGTCTACACCCAAATGGTCCAAGGAATACATTACAGCATACCCGGCCGTGCTCCGTCTTCTGGAGCAGAATCTACATGGATGACCGAGTGGTGAAGGTGGCAGTCTCAAGATCTGCTGACGCAAGTCTCATGGGTTCGAATCCCATTCCATGTATCAAACCCTTTCTGGCATCTTATCTGCAACAACCTTCTCTAACTTGACAATCGTCTTGGGGGGAGAGCACGCGTGAATCTCCGGAAGACGACACTTGACACAAAACTCAACTCCACACTTGCAAGAGTACGTAAGATGCGTCTTCTTGAGGCAGTGGGGGCACTTCATTTTTGATTTCTCCATTGAAGTAGAAACAAGTCTTCGTTTTTCATTAATGGAGGAGTATGTCGAATACGACAGGGCCGGCTTCTTGCAAGCTGGGTACAGTGTCGAAGGTCTGAAATTAATGACCCAAGAACTATGTACTGTAAACAGACCGGGACAACTCCCCGCCGGTCTTCACGCTGGGTATGTTGACGAGTATCTAGAGATCCAAGATTGGCCAGACGGTCGAATCATCGGATTGCTGTTTGGCAGAGGGCCGGTAGGTGTGATTTTGTACGATTATATAGATCCAACTACGGTTGTACGGAGGTTCATTTGCGGACAGAGACGTGGTCAAAGACTGAATGAAGAATTCGAAAAGAGCATACTGCAGCGCACACGTGAGCCAGTTACCGTGTTTCTCGTTGCACTACCGGATACTATTGCGATCCATGCAAGGTATGGATATACCGTAGACGAGACTCGTGACACGCCTGAACAAGTTCGCTATTTGAACATATTACACGAAAGTGGTCTAACTCTTATGAAGAAGACGGTTTCTCCTCCTGCGGGTGGTCGTAGACTTCGCAGAACGGCGCGTCTTTTTCGCTCGACGTCCACCAGACGGCGCAGGCGGCATAGAAAAAGTCTTTACTGAAGGACCAACGAAGGCTCCAGTCTCATCACGCGCGCCCGTACGCGAAAGAGTAACTCCATAATAAGGGTTCCCATCGAATGCCCCGGTTACAACGGCCTTATCCCACGCAGTGTAATTAGCAGTTGTCATGCATCCGATCGATCCGGCGCCAATGCGAAGTTTATAGCCATCTACCGCTTGGTCGATGCGATAATAGTACGTCATTGGCGTTCCGCCGGGTGCCCGATCAAGAGTCATCACATCCTTACATGTCTCGGCATCGGGTAGGTCTTCGCGAGAAAGCTCGTAATATACAAAGTCTTCAAACTTGAGAGCATGTTCCTGTAGTTGCTGTTTGATAAATGTTTGCAGCTTCTCCAAATCACCCTCTTCAAGATCAGGGTCAATTGCATCACTGATATAACCTAACAATGCGTCGTAGCTTTCCGGTGTAGGATTCTTATAGAATGCCGTGACTAGTGCGAGATATTCACCTTTCTTTTTAAGTTCTTCGACGAGTCTCCTACGAAGACCACCCCGCATTGTTTACACGCAGGAAATTAGGAGGGTAACGAGGGTTTGTAGTGCGTCACGTTCAATGACCTTGCGGAACTGGCTGCGGTACAGGGGCCGGTCGGATCGGCGCTTCCCCTTGCACAAGTAGACGATATGGTCACATCCACCGTCTCGAGCATTCGTAAAGGTAACTGCGGCATCGGATATGGCATTCTCCAGGGCAAGAATGATCGTCTTGACTCCCGGGTACCGGAGACGCATGGTGCGGAAATCCGTACATGCCCGGTCATACATGCATGAGTCCAGATAGGCCTTACACTCGATAACACACACGAGTCGATCGTTCACGTACACGTGGCGATCCACTTGCTGTTCCTTTGTAACGCCATTCACGGTGATTGACTGCAAGTCGTCATCGCCTATACGCGGATTCAACGGAATCTCGGCTTCACGCAACTGACGACACACGAGATCCACAACTTCTTCAGTCGATACACCGCGTTCACGCCGCAACGCACCTCCCTGATCTTGGTTTTCAAGTTGATCCATGGCCGTTGCAAGATGGTTGGTAATTTGACCGTAAAGGTCGTTGAATTGGTTCGATGTGAGCATAAAGTATCCGTTGATAGTGTTCAAACTTTTCGTTTCCCATCAATACAATGCGTTATACTGCATCCGTTGATTACGACGTTCGATTCTCGCAGAAGGATTTTGTGCGTGACTTGCAGATTTATCTTGCTGATCCGGATGGATGGGAAGGCAAGGGGTATCACTTTGAACTTGTGAAGGAACGTCCGGATATTATCATCCGTCTCTCATCTCCGGCGACCATTCGGGCGCGATGCGGAGATGGAAATTTGAGTTGTGCAGAGTTGGGGGGCACACATGTGTTTCTGAACTCGCAACGATGGATGCACGGATCCAAAGAGAGCAAGTTGCCGTTGGAGGAGTACCGTCAATACATGGTCTCGCACGAAATTGGACATATTCTGGGTCACGACCACGTAAAGTGCCCGGGTCCCGGAAAGCCTGCTCCGATCATGATGCAGCAAACCTTGGGAATTGGTCATTGCACGCCTAATACGCGGGTGTGACGACGCCGACGCGTCCGACCTCCCCGGGGGATATACCCTAGTTGCATAATCGCCCGATCCATATTGTCAATTTGTCTTTCTAAATCCGTGACACGCTTCAGAAGACCTATAACAACCACTTGTGTCGCAGTCATCGTCAAAGGTTGAACAGGAGGGGCATCTGGAGGACTTACACCTAGGTCCGCTAACTCGTTCCTGTGTCCTTCTATCCAACCTTGAATCGGTTGCTGAAATGGGAAGCGGGGATTAAATCCTTCTTGAGCAGCAGGATTGTCCGCCATTTAGTATAGATTCTAGATTTAGTTGGTGGAAGGAAGCAACTTTAGTTACTGTAGGCCAGGCCACCCATGCCAGACATGACACGGAAGATGTTGTAGTTGACGGCGTAGAGGCGGAACAGGTACGGGTAGGCCGGGGTCGGGTACGTGCCCACACCGCCATTGACCTTGCTGTCAAACACCAGGGTCGTGGTATCGATGCGCGAGAAGTTGCACGTTCCGGACGGCTGGTGCTCCTCGGGCTTCAGGGCAAACGAGTAGACGTTGATCGGGTTCGACTGCGGGAGGTCATCATCCTGCAGCGTGAACGTCGCCGAGAAGGACGACACCGTTTGCGGGCTGTTCACAATGTATGTGCCCACGCCGCCCGAGCCCGTACCAAACGCCGTGACGTACGTGCCATTAGTAACACCCGTGCCGGTGATGAGCATACCGATACGGATCGTGCCAGACAAGGACGAGCCGCTGGGAACCGTGAGGACGTTGGATGTGATCGTGCACAGTGTGGCAGTTGCAGTGGAGATAGACGCCGTAATCACATCCTCGCGGCTCGGGAAGAAGCCACCGCCCGAGTGGTGCTGGTAGGGCTGGACCTTCCAGAAGTAGTCGCCATAGCGCTCATCGAAACGGTCCTGGCCGTTGATCTGGATACGGCAACGTCCGGCAATGTCGTCATAGCTGAACGGCTGCGTGTATCCATCGGCGATCGAGGTGGTCGAGCCGCAATCGCACTTGCGGGCATCCTGGAACACCCACACCAGCTCCTTCACCGGGTGGTTCAGCGTCAGGTCCAGGCGGCAGTTAGGCGTGGTCAGGGACTGCTGGGCATTGAACTGGAGCTGGTCAATCAGGTACTCGTGCGTCTGCTGGGCAAAGCGGCGGCGCTCCTCCGTGTCGAGGTAGATGTAGTCAATGTACAGGGCAGCCTCGCGGGGCGCCGGGAGGAGTGCAGCCTGGGAGGGGATCGTGCCCGCAGTTCCCGGGGTACCATAGACCAGGTCCGTAGCCTTGCGGAAGTAAAAGTTGAAGTGAACCTCGTGGTACTGGAGGGCAATGAGCGGCAGAGCCAGACCCGGGTTGCGGTTGAACCAGAACGAGAGGGGGATATAGAGAACCGACGGACGACCATTGCACGAGGTGAGCGTCGACGTGGATCCACCCTGGTTGCCGCCAAGCATGGAGTCCAGCTTGACACTCTGATCGTAAGGAGCCGAGAGGGACTCCCAGAGAAAAAGCCACTCGCCGTAGTGGCGGTCCATGATCTGACCGCCAATCTCAATCTCCACGCGATCAATCATGAGGTAGCCGAGACGGCGCGCGGCACCCAGAGTCCACGAGATGGACGGAGAGGTCGTGTCAGGCAGGGTGAGTTCAAGGTAAGTCCGGTACATTAGGTCAGCGTTACGCTTAACGACCACGACGGAACGCTGGCCCCAGGTCGGGGCACCCGTGAAGTTCACACGCATCGACTCCATGGCAAAGTTCGTGTGACGCTTGTACATCACCTTCCAGAAGGTAATGTGAGGATTTCCAGTAATGTATGCATCCTGTGCGCCATAGGCAACGAGCTGAAGAAGACCACCGCCCATAGTGTTTATTCTTTGCTAGGATATATTCTTCCTCAACTAACTCGTCTTGGCCGCCTTTCCATTCTGCTTCCACATGCTGTCGCAAACCGCACACTGGTACATCCACACTACATTTGTTGCATCGAGCTTCATGCCAACAATGTCCGACACTTGTCCGGGAGCGCGGGTCGCACAAGAGCGGTTCGGACACACCATGGTTGTGAAGCGAGGGAGCGTTGAATCGTACTTCAAATACGGATTGATCGAGTACTGCACAGACGTGTCTCGATGAATCTCGTGGTCGTATACGATCGGATTCTCATTGGTCACCGGCTCCTCATAGTCACAATCCGGCTTGCGGCACGTGCGGAAGGCCCCATCCTCCTTCTCAACAATCTCGTAGAGCATATTGTCACACTTTTTGCAAAAGAGAAGAGAGCTCATTGTGTCTTCTTTGTCTTTGTTTTCAAGGCTTCCGTTTTTCGGACGTGACGAGCCGAGTAAACGTCTGCGCGCTTCTCCTTTGCAGTCTTTTTGGTTTCGCGGCGTGTCTTGGGAGGATCCATTTGCCCTCTACATGTAAAAAGTTGTTGTTTCCGTTTTTTAGGCCCACGTCAGAACGCCATTGACGATGGTTGCCTTCTTCTTGGCGGGCACTTGCTGCGCCTCCAGCGCCTCCCATTGCTTGTATGTGAGAACATACACCCACAGGTGATCACCATTCGGGTGAAACGTTGCCCGGTAATCCCTAAAACTCTGCCCGCCCCTGAATTTCATTTCGGCACGGACGATCGTGACAACCGGCGTGCCAGTTGCCTTTGCCATAGTTTCGCAGCCCACGAGCCGCTGTTTCTCTCGCTCGTCGATGATTCCGACCGGCGGAAATGTCATTTGTGGTGGCACTTCCCCTTCCCAAGCGAGTGTATAAAACTCGCCGAATTCTGCATCTGCGATGTTCTCGTTGTAGACTTCTTGTCCATCAAGTCCATCATATTGACAGTCCGTGAATAGACCGTGTTTCCATCCCGGAAAGGCAGAGCGGGCGTTCTCGCGCGCACATTCGCGGCTGCAGTAATACTCGCCGTAATACAAGCGGGCTGTGTCAGACTTGCTGTTCTTTGTGCAGAAAGTGCAGGGGGAAGAGGTCATCTTGTGTTGAAAGAGAGAGAGTGTATTGAAAGTTGTGGTTTGGGGCCCAACTCCCGTTTCGTTACGAATCCAGATTTCGTTTTTAAGGGGCCCGGAGCACATCGTAGATCCCAGCCTGCTTCAAGAACAACCCAAGTGCAGCGATCGCACTAGACCAACTCGTGTAGTAGCACCAGATACTGGCTCCAGAGTCTGTAGTTTGTCCATAGTAGAACCCAATCGCCGGAAGAGTGGTGAGAGCTGCAAGAAAGAGAAGACTGCGGTTCCAGAGATAGAGAAGGGGCAAAAAGATGACAAATGCCCAATAGTAATACCCCATGCTTATCCGGGTGAGGGGGATGTGGCTCCAGTCTGAAGTACGTGCCCAATTCAGGTGGCCTTCCTTTGTCAAGGTAGTGCACAGCTTGTCGGGGTTGTGGAAATGCATCGCATACACAGTTGCAGCCGAAAGAACTACCCATCCAATAGCGTACGGCTTGAGCGTGCTTGCAGGGTAGACAAAGAATGCGCCGAGCATAGCAGTCACACCTTGAAGAAACACTGCAAGTGGGATTAAGGTTGCAGTTATCAGTTTGTTAGTCTCTGTGCATCCTTCGCGTGGATTCTCTGACCATAACAGAAACTCATCAAACTGCATCGCACACCACCCAAACAATGCCACACCCAGCCATTGGAAGTGGGGAATCCCGGACATCAACAAGTACACAATCGCGGCGCCCGACACGAGGGATGTCTTGAGGCTCGACTCCCGGCTATAACACATTGTACCTATGCAAGGTATTGTCTCAAAGGATAGTAATGCCCAGGATGCTCGTAAATAGGCCAAGAGAATCAGCGCTTGCAAATAAGAATATCTATCTCACATTTTTATCTATTTTCGGAGACGTTCCAGCTGAAGCATACGCTAAATTTATTCACGATATAACGGTTGCAATTCAAGCATTTAACGCAGAAAGGCATGCGCAGTATGTTCAGGGGAAACGTGGTATCTATACGTATACCCCTCAACCCTTCCAATCCAACGCCGATTACAGGGGAGAGCAGTTTAAGTTTGAGGTGGTGTATCCGTTAGGGTTTACTGAAAATCAGGAAGATGCCGGGATTGACTTTTCTGCTGTTGATATAGACATCCGGTTAGATAGTCAAGGTGTAGATAGATTGCAGTTTATGTTTGAGGGCGAATGGAAAATTGCGTGCAAAGATGATCAACGAAAAAGTATCTATCTTTCACTCAACCAATTTCTGGGGAACATGAACAGGGTATCTGGCATGGGTCGGAAGCGGCGGCATCGGACGACCCGCAGGACACGGGGGCGTCGGGCAACATTAAAATCCAGATTTGTGCGTTAAAAACGGACACCTCCGCCAAAAGGAGTCGAGGCAATAACACAGGGATGGCCCAATCCACTTTCTTTCAGTTTCTCGACAAGCCGGAACGGAAGGCGGAAAAGGGCAGTGGCGACGATACGCACAATTTCATGGGTCCTCCCCACGGATCCTACCGCGTCGACAGCACAGATATGCCAGAGTTCTACAAGCTCTACTGCGATCATATCCACAAGAATGGTCCCCTGACCTTGACGGAAAAGGGCACCAAGATTGGGGCTATGCGCGTGGATCTTGATTTCATCTACAATGGAGTCCAGGAGACGCACAAGCACACGCAGGAGCAGGTGGTTGCCTTCATGAAGGATTACATGTCCGAAGCCAAGCGCTATCTCAAGATCGAGGGAGTGACCGAGGTATTTGTTCTTGAAAAGGACCAGCCTACGTTCGAGAAGATCAAGAACCGCTCCAAGTCCGGAATCCACATTGTCATTCCGTCCCTCAAGACCAACCGATACATTGAGGAGACGATCCGCAGGGCACTGGTGCAGAATATGGAGTCGTACTTTCCCAAGCTGGGCCTTGCCGATGATTGGAAGAAGGTCTATGATCCGTCGCCGCTGACACACACGAGCAACTGGACCTTGCTTGGATCGAAGAAGAAGGACCCGAATGCCCAGTGTTACGAGGTCCGGTACATTCTGAATTATGACCCCGCAGATGGTGAGGTTGAGGTGGAGACGGTGGATCGGTACGATATTATGCGCATGGTAACGCCAGAGATGGTGCGCAAGTTCTCGATTCGCGCCGACCCGTCCGAGGAGACGCCACTGACCGAGGAGGGCAAGTCGTTGAGCCGCGAGGACGACGAAACCCGGATTTCAGGAGGCAAGGCGATGGTTCCGACGCGTGGGCGGCCATTGACCCGTGGAGATCCGGGATCGCGTGGCTCGTCTCCTATGCGCATGCTGCAACCTCTATCCGAGATGCTCAAGAAGTATTACTATGCGCACGCAATGAATCTGAACCATATGCGATGGGAGGACTACGACAAGTGGATTGCTGTGGGTCATTGTTTGAAGAACATCCACCCCGATCTGGAGAGCACGTGGCTCGAGTTCAGCAGTCAGTTCAAGAACTACAATGAGCGCGAATCCATTTCAAAGTGGAATTCCTTCGGGTTCCGCAATGACGGTGCGCGTGCAGGTGTTGATACGTTGCGCAAGTGGTCGCGCGAAGATAACCCGGGCAGGTATGAGGACATTGAGAAGACCAATATTGTCAAGTTGGTCGAGGAGTCGGCCAAGACCGGCACGGAACACGACGTGGCCTTGGTCGTGTACTCGATGTTCCGCGACGATTTTGTATGTGCGCGCTTCAGTGCATCGGCATGGTACCGGTTCCTGGGCCATACATGGAAGGAGACGGACAAGGGTGTGTCTCTGTACGTCCGCCTCTCGGATGCGGTTTGGAGAAAGTACCGCGAACAAGAAATTGAGTATGGAAAGAGTTCTTTGGATATGCCCGACTGTGGGCACGGCGGCAAGAAGGAGTTTGATGCAAATTGCGCCAAGTGCAATGCGGAAAAGATGAAGGCTACCTTCCTGACCATCTGTCTCAAGCTCAAGACCACCAAGTTCAAGGAGAATGTGATGAAGGAGTGTCGTGAGCTCTTCTTGAATGAGGAGTTTGCGGAGAAACTCGATGAGAACAAGAATTTGATGGCCTTTCGCAACGGCGTCTTTGATGTGGCGACCATGACGTTCCGTGATGGAAAGCCCGAGGACTGTGTATCCTTCTGCACGAATCTCGATTATGATCCGGACAGGCCTTACTATTCGTACGAGTGCTGGGACGAACTGAACCAGTTCCTCCACGACGTGCTCCCGGACCACGAGGTGCGCACATACTTTCTATCCTACCTGTCCACGGTCTTGAGTGGATTCAATGAAGCGCAAAAGTTCCATATCCTGACGGGATCCGGGTCGAATGGCAAGTCCATGTTGATGAACTTGATGTCAACGGCTCTGGGCGATTACTGCTGCAAGGCCCCGATCTCGTTGCTGACCCAGGCACGGAACAAGTCGTCGGCTGCGGCACCGGAGCTGGTCCGTATGAAGGGACGTCGCTTCGTCACCATGCAGGAGCCGGATGAGCAGGTGTCGATCAATACGGGACTCATGAAGGAGTTGGCGTCGTCGGAGAAGATTACGTGCCGTGATCTGTACCAGGGCTCGAAGCAGATGATTGATTTCGATCTCCAGGCGCGCTTCAACTTTGCATGCAATGAGAAGCCAAAGATCACGACGCAGGATGGAGGTACGTGGCGCCGTCTGGTGGTGATTGATTTCCCGACCAAGTTCGTGCACGATCCCAAGATGCCGCACGAGAAGCGCATTGACGAGTCGTTCGTGCAAAAGGTGGTGTCCCCGGAGTGGGCGACAGTGTTCATGACATACCTGATCCATCTCTTCAAGGAGGGGCATGGGTTCCGCAAGCTGACGCCCCCGGAGAAGGTTATGGTGTACACGTCCGAGTACAAGGACGACAATGACCTGATCGCCAAGTTCATGACGGATCGGATCCAGATTGTGGAGGAGACAGATGAGACGATGGTTGTGAACAAGAATGACGTCAGTATTGCATTCCAGGAGTGGAAGCGCAATAATGAGGCTGGACGGATTGCTGCAGGGGAAATGTTCAAGCGACTCGAGGCGCGATTCGGAAAGTTGCCCAAGGGTGGGTGGACTGGGTTCAGGATTGTTTAATACTCGGGACGACCACCGCGGGCCGCACCGATCTTGGAGAGGACGTACGTGCGCAGGAGTCCCATCGTAAAGACAACAATGGCAAAGGACACAATGAGATTGACCAAAGACTCAATGACTTCGCCAACCATCAGCTTGGCACTGCCCACCTGCACAGTGAGCGTCGACACACCCTTGCCCGCCGACGCGGCCGGGGCGAGGATCGGGGTGATGAGACCAGTTGTCACCGCCTTGAAAAACGCCGCCACCACACTGCCCAGGTAGAATGCAGCCGTCAGAATGATGAGATCCTTGTTATCGAGCATTTGATGTTACCATAGAATCTTTTTACATCCAGTAACAATGGATACACTCTTCTGGGGTCCACCCGGATGGCAATTGTTTCATTTGATCTCCTTTGGCCCCCATCCTGAACCAGTATTGTCCATGCTCAAGGACATCGTACCGTGCAAGTTTTGCCGGGCATCGACTGCAGAGTTCATGGCGAACCACCCGCTAAAAGGAGACCCTGCTCATTGGTTGTACGAATTGCATAATAAAGTGAACAACAAGCTGCGGACTCAATGCCACGATGATCCGAAAGTCCCAGACCCCGGCCCCGATCCGTCCTTTGAAGAAATCAAGCACCGGTACGAAACGATGCGTGCCCACCGGCCGCATGTGGTTCCGGGACGTGACTTTTTGTTTGCCGTATCTCGGAATTACCCGGATGACGTGACGGATGAATGGAAACATACGCAAATCAAGTTCTTTGCAGCCTTGGCAAAGGTGTATCCATACGAACCATTCGAAGACTACCTGATTGCCCATCCCCTGCAGCTAGGGTCGCGGGAAGCGTACATGCGGTGGGTGTACGGCTTGCTGAAGATGTTGTCCCGCAAATTCCGGGCTTCCTTACCGTCATTTAAGGGATATGCGCATCATGTAGCGTATTATAAGAGCGGATGTTCCAAACGGACCTATCACGGGCGTACCTGCCGAAATGGCACGAAAGCTCGAGACATGAAAAAGACGAGGCGAATCGCTCACCAGAGGCTGATTACTTTTTAGGCTTGTATATGCTCGCGATGGCGAGCCTTGCAGTTTACTTTATGTTTGTGGCGTTTCAGTGGTGACGGCGAGTGCGGCGGCGGGTGCGGCGACGACGACCGCCATCGAAGAGGGCCGAAGCCTTCTTGTCCTCCTCCTCCGCCTCATCCTCCTTCTTGTCCTCCTCCTCCTCCTTCTCATCCTCGTCGGCACCGCCCTTGTGACCCTTGTGGTACGTCGCCTTGGCCGCCTTGATCACCTGCTTCAGGCCCTCACCCTTCTTGTAGGTGCCCTTGGCCTTCATCGTCTTCATTGTCTTCTTAACGTGCATGAGCCACTTGTTTGCCATTTATTGATACGCGTAGAATACTTTTCATGCCGAGCTTTTTACACACTCTTTTAGCTCGCGAAGAATCTGAACGCGCCACACTTGTTGCAGAATTGGAGCGATTGCGAGCCCTGGTTGCACACTTCAAGGAACAGCTTCAAATCCTGAACCAGTTCCAAATAGATTCCACTGACAGCCGTACGTGTACACGGACAGAGGCGCATCCGGGTACACGCGCGTCGGACCCACCAACGTAATGTGGTCGCGATTGTACGCACGGAGCTCTTCGGGATCACGAGGATGAACAGCCTGGGAGTATTCGAGACGACGCAAGGCACTCGATCCCCACGACAAGGAGACGAGTTTCTCAAGATTGGATCCACGCACTTCAGGTCCCGCAACAATCACGAGCTTGTTCGCCAATTGGCCAAGAAGCATTTGATCAACGGACTCTTGTGTTTCCAGAATCTGACGATGCAAGGTGGTCTTAAGGTGGTACGCCACGCGGTTCAAGGTCACAGTTGAATCCGTGTGTGGCACAATTGACAGGATCAAGGGATACTCACTGGGAAACGCCTCATTAACCAGAGTGACACACACGGACTCGAAACTATCGCCATCATATTCATCATCGATGCGTTTCATGACCAAAGGTTCGCCAGACGGGTCCGGGGCAATATGCACTTCAAGTAACCGAACACCTCTTGCCAGGGCCGCAGAAATCGGTTTGAAGACCACACCGGGGCAACGGTAGTCGCATAACCGTCCGGAATGTGTTGGTTCGTCTCCACCCATCTTTGATCGAATCTCGTCCGACAGGATGTACGCGGCCAACCCTAATGCAAGGATAGCGGGAAGAGTATCCATTATGTCAATTGCGTGACAATATTCGTCCATAAACACCACGGTGTTGTGACATGCAGAAGGATTCCCCTCGAGATCCACGAATCAATGAGGACTTTCGTAGCCTCGTAATCGTCAAATACAAGTGTGGCACCGGGCCTTGCAAGAGGAATTGATCGGTAAAACTGTGCCGAGACAGCTGGACGTAGATGGTCAGCATCAATATGGATCATATCAAACGTCTTGGCAGGAAGGGATTCGAGTACCGAAATCGCATCGCCGAGAATAAAGGTAACGCGGTTTTCAAAGTGCAGATTCAGGTACTCTACTGCGGATGGAGAAAATTGAGGGTCATTGTCAATGCATGTGATCTGAAGATCCGGATTTGAGCATAACAAAATCAGCAGCGAATGGCCAAGGTAGACCCCAACTTCGAGAACATGACGCGCACGTTCGCCGGCACGAAACAGTGCTTCCTGTTTCCGCAGGGTTTCGAGTTGGTATGTATACTCCTGCCCGTTCATCATGTAACTTCCACATCCGGGATGAAATGAAGGTCCAAGTGCTACAAAGTGGTGGAAGTTGTCGAGAAGCACACGTGCCGCCCTGGATTCCGGATGCCATTCAACCGCCTTTTCAAGCACCTCGCGCCCGTACATTTACTTTCTAGGGATCTTGAACAAGGTATCCCTAAACGCATTGACCACTTCGTCGGGGACACGTTTATCCATCGACACTTCATTCAAACAGCAAAGATGAAAGTACAGACAGTACATACCGCATTCCGACTCCTTGCGTTGATGCCGAGTCGTATTGTACGTCATGTGCATCTGATGCGGGTGAATGTGCATGGCATCAGCCTGTTCTTTCCAGCGGTTCATGAGGACACGGATTTGCGGTTCTGGATGCATGGCATAGGAGTCAAAGTACGTCACACGCGGATACTCGAGCTCGGGACGCATGTCGCAGTATACTGCAACCCAGTGTTCCCCCGGACCGTCGTGGACATCTGTATTGATCACAATCCCGATGCGATGGTACCCTTTGGCATACAGTTTATCGAGCTTCAGGGAACACAGTGTTGATACTAAACATTTGGACGTGTCGGATTTCAAATCAAAGTCGATGGGCACGCACCCGATAAAGTAGTAATCTTCAAACAGCTTCTCGTACTTGTTTTCCACAGCGTCAATGTCGTCCGATGACAACCATTCGTGACGATTCTCTGCCCAATCTTTTGGCGCCTTGGCCTTGGAGAGCATTGACGTAATCACGCATGCAGGTGCTCCAGACTTGCATTGAGAATGAAATCGGCTCCGAAGGTCTCCCCACACGGCTTCCGTCGATCCACGTGGAACAGGTGGTTCAGAGGGATGTTCTTTATTGTAGACCGTACGGAGACGTTCGACTTCGGCTTTATCCACCGACATTGTTTGTTACCGAGGTTAAAAACGGAACTGCGGATTCGTAGGGAATGCAAACTCAATGGAGACCCTTACGACCCCTCTTTCTCGCCTTGTTGATGTCACCCGTCGTCTCGCCGAGACAAATGCAGTTGCCGCTCAACTTCGCAAGGAGCGCGATGGTCTCGAGACAGATCTCACGTCCGTGTACCGTTCCAATCCGGATCTTCCAAACAAGATCGAGCTTCGCACTTCACAGATGGTTCTCACCGTTAAACGTCCTACCCAGTGGAAGCGGGGTTGGACACTCTCCAAGAAGGAGTTGGCGCGTCTGCTACTAGAGATTGTGCCTGATCAGGGCAAGTTTATTATGCAAGAGATTGAGAGACTGCATGAGCCTACTTTAGTGTCTGACGAGTTTGCGTTCGAGCTTCGGTGAGCTCCATTGCTTCGACAATTGTTTGGAATTCCTTGAGCTGTATACGCAATTCACGAATATTTTGTTCGGGTAGAAACCCGTGCTGGATTCTCAAGATGGCCGCAGAAATCACCTGTTGCACACGAACTGCTTGATAAACCAGCGTCGCTAAATGTTTCACCATTAAGCGAGCAGTATGAGTAGTACACAGAAATTAATCTGTAAGTTACCAGCTCGTCTCCTTCTCGAGGCGACGGTCCTGCAACGCGAGGTGCTTGAGAAAGACTTGGAGATCTTCGGGGACGCCGAGACCCCACATCTTTTTGCATGGCTCGATCGTAATCTTCAATCCGGCCTGGATGGCCTCATTGTACGACGGCACAGTGTAGAACTCGTTATTCACACGGATGTTCTTGGCAATCATCTGCTCGGCACTCTGCACAAAGTCCGACCCCCGGGCCCACAGGTAAATACCCGTCGTGGCGTGGTCGGAAAACGGATCCTTCTCGCGGACCTCGGTCACAAGGCCATTCTCCACCTTTGCATAGGACCACTTGGGGTGACGTCCGCCGTCAAAGGTCGAGATCTTACCATCTGCCCCATTCAGCTTGATAAACGTACTCGCATCAAACCCGTCAAGGTACTGGTCGCTATTGGCAATCAGCAAGGGCTGATCATTGTTGATGAGATCCCTTGCCAGAAGAACCGTGCACGCCGCACCCTCGGTCACCTTGTCCACTGTGATCACCGTACATCCGGGGGCGATCTGGTACAGGAAATCGCGGCACGACGGAGGGTAGTCGGCGCGAATGATAAAGACAAACCGCGCATCCGAAACCCAAAGGTTCTCCACCACCCACTGGATCATGGGCTTACCATCTACGGGAATGAGAGGCTTGGGATCCCGGTATCCCGCCACAGCAAACCGACTTCCATTACCTGCCATGGGAATTACAATCGTAAGCATCTTACTACTAATCTACTTGCAAATTGTAAATGAAGATTATTGCGCATCGTGGAAACTTGCATGGCCCGAATCGCGCAACCGAGAACAAACCCGCAACCATCATTGAGGCAATCAGCAAGGGGTTTGATGTCGAAATCGATGTGTGGATGGTGCAGGAGAAATTCTGGCTTGGTCACGACGGTCCGGAAACACATGTGACACTCCACTTTCTACTGCAGTACAAGCATTCGCTGTGGATCCACTGCAAGGACATTGATACACTCGTTGCCCTCAAGAACGAGTTCAATTGCTTTTTCCACGACAAGGACACGTATACCTTGACGAGTCGGGGCTTCATCTGGGGAAATGTCGGATCCCCTCCTCATTACGAAATGATCCAGGTCATGCCGGAACGCGCCGGTTCAGCACCGTTCATCGACGGCTACGGAGTGTGCACGGATTATCCCTTCAAGTACCGGTAGGTCCGGGTCTTGCGGGTCTTGCGGGTCTTGCGGGTCTTGCGGGTCTTGCGACGCCGCATCTTCCGACCACCATCAACCTCCATCGGATCCCCCGGATTGTCCTTTTTCTCGAGTTTGATCACGTCGATCCGTCTATCGCCCACAGAAAATGCGCGATAGATCGCCTTATTCGCAATACCATTCGCATCCAGAACGATTCTACCCAGCGAAATGGGTGTGCCAGGCGGAATAACATACTCCTTTGCAACTTCTGCCCTCACCGCAGCGTCATAGTTAGCTATGACTCCGTAACCTAGAACAGGTGGACCTTTTTGAACATTCACGGTAAAATTGGGAAGCAGTTCACCCTGAAACTCGACAGGAACCGGAATCACTGGGTTCTGGTTCATTTGTTTACTTATGCAGATAATCCATCATCTTCGCGACCTGCAAAGTAATCCCGCAGTCCAGATTCCAGTTTTCGGTCAGTCAGTTCCCAAACATCGTCACTGTTTGCACGGACAACGGTGCGAATATCGCGTATTCCATCCAAGACCTTGTGGCGCTCCACATACTTGCGGTTTGCATGGGTTCCATGCCACAAGTGATAAATAGTCCCGGGCAGACATGACATGCGGGGTTTCGGTAACTTCTTGTACTCTTCATAGGCCGGGGCCAATGCCTGGCGCAAATATCCCTTGGGAAACTCGACACCTAACCATGCAGCTGCGGACAAGGTATCGCCACTTCCCGTGATGCCGTACTGAAAGAATCCAGTTTTTCGGAACCAGGACCGACGGAACGCCCACCCGAATCCCGGATGATATGCGGGGTCGTAGGTTTTGGATTTGTCCATGTACAGAACGGACAATCGTTCCTGGCTTGCCTTGGTATAGGTCAGATCGAGCCACACGGCCGATGCAAAGGGCTGCACTGCATCATGAGTATCCAAGAGCCTAGACAGGTCATCGTACCATCCGGCATTGGAAAAGACGATATCTGCATCCAGGAACAGGACCTTCGTGTACCACCACGACACTTTGCGCTCTAGCAGGGCGCAAAGACGTTCCTTGTGAAAGAGAACGGACTTGGACCGCACGTGGATCGCATCATAAATCTCCGGTGGACTGTCGCCAAAACAGAGTTCAATCGTGTACCAAGGAATCAAGGCTGCACGCATCTTCTCGACCGTGTACATGTAATTCATCAATAAGCGTTTGGATCGAGCTGGATTGAAGAATACAAAACATACAGCCAGATCGGTGCGTCGTGGCCGATCGTATCTACAATCAGCTGGATTCACGACCTGTAAGCTAACCACAGGTCGTTCCGGGAGCATACCAATTACATTCACTTCAGTTTTTGTTATGAAAAACGAAACATATCCGGCAAAGGAGATAGAACCTCATGGACTATTTCCCTTACAACCCTGCCAATCGTATCTTCACCGAGGCAGACATTCATCGTATTCTTCGGACACACGGATTGCCGCATTATCGTGTAACAAACCGAAAACTGTTCCAGACGGCCATGGTTCATACGACCTATGTCCGACGCGCAACGTACACGACTCCAGATGGGAACCCGGCAAACCTGGCCCCATGTCCCGCCGGCATGATGCCCTTGCAAGATGAAAGTTATGAATGTCTCGAGTTTGAAGGAGATGCAGTCTTGGGCTGCTGTGTAGCAACCTATTTGCGTCACAAGTTCCCCGAGAAGAAGCAGGGATTCTTGACGGATGCCCGTAAGGAGCTCGTCAACAATGACCGAATCGGGGACTTGTCCAAGAAATTGGGCTTGGATCGATTCTATGTAATTTCCCGGAACAATGAAGAGTCGGTCGCCATTCGCGGACGTACGAATACCAAGAAACTTGGCGATATTTTCGAGGCCTTTCTCGGTGCCTTGTGGACAGATTGTGGCAATCGATTCAATATCGTATCCACCTTTGTCAATACTGTACTTGAGACGTATTTGGATGTCGATGAGATTGTCGCCTCGGCAACGAATTTCAAGGATCTCTTTCAGAAATACAGTCAGCGTGAGTTCAAGACTACACCCGTCTACGAAATGCGCTCCAACGACCCCAAGAAGAATGAGATTGTCGTTGCAGTGTTTGTGGCTGGAAAGGTGTATGGTATTGGCGCAGGCAGTACACGCAAAAAGGCCGAACAACTGGCCTGCAAGGAGGCACTGGCTAACGTAGGCGACGCTGGGTCAGAACACGAGCCTTGCGACCACACTTGAACTTCTTCAGAGTCCGGCCCTTCTTTTGTAACACCCCCTTGACGCAGATTGCAATTGCACCTTTTTCCTTGGTGGATCCACGCCGTGCCTTGACCGTCTTGCGCACATCCTTAATGCACTTGCAGAACCTACGTGTCTGGGACAGACGACGACCACCCTTGGGGACAGGCGGCGGTTTCTTGAATGCCCCTGTGCCGAACGACGGTGTCCTACGCGCATCAACGGGTCCACTGGGTCCTCGAGGAGGCGATGCAGACTGCGGTTCAGGCAGGCCTGGTTCACTGTGACGAGCAATCGGAGATGCCGAAGGATCGGAGTTCCCGGTACCGATTTCAGGAGGAGATGTTAAATGACGCACAGCATTCACGGCGGATCCTGCAGGTGTCCTCGCACTAGGTGCACGAGATAATGGGTCGGTCGACATTGTCTTTAGAAGGGACTTAAAATTGAGTTGAGGGTCACATAGGCAGTCTTGCGCGGGATGTTGCGGTACAGGTTGCTCGTGGGAACCAGACGCGAGAGAACACCGTTAATCGGCTGCAGTGTCGTAATTGCCGGATTGACGCGCGCACCCACCTCGCTGCCCAGAACCCGGGCATTCAGCATTGACTGAATCGGATAGGGCTGATCGCGAGTCTGGATCGCAATTGGGGTCCCGGACTGGTACGCAAAGTTCGCAGCCTTGTTCTTGAGGTAGGCCGTGTAATCTGATGCGGGAATCGTCGGCATTTGTAAGTTCCGTGGAAATTAACGTGTCGACTTTGTCTTTGAAGTGATTGTTGGTTGGGTGACCACTGCAGTTGCAGGAGAGACTTTAGCCGCAACCGCTGTCGCCTTGGTGACACTGGACGTGATGGATGCATTGATAGGAGGCACCGTGGTCTTGACAACTTTGGGTGCTTGTGTTCCGGCGGGAAAGGCCTGGGCGTTGGACTTGACGAATTGCGTGAAATCCGAGGAGGCGCCTTTCAGAATGGGCATTTGTAAAAACGAACGAAAGAAAAGCAAACTTGAACACAAGTATGGATCTCCACCCTGAAGTACGTCCCGTGTTTCGTGGTGAGGTGAATGAGAGTTTCGGCAAGCCGCGTACGACCTTTCCTCACTTTACGCGGTATGAGTATGTAGTTCTGCTTGCGGCACGGTCACAGCAAATCGCCGAGGGGTCGGCACCGCTTGTGAGTCTAGAGGGACTCAATCCAAGTGATCCGAGGTTTCTGGATAAGGTTGTGCAGCGTGAGATTGAGCAACAGAAGCTGCCTTACCTGGTGCGTCGTCGTTTGCCGAATGGAGAGTGTGAGTACTGGAGTGCACAGGAGTTGAAGCTCATTTGGTAGGGCCGGACAATTGCTCGAGTGTCGCATCCGAAGGAGGGAAGAGGAGCATGGCCGGGACAGGTGCGGGCGGTGCCAGCATACGCGGCGGGTCGCGCACCAGTAAATTCATGGCCATGTCGACATCAACACTTCCCTGCTCGAACCGCACGACATCCGGGCGGTAGCTTGAAGTGAACTCGGTGCTGGAAAGACGCACGAGACCTGTAAAGAGCAACACCAGAACCAACACGAGTCCACCAATCATCCAAGGTTGCTTGATCTTCATTGCTTTTTGGTCTAGAAACGAAAAACGGAAGACGGGGCAACAAGTAAAGGAGACGCAATGGAGTTCCCTGTTCCGATCCGCTGCTACACGTGCAATCTCCCCCTGGCCGGTAGGTGGCTGACCTTTCTTGAGCTGGTGAAGACGTTTCGCAAGGAGGATGGTCGTCCGGAGGATTCAGAAATCCAGTACCTGACGACAGAGACCAAGGTGACGGCAGAGGGTCGTGCACTCAATAAACTTGGACTTACGCGCGAGTGTTGCCGCGTCAAGCTCTTCACTCATGCTGGAGTCTAGGCGATTTCCGTACCTAGGATACAATGAAGCTCTATCAACTCTATTTTTTTGTCTTGAAATTCTTGATCTTGACCCACATTGTCATATCGCGTTTAGGGTTTAGTATCGCCAATAGCCCGATCTTTACCATTCTAGACGCGGTGTTCAAGGTATCGATCGGGTTGTTCCTTGCAATTTACTTTTGGTTCTTCCGGCCCAAGGGTCTCGACTGGGAAGACAGTGTCATTGTCTCCATCGCAGGGATCATGTTGTTGAACGAAATCAAATTCGGACCCTTGCTCCAACTCTACAAGGCCGAAGATGAACTCATAGATGCGGTAAAAACGAATTCCGGTTTTTGAATGGAATACACACCACATCCAAAATGACCGACTGCCCAATTTGCTACGATCCAATCAGCGCCCAGACGAACAACTGCACCCTTTCCTGTTCTCATGCCTTTCATTTGAAGTGCATGACATCGTGGATGGAGACTTCAGAGACATGCCCCATGTGCCGGATGGACTTTAGCGACAAGGAGGAGCCTGTGCATGGTCCCGACTACAAGACGATGGGAAACATTCACATCACCGAAGCACAAATCCAGCGAATCCGGAACGAAGCGCGCGTATCCCGAGGCATTGCGATTCGGGAGGCCCAGGAATCGTACGGTTACCTTGAGCATTGGCTCGAGGACGAGGATCTGGAGCACGTGATTGAGAGTGCCAAGATTCAGCGGGTGTGTTTGATTTGCACGCCCTTGAGTAAGGATCCCAAGTGGAATGACGTCACCCCAGAGTGTTAGGCCTACAGGAAGTTCCGGGCGTTGTTTGGGGAGGAGGAGGAGCGCAACCCTGACCTATCTGCAAAGTCTCTCCGGATCCGACACCGATTTTCTGGATTCTACGACTGGCATAACACGGATTGGGAAGAGAAGAGTGTCATCGATGGGTATGCAACGGATTAATTCGTAGTCATATACAAATGTCTTCGTACAGCGAATACCTTGGACGTATGAAACAGCGCATGCCTCAAATCATCGATACGCGTCCCCAGAAGCGGTCGGCAAGTCATCAGACCGAGATTGTTCGCCGCGTTGCCGCCGCTGGAAATCTGGAGACCGTGCTGGCCCCGACCGTGTGTGTTCCGTCCCGGCTGCGCACGATGGATGGAAATGTTTTTTCAACGGGTGGCGGTCACCGCGTGCGGGATGCCCAGCATATCACGGAGTTTGTGGCTGGAAATGCCGTGGCCAACAGCTTGAAGCCAGGTGTGTCGAACCAGAGCCTCGGACCGCAAATGACTGGTCGTGCGTGCATGACCACGGCGAACCTTCCGGAAATCAACGACAAGCTGGCGGCTGATGCCAACCTGTCTGCCGTCAAGGCCCAGAAGAACGCCAATGAGCGCGGCTACAACACGGCCAACTGCTGCAATATGTGCAAGAAGGTTCTGTTTGCCGGAACGTGTGGATGCGGTGGACTGGATCCGGCCAAGTTCAAAAATACTTACGTGGCACCTCGCGTGATAGTGTAATGTTGACTGTCTACATGCACCGGATCCAACCGGGTTCAGACTGGTTTGATTTATCGTCACAATCTCTCGACACACTCGCTCCGTCTGCACTTTCCATTGTTTCCCATCACAAGACAGCAACTGTATGGCTTGGCTATCTTGAAGGATGGATGCTCACGCCCATTGACGAAGCGCGCCTACGGAAATTGATCCGGAAGTTCGACTGTCACGTCTGGACAGTACACCCCTTGTCTTTTTCTCATGCCTGGAAAAACGAAAGTAAAGTGATTTACGCTACGGGAAGCAATGGACCAGGCAACCTTGACAACGATGGTCGTATTGTATTCGGTGGACGTGACCCTCAACACAACAACACTTCTGGAGGCCCTTCCTTTAACGGATAACCTGATCAAGATTGAAAAGCAGGGCATGCCTGCACGCGGATCAAGCAAGAAGGATAAGATTAAGCGCCGAAGCAAGAAGGTTGTGTCCAAGCGTACAACAGGGTTTGGACACAATTCCATCACACTCGTTCTACTCGACAGCGGCAAGGGGACGTTACCACTCAAGGAGATTACCGTCAAGATTTTCCAGAATGGTGTGTTTCATATCACCGGCGTGCTCGATGAGCGCTACGATCGGTCAGTCATGGACTTCTTGCAAGAGCATATCAAGACTACCTGTGCCCAGGCAATCACCAAGGGAACGTGGGAACTGAAGCAACGTCGCGTAGTCCTCATGAACTACAAGACACGGCTCTTGGATGTCGAGAATCTATCTCGCGAGACTCTGTATGCAAGTCTGCGTGCACGAGGCGTCAAGGCGAATTACGAACCCTCCGTGTATCCAGCCGTCAAGATTTACTTCCCGGACACCAAGTGGATTGCAAAGGTGTTTCGGACTGGCAATATCATTCTGACGGGCATGACTGACCAGCAAGAGTGCACGCGCTTGCTCGTTGCGTTACAGCCACTTATACAATCTGTGCCCAAGATGAACAATGCAGCAGCGCGCGCGTGAGTTGACTCCCCAGGAAGTGGCGGATGGAATTCGTGGAATCAATGACAAGGACTTTTCTGCAACCCAGGTCCAGGCCTTGGTCCGGGCCATGGATGACAGTAAAGAAAAATGGAAGGCGATCCGGAACAACAAGGAGGTCTACGAACAGAAACTCAAGGAGGAGAATGAGGTTCTCTATTTTAACTATCCGACTCTCTTCCAGATGCACGCCGAGGATCGTCTGGATGCAACTTTTTTCACGATGTTGGCCTTGAAGCGCAAGATTGAGGCGGGTGAACTCACGCCTGAAGCTGCGTCTGCACAGGTGGGTCAAATGTTGTTTCAGAGGTTTGTGCCGCGGCCGGACACACCTGTCCCCGAGCCGCAGCTAAAGTATGAGGATTTTTACAAGAAAAATTAAATACATCCACCGGGAATCGAACCCGGGTAAACAGATTGGAAATCTGGTAGTCTACCACTGACTTATGGATGTGATACGCCTGCCGGGGCTTGAACCCGGGACTCTCGAGTTAAAAGCTCGATGGTCTACCAACTGACCTACAGACGTGTTGGTTTCCCGTACCGGGAGTCGAACCCGGGCCAAGGCTGTGAAAGAGCCCTATCCTAACCGCTAGACGATACAGGAGATGAGGGTTACTGCCCTACTCCTATGTCGCCCTCTTTCTTTAAACCGGGAGTGCCGCCGGTGCCGCCGCAGCATTGGACGGCCCCGCCTCGGGTGCTGCCTCGGGCGCCAACTCCTTCCGCACTGCCTCTAACGTCTTGCCCAGCTTGTTCAGTCCTTTCCACTTGGAGGGATCCTTTGCAATGTCCGTATCCGCCGATGTGCCGATACCCCAATACTTGTCGCGTGGATTGGCCTCTGCCAGTGGACGCGTTCCAGTTGCTAACAGCTTCTCGAGAATCAGCTTGTTTGCCGGATTCACAAACTTGGCCCGCACTGCCTTGGACATGATCTCGTCCTTCTTCTCGTCCCACTGGGCTGCATTAAAGTTCTTGACCTTGCGCCCGTAGGCCTTGACGGACTTGGGCTCCACTTGCGCCTTGCCCTTGGGTGGCGTCATGATCTTGGAGGCAATATCCTCATCGCCCATCATCTTGGCCTTGGACCACTGGAAATAGTGCTCGACAGTCGGGAAGGTGATGCCGTCAATTTCAAACGGTGCCACGTACATGTTCGACAAGTAGCGGTTCTCGCCCTTGCTCTCGTCAGCTCCAAAGAAGAAGACCGGGTCCGGCAGAGCCTTGACTTCGGCTGCAACCACTCCCCTCTTGCGCTTAATGACCTTCTTCGGTGCCTCTGGAACCTCGGCGGACAAGGTTGGGAGTTCAACGACCTGTTCCTCTTCCTTGGGCGACTCCTTCTTGGTGCGCCGGAACACGAAACTGCGATGCAGAAAGGAGAATGTCTGCTGGTCCTGGGTGAGTCCAGCCGAGAGCTGCGTGTACCACTCCGAGAACAATTGCGAAGACTCGAGTTCAAATCCAACTTCACGGAGGATCTCGGTCACCTTACCGAATGGAACCAGTGCCTCCTTGACAGGCACTTCAAAGCTCTCCAGCTGCACGCGCATCATTTGTCCAAACTCTTCCTGCCATGCATCCGTGTCCGAATACTCCTTCACGAACTCTCCGAAAATCTGCCCTCCAGACCGGAACACGTGGCTCGGCTTGCCAAATAGGAAGGAGTACACGGCTGCCCCATCCAAGCACGTTCCAAAGAAGACTGAACGACAGTGACTCAAGTTCTCGGCAAAGGTGCGGAATGTCTCTTCGGATGTGCATGCATAGTGCAGGGCAAACTGGCACGAAGTGGCATCAAACTCGGTGAGCCCGGCAAACTGTTCCAGGTACTTGGTCGGCGCCGCCTCCTGGCCATTCAAGATGTGCACATACCGGTTGTCCATGCTGAAGAGGGACTGTGTCATGTCGCCCTGGATGTACAGAACGGGCGGCATGGTGTCCAATGGATTCTTGGCCCGTTCGCCCAGATACCGGACACATGCACCTTGCTTTGGTGATGCCAAGTTTGACTGACTCAAATCAAACCCGACAACGCGAGACGGCTTGGACCGCTTCCACTTGAGCATATCACCACCACGTCCCATAGCCAGCTCGAGCAACGTATCAGACTGCTTCACGCAGCCCTTGTACAGCTGGTCCTTGATCTTGTTGTGAAACGAGTAGACATCCCGCAGGATCCTGTCGCGCGAATCGAGATTGTCCCGGTAATACTGGTCATCCTCAAACGTATCGTCCGGGGGAGAAGATGCACACGCCCGGATCATGTCCTCGGTAATCGGCACGTGGATATTGGTCCAAATCGAGTCGGCCACTGCAGAGTCATTGCCAAACTGCGGCTCGCCCTTGCGGTACTGGAAGGTCTTGTCATACCGGGTCCGCATCACCGACCACCGCTGCTTGTCGACATCGTAGGCACACTCCACGATGGTATTGTCCTCGATGCGAGTTCCCGTCTCGTCCACAGGTGTTCCCTCGGCATTCAACACCAGCATGATCTCGTTTGCAGTGGGCGCGCGCGGCGCACTTGGCTGAAAGGCAGACGGTACACGATCGCGAACTTCGGCGATACGCTGGAGATCCTGGGGCAGTGCGGGCGGAACGTACTCGCCCGTCAAGGTCTCGCACGGGTAGACAATGTCTGAATCGCGATTCCGCGACACGAACAAGAGTCCCTTGAACACTCTCGACTTCAGCACTGGATCATACGACTCACCGGGCTTGTACTTGAGGAGAAAGTCAATACTGTTCTGGGATGCAGGCTTCCACTTGTAGACGCGCAACCACGTGTTTCCCTTGCGGTCTGCAACCGGTGCCACAGGAGACGAACGAGGCGTAAAGATCAACCCATCCGTACCATACTCGAACTTGGTGTCCAGCAGCTTGGCAATTGACTCTTCCATCCCCAGTCCATCCCCGGCAAGGAACATCTTGGTCTCGATGCGGAACGGGCGGTCGCCAGAACCCTCGACGAAATCTGTAGCAATGTCCTTGACAAACTCTCGCGTGCATCCCAGGCGAGACAGGGTAGGGCGCTCCATCACATCCTCATCCGTGGTCATCAGTGGCAGCATGCGCACATCCTTGCCTCGGAACACGTAGGCATCGAAGATGCAGAACAAATTCAGACCCGAAAGATACTCGCCGTCCATCGTGTCGCCCACATGCACATCCTTGGTGGCCGTGAATCCGGTCCATTGGAGGTTCCCGTTCGGGCGAATCATCAGCATCCGACGGTCCTTCATCACCACGAGAAAGGCTCGCTCGCCATCTGCCTTGTTGGTCACTGTGTATCCCTTGAGGATCGAGTGGGGACGGTCAGAGCGAACATGCCTGCGCTCCAGCGTCACTGGGTTCACGAAGCGAATTCCCATCTTGTCAAACTCGAGTCCGTAGCGCTGAATGTCCGACCGAGGCAGAACAAAGGATGTCTGTTGAAAGGCGCGCAGAATGGTCGTCAAGGTGTGCTCAAAGGACTGAACGACAACTGCAGGTGCCGCCTTGTGATCCACGAGCTCGATCTCCAGCTCGTAGACCGGAGTTTGCTTGAGAATGTCTGAAAAGCTCTTCATCCACTGTGCCTTGGACTTGACCATGGAGAAGTCGACCCGCAAGATCCCGTCTGGGGTCATCCACGACCTGCGATTCAGAATGCGGACATGCGACACGGGATCCATGGGGGAGCCACTAAAGTCCTTGCGCACATCATCCTCGATGCGCATAGTGAACTTGAGGGAATAATCTGCAACTTCTAGATCTCCCTTGGGGTGGCGTGTCTTGCGTTCAACTGTGAGTGGAACTCCGCGGAAGCTGTTGGTCATGCAAACCTTGTGAATGGCGGGGGCTCCGTCCACCACTACGCGAAGACCGTCCGGGTAGGCGAAATTAGCCGTGTTCGACTCCTTGGGAGTTCCCCACATTGCCTTGCAGATGCGATCAGCCGCATCCTTGGTTGTAATGTCACGTGCGAGCACCTTGCATTCGAGTTCAACTTTGGGATCTTTGGAGACAATCAACACCAGCTCCTTCAAAGGGGTCTGGATTGACGAAAGCATTCTGGATGCTATTATACTTTCTATGGATTAGGTTTGTCCGTTTTTGACAAGATTTCGCTTCACTTCATCCGCATCCATTTGAGAGTGCTGATCCAAATAAAAAGTAACGAGTGTTTCCATCTCAAGTAGGCACGTGTCCGGAAGTGTTTCCGACGACACCAAAACACCCGTTTCGGTCTTGGTGTACTTGTCTGTATATTTCTTGATGATCTGAAACACTTGGGCATGTTCATTGACATCGAGGCGGTCGAGGTTTTCGCGCAGCCGGTCCTTGCGAGCGCGGTTCATTTGTGTAAGAGATTAATAATATTGAGGAAAGACCTTCCGCAGGCCGTAGTACACGAGTCCAAAGACCAGCGCGTGCGTCGCGACCTGAACAGTGTGGGGCTGGCCCGGGGGGAGGGACAGCAGAACGCCCGGGGACAGGAGAACAAACAGCAAGACAGGCACAATAACGTTGAGATCCATTTTATACTGCTGCAGCATTTGTTTTTCCAGTTGGAATAACACCGCGCTTCCGCTTCTCGGGCTTGGTCTGCTCGAGCGGGACAACGACCTTCTTTTCAGTTTGCGCTTCGCCAGTCGGGGCATCAAGAACTGGAACGTCCGTCTTGGGCGCCTCCTTCACCTCTTGAGGACCCTCGGCCTGGATTGCCGTCTTGAGTGTTCCGAGAACAATGATGGACTCGTCACCTTGCTGAAACCGACATCCCACCACCTCAAACTCAATCTCCTGTCCCTCCTTGACTGCTTCAAACTCTGCATTGCCGAGATGCAAATCACGAGGTAGCAACACCTTGAGCGGGGACACTTCTGCGTGCAGACCAATCTTGCTGGTTGTCGACACGAGAGCCCGGAACACCTGACCCGGGTGCGGCAAGCACATATCCACCTGAAACTTGACCGTGTAATCCACGCCGCCCTTGATCAGGTTGATTCGACCAAGTGAATGCTCGATAACGAGCACACTGCGCGGACGCACGTACCCTTCGGGGATGCAAATGCCCTCATACTTCATGCGAAGCTGGGCAAGAAGGCTGACATCAATATTGCGCTGAATGTTCGGAGCAGTGATATGGACCGACCGCGTGAGTTCGCGACGTTCAAAGAGGCTATCAGGATTCATTGTAGTCCGTTAGCTTGTCTTTTGTCTTTACGTTTTTCCAGATGCCAGAACGACATCAATTTCTTCAGGCGTATACCAACGAATCTTTGGCTCTGCAAGTTCCTGTTGTTCACGCGCAAAGAGTTCCGTAAATAAGCACCATTCCACGCTGCTCTTTTTCGCACTCGCCTCCGGAACACCTACTCCACGTTTATCCAAATACTTGGCCAAGGCAAGAACTTCGGGTTTCTTGTTGGACCCCGTGCCGCACGTAATTGGAATGTCGCGCCTCGTACCTGCCACTCGGGTCGGCACACCGTCCTTGAGTTCGAAACGTCCAATTCCAAATTTACCACCACGCACGGTGGCGACCAAATCATCCTTGTGGTCCGCATAATCCTTCTTGCGACCCTCGATCCATTCCAGGACGCGCGTGCGATCGTCGCCAATCGGTTCTTCCGGGGGCTCATAGACACCGTTGCCCAGGACCAAGATGTTCGTATCGGCAACTGCGATACGCGAGCGGAACTGCAGTGGGTTCCCGGATTTCAAGTACGCCAATCGTTGTTCCGGCGTAAAGACGTGGTCAAAGATGTAGCCATTCAAGACTGTTTCGGAAAATTGCGACACGCCGGCCGGGAACTCGTGAGCCCTCCGAATCTCGTCAATGTCCGGCACATCGGCGGGAGCCTTGGCTTCTTGTTCGACAAATGGTAACGGAACATCTGCACGTGTCGGAGGCAGGGACGTGCGTTCAACCAAGGTTCCATTGGTCAAGCCCACGGGTTCAAGAGCATACAGGGTTCCGCGCGACTCGATCAAACTGGGACGACCAAAGGAATCCTTGAACCGGAAGGCATTCTTCATTGCATTTTTCAAGGTGAAGACCACGACATCTTTCGGCAATCCCATCTTCTTCACGAGTTCATCGCGTTCCCAGATCGGTTTGGCCAAAAAGAGTTTCGACAGGGTATTCAGGGCTTCGTCGCGCAAGTCTTGGTATGTCGAATAGGGACGCACATAGTCATCCTCTGGTGCCGATTCGTGGATACGACACTGCAAGTCCTGTATGTTTTCTGCAAAGGTGGGTGCTAACATTCCCTTGAGACGGTACGTAACATCCTCATTGTTTTCAGACCGGACTTGCGGAACCTCGAGTTCCATCCATGCGGGAGGTAACGTGTTCAAACTGGCTTGCAAGGGGCAGTCCATTGCGGATTCCGCCAAGATGGCACGTACACGTGCAATCTTCACTGCCTTGACTTCAACTTTGGTGCGGTATGTATATTCATCAAAACATTCGCGCTGCTTGTCCGTGCGCACAATGTGGAGGTACACTGTGCAGTTTTGATCCGGGAATGGAAGGAGAGCGTGACTACATGTGCGCAGGGCACGCCCCACAACTTGCTCGATACGACTATTGTTCCACCACGGATCAAGGACATGGAGTTGCCGGATAAAGCGAAAGTTGACTCCTTCGGAAATACGACGCGTAGCAATGACGACGCGAACTTTAGATCCATCCTTGTTTTCCGAACTACGAGCCAGTGCAAGCAACGATTCAGTTTCGGGATCTGAAACTTCCGAAGTGAGCAAACAATAGAATCCGGCTTTTGCATCCTTCGGGGTTGTCGGTGTCTTTAATAAAGTTTGTCCACCCTGTGCTGGCCGAAATCCAGATTCTTCCAATGTCATGGCAAAGAGTCGTGCACCCATCTCGACATAGTTCGAGTACACAATCACGGGCCCTTTGGAGTTGTGAATCGTTTCAATGACCTTGGCAAACTTGGCTGAAACTCCAGGGAGCTTGTCGGGTGTCAGGAAGGGCTCCTTGGTATATGCATACTGGTTCCCTTCCTTTTGGAAATGTTCACGGAATGGCTTGTTCCCGGGAAGAACAGCGACTGTCGGCAAGAGCAAGGCAGACTGTTTATCATCCTCTTCGGCTTCTTCATCGTCCTTTCCAGCACTTGCATTCAAGACTTTTAATTGATCGCCCGACGCCTGACATGCAACAAGTGAAAGAAACTTCATGCGTGTCTCCGGAGCAATGGGTGCGCCTGTAAAGCTCGTCGTACGATCCTGGGCTGCAAGATTCGGTGCAGGCAGACGAAAGGGGAATGTGAAGGGATTCTCGCCACGAACGAATGAAACTGATTTCTGAACCCAATCACGGAACCTTTCTTCCGACTCGGGTTTCAAGGTGGCATCCGGATTGAAAATGTCTGCTACTTTGATTTCCCTTGAGAGAGACAGACTTCGGTCGTTCCATCCAAAAAGGTTCATGTAATACACGATTTCTTCAAAGCTGTCAAACATTGGGGTGGCGGTCATCAGGACTAGAACGAGACCCTTTGCCGTCTTAACCAGTGTCTCGATACCACTACTGATTGCCTTTTCCGTGTGCGACATGCCGGTTTTGCGGCGGATATTGTGCGCTTCGTCCAGCAAGACAAGACGATTGTCGAAATTCCGATGAATCCATTCTTCGTCATTGGCATTCTCATTGATCAAGTCTCCAAAGGTTGCATATCCGGAAAATTCGTAAAACTCATCAATGAGTTTCCGGGCCATCTTGGACAGACGATCGCGGACAGCCTGGTCTTTCCAATGTTTCGGCTCCGAATCAGCACGCAACAAAACATCGAGGTACCGCCGACCCGTGCACTGGTGCGAGGACAGTACGCCAGATGTTTCATCGAGGGAGACACGACTCATGTCAAACAATTCCGTGTGAAAGTTCTCCTGGACAGCAGGACTGGCAAGAACTAGAACCTTCTTGTCCTGGTACTCGGGCCGCAGAATGAACTCTTCAGCAATTTGGATTGCCGTGCAGGTTTTGCCAACACCTGTACCGTGTACCATCAGCAAGCTGCGCGTGGGAGCGTCCGGGGACAGGACACGGCGTAGAAACTTCTGATGACTTTGCAGGGAAAAGTCAGAGCTTGAGGAACACATCTCGGTGCGCAGACTCTTGAGAGCATCAAGGGACGCAGCGGGAAGTGTTGCATTCGTGATTTCCGCAAGTTCGGGATGTGTGAGATTTACCTCCATTGTGTATATGAAAGAGTAAATGACCTTTGGATTTGACTTTGAGTATGAAGAGCCGGACATTACCGACTACTTTCTAATGGGCGCGGCGGGTGCGCTTCTTGTCACCCTTTTTCAGTTTGCGGCGTCGCGACTTGAGGGTGGACCGGATCTTTGAGCGCCCACGACCGGGCGTACCTCCAGGAGGACCTGGAAGGGGAGCAGCAGGCCTGGGAGCAGGCTGGGGGACAGCAGCGATTCGAGCCGCACATGCCATCTGCTTGGCGCGCAGATTCATTCCATTCCATGTAGCTCCGACCCCAGCTCGGGCCTGCCTGCATCCTTCAGCCCAGGCGGCAGCGTCATTGTACCCCGGCGCCATAGGGGGATCCATTTGTATGTAAAAATAGATTTTAAGACAACGACTCCGAAACAAACGGAGGAAACTCCACCGCCTTTTTAGCACAGTCGGTAGTGCATCTGTTTTGTAAACAGAAGGTCCTGGGATCGATGCCCAGAGGAGGCAATTTACCACGCCATGACAATATCCTCAAGACGACACTCGGACGGCGTCTCATCAATCTGGGCAAGTCGCTCGGCCTGATCTGACTCGGGGTGTTCCGGTCCCTCCGGAAGCCTCGACTCGTCCACAAACACTTCGACGAACCCAGTACCGCATGGAGGCTTCTGTCCAAACATGATGTTCGCTGACACACCACGCATCGGGTCAAACTCGGCACCCATGGCTGCATTGAACATGATCTTGGACGTCTCCTCGAAACTCGACTTGGCCAGCACACCCGTCTCGTTCTTGTTCATACCAAATCGGTTGACGGGAACGATGCGTCCGCTGTACGTCATGGTATCCACCAGCACGGCAAGGTGATGGTAGTTCACCTTTTCTGACACAAAGACTTCGGAAAACTCGTCAAACAAGGCCATGCGCGCAGCCTCGATGCCAAACACCTCATTGATCTCGTGAATGTCATTGGAGAAACTGCGCGTCGGATCAACACCCTCGTGTGTCATTAGATCCAGGAGATTTGTGCCCTCCGTGTCCAGGACATAGTGGTCCTTGGCCGCATAGCCTCCGAGAACCGGGTCAAACATCAACTCATTCTTGATTGTGCGGATGTGGACACGTCCGATATCGTCCACTCCCGTCAGTGGCGTGTCAAGGATCTTGTCCTCGAGGAACCGGAGCTGCAGCGGGGTCTTGACAACGCCCGGATCGAAGGAAAGACGCAAGACCATGTTGACCTCGCTCATGATGCAGCGCACAATCTTGAGACCCGTATTGTTGTGGATCTTGGCAGTGATGGCTGTCATGTCCATGGTTGTGCGGTTCACCATCTCCACGGGATCCAAGAGGATGCGGACAATCCAGGGGGATGTGCAGTCATCATTCTCGGCGGAGAACTGTTGATATGCATCAAGGAGCTCGCGATCCTCCTGCACGACACTCGAGGTGGACAGCGGGTAGGGATCGTAGTAGATGCGCAGGGACTTGGCGATATCGCGCAGAGTTGTGCGCTGGATCTTCTTCTTGATGATCATCGTCTCGACCTGGGTCGGGTTTCCAAGAAGGTAGGCGGTATTGCCCGGGCGCTTCGGATTGGAGGACGCGGACAGCAGCTCCTCGATACGCGGCACACCCGACGTTGCATTCGCCTTGACCGTACCCGCCGAGTGGAACGTGTTCAGCGTGAGCTGCGTGGTAGGCTCACCAATGGACTGGGCGGCCAGTGCGCCGACCATCTCGCCGGCGTGGACCTGGGCCTTGATGTACCGGAACTTGATATCCTGCAAGAGCTCATCAAACATTGACTCGGTGAAGCGATGGACGAGAATGGACTGCTTGGGTGCCAAGTGGAACCGGACGAGGGCAAGGAACACCTTGTTACGAGAGTACTCTTGTGCCAATGCCTCGAGTGAGGTCACCACATGCTGGGGTGTCAGGTCCGTCTTGGTCGAGTAGGGATTCGCATACTTGTCAATGAGTCGCTTGATGTTCACGGGTGTCGAAATCTTGTCATTCTTGCGGTAGCGGAACACATTCTTCACGAGCATGTCCCGGTCTGCAAGGATCTGTTCCACCATATCATTCACCTCGCCAAGATCGCCATTGACGAATCCAGACAGATCCGCCGGACTCAAGGCAAACATCCGGTACACGTTCTCCAAGGTCATGTCTGCAAGCGCATACAATGTCTCATCAGTCTCCACTGCCTGGGTATCCACACCGTCCTCGCCATATGCGAACTGAATCACGGACCCAACCACATTGCGGACAGTGCCATCGTACTCGATATGCTGATCTTCAAGCGTCTTCATGAGACGACGCTGAATGTATCCGGTATCGGACGTCTTGACGGCCGTGTCAATGAGACCCTCGCGTCCAGCCTGGGCGTGGTAGAAGAACTCGGCCGGCTGGAGACCAGACACGAAGGAGTTCTGAACAAATCCACGAGACTCAATGCCGTCATCGTAGCGAGGAAAGTGAGGCAGGGTGCGATCCTGCAGCGTGTACTGAACGCGACGACCCTCAATGAGCTGTTGGCCCAGGAGTGCAACCATTTGCGTAATGTTCTGTGCCGATCCCTTGGATCCAGAATCGACCATCTGGACAATCCGGTTCTGCTTGCTCAAGGACTTGAGCACCTTTTCGTTGATTTCGGCTGCAACGTTCTTGAGGGCAGACGAGATCTTGTCTTCCAGTTCCTCGCCATCGGACATGCTCGAAATGTTCTCAAAATTTCCAGAATGGACATCGGACAGAATCGCAGCCACCTTGTCGCGTCCCTCCCGGATCTTGTCATTCACAAACGACCGCGTCTCGGTATTCGCAATCAGATCCGAAGTGCCCACCGAGAACCCCTTGAAGAGGTTGAACTGCGTGATGATACTCTGCACATCATTGATGAACTGCCCGGCCCGCTCGTGGCCAAACTCATTGTAGATCACGTGCAACAGTCCCTTGCTGCTCGCGCCAATCGAGCCCTTGGTGATGATTCCCTTGACAAGCTGACCATTCTCCAATGTCACACTCCCCTTGAAATTCATGAGAGGAAAGGCCGCTGAAATGATCTCTGAACCCGTCCACTCACGGTCCTTGCGAGGAAAGGTCCGGCGGATCTTGGAGAGCATCATCATCGCCAGATGCTCCGGAACACGAACATCGGATTGCGAGATGCGGTACATACCCGTCATGGTGTCTTGGAAGAGCTGAATGATGGGCGAGTTGGTGCGGGGGCTGATGATGTTGCGGAGAACAGATGCCAAATACCGAAGCTCGGTGGCTGCGGCAATGGACTGCGGCACGTGCATGTTCATCTCGTCACCGTCAAAGTCTGCATTGTACGGACGAGTGGCTGAAACGTTGAGACGGAATGTCGAATACGGCAAAACGCGCACACGGTGAGCCATCATCGACGCCTTGTGCAGGGACGGCTGACGGTTAAAGAGCACGATATCGCCGTCAATCAGGTGGCGGTGGACAATATCACCCTCACGCAAATCAATCGTGTCCGAGGTGACGTAGCGGAGACTGACCATCCGGTTATCGGCCTTGAGGAACACTGTCTTGGCTCCCGGGTGCTTGTCCGGGCCATTTGCAATGTACCCGAGCAGACGATCGCGATTGTAGATGGAGACAATCTCGGGGAAGGTCAAGTTCAGGGCAATCTCCTCGGGTACACCGAGTTCATCGAGATCGATGTTGGCATCCGGAGTAATGACGGAACGAGCCGAGAAGTCGACACGCTTGCCCATCAAGTTACCGCGAACACGACCCGTCTTGGCACCGAAGCGGGACTTGAGAGTGCGCAGGGGACGGCCCGACCGCTGGGCCGCAGGCGCCATACCCTTGATGTCATTGTCCACATAGGTGGCCACATCGTACTGCAAGAGTGCCGAGTACTTGTCAATCATCTCGGCGGACTCACCCTTGTCGATCTTGTCACGAAGACGCTGGTTGTTGCGCAGAATATCAATGAGCTTGTGTGTCAGATCATCCTCCATGCGCTGGTTGTCGTCCATAACGACCGAAGGACGAACAGTCAGTGGCGGAACGGCCAGCACAGTGCAAATCATCCACTCCGGGCGAGAGTACTTGGGGTCAAACCCGATCCGGCGACAATCCTCGTTTGTAATGCGCTGGAAGGCACGCAGAATCACTTCGACTTGCAGAGGTGTTGCCTCCGTATCAGGCCCAGACTGACCCTCGAGCGATGCGGCCTTGCCCACGACCTTGACGATCTTCTTGAATGTAGGGCTCTCGCATGACGGGCACATCTGGGGGCGTTTGGGACCTGCCGGCATCAGATCACGAACGTCCTTGAACCGTGCCATACCCGTTGACGTCAGTCCATCCAGAATCTCATAGGCCACGAGAGGCTTGGAGCACGACAGGCAAACCACATTGGCGAGCTTCTCGATCGTGTCAAAGAACTGGTAGAGGTAGACGGGGCGGGCCAGGGTAATGTGACCGAAATGTCCGGGGCAGTACTGGTTGGTGTTCTTGCATGTGGGGCAAACCTTTCCATTCTCAATAACACCGAACCGAGGGTCAAAGACACCATTGGGAACGGCTTGGCTGGACTGGTAGGTCTTGTCGGTGGTAACCTCGATCACACTGCGCTTCAGGATGTCGTCAGGATTGGCGATGCCAAACTGAACGCCGATAATTGTGTCACCCATTCTGCTATCTGTTATCTTCGCTTTAGATTATTCGTTTTTAACGGTTCACCAGCTTCAAGGTTGCAGCCCACAAGTCTTCATTGCCAACCGCGCGCAAGACTGAATCGTGATACTTGAACGTGAGCGCCTCGACGAACTTTTCATACTCTTCACCACGCTGTTGCTTGAAAAGTTGGATTTGACGGATTTGCCGGTATCGCAAGAAGGAGAGCATGTCGCGTGCAAGAAGTTCGGAGGAATACGGATCGATCCCATTCTCCTTTTCCGAATCCTTGAAGTTCTGCACTTGAATGCCCCACTGCGCTTGTGTCTCCATTATTGGATATAAGTGTAAAAAATTGTAAATTGTGTACTATCCTTCGGACCATCCAGTAACTTGAAGTAAATGGTGTAGGTACCCGACGAATAGTCAAACCCGACAATAGATACAGTTACCCCGCTATCAAACGTCGGAACAATTCCTTGACCTGCCCACAAAATCGGCATGTTTAGTACATCAATGTACATGACACAATAGTCCCCCGACAGTCGATTTGGGGTATTGGTTGAAGTTACGTACGTAGATGTGTAGGTGGCCGGAGTCCCTCCTGGACCGAATGTACCTGTTGTGCCACCCGATCCGACTAGGCTGTTTGGTCCCGTTCCTCCAGTTATACCTGTTGATCCCGTAGGTCCAATGGGCCCTGTCGGTCCAGTGGATCCGGCGGGTCCAGTTAATCCCGTCATTCCGGTACATCCTGTCGGTCCAGTTGCATAATACCCTATTGCACCCGTAGCTCCAGTGGGTCCCTGTGTCGTGCCCGGCACTCCTGCCGCTCCTCTCTTATAGGGACCCGGTGTTCCGGTGAATCCGAACCACCCTTGTGCGGGTATTGTGCTCCTATATCCAGTCGGACCTTGAAGACCCGTGGTTCCAGTTGTGGCAGTTGCTCCAAACAGACCCGTAGGTCCAGTAGGTCCCTGCTGTGTGCCTGCTGTTCCTTTAGGACCTTGCGGCCCCATTGTACCGACATTTCCCGTTGGACCTGTGGGCCCAGAAGGCCCTCGATCGGAAAATAGACCGATGACTCCTACTACACCCGTGGTCCCGCCTAAACTTGGTCCTGTTATCCCGGTGCATCCGGTGGGTCCCGTTACACCCGTAACAGTTGGTCCTGTTCGACCCGTTGATCCCGTGGGTCCAGTTGGGCCAATCAATCCGGGACCCGTAGGACCTGTAGGGCCGCTCATACCTGCAACTCCCGTATTTCCAGTCGAGGATGTTGTACCTGTTACGCCGGACGACCCAGTCGTTGCAAAACGCCCATCGCGTGCAGCTTTTCCACCAAGTCCCGTATTTCCACCTCCTCCTCTAAATCCTGTGAACCCTGTAGGGCCCTGAACAATGTATGCACCCGCAGGGAGTGGTGTACACGACATTGTTCTTTACTGCGTATAGTAAAAATTCACGTTGACCGTGTAATTATTGCCCGGAGCCGTTGCAATTGTTTGATTGTAGTACCACTGTGCTCCACTCTGAAAGAGCTGGTATCCTGTAATGGATACATCGCCCGTTATACCTTCAAAATTTTGAGGCACGATACTCCGTACCCAAACGGTACTCGAGGTCGGAATACCAATGCCCCCGCTAATACTCGTATCGGTTGGACCGTACGTAAATTGAATTCCAGTTGAACCGACTCCGAGAGATGCCGGGTACCCCGTGGGTCCAGTCGGACCCGTGGCCCCTGTGAATCCTTTGCCCGTAGGACCAGTAGACCCGGTGGTCCCGGTTTGGACTCCGCGCGGGCCTGTTGTACCCGTAAACCCCGTACTACCGGTTGGTCCCGTAGATCCAAAGCCAGTTGGCCCCGTAGATCCAGAATATCCAGACGCTCCTGTAGGGCCGGTAACACCCGTGGGTCCATACAGGCCCGTTGGGCCTGTCGCTCCGGTAGGTCCCGTAAATCCCGTGGGTCCAGTGTAAGACAGACCCGTTGGACCCACTGCGCCCGTAGGTCCAGTTGATCCCGTCGGCCCTGTTCCTCCAACCGGCCCTTCATCACCCATAGCTCCGGGAGGTCCGGGTTGTCCGGGATATCCCTGTGGTCCCGTAGGACCGGTAGGGCCCGGAGTGTTATTTGAATGTCCGGTGGGTCCCGTGGGTCCTGTGGGTCCTGTGGGTCCAGTTGACCCCGTTGCACCTATCGGTCCAGTAGGACCCTGAACACCAGTTGATCCCGTCGTACCGGTTCCACTGTTATTGCCTGCAGGTCCTGTTGCTCCTGTAGTTCCTGTGTTTCCAGAAGGCCCTGTCTGGTTGCCTGTAGGTCCAGTCGTTCCAGTACCCACTGGTCCGGTCGGTCCAGTGGATCCGGTAGGTCCTGTAGCACCACTGGGTCCAATGAAGACTGCAGTTCCGTCACGTCCCGTGGGCCCCGTGGGTCCTGTGGCACCCGTAGGTCCCGTAGCGCCCGTGAAACCAGGTGGGCCGATTGGTCCTTGACAAATATTGGGCGCACATGAAACCAATCCAACACCCGGAACGTATTTGGACAAACTCATCTTGTTACTTTCAACGTAGAAGTTTCGTTCTAAACAAGAAATGAGC
>Ga0208503_1000026_pt1 | contig 34584 bp, 40 predicted proteins | sample CryBogCBE31Jul07_FD_184584 | JGI IMG/M metagenome (GOLD analysis project Ga0208503, IMG submission 184584) | Freshwater microbial communities from Crystal Bog, Wisconsin, USA - CBE31Jul07 (SPAdes) (version 2) | ecosystem: Environmental > Aquatic > Freshwater > Lake | place: Crystal Bog...
CTGAAGCCTCAACGTTATAGCTTGTTAGTCCTGTTGCTGTTGCTGGTGCCTTCCAGAGGATTGTCGCACCTGTTGATGTTGCATGAGCAACGATGCCTTCTGGGCCAGAACCTGCTGGGGCCATGTTGTCAGATGAAGAAGTTGACGCTGCTGGGGCAGCAGATGTTTCTGCAGGAGCAGCAGAAGTTGCCTCTGCGGTGCTCGCAGGAGTTGTTGATGAACCACTTGTTGATGAGTTGTTATTACGAGCAACAACGATAATTGCAAGCAAAACCACTGCAGCAATAACAGCTACTACAACACGTGAAGATGAACGTTGGGCGCTACTGCTTCCGCTCGTACTTGAAGATGGCTTTGATGGAGTAGCAGCTGCTGATGAACGAGGAAGTGGTGTTGAAGAAATTGATGAACGTCCACCTGAAAGTGGAACATCTGGAATAACAATGCGAGAGGCAGAACGCTTAGCGGTCTTCTTTGCTGAACGCTTCGCTGTCTTTTTGACGGCGCGCTTTGCTGTCTTCTTTACTGCACGCTTTGCAGTCTTCTTAACTGCTGCCTTCTTTGCTGTTTTCTTTACTGCACGCTTAGCGGTCTTCTTAACTGCACGCTTTGCAGAAGTCTTTTTGGCTGCTGACTTCTTTGCTGTCTTTTTAGCGGTTTTCTTTACTGCCACTTTATCTCCCCTTGGTGAATTGATTATTGAAAATCAGTTAATGCTTACACGCAAACTACTGCGTAAATAGTACCCCAGATGAAGGGTGGGTAAAGAGGGGGCTCGGCCAAAATGGCTAGAGCAGTGCAATCAAATCTGGCGTAATTGCGCGCAGAGCCTTACCTCTGTGGCTAATTTCATCCTTTTCATGCGCGGGAATCTGCGCTGTTGTGCGCGATTCGCCAAGTGGTTGAAAAATTGGGTCATAGCCAAAACCGTGTGTCCCCCGTGGCGTGTCCACGATCTCACCCACTAATTCACCTACACGCGTAACTTCAAGGCCAGAATTCTTATCTCCAGCAGGGAAGACTAAAGCCACACTGCAGACAAATTGGGCGCCACGATTTGTGCTTCCAGTTGCCGCGAAACCTTCTAATACTTTTTCAAGATTAGCTTTGTCATCTCCATGAACTCCTGCCCAACGAGCGGAATAAATTCCTGGCTTTCCACCGAGGGCATCAACACACAATCCACTGTCATCGGCCAGAGCAGGAAGCTTTGTAAATGCACTTACAGCTCGAGCTTTGAGCAAGGCATTTTCAGTAAAAGTATCTCCAGTTTCTTCGACATCAGGCATATCTGGAAACTCTGCAAGCCCAAGCACCTGCACATCAATATCTGCAGCCTTAAGCATGCGCTCTAGTTCCTCTACTTTTCCTAGATTTCGAGTAGCAAGAACAACTTTCTTCATACTTATTTTGCTAGCGCTGCTTTTTGTAAAGCGGATAGCTCAGCACATCCTGCAACACCAAGATCAAGTAATTGGTTGAGCAGGGCGCGATCAAAGGGAACACCCTCTGCCGTTCCTTGAACTTCAACGAAACTGCCATTTCCCGTGCAGACAATATTCATATCTGTATCTGCATCAACATCCTCCACGTATGCAAGGTCAAGCATCGGAACGCCTTTGATAATTCCCACACTTACTGCAGAAACTGAATCTCGTAGAGGCTGCCTATCTTTCAAAATATGGCCTTCACCTTTTGCCCAATTAATTGCATCGGTGAGCGCAACATAAGCACCGGTGATTGCAGCGGTGCGCGTTCCACCATCTGCCTGGAGCACATCACAGTCAAGAACTATGGTGTTCTCACCCAGCGCCTTGGTATCCACAATTGCGCGAAGTGAACGACCGATCAACCGAGATATCTCTTGAGTGCGACCACCTAGTTTTCCTTTGACGCTCTCTCGATCACTTCGAGTATGAGTGGATCGAGGCAACATTGCGTATTCACTTGTTACCCAACCTTCACCTTTCCCAACTAGCCACCTAGGAACACCTGGTGTGAAGGATGCAACACAGAGAACTTTTGTATTACCAAATTCAACCAGTACAGAACCCTCGGCGTTCTTCAGCCAATTGCGAGTGAAGGTAATAGGACGAAGTTGATCTGCTTTGCGACCATCTACACGTGAACTCATTAACTTCTCCCTAAGTGATTATATTGAAGATGAAACGTTGCTTACTTCTGGACCAAGAAATCTTGAGGCTAACTTACTAAAGCTTGCAGTATCTCCTGTAGCAACAAACTTATGTTTGGGCGCTCCGCTGGTATTGAGCATGTCATTTTCAACAAGAGCCCTATAAAGATCTTTCGCAGTCTCTTCAGCGCTGGAGACCAAAGTAACGCCATCTCCCATGACATAGGAGATAACACCTGTGAGGAGTGGATAGTGCGTGCAACCGAGAACCAAGGTATCAATACCTGCATCTTGAAGTGGTTTTAAATATTCACGGGCAAGTGAGGTGATTGCAGCCCCTGATGTTTCTCCGCGTTCAACAAACTCCACAAATTTTGGACATGCAGCAGATGTAATTTCTAACTGGGGAGCAGCTGCAAATGTATCTAGGTATGCACCTGATTCAATCGTCGCGTTGGTTCCAATTACTCCAACTTTGCCACTTCGTGTTGCTGCAACAGCTCTTCGAACAGCAGGTTGAATCACTTCGATAACCGGAATCTCATAACGCTCACGAGCATCGCGCAACATCGCGCTACTTGCTGTGTTGCAGGCAATAACAATTGCTTTAACGCCAGAAGCAATGAGTTGATCCATAATTTCTAAAGCGAATGCGCGAACTTCTGCTAATGGACGTGGTCCATAAGGGCCTCGAGCTGTATCTCCAACATAAAGAATCGATTCACCAGGTAGCTGATCAATGATTGCTCTGGCAACCGTTAGACCACCAACACCAGAATCAAAGATTCCAATAGGTGCGTTAGGACTCGGCTTAGCTGGGCTCACCAGCGAAGTCTATCGGGCATTATTTATAACTCTGAATCTCCACTACGCGAGCATTAAATCAAGCAGATTGCTCTGCAGCCATCCAAGCCAAAAGTAGACAGCGTACAAAGGTTTCTGGGCGTCTTCTTCAGGTAGTGCCTCAAATTTCTCAAAGCTAGATTCACTTATTTCAAGGCGAACAGAAAGTGCAATACGTAAATCATTTATGACGGCAAGCCATGTAGCGCTATCAAGCTCCTCTATGACGCCAGGACTGTTGGTATCCACAATTACAGCTAGCGCCTCTCTTGCTTTGCGAAGAGTGGCATTCTTCTTACTACGCATTGCGGGCTCTGTGAACCTTCTAAAGTCTGCGGCGGATTCAGGATCAGCATATGCGTTTGGAAGTAAGCGAAGTAGAACTGGATCTTCTGGCGTTGCTACTTCATCCGGTGCAGGCTTGAGTTGATGCATGAGCTGGGCAAACGGATCACTCTCGTCATAATGATGGGGAATATCGTCAACACCAAGTAGTTCAAGAAGCTGCTCAACAAGGTTAATTAATATGTGCGCCTCATCAACTGTGAGATCTAATAGGTAGTTATCTTCTTCGCGAGTGAATTCAGACATGAGAAGTCTCTATACCTTGTCATCGCGTTGAAGTGTTGCCCAGAGTCCGTGTTCATGCAGCCGTTGAACATCCCATTCCATCTCTTCTCTACTACCGGATGAAACTACTGCGCGGCCTTCATTATGGACTTGCATCATAAGTTCATGTGCTTTTTCTTTGGAGAATCCAAAGAGTTTTATGAAAACATGAACTACATAAGACATGAGGTTTACCGGGTCATCCCAAACAATTGTTACCCATGGTTTATCAACAAGTTGAGAGATGTGAAGATCTGTATCACTTTCAACATCGCTAAGCGTGTCGGTACTCATCGTGTTACTACTGTAACAAAAGGTGAGTTACTTAAGATATAGCTTGCATCCTCCGGTGTGCTGACTTGGTATGTGTAGAAACCAGGGGTGGCGTTATTGAGCGTAAATGAAAAATTGCCGTTTGCATCCGTAGTGGTAGTCATGGGCGCAATACTTGATTTTGTTGAAGAAACTATTCCAAGGTTTACAGTTACGCCAGCTGCCTTTGGTTGAACTTGTCCGGCAACCGTATATGTCAATCCTGCTTTTATAGATGCAGGAGGTGACCATGCAATTACTCGGGCAACTTTCACAACTAGTGGTGTTGTATCCCCCTCAAGTCTTGTCCATGTTCCATCAATGATCATGCGCGCTGTGACATTACTTCCCCAGAGAACTGGAACTGTAAATGTTCCATCAGCAGCAGTTGCCCCATCAAAAATATTGGTCCATGCCCCATTCACGCCAAGAACTTGTAAGTGGGCAGGAGCGCCTGCGATTGGAGTCTTATCTGGCAAGGTAAATGTGCCGGTGATCGAAGTTGGCGTACCAAGTGTGATTCCGGTTGTGCTCAAAGTTGCATCGTTATTGAGGCTAGCAACTACTTGATCTGGAGCAATTGATACTGCAACGTTGCGAATTGCGGTGAATGCTAGAGGATCTTCCATTCCAAAGGTCCACTCTGATATACCTGCAAGCCTGTACGTATTAATGAGATTTGCTCGCAAAGTAAATGACTGCTGATCTTGATACCAAACAGTGCGTGATGCTGTGCACGATGTGAGGGAACCATTTGCTGCAGTTCCGTTATAGGTCTTCTGGTAAGTAAAAGTTGATTCTGCGTACTGCGGATTGAACGTTGGTGTCGCTCCATAAGCAGCTGCAAGAGTTGTTGCATCGTGCATCGCAAAGACTGCTGAAACTCCTTTTGCAACAGTCTTTGCATAGTTAACAGGAAGTGTTGGGCATACTCCGCTCACACTTGTTACCCAATCGCGGCCATATCCAGGAATTCCGACATAAACTTTTGACGCAGGTATTACCGAGACTGCATATGTAATTGCTCGCGTCGCCCAATCGAGAGGACCAATGGGTCCTGGAGAAGTTGTTGAAAAGTCATAGGCCATGATGTGAAGCTGATCAATCATGGATGCTACTTGTGGCCATGCATATTGGTAATAACCTTTTTTGCCTGTTGCCGGGTCAAAAGAAGGAGGGGTTGTAATTGAAAGTAATTTTCCTTGAGCGTGGAGCGCTGTAGAAAGTTCTTGAATAAATTGAACCCACCGTACTTGGGTTGTGGGCCAACTTGAAATTGGATCAACGTAGGCAAAATCTTCAAAATCTAAATCGATCCCATCAAATTTATTACTCATGACTAAATTTATAATTGTGCTCACAATGCTCGCCCTAGATGCTGGGTCCGCGAGCAAGTTTGAAAGTATTAGTGGTGTCGGTTTGCCAGTTGTCAGATTGACGTTTGTTCCATCAGTAATTGTTGGAATGATTTTATAACCAGCACTCTGCAGTTGCGAGAGAGGCCCGGCCATCGGAAAACTTGGATTAGCTGGGGTGTAGAGATCTGTAATGGTGTTTTTGTTCTTTAGTGTGTACCAAAAAGGTGAGACCTGGCTGATGAGATCTGCATTACTCATTGCAGAAGGTAGCGATGTCTTCATCGAATAATAAGGAATCCATCCAGAAAGAATCTTTCTTGGCGGGTTTGCTGCTTGGGCGGTGAAACTTGAAACAATTAATGAAAATACTGTGGCAAATACTGTGAGATAAATCTGCCGCTTTTTCATCACGCTTGCTTTAACCCGCTATATATCTCTTTGCATGTTGGGCAGATAGGAAATTTTTCAGGATCACGTGTGGGGACCCATTTCTTTCCGCACAGGGCGGTAACTGGCTTCCCCGTGACCATAGCCTCGGTGATCTTTTCTTTCTTCACATAGTGCGAGAAGCGTTCGTGATCACCCTCATCGGTTGGAGACAGACGCTCTTCTTCCAGCACATCTACCCCACCGTTACCACCAAAGGGGTTACTGAACGGATTTTTCACGTTCACAATCTTATCGCGTACGATTGCGTAATGAAGGATCTACTGCGCACCGGCGACTTAAGTCGTGCTGATGTCGAGCTACTTTTAGATACAGCAGCAGATTTCGCAGCAAAACCTTTTAGCGCAAATACCGCTCTAGCAAATCGCACGGTTGCGATTTACATGACTAAGCCTTCAACTCGTACTCGCTTGGCATCAGAGACGGCTGTTGCTCACCTTGGTGGAACTCCGATATTCCTTCGCGGTGATGAACTACAAATTGGCCGTGGAGAGACAATTGCAGATACTGCCCGCGTTATTAGTGGGTTTGCTTCAGCGCTGCTAGTTCGCACATTCGCTCAATCAGATGTTGACGAGCTTGGAATGAACTCAACTATCCCCGTGATTAATGGACTGACAGATGAAGATCACCCAACACAAGTACTTGCAGACTGGGCAACGATTCGAGAAGTCTTTGGAAAAAATATTGCAGGAAGAAAGTTCACCTACCTTGGTGATGGAAACAATATGGCGCATGCATGGCTCACCATGGGAGCAATCATGGGCGCGCATGTAGTTGTTGCAACACCCGGCGGTGATTACGCGCCATCTAAAGATGCGGTTGCCAAAGCCGAGAAGATCGCGCAAAGTTCTGGCGCAAAGATTGAAATTCTTACCGATCCAGAAGCGGCTGCTAAAGATGCCAGCGTTCTTTATACAGATGTGTGGATGTCCATGGGAGATCCTGAGAGTGAACGTGCAAGTAAACTCAAAGCACTCTCACCATTCGCAGTAACACCACAACTCATGGCAGTGGCCGCATCAGATGGAATTTTCATGCATTGCCTTCCCGCGCACCGCGAGGAAGAAGTATCCACAGATGTCATCGACGGGCCACGTTCTCATATCTGGCGCCAGGCATACCACCGCCGTACAACCATCCAAGCTGCGCTCTATCATTTAGTGCGCGGAGATCTCAGCGGGAACTAATACATCTAGTAGCCCTCAGTACTTGTCTTGCTTTCCATATGACGTAGGGCACAAATACCTATAGATTGCCACCATGAAATTAGCCGTCCCGAAGGAAGTCAGGCCAGGGGAAAAGCGAGTCGCTTTAGTCCCAGACATCATCGCAAAACTTGTTAAAGCAGGTTTAGACGTTGTCATTGAATCTGGAGCTGGCGTCTCAGCTGAATTTTCAGATGAACAATTCACCCAAGCGGGTGCGAAAGTTCAATCTGGTGATGTCATTAAGGATGCAGACATCATCGCAAGTGTTCAGCCTCTCACTCCTGATGCAATGAAGAGCTTAAAAAAGGGCGCAATAACAATCTCATTCTTATCTCCTACTACTGCAGTTGATTCCATTGAAGCAGCCGCTAGCGCAGGAGTAACAGCAATTTCACTTGAATTGGTACCAAGAATTTCACGTGCGCAGTCCATGGATGCGCTCACTTCTCAAGCACTCTGCGCTGGGTATAAAGCGGCGCTCGTTGCGGCTGAACTTTCTCCTCGTTTCTTCCCGCTTCTTATGACAGCTGCAGGAACTGTCACGCCGGCCAATGTTGTTGTTCTTGGCGCAGGTGTTGCAGGACTTCAAGCAATTGCCACAGCAAAGCGCTTAGGAGCTGTTGTGAGCGCTTATGACGTTCGCCCAGCATCTGCTGATGAAGTGAAATCTATGGGAGCAAAGTTCATTACTTTAGAGCTTGAAGCACTTGAAGGAAGTGGCGGCTATGCCCGCGAAATGACAGAGGACCGCGCGGCAAAGCAGCGCGAACTTCTTACACCTTATATTGCAGCTGCCAATGTATTGATTACTACTGCTGCTGTTCCAGGAAGACCCGCTCCACGTCTTGTTACTGCCCAAATGATTTCTACTATGGCGCCTGGTTCCGTTGTTGTTGATCTTGCCTCTGAAACAGGAGGAAACGTTGAGGGAACCAAGCCAGGTGAAATTGTTACAACATCGAATGGTGTTCGTATGTGGGGTGGAAAAGATGTCCCAAGTCAGTTGGCATTCCACGCTTCAATGCTTTTTTCACGCAACGTAGTCAATCTCCTCATGCTGATGACAAGAGAAGGTGTTGTCACACCTGACTTCTCAGATGAAATTATTGATGCCGCTGCCGTAACCCACGGCGGATCAAAGCGCACTCCAGAACTAGCGAAGAAGTAAGGAATAGATCATGAGCAACGGTTTAGCACTTCTTTCAATCTTCGTTCTTTCAGTATTTATTGGTTTTGAGGTTGTCTCAAAGGTATCAACAACTCTTCACACTCCCCTGATGTCAGGTGCGAACGCTATTCACGGAATCATCTTGGTAGGAGCGATTACTGTTGCTGACCGCGCGGCAAATAACCTGCAACTTATCTTGGCAATCATCGCTGTAGTCCTAGCAACAATTAATATGGTCGGCGGCTTTGTGGTTACCGATCGAATGTTGGAGATGTTTAAAGGAAAGCCCCGTGCTGCAAAGTCTGAGGCAGGTGACTCCAAGTGAGCCGCAATCTTTATGATCTTCTTGGTCTTTTTGTTTCAGTCTGTTTCATCATGGCCCTTAAGGGACTTTCATCTCCTAAGTCTGCGCGCCGAGGCAATCTGATAGGTGCATTTGGTGCAACTGTTGCAACTGTTCTTGTCTTCTTTGAGCCAGGCTCATCACATCACCACATTGCCCTGATTCTTGGCGCAGTTCTCTTTGGTGTTGTCGTAGGGGTTCCTGCTGCACGCAAGATTCAAATGACTCAGATGCCACAACTCGTTGCGCTGTTTAATGGAGTGGGCGGCGGCGCTGCGGCTCTCGTTGCAATTGTTGAATATCTCAAACTTGGATCAACCGCGAGTACTGCAGATGTGGTTGCAACTGTATTTACTGTAATTGTCGGTTGCGTTTCATTCTCTGGCTCTGTCATCACATTCTTAAAGCTTCAAGAGCTGATGACTACACGCCCTGTCGTCTTTCCTGGTGGACGTTTTGTTATAGCCGGAACTTTAGTTGGCGTGCTTGGAACTGCTGGCTGGGTTATCAATTCTCTTGGCACTGCGCCGCTTCTTATTATGGGCGCACTCGCCCTCGCATTTGGCGTTCTCTTTGTACTGCCAGTAGGCGGAGCAGATGTACCTATTGTTATCTCATTGCTCAATGCATTCACAGGTTTGACCGTTGCTGCGAGTGGTTACGTCTTACAAGCAACCTTGCTGATTGTTGCAGGAACACTTGTTGGTGCATCAGGAACAATCTTGACTCGCTTGATGGCAGCTGCAATGGGTCGCTCACTCTTTGGAACTCTCTTTGGAGCTTTCACGGCAAAACCTCAGGCTGCAAGTGAAGCCGGAGAAGTGCGCCCAGTGAAATCTGGATCTGCTGAAGATGTCGCAATTCTTCTGAACTATGCTCAGCGCGTTGTTATCGTTCCCGGTTTTGGATTAGCCGTTGCTCAAGCACAACACACTGTGCGCGAGATGGCAGATTTGCTCACATCTAAAGGTATTGAGGTTGCATATGGAATTCACCCTGTCGCAGGTCGTATGCCAGGACATATGAACGTGCTTCTTGCTGAGGCGAATGTTCCTTATGAGCAACTCGTTGAAATGGAAGAGATCAATCCAACATTTCCTCAAACTGATGTTGTTTTGGTTGTTGGAGCAAATGACGTTGTGAACCCAGCAGCGAAAACAACTCCAGGATGTCCTATCTATGGAATGCCTATTTTGGATGTTGCCCAAGCTGGAAATGTCATTTTCCTTAAACGTTCGATGCGCCCTGGCTTTGCAGGTATTGAGAATGAACTTCTATATGATGCAAAGACAACCTTGCTCTTTGGTGACGCAAAGGAATCACTCACAAAGGTAGTCAGCGCACTTAAGAATCTTTAAGTGGCGTTTTCTGCGCCATTAGATAGGGTTCTGGAATGCCGGAGAAGCGACCGCGTTTTTTAAGTGAGTTACACGAGCGAGCCTTAATAGCAGGAGTTTCAATTCTTGCTGTACTTGCCGCTTTTCAAGTTGGTCAGGTGTACCAGCAACATAAGCATCCGCGGTCCCTTGTTGATCAAGCAATCACACGAGTTACATCAGGTGATCCAAGATCTCCACAAGCGGGAGTCTTGAATCAAGCCGCGATCGAGGCCATTTTGAAAGCCACAGGAGATCAGTGGTCTAACTATTTCCCAGCAACAACCGCTTCAGCATTTGATCAATCACTTGACGGCCAATACAGCGGGGTTGGAATTTGGCTTCGAAAGTCAGAGTCAGGATTACTCGAAGTATCCAGTGTGCAGCCTAAATCTCCTGCTGCAATAGCCAAGGTACAAGTACTTGATCAATTGACGAATATTGACGGAGTTGATGTGAGTGGTAACTCAGTCTCGACTGCGATTGCTGCTCTACGAGGAGTTCCTGGTTCCACTGTTACTTTAGATTTTGTTAGAAACAAGATCCGCTACAGAATTCAAGTAGTTCGTTCAAATGTTCTTACCGGCGATGTAACCGCTGTTGCCTTGAGTAAAAACATTGTGGACATCCAGGTGTCAGCTATATCTATGCACACCGCAGATGATGTTGCTGCTGCCCTAGCAAAGTTTCCCCACAGCAAAGGTGTAGTGCTCGACCTGCGCGACAATCCCGGTGGACTACTGAGCCAGGCAGTTTCGATTGCATCCCAGTTCTTGCTCAAGGGAACAGTCGTTTCTTATGATCCAAAAGATGGGCCAGAACAGATCTTACGATCGACAAATATCTCACCTGATCCAGCTCCCTTGGTTGTATTGATCAATAAGGGAACAGCAAGTTCTGCTGAAATTATTGCTGGTGCCCTCCAAGATCGAAATAGAGCTGTCATCATCGGTACGCGAAGCTATGGAAAGGGAACGGTTCAAGAGATCACGACCCTGAGCGATGGTTCTCAACTTGAAATCACCGTTGCTAATTACAAACTTCCCTCTGGTCGCACAATCGATCGAAAAGGAATTACGCCAGATTTAGAAGCCAGCGGGCCGGGCGAAATTGCTAAAGCTGTATCAATTCTTGGCGGATTAACGGCAGGATCTAAGTAGCACCCCTGTACCCTTAAGCAATTAAGGATCTGCATCTGGAGGTGATGAAATGGTGAAGGAGATTGGGCGAAAGCTCATTGCGCAGAACAAGTCTGCCCGCCACGACTATTTCATTGAAGATGTATGGGAATGTGGAATTGTTCTCACCGGCACAGAAGTGAAATCACTTCGTGCGGGCCGCGCCTCACTCATAGATGGCTTTGCCATGATGAATCATGGCGAGCTCTGGCTGAGTAACGTACATATCCCCGAATACACTGAGGGCACATGGAATAACCACACCCCAAGGCGTGATCGAAAACTTTTAATGCATAAAAAAGAGATCAATAAGATCGCTGGAATTATTAAACAGGGCGGCTTAACCCTTGTTCCTCTCTCTCTTTACTTCAAAGACGGAAAGGCAAAGATTGAATTGGCTTTAGCCAAGGGTAAAAAGGCTCACGATAAGCGACAGAGTTTGAAAGAGAAGGAAGCTAACCGCGAGATGACTCGCGAACTTTCCCGCAGAACATCTGGAAAAGCAGGCTAGTTTCAGGAGCAATTAACGCTTTCATGTAATTTAAATTACAATTAGCACGCAACCTAACCCATGGGGGTGAACGGTCTCGACTTTAGATGTTGGGGCAGAGGAAGCGGGCCGAGGAAGCCGGGATGATCTCGTTAACCAATAACCCTGGCAAAACTATAAGCGCCAGTACAACTGCCGCTGATTTCTCACTCGCTGCTTAAGCGATAGAAATCCGTTAGACCGAGTGCGCCTTCGACTCGGAGCCTAACGTCGTTAGAGGGCTTACCTTGTTGCAATGTTGCGGGTGTAACCGGGGAAATTAACTGCAAATGAGTTCGTTGACTACATGTTCGTGTGAGAGTCAGGACTGAGAAGACGTTTAGCGAACTACGCCCGTAGAAGCTCTGTGTCAGTACTAGAGGACCCGGGTTCGATTCCCGGCACCTCCACGTTTGATCTGGTTAAGACAGCTTGCCGCGGGCAAGTTGTCTTGGCCAATTAACTTCAACACCTAATTCATGTGCTGCAAAAAGTGGCCAACGAGGATTGCGAAGCATCTGGCGAGCAAGCATTACGGCATCTGCTTTACCCGAAGAAATAATTTCATTCGCTTGGACAGGATCAGTAATCATTCCTACAGCTGATGTCGTGATTCCACTTCCACTTTTGATCTTTTCAGCGAACTGAACTTGGTATCCAGGGCCAACAGCAATTTTTGCATCGTGGATATTGCCGCCACTTGAAGCGTCAATAAGGTCAACGCCAAGCACTTTTAGCTCTTGGGAAAGCTTGACTGACTCTTCGATTGTCCAACCGCCTTCGGTCCAATCTGAGGCTGAGATGCGAACGAAGAGAGGCATTGTCTCTGGAATTACTTTGCGAACTTCAATAACGACTTCTTTGAGGAACTTCGTGCGACCGTTGAAGTCTCCACCGTACTCATCTGTACGGGTGTTAGAAAGTGGTGAACAAAACTCGTGAAGCAGATAACCATGGGCTGCATGAATTTCTACAAGATCAAATCCTGCCTTCACTGCGTTCTTGGCGGCTTCTGCCCATTGGTGAGTAAGGATATGAATTTCTTCTATCGTCATTGCATGAGGTACTGGATAACCTTCAAACGCAATTGCACTTGGTGCGACGGCTTCCCATCCACCTTCAGCAGAAGTAGCCATCAGATGATCTGCACCAGGAACTGTTGTTCCACCTTTTCGCCCCGCGTGAGCTAATTGGATTCCGATTCTTGAACCTTGGCTATGCACAAAAGTAGTAATACCCTTCCATGCAGCAACTTGTGTATCGTTATAAATACCTGGACATCCAACTGAAATTCTTCCTTCGGGAACCACTCCAGTTGCCTCTGCCATAATCAACCCAGCCCCGCCTGTTGCAAATGAACCAAGGTGAACGTTATGCCATGCTCCAACTACACCATCAACTGCAGAGTACTGACACATAGGACTAACCCATGCACGGTTTGAAATCTCAAGCCCTCTTATTTTTATTGGATCAAACAGTTGTGGCACTTAATTATTACCGCTCTCTTCTATTTCAGTAGGTGTGTTGTGAACACCTTTAATGTCACCGCTAAGCTTTGAACCCTCACCACTGCGATTGAGTGTTCCAGCAGTGTGTTCTGCTGGAACTGTTCCAAGCAAACCTTTTTGGAAATCATCAAATGCCTTGAGAACTTCTGCCTTTGTGTTCATCACAAATGGGCCCATCCAAGCAACAGTTTCACGAATTGGCTCTCCGCCAAGAATCAATACATCCATGGTTGGTGAGCGAGACTCTTGTGACTCATCTGCCTTAACAACAAGTACATCCCCATCAGCGAGAACAGCAAGTTGGCCCATATGAACTTTGCTTGCACTATCCCCTACAGTTCCCTGCCCATTAAGTGTGTAGATCAAAGAGTTGTAATCAGAACGCCAAGGAAGGCGAAGTTCTGCTCCCGGTGAAAGTGTTGCATGGACAATAGTGATTGGAGTCTGTGTTGATCCAGGACCTTTGTGGCCATCTATTTCGCCAGCGATTACGCGAATGAGTACGCCGCCATCTGGAGATGAAAGCAGAGCTACATCGTTTGCGCGAATATCTTGATATGCAGGCTTCGACCACTTCTTTGCTGCTGGAAGATTCACCCACAGTTGGAAGCCATGAAAAAGACCCCCACTCACAACAAGATGCTCGGGTGGAGTTTCAATGTGAAGAATTCCAGCACCTGCCGTCATCCATTGGGTGTCACCATTTGTAATAGTTCCACCACCACCGTGGTTATCTTTATGGTCAAAGATTCCATCAATAATGTAAGTAACAGTTTCAAAGCCGCGGTGAGGGTGCCATGGGGTGCCCTTTGGTTCACCTGGCGCATATTCCACTTCGCCCATTTGATCTAAGTGAATGAATGGATCAAGATCAGCAAGATCAACACCAGCAAATGCTCTACGGACGGGAAAGCCTTCGCCTTCAAAGCCTTGCGGAGCAGTTGTAATGCTCTTAACACGACGCGCTTTTGCAGTCGGATTTGCAGTAACGCGAGGCAATACCGTGATGTCATTAACTGTTACTGCTGGCATGGGCCATCCTCGCAAGTTCTGCTTAGTTTTATGATTGAAAATTCAACAATCCATAGTATAGAACCATAAAAGTGGCTTCGCTATTCCAAAATAAGCATGTGAATTTTGCCCCTGTTGGGACTAAAATCAACCCTAGGTGTATGAAATGAAAACTATCCGCTTCCTTGACCGAACAATCGGGTGGATTCTGCCTGGTCTAGTTGGGCTTGTCGCCTCAAAAATATTCGTTAAACCGCGCCAAGTTAAATCTAGAAATATGAGTAGCTGGACACTTCTTCACTCAGCTGGAGACTACGTGGCTTGGGGCCAAAGTGTTCCAGATGCAAAGAAGACTGTTTTAATTATTCACGGCTGGGAATCGCATGCTGGTCATATGAACATCCTTGCAGAAGCGCTCAATGCCGCGGGTTTTAACGTTGTTGCAATGGATGCCCCTGCTCATGGTGATGCTCAGGGCAAAGCTACGAACGCGATTCAATTTGCTGCCGCGCTTCTAAAGATTTCAGATGAACTTGGACCTTTTGATACCGTGATTGGTCACTCTATGGGTGGTGGCGCTTTGTTTATCGCTCTCTCTGATGGATTATCAATCAATAAGGTTGTCACTATAGGTTCTCCATTTTTGTTTTCCGATGTCCTGGAGCGTTTTGCAAAATACATGGATCTTCCTCCTCGAGCTCGTAAGAGTTTTATCGATCGGGTTGAGGCATTTACAGGGCGAAGTTGGGATGAGACCCGAGGGGATGTTGTAGCGCCTAAGGTAAAGCAGCCAACACTGATTGTGCATGACGAGCAAGATAAAGAGATCCCGTTTTCAGATGCTCTCGCCCTTGAAAAGGCAATTCCAAATGCCACTATCCTTAAAACAAATGGACTAGGTCATCGAAGAATTTTGCGTGATAGGACAACGGCTTCCGCAATTGCAGAGTGGATTAAATAAACTTCTTAAATCTCAACACCAATATATTTAGTCTCAAGGAATTCATGAATACCATCGAATCCGCCTTCGCGGCCCAGACCAGATTGCTTCACTCCACCAAATGGCGCAGCGGGATCAGATATGACTCCTCGGTTGATGGCAACCATTCCAGACTCAAGTGCTTCTGCAGTGCGAATCGCTCTCTTGAGATCAGCAGAAAATACGTAACTGATAAGTCCATATTCGGTGTCATTAGCTAGAGCAATACCTTCAGCGTCCGTATCAAAAATAACAATCGGCGCAATTGGTCCAAAAATTTCAGTCCTTAAAATTGAATTTTCTTTTGCCACGGTAAGCACGGTAGCGGGGTAAAAAGCACCTTTACCCTCCGGCTTTACTCCACCAAGGTTAATTTGGCCACCCTCTGCCTTTGCTGCCTCAACTAAATCTGCAATCTTGTTGCGCTCTTTAATAGAGACACTTGCTCCAAGTTGAGCACCTTCACTGAGCCCTGGCGCCATCTTGAGTTCAGACATTGCTTTGCTAAATTTTTTAGTAAATTCATCCGCAACGCTTCTTGCAACAATAAATCTATTAGCTGCGGTACAGGCTGCGCCACCATTACGCATTTTGGCGATCATTGCTCCTTTTACCGCTTCATCAATATTTGCATCGTCTAATACAAGTACAGGTGCATTTCCACCTAACTCCATTGATGTGCGAAGAACAAGATCAGCTGATTCCTTAAGCAATACCTGGCCAACCTGAGTAGAGCCGGTAAATGAGAGATTACGTACTCGCTTATCATGCAAAATCTTTGTCATCATTGGGCCTGTTTTTGACGGCAAAATGTAATTGACCACACCTGCCGGTACTCCTGCTCGGTGCAGAATGTCCACAACATAAATCGCTGTCAGAGGAGTTTCGGTCGCAGGTTTCAGGACAGCTGTACATCCAGCAGCTAGTGCTGGAGCCAACTTGCGCGTTGCCATTGCTGCAGGGAAATTCCACGGAGTAATAAGTAATGAAACACCAATCGGTTGATGCGTGACCAATATTCTTTTATCACCACTTGGAGAGTGTCTAAAATCCCCAGCCACGCGGGATGCTTCTTCTGAGAACCATCTAAAGAATTCAGCGGCATAAAGAACTTCACCTTTAGCATCTGTCAAAACTTTCCCATTTTCACGACTAATTAGCCTTGCAATCTCATCTGCCTCTTCCACCATAATTTCAAAAGCTTTACGCAGTATTTCAGCGCGCGCTCTAGGCGCTGTCTTTGACCATGAAGGAAATGCCGTATGAGCAGCGGCTACTGCAGCATCACACTCTTTATCACCTGCTGTTGAGACCTCAGCAATAACTGATTCATCAGATGGGTCCACAACCGGGATGCGTCCATCTCCATCAACCCATTGGCCGTTTATAAAAAGTTTAGTTTTGATCTCCACGGGTAGATCATAGGACTTTTCAAAAGTTCTGTCCGTATTCTCAGGTTCACACGTTCAGAGCTGCCCACACGCAGCTGCTCTCATGCAGAGATATTGAGAGATCTCCCATAAAATAGTGCTTAAGCATTGGGACTAATCTCAAGCACGTTCGTACCTCGAAAGGTAACCATGAAAAAAGTATCACTTGCACTACTCATTGCAGCATCACTCGTTGCTTCTTCCTCAGCAGCATTTGCTGCTACACCAAAGCCACACGTAACAGGTGCTGCTGGAGCAAAAGAAGGAACAGCAAAGCACGAGATGTCAGAAACTTCTGGAACTCAGAAGGCTGAAGCATCAAAGACACCTAAGATGGGTGCTAAAGCTGGAGGAAAGAAAAAGAAGTAACTTCTCTTTTAAAAAAGCCCGCCGATTATTTTGGCGGGCTTTTTTGATAATTATTTTTTATCGCGAACACTTTCATGGTCGTAATCCTTTGCCCGCTCGTGCATCTTTCTAAACTGAAGTTCAAGATTTTTTACGGCAAGATCAAATGCAGCTAGATCATTAAATCCTTGGGCTTCTCCCCTGACAAATGGGCCACTGCCATGAGTTGTGAGCGTCACAATGTGGGAAGACTTCCCAAAGCGAGGATTTGCTTCATGCTTAATCTCAACTTTGATGCCTTGAACCAGAACACTGAAGCGATCAAGTGATTTGAGTTTGTCGGTTGCTATATCTTTGAAATCTTCTGCAAGGACTGCGCCGCGAGGATGAAATATGATTTCCATATATTGAAGTTACTCTGATTGCTTCTCACATACAAGGTGCGCTCGAGCCTTACGGACCTATTGAGTGAGATCACTAATAAAGGTCACGAGCGCTTATTTCTTGTTTACTTGCTTAGTTCTACGGTAGGAGCATCTTTAAACGGCGAAGTCCACGAGGCTTAACCTCTGATGCGTCCTTTGCTTTTGAAGCCTTACCTGCTTTAGTAACCTTTGCGGCCTTAACGCCTGCAACCACACCTGCAGAAGTTGTTGGGTCTATTGGTGCAACGGCTGGAGCAACTACTGTTGGAACAGTCCTTACTTTCTTGACTGCAACCTTCTTTGTACCGGCAACCTTCTTAACTGGGGCTTTTTTCGCTACTGCTTTCTTAACAGGGGCTTTCTTAACAGCGACTTTCTTAGCCACAGCCTTCTTTGCAACTGGTGCCTTCTTTGTTGTGGCCTTTGCTGCAGCTTTTGGCGCAGCAATTGCGCTACTTGATTCAAAAATTGCAGGAAGCAAAAGTGCTGAGATTAGAGCAACTCCAGCTGCGCTCTTGATCCACTTAGAACTATTCAAACTTCTAACCATTCTGATATTTACCTTTCGTAATTTCAGCAGGCATTCACCTGCTCGAATAAAGCGATTCTTCTCACCTATAGGCGGGCGCGGGTGGCCAGCTGGCGCTACCTGTGCACAGATTTGCTCTTGGGATGGCAGACTTACCCCCATGCCGGCGAACCAAGACTTTGTCCCTAAAGTGCAGGTTTTTGAGCCTCACAAAGCTTCCTTGCCGCCACTCATTCCTTACATAAAAGAATTTTGGCGGCGCCGGGTTTTTGCCACTGAGCTCGCGCGGTTTAATGACAAGGCTGAATATCTAGGATCACGCCTCGGAAAAGTATGGCTTATCCTAAACCCGCTTCTGCTTGGGATTGTGTATTACGTAGTCATCGTCATTATCCGTGGAGGCAGTGACCATAATGGTCTTACCCGACTTAACCACCTACTGATCGGGCTATTTACTTTCTATTTCGCACAGAGCACTGTGATGGCTGGAGCTCAATCAATTACCCTCGGTGGGCGCTTGATTTTAAACCAAGCATTTCCGCGAACCCTCTTGCCCTTCTCTTGTGCAATACAAGCATTTAGAGAATTCCTTCCCACAATTCCTGTCTACATTGTGGTTTTGGTTATTGGAAAATGGGTTTACCCAGCAACGCAAATAGCAGGGGTTTCATGGAACTTCTTATGGATTCCATTTATTATCGTATGCATTGCACTAACAGCATTTGGCTTAGCACTTTTATTTGCCACTATGAATGTCTACTTCCGCGATACAAATAAGCTACTGACCTACATCACTCGAATCTGGATGTACCTCTCCCCAATTCTCTGGCTTCCTTCTTCGCTCCATGGCAAATCAAAATTACTTCTCTATGTAAATCCACTCGGACCTGCATTGACGGGAAATTCTCGTATTTGGGTAGATGACACGGGGCTGTCAAGAAACGTCATTCTGGGATGTATTTTCTGGGCCGTAACTTCGATGTGTGTAGGTGGCTACTTCTTCATTTCTAGGGAGCGTGACTTTGCGATCCGCATCTAAGCCTGCTTATGTGATGCCAGAAGATTTGGCGGTTCGCATTGAAGATTTATCAATTACTTATAAGGTGAGTCTTGAATCTAAGCGCACTTTTAAAAATGCCTTGATGCGCGCAAGTCTTCGTCAAGAAGCAAAAATGCGCACCATTGAAGCTGTTAAACATATGACGCTAGATATCCCTCACGGATCAGTATTAGGAATTGTTGGCTCAAATGGCGCAGGTAAATCGACTCTTATGCGGTGCATCGCAGGAATTCTCACTCCCACGCAGGGAAGAGTTGCAGTAAATGGAAAGATTTCGACTCTTCTTGCACTCGGCGTTGGATTTAACCCTGCCCTATCTGGACGTGACAATATTATTTTGGGCGGTCTTGCATCAGGCTTGAGTAAGGATGAGATCGAAAGCAAAACTGATGAGATTGCAAAGTTTGCTGATCTACCAGATGGCTTTATCGATCTGCCAGTACGAACCTATTCAAGTGGAATGTATGGAAGATTATCTTTCAGTGTGGCTGTCACAATGACCCCAGATATCTTGCTTCTAGATGAGGCGCTTTCTGCAGGTGATGCCGCATTTAAAGAGAAGTCTTTTGAGCGCATGCGCCAACTCTGTGCCGAGGCGAGGACAATTCTTATTGTTTCTCATGCCCTTGCCACCGTGACAGATCTTTGTGATCAGGCAATTTGGATGCACAAGGGAACGATGCTGGCCCAAGGCAAGCCCGATAAGATTGTTGATGAATACCTAAAGTTTTTAAATGTTGGAACTCTTCCTTCCAACTATGAAGATATGTAAGAGGTGCTTCAGATGTCGCAAAAAATCGATGTCTCGATCATTTCATCCGGTGCAAACATTGCAGATGCCAGACTTCATCGCATAACCGGAGCCCTCTTACGAGCTGGAATGAGCGTAGAAATTTTTGCCCCTGGAAATCCACACGATGCTCCACGTGCAAATGGCCATGAACAATTATTTATTCGACGTGGCGGTTCACATAAATCTTTGTTTGCGCGCTACTTTCGCTCACGGTCCTATCCACTGCGCGCCAAGGGCAAAGTTTTATATGCAATTTCTCCCGAAGCGTTCGCGCCCACTCACGGTTTCGCATTTATCAAAGGCCGCAAATTCGCTGTGGATCTGTATGAGGATTACTTACGTGTTCTTAAAGACCGCTCATGGGCCAGAAAGTACTTTGGGATTCCAGGTTTGCTTGCTCGTTTAGATACAAAGCTTGCTCTTTGGTTTGCAAGCAGAGCAGATCTGACAACTGTTGCAGATACGCAAGTACCGCCTTTTATTGCATATCAAAGAATTGTTCTTCGTAATTTGCCAGATGCAACGCTTCTCACTATGAGCGGTGAGCGTGATGCTACGCCTCGAGCTATTTATATCGGTGACTTACGTGAATCTCGTGGCCTGAAAACAATGTTGCACTCAGCTACTCTCGCGAAACTGTGGCACTTTGATTTAGTTGGTCCCATTGCTCCACAAGATCAAGAATTTGTAAACGAATGGATCTCTAATAACCCTGAGGCATCTTCCAGAGTGAAATTCTTTGGCAAACTTGCCCCTCACGAATCATGGAAAGTAGCCCAAGGTGCATGGGTAGGACTTTGCCTATTGCACAGTACGCCTGCATTTGTCGAAGCTGTTCCATCAAAACTTTACGAGTATATGGTCGTCGGATTAGCGAGCATTTCGACACCACTTCCTCGTTGCGCAGAACTTATTGAAAAAAGTAAGAGTGGGGTTTTAGCAACTACTTCAACTGAGGTAGCAGTAATACTTGAAGACCTAAGAAAAGACACTAAAAAACTTGACCAGATGAGAGCGAGTGGTGCCAGCTGGGCAGCGGGAAATTTAGATAGCCCGCGTGAATATTTAGCACTCACGCATGCAATTTCAGCGCTTATTGCTTAAGAATTACCTGCGATAGACTCCTCCAATGCCTAACAAGATCGTGCCCAGTGCTGATGTTGATAGCACTGCAGTTATTGGCGATGGGACTTCGATCTGGCATCTAGCTCAAGTCAGAGATGGCGTTGTCCTTGGAGAAAATTGCATCATCGGACGTGGTGCTTATATTGGTAGTGGCGTGAAAATTGGCAAGAATTCTAAAATTCAAAATTATGCCCTTGTTTATGAACCAGCAACTTTGGGTGATGGTGTTTTCATTGGACCAGCAGCCGTGCTTACAAACGATCAATTTCCAAGAGCTGTAAATACTGATATGACCCAGAAGAGTGGATCAGATTGGCAAGCCGTGGGTGTGAGTATTGGTGATGGCGCGAGCATTGGTGCCCGCGCAGTCTGTATTGCCCCTGTAAGCATCGGTAAGTGGTCTTTAGTAGCCGCAGGCGCTGTTGTCACCAAGGATGTCCCAGCATTTGCTCTCGTTGCTGGTGTTCCCGCAAAAAGAATTGGCTGGGTGGGTCGCGCCGGGGTTCCACTGGAGAAAACAGGCGATAATCACTTCCGTTGCCCAAAGGATGCAAGTACGTATAAGCAGATTTCAGAGAACGAATTAGTAGAGGAGAGTGCGCGTTGATTCCTCAAGCGAGACCAATCATTGGCGATGAAGAGCGCGCTGCCGTAGACAGAGTTCTACAGACAGGAATGATGGCCCAAGGCCCTGAAGTAAAAGCTTTTGAAGAAGAATTTGCGCAATTTGTTGGTGGCAGAAAGTGCATCGCCGTTAACTCAGGAACATCCGCTCTACATCTTGGTTTTATTGCTGCTGGTTTAAAGCCAGGCGATGAAGTAATCGTTCCATCGTTCTCGTTTGCAGCAACTGCCAACTCTGTTGCGCTGGCAGGTGGTATTCCAGTTTTCGCAGATATTGATCCCAAGACTTACAACATGGATCCAGAGCATGTGCAGAGCCTTATTACATCGAAAACCAAAGCACTCATGCCCGTGCACTTGTATGGCCATATTGCAGCGATGGATAAATTCCAAGTGATTGCAGAAAAGCACGGACTAACCCTTTATGAAGATTCAGCTCAAGCCCACCTTGCATCGTTAAATGGAAAGATGGCTGGTGAATGGGGCAAAGTTGCTTCTTTCTCCTTCTATCCCACTAAAAATATGACTTCAGGTGAAGGCGGAATGATTGTCACCGATGATGCCGATGTTGAGCATCAGGCACGAATGCTTCGAAACCAAGGCGGAGTTGTTCGCTACCAGAATGAAATTGTTGGATTTAATAACCGTATGACTGATATTCACGCAGCTATTGGCCGCGTTCAAGTGACAAAAGTAAAGGGCTGGACAGAGCAGCGCCGTAAGAATGCTGCCTATCTTGATGCTCACCTGAAGGGTGTCATTGTTCCCTTTGTTCAACCAGGTTCAGAGCATGCCTATCATCAATACACAATCCGTATTGATGGCATCACAGGTGAACAACGTGACAAAGTCATTGCAGGTATCAAAGACGGTGGCGTAGGGGCAGATGTGTATTACCCAACTCCTATTCATAAGCTTCCTTCGTTTAATCAAAATATTTCACTTCCAGTAACAGAAAAGCTAGTAAAAGAAGTTCTTTCAATACCTGTTCACCCATCACTAACACAAGCTGAACTTGAGCAAATTGTCAGTGTTGTTAATGATGTAGTAGCAAAGATCTAATATGGCATCAAAACTTCGCGCGGGCCTTGTTGGTCTTGGAATGATGGGTCGCCATCATGCACGCGTGCTTGGCTCCCTCGACGGTGTTGAACTTGTGGGTGTCTGCGATCCTATGGGAGATCTTCATAAAGTTGCTGGGGACCTTCAAGTGCTCAAGACAGTTGAAGAACTGATTGCCCTCGATATCGACTATGCCATGGTTGCCGCGCCCACAGCATTTCATGAAGAGCTTGCGCTAGCCCTTGCTTCTGCTGGAATTCATGCACTGATTGAAAAGCCACTGGCAGTTGATACTCCTTCAGCTGAGCGCATTACAGATGCATTTGCTGCAAAGAAACTTGTAGGAGCAGTCGGTCATATTGAAAGATATAACCCAGCGCTACAACAACTACGCCAGCGTTTAGATGCTGGCGAACTTGGAAGTGTCTACCAAATTGCCACAAGACGACAGGGACCTTTTCCTGCTCGTATTGCTGATGTCGGAGTCATTAAAGATCTTGCAACACACGATATCGATCTCACCGCTTGGGTCGCTAGATCGCCTTTCGTAAGCGTTTCAGCAAAGACTGCCTTGAAATCAGGTCGCCCTCATGAAGATATGGTTGCTGCAATTGGCGAGTTAGAAAATGGAATTATTACCAACCATTTAGTTAATTGGCTGACTCCTTTTAAAGAGCGCCTGACTATCGTCACAGGTGAGCGCGGAGCGCTTGTCGCAGATACTCTTACCGCAGATTTAACGCTCTATGGCAATGCTTCAGTTGATACCCAATGGGACGCTGTTGCATCATTTCGTGGCGTTAGTGAAGGCGCAGTGATGCGATATGCATTTGCCAAGCCTGAACCACTTCGCACAGAGCACGAAGCTTTCCGTGACGCAGTTCTTGGATTACCTGGCGCAGTAGATCGCATTGTGACAATGGAGCAAGGTCTTGCCACAGTAAGAGTTGCAAGTGCCATGATTGAATCAGCAAATTCTGGTTCAGAAATCAAGATTGCTAGAGGTCGCTAGGTGAAGATAGCTGTCGTTGCCCTAGGAAAAATTGGATTGCCCCTTGCTGTGCAATTCGCTAAGAAAGGCCACCACGTTATTGGTTGCGATGTAAACCAAAAGACTGTTGACCTTGTTAATGCAGGAACAGAGCCATTCCCAGGTGAAGACCATCTCGCGCAGTTCCTTGGCGAAACAGTTAAGTCAGGTCACCTCACCGCAACTACAGATACGACTGCTGCCGTAAGTGAATCTGACGCTGTTGTCATTGTTGTGCCTTTATTCGTTGATGAAGAGGGTATTCCTGACTTTGGTTGGATGGATGCGGCGACAGAGAAAATTGCCCAGGGACTCAAGCCAGGAACTTTGGTCTCGTATGAGACGACTCTTCCCGTAGGAACCACGCGAAATCGTTTTGCTCCTGCTTTGGAGAAGGGATCAGGGCTTGTTGCAGGTAAAGATTTCCACCTTGTCTTCTCCCCGGAGCGAGTTCTTACGGGGCGTGTATTTGCTGACCTTCGTAAATACCCAAAGCTTGTGGGCGGCGTTAATGATGCAAGTACAAAGGCTGGAATAAAGTTTTATGAAGCAGTTCTAGATTTTGATGATCGCCCAGATCTAACAGAGAAAAATGGAGTCTGGGATCTTGGAACAGCCGAAGCAAGTGAGATGGCGAAGCTTGCAGAAACTACCTATCGCGATGTGAATATTGCTCTTGCTAATCAGTTTGCCATCTTTGCAGAGGGGGCCAACATTGATATCGCAAAAGTCATCGCGGCATCCAACTCTCAGCCATATAGCCATATTCACCAACCAGGTATTGCTGTTGGTGGGCATTGCATACCGATTTACCCAAGGTTCTATCTCTGGAATGACCCAGAAGCGACAGTTGTTCGCTCTGCACGAGAAGCAAATGCAAAAATGCCAGAACATGCAGTGTCATTACTTGCCAAATCAATGGGTGATTTGAAGGGCAAGAAAGTTGCTGTCTTGGGAATTTCCTACCGCGGCGGAGTAAAAGAGTCCGCATTCTCAGGTGTATTTGGAACCGTGACAGCGCTCAAATCTCGTGGAGCTGAAGTTGTAGTTCATGATCCTATGTATAGCGATGAAGAGATCAGCTCTCTTGGGTTTACGCCATATGCAATCGGCGCAAATGTCGATGCTGTAATTTTGCAGGCAGACCATAAGGAATATAAAGGTTTATCTAAAAAGGACTTTCCTGGTGTGCAAGGAGTCGTTGATGGAAGACGTGCGATGAGCGCAAAGAGCTTTGAAGGAGTAAGTTTCCGCGTTATTGGAGCGGGAGAGCTTTCGTAATTGTAAAAGGCATCAAAGGCCGCGCCGTTGGCGTTGCTCCTGCAATCTGATTGTAAGTACTTACAAGCACTTCGCCTTGTCTCTCCCAGCTACGCTCAGCCAGCATAGAATCGGTATATTTCCTGCGGTATGAGTCAGGATCTGCAAATATTTTCTTTGCTGCAACTACAAAGCTTTCAACATCTTCTGCAGTAAAGACCTCACCATTTCCTAACCTTTGAACCTCTGCTGCCATCGTCTTCACATCACTCACAAGTATTGGCAGTTTTGCCTGCATATATTCACCAAACTTCGTAATAAGTGAAATCTCATGATTAAGTCGATGAAGCAGCGGAATCAGCCCTATATCGGCAGATGAAAGATAAGAGACCAACTCTGCATTTGGCACATAGGGCAATACATGAAAGCGATCTGCCAGATCTGGCGCTCCAGCAACAAGGTCTTTGACAGATTGATTAGCTGGGTTTGCAATGAGTGCAAGATGCACATCAGGCATAAGTCGCATAGCGGCAAGGGCCGTTTGAACTCCTCGTTGCGGGGCAACGGCTCCTGAATAAACCATGAGTGGAACGCCTTGCCCAATTGCGCAGTCTTCGCGCAGGTTCTTTGAAGATGGTTGTTGCCCAGCAACTAATGGGTCATTGGCAACAATCACTGGCCTTGTTGTGATCTGGAGGTGTTCCATCAACAAATCACTCATCGGTTCGCTCACCGAAAGCACAGCAGCTGATAAGTGTGAATATTCTCTTTCCTTCTTTGAATACAAAGCTGCTAGTGGTTTAGTCAGATGTGCAACGCCTGGAACGTATTCATGGGCATCGTAAATCAACGAAGTATTTTTTCCCTGGCGCCTCAATAAATCTACTAAAGCAGCCGCAATCGGGAGGGCCGTATAGTCGTGAGCATGAATGACATCAGGAGAAAAACGAAGAACTTCAGGAGCCACTGCGCGCACTGCGCGATTTAAATTTGGAATATTAATTTCTTCTTTTATTTGAAGAATTTGATAGATACGTCTGCGGTAATAACGCAATGCTCGCAAAAATCTGGCTAGGAAAGCCTGTGTAACAACGGGTTTTAATGGCAGCCTCAAAATCTTGGCATATCCGATGGTCAACTGATCGGAATAGGTGAATGGCGTAGCGCCAATGACTTCGACATCCCATCCTGCATTGCCTAATGTCCATGCACATTTTAAGACGCGTGAATCCTCATTGACGCTATTTAAAACTATATGAAGCGCCTTAGGACTGCTGTTACTCACACAGGTAATACTAAGACAATAACCGTTATCAGAGCGGCAAGGCCGAGGGATTGAATCATCAAATTAAGTGCTGTCTTACGATCGAGTGCCTTATCAGCGGGGGAAATCACCTTGGAGACTTGTCCAAGTGAGCCAAAGTTAAAAATCCCAGCGAGTCCAAATGCTAAGCAAAATTTCTTTCTTGATTGAAGATAACCGATTGAAAAAAGTATGGCGGGAAGAAACACGGAGATTCTGCTCAACCCTTTAACATGTTGACTATGAAAGCTTGCTACGGTGATAAACACCAGTACTAGACCTACAAGCCCTACAAATTTGCGCCTACGAATTTCTTTCGGGCCAATGTTGCACGAGCCCGCTGCGTATTGAAAATCTTGGGTTTCACTCATCAGATTAGAACTGACGCTCGTGGTCATCCTCGTCGGTGAAAACTTCGTGATTATCATTTGTGCTATTAGCTAGCCATGAAAAGGCTGTCTTGAGAGCTCCAAAAACAACCAGGGCAACGGCAAAGAAGGCCACTAGTCGCTTGATTGCTTTGAACATGGTGTAAATGTACTACTTCAGACTGGTTACTCGCTGGAAACTTTCTGTGAACTTACCCCGAACTTTTAGCCTTGGGACTTCTTAAGTGCTTGGTCGATATCAGCCCAAAGATCTTCAACGCCTTCAATGCCCACTGATAGACGGATGAGATTTGTTGGAATACTCGCACTTTCATTACTCCAGCGATGCCTGCGTTCCCACAAGGACTCCACTCCGCCAAGAGATGTGGCAAATGTGACTAACTCAGATGATGCACATGCCTTATCGGCAGCTGCTGGTCCGCCCTTCACATCAAATGAGATCATCGCCCCGTATCCCTTCATGAAACTAGAGGCGACCTTATGGTGAGCATCTGTTGGCAAACCTGGGTAGCGGACCTTCTCAACGGCAGGATGGCTAGACAGGCGCTTAGCTAATTCAAGTGCATTACTTTGCGCACGCTCTAAGCGGATTGCAAGTGTGCGCAGACCCCGAAGAGTTAGCCAGGCTTCAAATGGGCCAGGGATCGCTCCCCCAAGACCTCGGGCTTCACTGAGCTTTTCCAATAGTGCTTCATCTTTAGTCGAAGCCGAACCTAAAAGAACATCAGAGTGACCTGAGATGTATTTGGTCAGTGAGTGAATAACAATATCTGCGCCCATCTCTAAAGGCTTTTGCAAGAGGGGTGTGGCAAATGTGCTGTCAACTCCGACAGCAATCTTCGCTGCCTTTGCTTCCTTAATAAGGGCGGGCATATCAGCAACTTCAAGTGCAGGGTTAGTTGGAGATTCAATCCAGAGTAAATTGCTGCCCTTGAGAGAAGCTAATACTTCTTGGGTATTTGAAATGTCAACATAACGAACTTCTGCTGCGCCTGACTCTTGCATCTTGCGAAGCATGAGCATGAGTCCGCTATAACCATTTTTAGATGTTGTAATCACAACACCTCTTGATAAGGTTGAAAAATAAGCAGAAATTGCTGCAAGACCTGAAGCGAAAGCTAAAGTCTTTCCGCCCTCTAACTCTTCTATTGCAGCTTCCAAAGCAGACCATGTTGGATTCCCATCGCGGCCATACCCAACTTGACCTGGCGCTATATATGTTGAACTCAAAGTAATTGAAGTGTTAACGGGTGCATCAACATCACGCTTTGGTCTTCCGGCAGCAACTACTTGAGAATCAGGCGTGAGCCCGCCAGGGGTCAACTTATGGAAATCTGACATGAGCTGAGCCTAACGAATAATTTCTGGCCTCACGCACTCTTGCGTGATTTGAGCAGGCTCAGAAGGGTAGTCAGACATAGAACACCGATTATAAAACCTAGGCTCAGGCCAAGTGAGATCTGGGGAATATTTATTCCGATAACTTTGTGGTGCTTCTGAGAGATAGCTGCTTCAAAAATCAATTTAAGGCCAATAAAACCAAGAATCAACGATAGGCCTTGAGTGAGGTAAACCAACTTATGCATCAAATTGCCAATAAGAAAATAGAGCTGCCTTAGCCCCATGAGCGCAAAAATGTTTGCCGTAACAATCACATACGGGTTTCTTGTTAATCCAAAAATTGCGGGGATTGAATCAAAGGCAAAAAGTACGTTTGTAATCGCTATGGCAGTTAATGCAATGACAAATACTGAGGCACCTCGCTTGCGAAGCCAAGCTGTTGCTTTGCCCTCGGTCCACTCCTCCTCTTCACTCTCTTTAAGGAGTGAGAAGGCGGTATAAATCAAGAAGAAACCAAAGAAGTAAAAGATCCATTGAAACCTATTTACCACCGCTGAGCCAGCGGCAATAAAAATACCACGCAAGAATAAGGAGGAAACAATCCCGTAGAAGAGGACCATCTCTTCTTTGCTTTTCTCAACTTTCAACCGAGCCATAATCAAGACGAAGACAAATAAATTATCAAATGAAAGTGAGTACTCGGTAAGCCAACCAGCAAAAAATTCACTTCTTGCCTGCTCTGAAAGCCAAATACCTAGCGTGGAACCAAAAACGACCGCCGCTGAAACATAGAAAACAGTCCAGAGCGCGACAGACTTTAGTGTTGTTTCCTTATGCCTATTTCGAAAAGCTAAGAGAAAGTCGATGAGGAGTACGGATGCAAGTGATACCAAGGTAATGAGCCAGGCACCAACGCTCACGTGTGAATTACTCATTGTCTTAGCCTACCGATAAGTTAGTCCGGTGCCACTAACCACTGAAGCTGAAATGAAGCGTTATGTCCGAGCAATCGTAAAAATTGATCCAAAATTTAAAGAGATCGTGGCGACTTCCCCGCTCTGCACAATTAATCGCAAGAGGCCGAAAAAGACACATTATGAAACCATAGTTGGATCCATCATCTCTCAGCAATTATCGGTAAAAGCAGCCGACACCATCTATGCAAGATTAGAAGAACGAGCGATACAGATCTCGCCCGAAAACATCTCAGAACTAAAAATATCTGATCTCCGGGAAATTGGGGTCTCCGGAGCTAAAGTCCGCGCCATCCAAGAACTAACAGATGCAACACTTTCTGGCGCTGTTGAGTTTAAAAGATTTGGAAAACTTTCTAATGAAAAAATCTCCGAAGAGCTGACTGCTATTTGGGGTATTGGGCGTTGGACAGTTGAAATGTTTCTCATGTTCCATTTGGGGCGCATTGATTTATGGCCTGTAGGCGACCTTGCAATGCGCCGGGGATGGGAGAAAATTCATAAACTTAAGACAGAGATTGATCCAAAGAAGTTAGACCCCATAGGAGATAAGTTCCATGGCATGCAGAGCATTGTCGCCTGGTATTGCTGGCGAGCGACAGAGGGAGAGAGCTCTAGTTGGTAGTAAAGGTCCCGGATGGGAAGAGAACACCGGTAGATGAATGGCAGTCATAGCCATTTGGGTTCTTCTCTAAATAACGTTGGTGATATTCCTCCGCAGGCCAATAAGTGACGCCTGTTGCCGATGCAATCTCAGTGACAATCTCATCCATCCCACTCTTTTTTAACTCTGCGTTATATAGGTCGCGGGTAGCGAGCGCCTCTTCATGCTGCGCATCACTGGTTGTAAATATCGCGCTTCGATACTGAGTGCCGATATCTCCCCCTTGACGATTGAGAGATGTTGGATCATGCATAACCCAAAATTCTTCGAGCAAAGTTCGATACGAAATTATTGATGGGTCATATTTGACCTCCACCATTTCAGCGTGACCTGTCATTGCAGTGCAGACTTCTTCATAGGTTGGATGTGACTTATTTCCACCCATATATCCGACTGAGGTGTCAGTCACACCACGTAAATTCCAGAATCGACGCTCTGCCCCCCAGAAACAACCTGTCGCAAAATATGCGATTTCTTCATGATCACGATGTGTACTCATGGCTTAATTCTTTCACTGATACCCTTAACTTGCTTGTTTTACTCGGGTTTCGAGTACAAGCCCCTGTAGCTCAGTGGATAGAGCACCGCCCTCCGGAGGCGGGTGCGCAGGTTCAACTCCTGTCAGGGGCACGGAAATAAATATCCAAATGTCCTTGTTATCTCCTTGCCGGTACGGGAGAATAAGCACGTATTCAACGCTTACCTTTGCTCAATTTGGATTTTCATTGTCGAAATGACAACTGAAAGTCTGAAAAGAGTTTTTGAGCATGAATGTGTACTTCCCTATATTTAAGGAGAAAAACTGAGCATGGATTGGCGTCATGAATCCGCTTGTCGCGATGAAGACCCGGAGCTCTTCTTCCCTATTGGTAACACTGGACCAGCCCTAGCGCAGATCGAAGAAGCGAAGAAAGTTTGTAACCGCTGCAATGTGAAAGAAGCATGTTTGGCATGGGCACTTGAAAGTGGTCAAGATGCTGGCGTGTGGGGCGGACTATCTGAAGATGAAAGACGTGCGCTTAAACGCCGTGCTGCTCGTAATCGTGCTCGTATGCTTGAGAGCCAGAATCAGTTCTAAACTTTAAAAGTCAGTAGTGCAACGGTCTCATTTTTTACTCTATTTAAAACGATGGAACCTTTGAGCTCGTTTTCTGTGAGAGTTCTTACGATCTGAAGACCTAGGTTAGAGGACCTCTCCCAATCAAAGTCAGCTGGTAATCCCTCGCCATTATCGATGACTTTAATCTCATATTTATCTCCCTGTTGATCTACTTCAATACGTAGTTGATCTCCGCTTTTATCAAGCCCATGCTCAAGTGAGTTATGGATGAGCTCGGTTATGACAAGCGCAAGAGGTGTGGCCACTTGGGAATCAAGAAGGCCAAATTCACCAATTTTTCCAAGTGATATGGGGCGCGCACTAAGTTCGATTGCGTTCTGAACAATTCGGTCGTAAACCTCATCAAAAAGCACTGACTCAGCTGATGATGTTGAAAGTGTTTCGTGAACGATTGCAATGGATGCAACACGGCGAACTGCTTCGCCTAAGGCGGCGCTAGCCACCGGATCCTCCACTCGCCTGGATTGAAGGCGAAGAAGGGCCGATACGGTTTGGAGATTATTCTTAACGCGGTGGTGAATCTCCCGAATCGTCGCGTCCTTAGTAACCAGTGCGCGATCTCTGTTACGAAGTTCTGTCACATCGTGCACAAGAACTATTGCTCCAATGGATTCTTGTGACTCAATAAGAGGGATGACTAGGAGATCTACGATTCCATTTCCATTTTCAAAATCATCACGTCGAAGTATCTTGCCATTGAGAATTGTTGCCCAGTTTTCTTCTTTGGGAGCGCTCTGGTGGGTTGATAGTGAATCAAAGATTGCACCTAGCTGCGCACCCTCAACTTCTAATTCCCATCCCAATCGGCTCACTGCAGAGCGAGCATTAGGGCTTGCATAAATTACGCCACCTTGGGCATTGAGTCTGATGAGTCCATCGCCAACTCGAGGAGCGGCTTCTGCTTGATAAAAACTATTTTGAATAGGAAATGTTCCTTCAGAAACCATGTGATAAATACGGTGTGCTATTTCTCGGTAGTTAAGTTCTAACCTAGAAGGTGAGCGCATTTGCTCTGCATCACGGTGGCGCGAGATTACTGCAATGACATTTCCTTCAAAGAAAACAGGGACTGTCTCCTCTTTGATAAGAATTTCGCCAACCAATTCTGGTTCATCTTCTCGAACAATTTCACCCTGTGAAAGCGAACGATCAATTCTTGAATTTTTACCCCAGGCAAGTTCTTCCCCGATCAAGTCCTGGGCGAATACAGTCGAAGCTGTTGTGGGGCGGATATGAGCAATGGCGATGTGACCTTCAGGCCAGCTCTGATAATCCTTACGCTTTGCAACCCACAGTATTAAGTCAGCAAATGAAAGGTCGGCGAGTAGCTGCCATTCAGAAATTAGTTCAGATAAGCGATCACGATCTCGTTGAGAAAGGGCGGTGTGTGAAACTGCTAAGTCGATTCGAGAACTCACAGATCACACTCCTCACAGCATTGTTAACTAAGAGAGAGCGCAATCTTAGCAATCTCTTTTCGCTTGGAATTTCCCGCCTTCATAAATGGCAATCCAGAGCCTTCAATATCGCGCTCAAGTTGGCTCTCTCGCAAGATATATCGACTCTCACCGGTCGTAAGAGTCAAAAACTTCCCTTCCCACTCCCTGAGTTCGCGAGAGTGCCCAGCTAAGACACATACATATGTCACCGGTAGTTTCTTAGCAAGCACTGGAAATTCTCTTAAAAACATCGAAAGCTCATCAATGTTTGGAGGAGTTGATTTCACCAAGTAGATCAGATGTGTAGCGCTATCTAGAACGTTATTAATCAGGGAGCCGTGCCATCTTCTGTCAGAAACAGCCTCTGAGATTGCGGGCAGTGTTCCTAGATCTACCACAGTCGTCTCCTCACCCACGGGCAAAGTTCGTGGTCTATCTGCAGCACTGAGGGGAACTGTTTGTATCTCAGGAGTTCGTATCAACTCTCTTTGCCTACTAAGCCCTTGAGAGCGCATATCGGCATCGATGAGCATGATCTTGCTCTTGATTGCCAATTCCTCTGCCAGCAAAATTGCAAACCTAGTTCTTCCCGGTGCGCCAGAGCTTCCTGTTACCGCGATGACCTTCCTAGTACGTATCGTAATTTTCTGATTACTTCCCCGGTAAGCCCTCTCTTGGACATATGGAGTTTGAAATTCTTCATCTCTCGGTAGGGAGATATTTTGTTTACTCTGAACCATAGGTAGGCGAAGTTGACCGCGAATCTGGCTCATGATTATGTGGGATGAGAGTTCAATTCCATCGAGTGAAATAAAAGTGATCGTATTTGTCGCAAACTGGCCAAAAATTGCAGGGTCAAAGTTTGGAAGATCTGTCATGTAAATAATTACAGTTCTAAGTTCACTTCCTCGGCTGTGCATAAATCGTGTGAGTGAGGCAGCATCAAATGCTCGATAGATAATATTCCAGCCCTGTGAGAAGAGAAGCTGTGAGACAAAGTCTTCACTCTCTGAATCGTGAATTGCTGTAATGACTTCCAGCTGGGGGATCTCAGAACGCATGTCGTGAAACCACCAAACGACCTTGGGATTCAGCATCCACCAAATTCATGGCAGCAGCAATGCCCACAGAAACTTCAATCTCGATATTTCCACCAAGGGCGCGAGACTTATTATCAATTTGATGCACGCTCACATTTGAAACCACAAGCGCCGGTCCAAGTGATGCTTGCTTTGGGATGACATAGATATCGGCGCGATCTCCTGCAGTCAGTGCAATCGGGAGATCATTCAGGGCAATTCCTAGAGGTAGATATCTAATCTCTGAAGCTGAGCTAGTTCTTGTCACATCAGAGGTCGAAATCAAATCACCAGCACTTAAGGTGCGGGTAGCAAATTGCCCAATAATCACATCTTTAGCAGAGGCGAAGTGGCCTGCGTCAGTTGCTAGGTTCACTTTTATAGACGATACGTCTAGGGCAGAGATGATGGAGCCACTTGAAATAGAGTTTCTAACGATCCATGCAGTTCCAGTTGGACCGCTATTGAGCAAAATCGATGCGGCAAATAGCGCGGCAACCAGGGCTGCACTCGCATAAATTCTTCGGGAATTTCTCTGAATGAATTTTTGATAATCGATCATAGGAGATTCATAACGTATATATGGAGAATCTGGATTTCTCTATCCACAGGCAGTTTTTGATAGATGTTCATCCTTTCGGATGATTTTTCCTAGGCATTTATTTGCGATATTTCCCTTATGGAAAATCTCATACATGCAAGAGCAGTAACACATTCGTTGCCCGGAAATATTTATCCGAGCCCTAACTTTCTTTCAGACCCTATGCTGAATCTTGATGGCCCTTTGATTCAAATTAATCTGCCTGTTGAGAATAGGGGTAGTACTGGCCACAGGCTATTTCTTGTTCCAAAACCAATAGATGATGCTTCATATCCAGACGATCAAGACTCTTCCCGTAAACCTTCCTATCGCAGTGAGCTTCCTCCACTACAAGAAACGATTACTCGCTATGTATTAGGAGTGGTCGAAATTTGGGGTGGAAGACGCCAGCCCATGCAATTGGCAAGGCTGTCTCATAGAAGCGTCTATGCAACACTTCTAAATATGGCTGGTGAAAAACGTGAAATACCAAAGATTAGGAAGGTATATATCTCGGAGCCAATCGAAGGTGTCGCAGAAACTACTGTCACGCTTCGCTTCAATGAACGAGTTCGTTCACTTGTAATGCGTTTTGAAGGGGCTGATAAGCGTTGGCTATGTACTGAACTAGCTCTTGTGTAAGAAGTTATGCAGCGCCGTGACAGCGCTTGTATTTACGGCCTGATCCACAAGGACATGGAGCATTCTTAGATGTTCCGCCCTCGCTCACAACTTCACCATCAACATCGGCGGCTGTATAACGTAATTGTTCGTTGGAAACTTGCTTTGGAGCATCCAACTCGGGTGATTGAATGACTGGTGCTCCACCTTCTTGCTCAATGTTTACATCAACATGGAAAAGTAGTCCTACAAGCTCTTCCTTGATTGCATCCATCATCGCGGCAAAGAGGTCGTAACCTTCCTTTTGATACTCAACAAGTGGATCGCGTTGAGCCATCGCACGAAGTCCAATACCTTCTTGCAAATAATCCATCTCATAGAG
>Ga0208503_1000029_pt1 | contig 34461 bp, 48 predicted proteins | sample CryBogCBE31Jul07_FD_184584 | JGI IMG/M metagenome (GOLD analysis project Ga0208503, IMG submission 184584) | Freshwater microbial communities from Crystal Bog, Wisconsin, USA - CBE31Jul07 (SPAdes) (version 2) | ecosystem: Environmental > Aquatic > Freshwater > Lake | place: Crystal Bog...
AGGATACACAGGCTATACCGGAGTTACTGGCTATACTGGTTATACAGGATACACAGGTTACACCGGAGTTACAGGCTACACTGGCTACACAGGATATACAGGTGACACTGGTCCTCCCGGTAATACTGGTGACACTGGCCCTCCCGGTAATACTGGCGATACAGGTCCTCCCGGTAATACTGGTGACACTGGTCCTCCCGGTAATACTGGCGACACTGGCCCTCCCGGTAATACTGGTGATACTGGGCCTCCAGGTAATACTGGTGACACTGGTCCTCCCGGTAATACTGGTGATACTGGCGAAACTGGTCCAACGGGCGCAGCTACTATCTATACGGTATATTCCGATAGTAGTGCTGTATACGGTAACTATTATTACACGAATCCTATATTAGGAACACTCACAGACACATCTCCTTCATTTTATGTTGATTTAAATTATCCAATTACGGCAGTCGGAACATACAGTCTCACTATGTTTTTAAATGTTGAAGCTTCCCCGGGATACGCTGTAAACCTAGGAGATTTCTTCACTTCGCAAATTATTGCAAACGATTACTCGAATGAAAGTTTCCAAATGGTTGCTACACAGTATGTTGCAAATGTGAATGCAATAGGCTTGAGTTTTGGTGGTCTAATTAATGTCTTAAGTTCAGCATCTACAGCATTTACGTTTAGCGCAAATTTATTCACATCTGGGTCTGGAATATCATATAATATACGAGTTGGATACATTATTGTCCATCAAGTAGCATAACTCCGATAAATTTATACTAAGAACGTAATGGAGATCGATATCTCATTTGTGGCAGCCACGCTGTCTCTAACACTCATATTCATCTTTGGATGGTATTCATACAAAGCTGAACCTGTAGTTAAAATTCCCGACATTTCCCGATTCCCGTTCAATGAATCTACTGGAAAAGAACGAAGTTTTGTGAATAAGACATCTGATACTTCATTGTGGATCGAAACGAAACGACGTAAAGTTATTGGAAAAGCGTATCGCCCCGACTGGTTATGCGGAATCCCCAAACCAATCAAAGAAACAAAGTATACTACAGGTTCAACATCTGGAGCTCTTGAAGCTTTCATTTTATCGAACTTTGGTCGGATTTGTATTGATTCGTGTTCCGATATCATACATTAACATCGGGAGGAGATATGATCACTGTTCACTTGATTGATAATACCAACTCGCGCATATATCGCATAACCGCGATTCATTGCTCTGGCAGCACATCTGGATATGTAGCAATTGAGCGGATGAGTTAAATTATAAACGTCTAAAAGAACAATGATATCACTTCTGTGGTTGTTTGTGGGTACAATTGTAGGTATGCTCATTGTCGCGGTATTCTCACCTCCTCCTCGCGACGAAAAAGGTGTACCTACTCCAAACTCGACAAAACCGTTCCATACCCCATCAGGATGTGTCAAGTTCAAAGCAGTAGATGTCCCGTGCGACGGCAAACAAACCTCGCTCAATTTACTCGCCTCTCAGTAATAATAGAAGACGATGATAAGTCGTATCATCGGAATTTTTCGTAATGAGAGAGCCGTACCTTTTCTTTCGTTCTTAATTGGAATGGGTGTGACAATCATGCTGTTTCATCGGCCTATTCCGATTCGTCAGGCTCTATCAGTTCCTGCTGGAGAAATTGAAGGGCGAGTTGTACGTCATGGAGACAAATGCATTAAGTACGTTGCGGAAGATGCTGAATGCGAATTACCTTCATTTAAATAAAGTAAATGGAAGGCGCAACTGATTTGAGTGATTTACTGGGATCCGGACCCGTCCAGAATCCTTCACTTCCTCAGTCCACGACGTTCGCTCCAATTGTGACCGGAGGCACTGATCCTTTCTTAACGAACGGATTTTCGGATGCTCAGCCACACAAGCCTGCGGCTGTACTTCACAGCAACCAGCATGTGTTTTCGACAATGCGGTACGCAATGAAAAATCTCATGACCTATTTTGGTTTCTTTTTAGCCGCCATGATTATTTCGTTATCGACGCCTCGGTCGCTGATTCTCCAGTATATTCCTAATACGTACACATCAGGAGGTGTTCCATCGTATATGGGCGCTGCGATCCTAGCAGGGGTCGCTGTCGCTATCGCTTACGTGGTGGGCACACTCGGGAGCAGTCTCATTTGAGTCGGAGTACATGACTTTCAGTAGCCCGTACTTCTTAATACACTTCTCCAGAAACTTGACGCATGAAGCGCAAGGTTTAGAGTTCATAATTTGATTCTGTTTGTTTACACGAACTACCTTCAAAATACAACCACGAAGTTGTGACACGTCACCAAGACTTTTCACAACTGCGCGTTCAGCGTGTATTGTTTGATTTGAATATCCACATCCGCGAGATCGGGAGCCAACCCTATTCCGGGAACTCGCGATCTCCTTGCCGTGCTTCTCGATACTCGCATAATGCAGGTGCGTCGAGTTGAAGTACGGACTGTACTTCTGCATCTTAATGTTTATAGTGTTTACCTAATTGCTCAATCTGTATTCGTTTTCCATTTATTCAAGACCGGTTCTTATGGATTGGGCATTCGCAAACGTGATCGTGAATCGTGGTATGAACACGGTATTCCATCGTAAAGTCTTCCTGCTGCTTGTACGTAAAACTAACATCGGGAACCGAATGCCGGCCGTCGGCACGAGGAGGATGCTGATCGCACAAATAATATGGAGCATCAAACTGCCTCTTCACAAACTCCTTCGTCACATCTACGTTCTCCAGCGTGTCTAGGTAAGCGTTGACGACATAGGCGGCATCCTTGAGAGACGTGGTCGTAAAGTTGGCGATAGGCTTGCTGGAATCGTCGCCGTACACTAGGGTTGTGAACACGGACATGGCTTATGATTGAATTAACTCACACAATGTTTAAATATTGTTTTTCGTTTAAAATGTTCACGCACACTAGAAGTAATGGCTTGGCTATTGAAACGGACAAGGGGGTGGCAGTATGAACCAGCAGCAAAAATACATACAAATATCATTTTTGGTCCCGGACTGTACTTGAATCCAGGATTCGTCCGAGCCAACAATATTACTCATGTCATAAACTGCGCTTTCGATAAAGATAGTCCCCTGTGGTTTCGCACAAAGTATCCTGATAATTATGTGTGTCTTGAAGCTCTTGACAGTATTGATGAAAACATCCTGAAATGGTATCCAAAATTTGAACAGACTATGAATACCTTTTTACGTACTCCCGGATCGGGAAACATTTACGTTCACTGCCAATGTGGAGTCAATCGATCGGGATTCTTAGCCTTACTGTTTGTGTGTAAGAAGTTCGGGTACTCTTTTGAGTTAGCATCTTCAGCTATCCTGAAACAGCGTCCGTGCGCTCTGACGAATCCAACATATAAGCGCCAAGTAAAATCACATTTAGAACACAATGGCGAACCTCGGGTTGAATTCCTTGTGGGGTGATGTTAAAAATAAAGATCCGGCGGCCGAAGAAGCTATAAAGGGACCAGAATACAGTTATGCGGATAACGTTCCTAAACCCAGTGGTCCTGGCGGATTAGGTGTAGGAACTGATGGTTCGTTTAGTCAGTTAGGCACAAATTTAGGTGCGGTAGGCACTTATGTGAATACGTTAGTGGGAACCCGCGAAATGGGCGATCAGTATTTGGTGAATACGGGCGGAACCTGTACTGCTCCCGACGGATCTATTCAAGCACGCTTCAATTACATCAGTAACAAGCAGGCAGGATTGGTTGAAGGTGTTTTGGGAGATATTGGAGGTCTGAATCCCGTATACTTAATGAACTCTATGACCGCATCATCGTCTCCGGCCTGTAAATGTTACCAGTGCGACGTAACATCTGGATCAGCATTTAACTGGCTAACTCCCGATTTATCTCCTGATTTTGATGCTTCAAAATGTAAGGTCGTAGACTCATCGAAATGCCCTAAAGTGAAAGCCACTGAAGAGTTTGCGAACGATACGTTCATTCCTACAATTATCGCATGGGTTTCATTAGGAGCGCTTCTGTTTTTTCGCAAATAATGAGTTTAAGGAAACGACAATTGAAGGACATAATAAGATGGACAATATCTTCCGAATAAAGAAGCAGCGAGAAACAACGTCTTCCAAAAAGGCGGACGTTGTATCTGGAACTCTGGATTCTGTCCATCAAACGATTGTCACGGGAATACGTGACGAAACCACAAATATTGATTCATTGCGTATTCAACTAGACTCTATGAAATCTGAGCTTGATAATCTAGATAAATCAGCATCTCTACCTGAAATTCTGAAAGCGTCCAAGATGCGCGAAGAAATCAAAGACTTAAGTGAACGATTAGATCAAACGAATCCTTTGACTGATTACTACTTGAAAAATGCCGACATTATGTTGAAGTATTATGGGTCGGGTGAAAAGGTTCAGCAGAGTACAGTCCCAACTGATCAAAACACGTTTGCTAAATATTTACACCAAAATACGACTGAAAATGCTGCTCCATCTAAAAAGAAACTATTCGACGAGTTTGCGGCTCGAATGAAGCTGAATACTGGCGAACCCGCAGAAGTCAAGAAGGCTGTAACTGAGCATTGCGACAAGTGCAATATTGCTCGTGAAGAGTCGTCAGATGAAGGAATTTTGGTATGTCCTTTATGCGGGTCGGAAGAATACATGCTTGTAGTCTCCGACCAGCCGAGTTTTCGTGATCCTCCTAAGGAGAGGAACAATTACGCTTACAAGAAGATCAATCACTTAAACGAAATTCTGAACCAGTTTCAAGCAAAAGAGTCTACCATAATTCCCAATGAAGTCATGAACGAAGTTGTTCTGGAAATCAAGAAACGCCGTATTCAGAACGTAGCCGAATTGACAGAAAAGGATATGCGCGAAATCCTAAAAAAGCTGAATAGATCAAAGTACTATGAACATGCTACTCATATTATTTCTAGACTTAATGGTAACCCTCCCCCTACAATTACTCCTGAAATTGAAGAAAAAATAAGAGCCATGTTCCAGGAAATTCAAGCTCCTTTTTTGATTTATTGTCCTGACGACCGAACAAATTTCTTATCCTATTCATACATTCTCTATAAGTTCTTTGAACTCCTAGAGTTAGATGAGTACAAGGTTTACTTTCCGCTACTGAAATCTAGAGACCGTCTAATTTCTCACGACGCGATCTGGCAAAAGATTTGCGATTATTTGAAGTGGGAGTTTATTCGATCTGTGTAGTTTAATGGACCGCCTTCCACACCAGCTTGTGCGTGAGCATCCAAGCTGCGCCAAACACTGCAGCGTGGGTGAGGGCAACCGTCGTCTTTGATCCGCCCGGGGGTAAGGACAGAACAATGCCAGGTGTCAGCACGAAGAAAAGCGCAGCAGCGTAAAGAGCCATCCACCACATGTCGATATACTTTCTTCGGAGATAAAAATCAAATGAGTGGATATGGTTTACCTTTAGACCAATCCCATATTCCTCGGCGTTTTCGAGTTCCACCACTTCCTCCTAAAACTGACATAAAAATGTTTGCCCCAACGACCGTTCGTCGTGGTAGGGGTGGTAAGAAGCGCAAGAATCGGGTGCGTAAGACTCGCAAGACTCATCGCCAGCCTCGTCGTAAGTGATAAGGCTTTCACATTATTTTCTTCTTCAAGAACATATCAATGATTAGTCGCTGGGGGTATCATCTCATCGTAGATGCTGCCAACTGCGTTCCCAGCTCCATCCGTTGTGCCCGTAATATTGAACAGTTTACTCACACGCTTGTCAAGCGTATCGACATGGTCGCCTACGGCAAGCCACAAATCGTAATGTTTGGAACAGGCAATAAGAAAGGATACACACTTGTTCAGCTTATTGAAACGTCAAATATCACCGCCCATTTTGTAGAAGAGTCAAATGATATGTACTTAGATGTGTTTTCGTGTAAGCAGTTCGACCCGTCTGTTGTAGAAGCTGTACTCAACAAACACTTCTTACCCCAGAACGTCAAGACGCGGTATCTTGAACGTCAGGCGGAACACAAGGAACCACCCGGATGGTAAATTAAAAAATTGGAGAGGATGTTTCCATCCTAACTCCGTTTATAGTTTTATGCTCAATCGAGCTTTTTACTGTCTCCAGCCCATTTCTTGTACAGCGCCATCGTCTTGCGAAGATACTCGATCTTCGAAAGCATGTTCGTAGATCCTTCATAGTCACCCGCCATCTTGGCGGCATCTATCTCAGCCTGTAGGTCACTGATTCCCATCTCATGGGCAATCGCGAGATCAGATTCAAGATAATGCTCAGCGTACTCGCTTCGCTTCTTGGTCCACACACGCTTCTCCAGCGCAATGTGCTCGATGTACTTAACAGCCTCAGGAATATCCTTAAACTTCTCCCGCTCCTTCGCGAGACTCTCCATCTTGTTGGAGCAGAACTCCATGTACTTCATGAGCGACTCACCGTCCTCAGGAATCTCCATAACACGCTCTAGCGGGATACCCCACGTGAGCTTCTTGTGATTGTTGACGACAAGCTGAACCGTATCGGTCTGCGTGTCGGCAATTGTATTGATCGGCTCAATAAAGCCGTCCACCTCGTCACCCCAGCAGGATGACATCATGTGCTCGTTCATGTCGATAAGCATATCAGTCATGTTGTAGTCGTTAAAGGCTGTAATGAGACTCTCTACCTTACCAAAACTAATTCCGTTTTGTACGTTAGTATGCGTCAGTTCCATGTCCACATGTCTGGTGAGGATCGCGGGAATCAATGCAGTCTCCCGAAGGGCACTGAGTGTAATCTTTCGGGCACTTTGGATTTACTTTCGTATCAGGGTTCGCAAACCCTTCAAGGCGTGGAAGCACATACTTCACGAAGACAAATATCGCAGCGGCTATTCCAACAAGCAGTAGAATAGACTTCTTCTGCATTTATTCTATTTAAGGGGAAGATTCTGACGGCTGCGGCACCTTTCCAGAATCAACACTGTATGTCGCATGACCGGTTGGGACACAATCATTTCCCTGCTGAACGAATCCGTTCGGGCACACGGCTCCAAAGTTACCAAACTTCTCAAGGTAACCCTTGATATTGATCCAGTAGTACCGCATCACAAGGCTCGTGACTACGGCAAATAGAAGAGCGTGGACAATAATGATATGAGTACGGGGCGATGACTTGGAAGGTAGAGTCACAAGTACACCGGGAACGAACGCCACAAACAGCAAGGCTGATATGAGAGAACTGATCAGATCCATTTATTATATTACATAAAGGATTTCTTTACCCAATTGCGATCCGCCTTGAACGTTTTGGAGCGACCTTTTGAGGTACGTTTCGTGTAGGTGGACGCCGCATTCAGTTTACGAAAAGTAGACAGGGCGCCGTAGGAACGCACCGCTTTACGCAACGCAGTGTGTCGAGCCGTCTTCGATTTGGTTACCGTATAACCTTTCTTGACGAGTTCACCTTCTTTTAGAGGTCCAATGCCGGGTCCATGTTTTGATGCCCACTTGCCGGGTGCGCCCATATCGCGAACACGGCGCGAACGCACATGCACCCCCCTTTTCGTAGTGTACCCACGACGACGAATCGTGCGCTTACCTGCATCCATCATACATCCTGCCATTTATTTATACCTTCTTCGTAAAAAATGACGGGCAGCACTTGCGGACTTCAGCCAGCGCAACATCCTTGAGCTTATCGGCTTCAGCCAGAGCAGCCTTCTTGACTTCCGCCTTAACTAGATCTACAGCCTTAATGACGTGGGGCAGAGCATCGTTGACCCAGTCCATTGCGGCCATGCGAATAGATAAAGGCAGATCGGCTGCGCGAATATCCGCCTTGAGTAGCTCAGCTACCTTCTTAATCTTATCATCTACCGCAATTTCACCTTGTAGCTCGACCTCCGCGATCTTGGAGAGCGCAAGCTTGAGGACGGCTGTTAGATCCGAGAAATCTACGGAACCGGAGGCAGGCGCAGGCGCAGAAGCAGGTGCGGGTGCCGGAGCCGCTTCTACTACACCAGTAGCAGCAGCCTCAACTGAAACGGAAGCGGCAACAACTGGCGTATCTGACATTTTGTTACTACTCGGTAAATATTCTGTAAACCCGAACTAGAGACCAAAAATTGTGTAAATACAAAATGCGTTGGAGCATCTTCAATTTTTTTGTAGGGTTGGTAGGAGCTACCTACTGCTGGGATTCTAACCCACCAGCATCAGCTATGGGCGTCCTTCCTCCATGTTACTTAGGATCTATTTCATACCCAACAACTGGAGTTAATCAGCAGTATTCTTACCGTTTTAATACATCTACAACGGCACCATGGCTGGTAGGGTTTACATTTCGTCAAGATCCTGGTTTCTGGACGTTCACGAACCCTACTTTGACAAAGGCTATTCCTTACTCATCTACCCAAATTTTACAGAATTCTAATTTGCAAACTGGCGGAACCGTGGTTGTGAACGGTAATTCTGTAAGCGTTCCTACAAATTTTCAAGTATGGTATCAAGCCGGCCAGCCTCCTCCGGCTGCAGGAACTTGGTCTACTGGACAATGGTATGATGGAGCCGTAGGAACGTTTGATGGAATATACCAATCTTTCAATGCTACGGGAAATGTTACATATTCACTGACCTTTTTTGTGAGTGGTACAAACCCATCTGATGGAAATGCAATTCAGTTGGGAGTTTATGCTCTACCATGTTCTGATCCAACAGCTCCTCTAGAATTGTGTATTCCACCTGCGTCCATAGGATTTGATGTAGCTACACTACCTGCTTCAGGAACATCTACATCATCGTCAGTCCAGTCCGTATCACCTTCAACATCGTCTAATAGAACACCGTCTTCGTCACCTTCCGTCTCCATATCTGCTAGCAAGTTCATGACTGCATCTTCAATTGCAACTCTGTCTGGATCAGGATCTTCAACGTTAAGCCAGAGCCAAAGCCTTTCTCTTTCAGCCACATTGGCTTCTACTCCGTCAATAAGCGCTACAGCGTCCGCTTCACCTTCTCTAACTACTGCAAATACTGCTTCCATAACTGGATCTCTATCTGGGTCATTTTCTTCATCAGTATCTTCATCAGTATCTTCATCAGTATCTTCATCAGTATCTTCATCAGTATCTTCTTCCATCTCTCCTACTTGGTCCCAGTCAATATCTTCATCCATCTCCTATTCTTCTTCCACGAGTCAAAGTGTAACTTTTTCCGTTTTACCAACTGGAACCGGAACTGGAACTACGACTCTAACCGGAACTGGAACTACGACTCTAACAGGAACAGGAACTGGAACTGGAACTGGAAGTGGAACTACGACTCTAACTGGAACTGGAACTGGATCTTGGTCTCCTAATGCAACACTGTCTACAAGTATTTCTTGGTCAGGAACAATGGCTTTCAGTTTGACTGGGACAAATACGTCTACTCCATCGGTATCGTGGTTTTCTATTTCAGCTTCAGCAAGTCCGACGTTTTTTTCGGTAACTTCAACTCCTCTTTTTATGTTCACACCGTTTCCAACTACAACGTCATCGCCAACTACATCAGCTAACTTAACTGCAGCAGGACTCGCTGCAGCTGCTGCGTCAAGTAATACCGGCACCATTCTCGGCGGTGTTGCCGTAGGAATGGTGGGTATTTTAGGAGGAATTATGCTCTTGATGAATGCTCCGACCAAAACTATTAATACGTTCTTAGTCAATATCGTAAACCGCGCCCCGATTCCTGATTCCATGAAAGCTGCGATTGGCGACGATCCGCTTGGTAAACTCAAATCAGTACGTTCAATGGTATCTGATCCTAAATCAGTAATTGATGAGCTACCACTTCCAGATAGTGTAAAGGAAATGGCAGATAGTGTATTGCCGAATAGTGCAAACGATATTGATAAGGTAAAATCTAAAGTTACATTTGCACCTGAATCTACCGCCGACAGCGTAATTGTTCCGGTAGTTGCCGCAGCAGTAGTGGCTACAGTAGTAGCTAAGACCGAATCTACTCCCAAACCAGCGCCAGCACCAGCTCCTGCTCCTGCTCCACCTCCAACTCCAAAGCCAGCTCCGACAAAACCACCTGGAATCGCAGATAAACCTAAACCAGCTAACACGGCAACTCCTGCTCAGCAGAAGCAGAATGACGACAAGAATAAGAAAGCTAAAATTGAACTGAATGCGGCAGATTTAGCGAATGTTCAGGCTTTTTTGAAGCAGAAGGGAACTGAACATAAAGTTATTCAGTAGTTTGAGATTTCGGGCACGAAGAACATCCGGGCTTGGGATCGGCGACTTTAATCTGAGATGAAATTGAGTAAGCGTAAAGTCCAACCACTAGTAGAGCACCCAGACCCATCAGGATAGTCGTCCAAGAGATCGTGAACATTTATTACTTACACCTACCGGAATCTATAATTTTAAACCGAATGAACAATCATCTCCTCGATAACTTTTATGTTGTCGCGGTGATGACGAACCCTGAGCGTTACAAGAAGCGCCCACAGCTATTTCGTGAGTTTCAGGCACGAATGGCGAAGTACGGTGCAAAACTGTATGTCGTAGAGGGTGCATATGGCGACCGCGAGTTCGAGGTGACTGAGGCGGAGAACCCTCGTCATATCCAGGTACGTACGGACTCCGAGCTATGGCATAAGGAGAATCTCATCAATATCGGTATTTCTCGTCTGCCTCCTAACTGGGAGTATGTTGCCTGGCTAGACGGCGACATTGATTTCGTGCGGCCTGACTGGATGGAGGAGACTGTTCACGAGCTCCAGCATCACCCGGTCGTTCAGTTGTTTGAGGATGCAGTAGATCTAGGCCCTAACCACGAGATTCTGACGACTGCCAAGGGGTTTGCTTTCTGTTACAAGAATGGTGAGCCTTACGGCAAGATGGTATCCAAGTCTGCAGAGCATGAGGGTTGCGAACTACCGTCGGAGTACTATGAGGCAGAGTACGGTAACGGTATTTACTGGCATCCTGGGTATGCTTGGGCTGCGACGCGCGAGGCTGTGAATACGATGGGTGGTCTGTTTGATTACGGTATTCTGGGTGCGGGCGATCATCATATGGCCTGTGCTCTCATTGGCGAGGCTCAGCGCTCAATCCCCAAGGGCGTACACCCACATTACCGTCAGCTCGTCCTGAACTGGCAGGAACGTGCACTGCGTCTCCACAAGAACATTGGCTATGTCAAGGGCACGATCTATCACTTCTGGCACGGAAAGAAGCGCGATCGCAAGTACCGTGACCGCTGGGCAATTATGATCGATAATGAGATTGATGTTCTGGCGCATGTCCACAAGGACTGGCAGGGACTTTGGACACTGTATCCTGGCCACGATGAGTTCCGCGACGATCTGCGCAACTATTTCCAGTCCCGCAATGAAGATTCAATTGATAAGGTATGAGTGAGTTAGAATTGCCCAAATAAACTCGGAGTAAAAAGTGGTTCTTTAGCTCACTCGGTAGAGCATCTGGCTGTTAGGTATGCCGTTGGCACCGGAAGGTAGTAGGTTCGATCCCTACAAGAACCGTTTTAAGGAACGTAATAGACTAAAGAATAATGGAATACGAATCAGATCGCGCACTCAATGACTCAAAACTAGAAGAGGCTAAACGCAAAGCCCTTTCTGATTTTGATACTTATTTCAACCTGAAAGGCGATGAGCCAGACACAAGTGGAGTTGAAAAGACATACCAATCTCGGATTGATGGTGTTCCAGTAGATGAGGCTCAGGGATTCTGGATCAATGGGGGGAAGATTGGCGGAAAGAAAGATGAACAGATTGAAGCTCCTCGTACTTTTGATCATGATCTTCCGTCTCTCCTAAAAGACGGACCGACCGATCTTCCCAAAGGAGATTGGGCAGAATCAAAGTTAACCCCGGCTGAAATTGAGGAGCGCTTGAAGGCTCACGATTTTACATTTCCTGAGTTGTTGCCAACATTGGCATATTACTCACCTGCAGGAAACCTTGAGATGAGCGTTGACGAATACAACAAGGGAGTCAACATCGGTCCAAATAACGAGCCAGTGTATCGGCAAGTGTTTCCTGAGGACAATAAGGTTTAGTTCTCTATAACCAGCTTACGTGTATCTGACGTATAAAGTATAGTATGGGTATTCCTTTTTATTTTGCGAGTTTGATTAAGTCCCATCGTGGCATTACTGACAGCGTAAAACGTGGACTTCCACTCGAAGTTGACGTTTTAGGTGTAGATTTCAATTGCCTGATTCATCGGTATCTCAAAGAAGATAAGCCGATTGAGTCTATTATCGAAGCATTCGCTTACCTTTTGGAACACGTATGCAAAGCCAAGAAAGTCCTTATTGCTCTGGATGGTTTAGTTCCGTACGCCAAGATCGTTCAGCAGCGGTACCGTCGTATGCGCATCAAAGAAGAAACCCCTTTTGACCGTAACCTGATTTCGCCAGATACTCCTTACATGCGAGAACTCGAAGCTGCGCTCGTAGCCAAGTTTCCGTACGCAGAAATCAGTCGTACGACTGTACCCGGCGAAGGCGAGCACAAACTCATTGTGGATATGAAAAAGATTCCGGCCGAGCATCGGAAGTCAGTTTGTATTTACGGTCTGGACGCTGACCTGATTCTCATCTGCCTCCAAAACAAAGAACTCAGCGATCCGCATAAAATGCATTTGCTGCGTGAGAGCGCTGAGTTCGATGACCCGAAACTGAAAACTGCGGAGTTTGCCACAATGAATATTTGGGAACTATCTACCCAACTTCCACTTCCGACCGAACAGTATATGGCTCTATCGATGCTGTGTTTCGGTAACGACTTCATGCCGAATTTGGGAATGTTCTCGTTGCGCGAAGACGGGTACAATCGCGCTCTTCAATTTTACCAAGAATCGGGTCGCCCTGATCTACTGACACCTGAAGGCCGCCACCAGTTCTTTAAGTACTCTGCTTCAAAGGAGATGGGGGTTCTGAAAGAGCGCATTAGTCTACGTAAGCGTCCGGAAGAGAAAGCTGTTCTAGGCAAGGATCAAACCGAGTTTTCGAGGAAGTATGGACTTCATATTTTGGACGGCGTTTTGGATATGGAACCAGTGGTAGAAGCGTACTGGAAAACTCTGCACTGGTCATGGCACTACTTCACTCAAAGTACTCCGATTAATTGGGGATGGGTGTATCCTTACGCAGATGCGCCTCTCGTATCAGATATTGTGAAATATGCTGAAACGGGAGTACAAAAAGGCAAACTGAATTTTACTCTATCTGATCAACTTCATTTCATTATGCCTGCTTCTTCTCTCAAGAAGACTAGGAGACGCGTAAAGTTCCCAGACGAACTTCATAATGAAGAAACGCGCAATCCATGGATGAAACGTCATTTTTGGGAAATGAAGCCGAGAATCTCGTTGCCATGGAATCCTAACGACGAATTAACGAAAATCGTCCCGATCGTAAACTGAATCCTACTTGTACAGGATTCCCATCAGCTGTTAGACCCGGCAATACATTACCCGTTGGTCCTCTCACATTCATAATTGGTTGGACAACATCCGCCTCGGGAATCTGAACATCAAAGTTCGTTTCCCGATGATTCCAATATTCATTATTAATCTTTGCCATTTCTCTTACCGATCGTGACATCATAAACCCCTCGGCATCTGGACTAGCCCAGTTACGCTGCAAATACAATAAATACCGGTTACGGTATTCTGTCGCACTTGTAACTTTTGTTAGCATTTGAAGTGTGTCAATACTATCACGTATCGATTGAATAATTGGTTTATCTAGACGTCTATTCACGGTATTATGTGCGCGACATACAAACGTGAATAATTCGGCTTTACTATTCCACCAATTAGGGTTTCTTGATATATATGTTCGATACATAGACCCAAAATGTGTTTTGCATGAAGGACATGATATAGTTTCAGCAAACAGTTCTACGAATTTCTTCATAAGAATCTTATCTGCTGGTGATGGGGAGTCGGGGTAATTTGCCGAAATTGAATGTAAAGTTATCCACCCAAGTGGGCCCCATCTGGCTGTCATTAATTATTCTGAGGAAATGAAACCGGCTAACATTGCCCCGCTGAGCATTTCTCGTTTGACACGTGCCGGAGTTTCGGGATTCTTTAGAAGGTTGTGTTTCTGAACAAGCTCATCAACTTTACGATCGCTCATTTTTGAGATCTTTTTCTTAATCGTTTTCCGACGGCGTTTCTCGCCATGATCAGTGAATAATCTTATCGTATGTTTACGTGACGATTTCTTAAACGGAGGGGATTTAGCAGGGTCAGATGTAGGTTTGACTTTCATAGTTTTCTTCAGTACTCCACGAGGAAACGTCCGCATACTTTTAGACCTCTTTCTGGCTGTAATAACAGGTTTGGAGTCTGGAGCTTTCTTTTCAGGTGCGGGAGGAGTTGGTTTACTGTCTCCGTCTACCTTGGTGATTTTGTAAACCGGTTTTTCCTTGTCGGACATACAGTTCTATTATAAAAACGAATAATTAGATTTACGGGAACTGAATCTTATAGAACCAGCATGGAGTGGGACGCAATCAAGACTTATTTCAAGAATGGTGTCCCGCGGCTTGTTGAGCATCAGATTGAGTCATTTGAGGATTTCGTGCGTAACAAGATCCCGCTGATCGTGTGCTCAACAGCACCGATTGTTGTGTGGCACGAACAAGATGAGGCTACCAAGAAGTACAAGTATGAGTTTCGTCTAGCGTTTGAGAATATCACGTACACGAAGCCGCGTATTCAGGAAGCGACTGGGCGAATTAAGCCTATGTTTCCTCAGGACGCACGTACACGCAATTTCACGTATGCCGCCCAGATGTTCTCGGACATCAGGTTTACGGTTCGGTCTTACAAGGCTCCAACCTACGCGACATTCGATGAGGAAGTCAAGGTGTTTGAGGGCGTATCCCTCGGCAAGATTCCGGTGATGCTAGGGTCGTCGCTGTGTATTATGTCTGACTACCCAATGTCCAAGGAAGAAATTGGCGAGTGCCCTTACGATCCGTTCGGGTACTTTCTGATCCATGGATCTGAACGTACCATCCTGAGTCAGGAGAAGGTGGCGGATAACCAGATTATGGTCTTCTTCAACAAGAAGACGGCGTCCAAGTACACCTACTCTGCCGAAATGAAGTCTCTACACGAATCGTTCACGACTCCTCCCAAGAAGCTGGAAGTCCGGATTTCCGCCAAGTTTAATGGTTATGGGTACCCACTCACAATGTGTGTACCTCGTTTCCGCGAAGACATTCCGCTGTGTGTAATGTTCCGTGCGTTCGGTGTAGAAAAGGATCAGGATATTGCCGATATCATTTATCCGGATGGGAATGAACGTCAAGTTGGGGCACTAGAAGCATCTTTCCGTGAGTGTGCCGATATCAAGGTATTTACTCGCGACGATGCGGTTGACTACCTTACACACCATCTGCAGTACGGAACCACGCAGGAAGATAAGAAGGCGTATGTACGGTCTCTTCTAGAGACTGAGTACCTCCCACACGTGCGGTTTGGCGGAGATACATCTCCACTCTCAGTCCTAGAAGCCCGCAAGGTCATTCTTACCGGTTGGGTTGTACGTAAGTTGATGCTCACGGAATCGGGACGGCTGAAGGTCGATGATCGTGATGCTTACCCGAATAAGCGCGTAGTATCAACCGGTGCTCTACTCACCCATCTGTTTCGTCAACTGTTTCAGAAGGTATGCAAGGATATTCGCTCAAAGTTCGTTCATGAAGTCAATAATGATACATGGAAGAAGCGCGAGACGCCTCGGCCGCTTGAAGTCCTGAACGTGAATAACTTGTACAAGATTCTGAAGGTGTCAACTATTGAAGGTAAGCTGAAGCAGGCTCTTGCGACTGGTAACTTTACGGTACAGGGTCTAGGTACTTCCACTGTATCGACAGCTACGAAGATGGGAGTATCACAAGTCTTGAATCGTCTCTCGTACTCTGCTACCCTGAGCCATGTACGTCGTATTCAGACACCAGTTGAGAAGTCGGGTAAGCTTCTGGCTCCTCGTAAACTTCATGGTACATCTTGGGGGTATGTTTGTCCAGTCGAGACTCCCGAAGGTCATTCGGTCGGTATTGTGAAGTCTATGTCTATGCTTACCTCGGTCACGCAGCATAGCCCTGCTGCTGTAGTTCTGACGTTTCTCAAGAACCAGCCAGTCGAATGGATCCGTGAGATCCGGAAGTACAACGGTACTATGGTCATTCTGAACGGCGTAATTCTGGGATACACTACAGCTCCTGAGCTTCTACATGATGCTCTGCGTAAGGCTAAGCGCTCATTCAAGATTCATCCGCATACCGGAGTGTCATGGAACATCCATCATAATATTATTAATGTAGAAACTGATGGTGGTAGGTTTGTCCGTCCGCTGTTTCGAGTAGAGAATGGCAAGATACTTCCTCCTCCAGAGCGATCAGACGAATGGAACGATTGGGTGCGGACGTGTGTAGAGTACATTGATCCAGCAGAAACTGAAGTCATTCGAGTATCAATGTTTCCCCGCGAAATCACGAAGTCACATACGCATTGTGAAATTCATCCTACTCTGATTCTAGGGCATATGGCTTCTAGTATTCCATTTAGCGATCACAATCAGTCGCCACGTAATACGTACCAATCGGCTATGGGCAAACAGTCAATGGGTATATTTGCTCGGAACTACGCTAAGCGTCTCGATAAGAATGGGTACATTCTGTGTTCACCTATGCGCCCATTCGTGGAAACGCGAATGATGAATGTTCTGAATACACACGAGATGCCAAGTGGTGATAACGTGATTGTAGCGATTGGGATTTATTCGGGATACAATCAGGAAGATTCGGTCATTATGAACCGCTCATCAATTGATCGTGGAATGTTTCGGACACTGTACTACACGATTTATAAGGACGAAGAGCATCGTAATGTATCGTCGGGGAAGGAAGAGAAGTTTGCCAAGCCTCGGCGCGAGAATACGCGTGGATTCAAGACGTCAGCATACCATGCCGTCCAAGACAATGGTGCTCCCGCCATGAACTCCTACATAAAGGAGAACGATGTAGTTATTGGAAAGGTTACGAGCCTGAAGAATGATCCGAATGGATACGCTTTCCGTGATTCGTCCACTATCCATCGCAATTCTGAAACTTGCCGAGTCGACGGAGTTTGGAATGAGAAGAATTCGGATGGGTACCCTTTCGTCAAAGTCCGTGTGGTTTCGGAACGTGTCCCCGAAGTTGGTGATAAGGTTTCATCCCGTCACGGACAAAAGGGAACGTGTGGCATCATTCTCAATGAGGAAGATATGCCCTACACTGCTTCCGGCCTGCGTCCCGACATCATCATGAATCCTCATGCTGTACCTTCGCGAATGACCATCGCTCAGCTGATGGAAACCATGCATGGCAAGATCTGTGCCGAGAAGGGTACGCTAGGCGACGGTACACCATACTCTCATCTGAAGATTGGAACTCTAAAGGAACACTTGCTGGCTCTAGGCATGCATCCGTATGGCAATGAGGTCATGTACAACGGTCAGACTGGCGAGATGATGGAAAGCGAGATCTTTATTGGTCCGACATTCTACCAGCGCCTGAAGCACATGGTAGTAGACAAGAAGCATTCGCGTTCTCGTGGTCCTATTGTGTCTCTGACGCGCCAGCCTTGCGAGGGACGGTCACGCGATGGCGGTCTTCGCGTCGGCGAGATGGAGCGAGACTGTATGTTGTCGCATGGTCTGGCTGTCTTTACCAAGGAACGTCTAATGGATGTTTCCGATCCGTTCACGACAGGATTCTGTAAGACATGCGGAACTTTGGCAGTTGTGAATCCTTTGGAAAATGTGTACCATTGCGGCAACTGCGGAATGAAAACTCACTTCGAAATGAAGACTATCCCTTACGCTGTCAAGCTTTGGTCACAGGAACTTGAGGCTATGCACATCGTACCCCGAATGGTGTTTGAGTAAACGTTTAAATAAATACAAATTAGCATACTAATGCTTACAACCGGTATACATGCCGGTCTAGGAAACCAATTGTTCAAACTAGCGTCATTAGAAGGAATTGCCCAAGAAACTGGGCGGTCTTTTTACATTCATCCGAGTATTGTTCAACGAAGTCCTCATTCCTCAAGAAGCTATTTTCAAACTATATTTAAGAACTGGAATCAGTATGTGTCTGACCAGATGGCTGTTATTATAAATGACGATGAATTTGCACATAAATTAAACTGGAAAGAACATATTCCAAATGAACCTAATACAAGTTATTGTATTGGAGGTTATCTCCAGAGGTGGGAATACATTCATCCGATTCGGGAAAGGTTTATTGAACGTCTGTCATTTAACGAAGATATTGTGAGCAAGTATCCGGATATAAAGGATATGTTTTTTGTTCATGTTCGAGGAGGGGACTATATCGGATCATCGTTACATCATGTTGACTTAATCGAATACTATAAAAAGTGTTTGGATGCGGTGCACCCACAACCTCTTGTTCTATTCACAAATGACAAGCAGTATGCCATGAAAATTATGGAAGGGAGGTCATTCCTTATTGCCGATGAGAATGAAGAGGATTCAATGTACTTGATGTCCAAATGCAAAGGTGGTATTATGGGCAACTCTACATTTGCATGGTGGGGGGCGTATATAAACCCTAATCGGCAGATATTCATGCCTTCAAAATGGTACTTGGATAATAGATTTGATTGTTCTGGGTACTTCTTTCCCGGATCTATTGTCGTAGAAGTGTGATGACTCGTTTCTTCGGTAAAGATAATGTTGCAGTACGTAGTTGAGTTTATGGGTACTCTAGTTGTCGTATATGCTTTGTTGCTCACCGACACGAACCCCGCAGTTATGGCCATAGTGTATTTTGCAGTGTATACGGTTGCAGGTGAAATGTCTACAGGAACGTTTAATCCTTTGGGAGCTTTGGGGTACTACATGATTGGTCGGATGTCATTACAGGAAATGGCCCTCAATGTTTCAGCGCAAATATTTGCGATGGAAGCTGCTGTTATCTCTTTCTTACCGATAAAGGCTTTCATAGGAGACTTGTATTAATTGTAAAATGAGTCTGTACATTTACGTCATTAACCCTAATCACCGTGAACTACAGCGTGACCATGTACGCAATCGTCGTGTCACAGATTCTGGTGTAGATCTAGTTTGCCAGAAAACCACTCTTCAGATTCTACCTCCTCCACAGAATCTGGGGCTAGAAATCAAGACAGGTGTAATTGCGGCTGCTCTGGATAATCAAGGTAACCCAGCACCTTACCTTCTTCTAGCTCGGTCATCTACGTCCCTAACTCCTCTGCGTATGTCGAACCAGATTGGACTCGCAGATGCCGGATACCGCGGCGAGCTGATTGCTAGGGTAGACTGTTTTGATCCGAGTATCTCAGACTATACAGTTGCGGAGGGGCGCCGACTCTTTCAAATCGTTCAGCATAATTGGCTGCCGTACGATCATGTTATTATGGTAGATTCTCCTGCGGATCTTCCGGCTGCTCCAGATAATCGTGGTGGTGGTGGATTTGGATCTACAGGCAACTAACATTCTCTAAGCAAGCCCTTTTAGCATAGTGGTATTGCGTTCGCCTTGTAGTCACTGACTAGTGAGCGAAAGGTCATGAGTTCGATTCTCATAGGGGGCACCATATGAACCAACCGGTTTTCATATGATGCTCTTTATACATTCAATGCCAGACATCGCTATTTGTTATTGGGGTTTGTCTCGATCAACAAAGCATGTTTACAAAAGTCATTATGAAAACATTTTCAATATTTTGAAGAATGCGGGATTGACGTATGACACATACTTTCATACTTGGGACGTAAAGATTAATCGTATTTGGGGTGAGGTTTCGCCAGTTCTTCCGGATCCAGAAGAGTATAAGCTGCTGGAACCGACAGTGTACAAAGTGGAAAGTCAGGATGATTTTTTGAATTCGATTACGTTCAGCGATTATTTCTATCAAGAAGCATGGGATAAGTATGGCGATACTCGGGCACCTGGAGGCGAATGGCCTGACTATATGATCAGGAATCATTTATGCGCACTAGAAAGCCAGAAGAGAGTTACACAAATGATGCTTGAATCTGGAAATTCTTATAAGTTTGTATTGTATGTGAGACCTGATGTCGAAATAGACACACCATTTCCATTTAAAATTCTTTCTGAAATTGGGTTTCGGTGTATTGGCATTCCGGATTTTGATCATTATGAGGGATATAACGATCGCGGATGTATAGTGCGGTTTGAGGACTGTGCTTTGTATGCCAAGAGAATTGACGAGATCAAAGAATTTCGAAAACATAATGGACGAATTGTTTCTGAAAAATACGTGAAGTTTATTGTGGATAAATATTTCAAGATGATTCCTATGCAGTTTATCTTTACAATTATCAGACCAAAGGCCTAATGAGCCAGAGAGAAATAGCATCGTGAATGACGGCGCCCCAGTATGCTGAATACAGGGATTGACCAAAACCAAATATCATCCCTAGAATGAGGATGATGGACCGCAAGAAAGTGTTCAGGATGGGGTTCGCGGTCGGCCAGAGTAGGACGTTCATTTGTCTCTACAATTTTTTTTTCTTGCTGTAGAGCATAAACACAAAATGGGAGGTGGTCTGATGCAGCTCGTCAGCTATGGCGCGCAGGATATTTACATCTCGGGCAACCCCCAGATTACGTTCTGGAAGATTCTGTACAAGCGCCACACGAACTTCGCCGTAGAGTCCATTGAGGTGACGTTCAACGGACAGGCGGACTTCAACAAGCGCGTAACGGCCGTCATCAACCGTAACGCCGACCTGATGTACAAGACGTACATCCAGGTAGTACTCCCCCAGGTTGACTGCACTGCCGGTTCGGGCCAGGGCTTCCGCTGGCTCAACTACATCGGCCACCGCCTGATCAACCAGGTCGAGCTGGAGATCGGTGGCCAGCGCATTGACCGCCAGTATGGTGACTGGATGCAGATCTGGACGCAGCTGTCGACGGATGCCGGTAACATCGCCGTGCTGGACTCCATGCTCGGCAACACGCACGACCTTGTGCTGATGAAGCGCGGCACGGGCCTAGCGCAGGATGCGACGTGCTCCAGCTCAGAGACGACGATCTCTTGCGTCCCCCGCTCCGGCACGCCCGCCAAGACGCTGTACATTCCCCTCCAGTTCTGGTTCTGCCGCAACCCTGGTGTGGCGATCCCGCTCATTGCGCTCCAGTACCACGAGGTGCGCATCAACGTCGACTTCGAGACGTGGCAGAACTGCATCTACGCCGAGTCCGCCGTAGGTGTACCCTCGACGTCCGGCACGGGTGTTGCCCAGTCGCTGGCCGCCGCCTCGATCTACGTCGACTACGTCTACCTCGACACGGAGGAGCGCCGCCGCTTCGCCCAGCAGTCCCACGAGTACCTCATCGAGCAGGTACAGTACACGGGTGCTGAGTCGATCACGTCGTCGTCCAACAAGGTCCAGCTGAACTTTAACCACCCCGTCAAGGAGCTCCAGTGGGTCGTCCAGCGTGACTCGTTCGTTGACTGCTCGACGGCTGCCTGGCTCGCGTCAGTTGGCGGTGCGCAGCCCTTCAACTACTCCGACGACTTCTCGACGGACGGCATGATCACGTCCCTGCTCGCGCAGGTATCGGGCGCCCAGGGCGCTGTTGGTACCCTCACGTCGGTCTCCACGGGAATCACGGCCGCTGTGGGTCAGGGTGCCTCGGAGTCGTCTTCGCTCATTGGTGCCGAAACGTTCGACGTCAGCGGTGTTGCGGAGTTCGAGTCGGGCGTCAACTACCTGCTCGCGAAGGTCATCCTTGCCTCGAACGTGCGCTGCGAGGGCAAGAACCCCGTGGAGGTTGCCAAGCTGCAGCTCAACGGCCAGGACCGCTTCACGGAGCGTGAGGGTGCCTACTTCGACAAGGTCCAGCCTTACCAGCACCACAGCCGCTCGCCGTCTACGGGTATCAACGTTTACTCGTTCGCCCTGCGCCCCGAGGAGCACCAGCCCAGCGGCACGTGCAACTTCTCGCGCATTGACAAGGCCACGCTCCAGCTCACGGTCTCGCTCAACACGGTTGTCGGCACGCGCACGGCGCAGGTCCGCGTCTACGCGCTCAACTACAACGTCCTCCGCGTCATGTCCGGCATGGGTGGCCTCGCGTACAGCAACTAAGCGTAAAACGCTTAGCGCTAACCGTAATGCAAAAAATAATAATAATAATAAAAAAACACAAATAAGCGTCTGAATTGACTTTTATTTGTGTTTGAGTTTCCTAATGGTTAAAAATATTTTTCTTAAAGTAAGTCTTCATACTTAACATCTTTAGTTTTGATATTTTTATCGAATATGTACAACCACATCCGTTCAAGAGTCCACGGACAAACCAGACAATTAGTCATGTTGTTGTATTGCGTATTATTTACATCGACCATCACTTTTCGAATGACTTCATAGAACTCCTTTGGTCTGTTCAGGATACATGATTTTGGGACAATATATTGAGCGCCCCAACAAACGTTAACTGTATCAGAAAGAGGACTATCAAATAGTGCTTTGAACGATTCGCGAGTTCTTGTATATATATTGTGCGATTCTTGTACTACGTAGTTTAATGATCTAGTAACATCAGAATTATTGATTGACTGAATACATTTATTTAGATAATTTATATTTTTTTCCCAGAGGTGGTCAAACGGATGACCTTGTAAGAAAACTACATGATCTGGTAAGTTATCATAATGTTCAATAATATACCTCAAATACGTTTCCGCCTCTCTTCCAACATTTGGAATATCTTTGTCTTTATCATAAATCTTGTATGGACAAGATAACTCTTTTACCCAAGAGACATCTTCCTTAAATTTTGCAATTACAGCAAGTACTTTTATATTAGAGCCATCCATATTTTTAGTAGTCATATTAATTACGTTTAAACTATTTTTACGTATATTATTACAGTTAAAATGGTGGCATAGTGATAATATAAGTGCGTAATGTTCACACTACGTGATTGGCAAACTTTACCAAAAGACAAACGTAATTATATTATCCAAGCATCAACGACTGATGGAAAAGATGGAAAACAAGATTTTCCTATTGGAATGAGTTATCATTACCTTTGTCACAATAACTCTCGAAAAGAGACCCAAATAGGTCCTCATAATAAACTTGTCTTGTTTGCGATCGCAGAACAGACTGATCTGTATTCAAAAAACAAAGAAAGAAAAACGACTCGCGAAAAAGTTGTATCTGTACTTTCTGCAAACGGTATTCCGAATATACAAATAGATCCAAGTCAATACTTTGTATCTCTACCGTCATACAAATTCGTAGTTTCTCCGGAAGGAAAAGGTGAAGACTGTCATCGCCATTATGAAGCTTTAATGGCTGGATGTATCCCTATAGTTGAACACAATCCACATATCGAAAAACTATATGAAGGATGTCCGATACTGTACACTTATGACTACTCAGAAATAACACCAGAATATTTAGACCAAAAGTACTCTGAAATGTTTGATAAATTATATGACTTTTCCAAACTGTTTTTATCGTCATATTCTACTAACGCTCAAGAATACATAAAATACTGTTCCAACTTTTGGGCCTCTTTCAGAACAGGAAAATCCGTGTATCGCAAATGGGGGAACTTTATATAAAAATATGAATGCTTACTTATTAATGAAGCTATATAATAGAACAATATCTAGAGTTATAGAGCATCATGCTAATCTTCCACCACCCAAACCAGATATTGTGGATCTAGTATATTACACCATTGGTTTCAATCCAAAATACTTGGATCTTTTATATATGTCAATTGAATCAATTCGTAATAAAAATGACATAGATATACTAGTTATATGTGACGAGTCACTTCTAACCCAGTGTACGGAAAAACTGGCATGCTTCAAGAACGTTTGTGTTGAACAGTGTAAGAATTCTATTAACGCAATGGATTCATCTATGAAGAAGCTTCTCATATTTGACTACGATATTTCAAAGTATTCAAAAATTATGTACATTGATTCGGATATTTTAGTAGACTTACAACTTGACCAGATATTTATTAAAATCGTAAATGCTAAGAATCTATACGCATTTGCCGAACATAAAGAATATGGGTATCATGCAACGAAGTTTTTTTCGTTGATGAACTATACTTACGATGACTATACCTTCTTTGCTAAAAATAAGATTTATCCATTTAATTGTGGTCTGTTTGCGTTTGTAAATACTCCAATAATGAAAGCTCATTTTGCTAATATATTAGACATGGTTGAGAAACACGAAGGAGAATATTATTATGAACAGTCGTTTATGAACGTGTACTTTAACAAACGTAAGTTGGTCGATACGACTGTGATAAATGATACAAACTGTATCATGAATATTAATTTTTCAGATATGAAACCTTCGTATGATAAGTTGACATGGACAAAGTTTTCTTTCCGGAGCAGGTTCTTTCATTTTTGTTACAATCAAGGAGCAGACGTCAAATTGTTAGAAATGACATGGTGGAAAAATAAGTACTTCAAGTAATAATAAATGGACGCTACACTTGCTGCTGGTTCTCGTCGTAAGACTATGCGCAGCAAGAAGATTGGATCCCGTCGTAAAGTGTGGAACGGAACGGCCGAGAAGACGAAGGGTGGTTTAACGCGCAAAGATTTGAAGAAGAACAAGCATGGACGCATTGTGAGCGTCAAGCGTAGTGCGCGCGGTGGAGCGATGGCTATGGCTGGTGGGTATGACAGCAGTTCTGACGAGGACAAAAAGAAAGATGAGGAATAAATAATGAAGGTCAAGACTTGGCACGTTGGATGTCTAGTCGTTTTAATTGCTGCGGCTTTGTACTTTCTTGTAGGTACTCGTGAAGGCATGGACGACCCAAAGTGCCCTGTTGGAGCTCCAGGTATCAGCTCGGTAACTCTGACTGGTGGTCAGAAGGTTCGGTTGTACACTGCAGGAGAATGCTCCGCGATGGGAGGGAACTTTGCTGCGAATGGTAAGAAGAATTGGGGAATGGCTAACGATAGTGTTGGCGAGTGCATAGGTACATCTAACGGAATCAATGTTGGATTCTGTAATCAGGGTGCTCCTCCTTCGTCCGCAGCCCAGACAGCTGTATCTCCTCCTCCTCCACCAGCCGCTCCTGCCACTCCAGCTGCCGGTTCATCTATGACTCCGGCAGTCCCATCGCCGACCCCATCAACTGCTGCAGCTCCGGCGTATAGTTTAACATGTATGGCTGCTCCGGTTTCTGGAATGGTTGGTTCAGTCGGTATGCCCGAAACTCCAGCTGCTTGGAATGTCTCTCAGCCTCCGTCGGGATGGAATTCTAAGAACGGGTACACCACTACTGGAAACTGAACCCATTTTAAGGATTAGATCGTACTAACAACGGCCTATTCGTATAGTTGGTTAGTACGCGGGACTCTGAATCCCGAAACTCAGGTTCGAATCCTGGATGGGCCATAAAGCATTTTAAACGCACCGACTTAAAAAGTATAAAAATGCCGGAGTTTATCGTTGAAGCGAAGACTGTCCAAACAGGCGCTGTTCGCACACTGACGGAAGCTTTGAAATGTATTTTGGTCGAGATGTCTCTCATTTTTGACAAGGATGGAATTCGGATGGTTGCGATGGATAATACCCGCACGGTTCTCGTTCATTTGCGTTTGTATGCCGACAAGTTCGAGAAGTTCTCGTACAACCATAATCAGGGCAAGTTCGTGATTGGAATTAATACTGATCATCTGTACCGTATTCTCCGCACTGCTACGAATGATGATACTGTCACATTTTACGTTGACCATACGGATCCTAATACTTTGGGTATTCTTCTGGAGGACGGCGAGAAGAAGCAGGTGACGCGGTACAAGCTCAATCTCCTAGATCGCGACGAGCCAGATATCCAGTTGCCAGAAACCGAGTTCTCGGCGCATTTCACGATGCCGTCACTGGATTTCCAGAAGATTTGCCGCGACATGACTCTGCTAGGAGCTAAGACCGTAGAAATCAAGAATGTTGCTTCGTCACTCACGTTCGGATGCAAGGGCCACTTCGCTTCCCGAACGACCGTAATGGGTGACTCGGAGAACGAGTTTTCAATCAAGAAGAAGGATAATGCTGAAATTGTGACGGGCAATTTTTCACTTCCTCATCTCGTACTTTTCACAAAATGCACGAATCTGTGCAACAATCTCGAGATCCAGATGAAGAACGATTGGTTCATGCTCATTCGCTACGTTGTTGCGAATCTGGGCGATATCAAGCTGTGTCTGATGCCGTGTTCCACGTAAGAATAAAAATAGGAGCTAAAATGTACCCAATAGCAATTTCCGACAATTTCAACATCGTATGTTCTAAAGAATTTCCCTGCCTTATTTCCTGCTCGAACGCAAAAAAGCGTACGCCCAGACAATATTGGAGAAGTTGGTAGGTCAAGATTATTGCGAGAAACGCTGGGGAAAAGTATGCTCCAACTCCAAATAGAACATGAAGAAGGCCGTAAATAGGATGTTTCTGCCAAACCTTCATTGTAATACAAGATCGTAATATTCGTACAAATATACCGACAATTTTGCGATAAGTTCCAAACTAAAACACCCGACCCAAACGGTTTCCGCAACCAAGAAATAGTTCACAAATTCTGTAGGTTGGATGTGGAGAATATCCCGTATGATCTGAAAGAATGGGGGTTCGTTGTTGGTCAGTTTCTGTTCAGCTACGATGGAAATACACACCTTAAAAAATAAGTGCTGGGCCCAGATAATCAAAAGAAGAAGAAAAACCATAATTTGGAACCAAACAACTGGGTACAAAGTATGTGAAACTAAAACCATCGCAAAAATAGTCATACTGCCCACGAAATGACATACTCCCAGAATATACCCTAAGACTTCACCGTCGGTAGATAACCACGAATACAAAAAGGCTACGATTTTTCGTAAATACCTTTCTGCCTGTCCTACCGTGTCCATTATGTTTACTTAGGTCTTGCTTTATGTGGGGTGTACGTAACATCTTCACCAATCTTGAAGTTTTCAATTGCGGGATTAAGAAACGAGTTCTCTGACACTGTTGTGGTCGTATTCCAAATCTTTACAATCGAGAACGGTCCCTTTGGGGAAATCGTTATTCCAACAAGAGTTTCCTTTCTATGAACCATAAGTTCATTTGTAATACAATGAACCATCAAATTAATGAACGTTGAATGAACGGTCTTATCCTCTATCTTCTTGGACCATGCTCCTCCGGCTTCATTCTCTGGAACGTCCCACAGAGGCTTGAATCCTCGACGCATAAAGAAGAACATTCCGGACTCCCAAGCTTCCTTGGAAATTATATCAACAACCGACCAGAACTGCTGGGGCGTTGAAACGTCCACGATCTTGACGTAACTCTCCAAGGAATAATCCTTGTTGTTGGGATCATGATACCACAAAATCCAGGAATACTGGAGTTTTGTGGTCTCTACAACTGACCCCATTTTATACTCTTTATGACGATTCTTTAAAATGGATTCGTTTTTCGTACTCCCAAACTATCTTATAGAATACAATGAGCCTTACCGTCGCACAAGTGTACGGGGTTCGTTTTGCAGAGAAGCTGTCTTTGCCCAAGATCGTTCAGGATAATATCGCCAAGCTGCGCATTACACCAGTCGCATTCAAGCCTTACCGTCCTCCGGCACGAGCACCATACCGTGCTAAGCCGGCTGAAAACTGGCGAGAAAATGCTCTTGTGGAAGCTGTACGTCGTGTCAAGGAACGCGACGATCCAGAGTATGACGAAGTGTTTGGATCCCTGAATAAGATTGCACCACGCACCCTTGACAAGATGTCAGATAAGGTTGTATCAAACATTAAGAAGCGCGACGAGATCTTTCGGCTTCGTGTAACTACTTTGCTATTCGATATGGCAATTTCACAGTCAGGGTATGCTATTCTGATGGCTGACTGTGCCAAGAAACTTGTTTCTGAAATTCCAGATATTCGAGAAGATCTGCTTGCTCAGACTGAGATGTTTCCCAAGCTGTACAATATGACCGAGACACTAACATATCCTTCGTCTGAAGAGGCTGGGTATGCAGATAAAGTCGTTGAATGGATGAAGCTCAAAGATAAGCGTCGAGGGTATGCCAAGTTTGTGACTCAGTTATTTGTTCGCGATCTGGTTGGAGAGCAGACTGTGGGCGAGTGTATGACTCACGTCGCATCCGATTTAACCGGTATGGCAAAGCAGCCAAAGACGGAGCAGTCAGAGGAAAACACGACGCAGTATGTTGATTTCCTGTTTGAGACCGCGAAGATTCTTCCGGATACGGCTAAGGAATTGAGGATACTCATGAAGACATTCATTCAATCAGTTCTGGACATCCCCCGCCCCGAACTTCCCAGTCTCAATATGCGTTCGCGATTCAAGATTGAAGACGCACTCAAATGCGTTCAGTAGATTCAAGTTCAAAGGCATCGTTTAAATAAATGTCCGTGCCTCCCGCCAGTGTCCTGCTTCGTGCAGCGCAGGTGAGCATTACAGAGGATCGCCCAATTTACCTAGATTACTATCAGGATAGCGTAGACAAGAAGTGCTGTATTGGCGTTCGTGAGACTGAGAAGTTTTTAGTCAAGTCGGATTCGGAGTACACGTCCACGATCCAGTCCGTATTCAAGTGCGAGACGTGCTACATTGTCATGACGGAGAACAGCCTGTACATTGTATCCACCGAAATCCCCATTAAGAAGATTCTATCTGCTCCTAAGGCAGAGTAATCTAAACAGGAGTCAACATGAACCTTAATGGAGATGTTGGTGTTCCCCCCACCACATTACTTTTTATTTGAGCCTTTGAATGATGTGGAAACACTAAAGCTTTGGTCTGCGTACAAGGAAAAGTACGGACACCAGTGTGAGTTTTCCGAAGTGGATGCCGCCGAAATCAATTCGGCCGAATCGTTTTCGCCATGGTTTGATAACTGGATATCTCAAATTCCGGCAAAACAAGCTACTCGAGTCAGAATCCTAATTATTTGGCACGCCGAGTTTTTAACATATTCGTGCCAACAAATGCTCCGTCGTTCTTTAGAACAACGTTCGTTTCGGTGTCGCGTATGGTTTCATGTTGAAGACCCGACGTTGATTCAACCTGCTATCCACAGTCGTTGTATCACAAAACGGATTCCGACTTTCGTACACTATCCTATAATAAACTAAGATGAAGATTGTAGTCTTTACTGATGGAGCATGTGGAAGTAACGGTAAGAAAGGCGCTAAGGCTGCTTGGGGTGTATGGTTTCCAGACCACAAGGAATTTTCGGATGCTCAAATTGTTCCAGCTGACCAGCAGCAAACCAATCAGCGTGGAGAACTGATGGCAATTTCTCAAGCTGTTCAAATTATCGAGAGGAACTTTCCTTACGAAGTAGATATTCATATCTTCACGGATTCAGACTATTCGAAGAACTGTTTGACTACTTGGCTTCCTTCATGGCTATCAAATAACTGGAAGACAAAGTCGAATAAAGACGTATGCCACCGTGACCTGATCGAAGACACAAGTACTCGCCTGTCCAAATTCAATTCGTTCACAATTACGCATGTCGACGCACATACTGGCGGCGAAGACTACAATAGTGTGAACAATGCTATTGTAGACAAGATGGCAACCAAAGTGTTAAATCCTGAAGCCGAAGTCAAGGTTATCACAACGAATACTCAAGTAGCTTTGGAAGGACTTCCGCTGTCTCTTATGGGTCCTCCGGTATCAGATACAATGCTTCACAAATGGTGCCGTGATAATTTGGATAAGCTTGACCAAGCGTCATTAGATGCGGCTCTAGTTTCAGCTCTATCCAAAACAGTCAAGAAGAAGGGTTTTGAGATCATTAAGCAGAAACTCCACCGTTCAACACAATATCGCCTCGTCAGTGCGAATCATTTAATTGCTGAGGGAACTACAATAACAAAAGAAGAATGAGCAATGTTGTGACAGTATATCAGTTCTCGTCAAAGACGTGTGGACCGTGTCAGGTGATCAAACCTGCTCTTCAGCTACTTCGTACCGAGTTTCCGGCAGTGAAGTGGGTGAGTGTGGATACTCATCAGGATGTTGTGGGGTATTCTGAAAAGTTTGGAGTAAAAGTTGTTCCTACTGTTGTAGTTGTCGTAACGACTGCGGATGGTCGAGTACTGGGTTCAGAGCGACACAGTGGTACCCAGATGATCGGGTACCATCGTATTCTTCGCAATGCTATGCGCGCAATTACTCCCCAATAGCTTGGGTAATGAGCTTACCATTTTTGTATAAATCTACAACGAACGTTTGATCAGCGTTTGCGGATGGAGCCGTACACTTTTCTCCACCCGAAGACGACATGACGTCCATAACTGAAGTGCCAACTCCTAATGTTGTAGTAGGTTTGTCACTAAAGATAAACGAGTTTGTTGTATCGTTGAAATTTTCCGTCGTGAATGAATCGCGTGTTTTAACAATTGGAACTATACCACCTTGGCCAAGCTGTTTTCCAGTAGCTGCCCAAGCCGACCAGTACCCGATTGATCCACACGCAATACCTATGACCCAAGCTACTAGAATTCCCCACCATGGAACTGGAGGGCACTGTGGCTGTTTCATGATTACGTATGACTGAGCTCCAGCTAAACCAATCACGAAAAAGAAGGGTAAAAGCGCATACAAAGCTGTCGCACCTCCTTTAAAGAAAAGCCCGTTTAGGTAGTACCAACCGATCGCCAATGTGAACACAATCACAGAAGGAAATAACCGGGTCTTCAAAGAGTACCCAAATCCAATAATGGGTAAATCACAAACTCCCTCATAAGGAATTGCGGGAGCTGTTGCTGCCATTAATCTAATCTGGCTTTTATTTTCACTTCATCAACCCTACTCGGCGTAGAATCCAAAAAAGCGGGAAAAGCAGGTATGAAAAGAACACGCTGAAACTTCCAGAAGATACACCAAAATCTAGACCGAAGTTTAATCCTACAGCCGCTACTCCTACAAGTACTGGAAGAATAAGATCGAGCGCCTGTAAAAATAATCCACAGAACAGTCCGAACCAAGCTAGTGCCATAGGAAGGAACACGACAACTGTTCTCGCAACATTCCACCAGAATTTAGCGTTGTATTCTCCGGCTGGGACATTTTTGGACGCCGCAATTCCTCCGTAAATACCAAGTCCAGCTAGAAGTGCGACTTGAACACCTATGATTGCAGCAGCGGCTGGGTCCATTGATTATTCCCAAGATACAAAATAACGCCAAACTACAAATGAGCGACTGCTCTAAGGTTCAAAATCCGAGTCCAATTAATTTGTCACAGTCATCGGCTCAGCCGTGCGATAGTCTGTGCGATCTCGTGATGGACGACGCATATGCTACGAATGGCAGGGTAGGTATCGAAGAAGGGAAGTTCTTAGTTTTATATGGCGATCCAAATCTGGGTAGTTGTAAATTCAATGGGGAAGGATATTCATGCGATGCTTTAGTTGTCGTACATCCAAGCAGTCACACAATTGAAAACATCCAAGCTGACGCTGAAGTTACTGCTATATTCAGAAATCCTACTGGAAAAATGTTAATTGTTTCATCGCTTATTCGTGTAAACCCTGCGGAAACTCAAGCCAGTCATTTTTTGAACACGTTTATTCCGTATGCCAATCCTAATGAACGTAACACTCCAGTAGCTCTGAACAATTGGTCGTTAGCAATGATGGTTCCACCAAACGCTACATTTTATTCGTACCAAGGAACTGATCTTCTTTGTCGCCCTGCTCAAAATGTGGTTTTCGGGTCCATGATCAATATTGACTCAAACGCTTTTGCTCTTCTAGTGAAAAACACAAAGCCCACAGCCGTAGCTGTTCAGCCATTAGGTAGTCGTCAAGTGTATTTCAATAACGGCCAGCAGTTACCTGGTCCCCAGATGCCGAATGACGGAAAGATTTACATGCGTATTCGTTCCAACAAGGCGGACGACGACAAGAAAAAAGCTACCAGCAAATTCGTCAAACCTGTGACTCAGGCGAACGTTTCCGGAGCTCAAACGACTCAGCGAAACAGTAGCGGATTACTGGGGGCTATTTCAAATTGGTCACATACTCAGGCGGCTGCGAACGGCTGGTTCTCGTTAATCAATGTGTTTCTCATGGTCATATCTATGGGTCTGGCAATTTATGCCGCGTACGCATATAACGATCAGGTGGCAGCTCTGCTTACCCTGAACGATAAAGCTCGTACATTTGCGCAGTGGTTGCGCGGTAGTGTTGCGAATGGCGTATCTAATATTTCCTTACCCAGCATAAACTTAAAAACTCCAGCGGCTTCTACACCGACAAGTTCGTTATCTAAGTCTACGGGAAGTCGCAGTTTACTCTAGTGGCGACGTTCATCCCAGTATGTCTCGTACTCTTCTGGCTGCTCGTCCCATGCTGACTCACCTTCTTCGTCCTCAATAGGAGCATCATCATTATCCAAAGCTTCCTGAACCTTGTCACGCTTAATACGAATCTTGCGTTCTACCGTTTGCCACTCGCCATCTTCAGTCTTAGGTTTGGTCTGTGGCTCGGGTTCCGGCTCTTCATCTTCTTCGATCACATCATACTCATCATACTTCTTATCGTAGCGCGAATACTTTGACCTAGTCACAGGGATTGTGAGTTCCTTAGTAGGAAGAGTATACGCCGTGGGGGGTTCCACGATCTTAGATAGGAAGCTTGGACCTTTGAAATTACTCACTGGCTTATGGCTTGGTACAAACGCAGGAAACTCAGATTCAACTATCTTAGTTTCCTTCTCCGGCTGCTGCTTCTCCTTACGATTGCGCAAGTGGGGCGGAATGTAGGACATGTTGGTGAGATAAGTACTTATTAGAAGAGAAAATCCGTTTTAAAAACGAACTTACACCTTCAAAGATCTAGACATTCAAAGATGACGTACGGTGTTTCTATCGCCGCAAACGGTACGGTTTCGGACATCCAAATTCCCGCAAAGACTGCGGATGTTCTGGAATGGATTCGGAAGAAGTACAAATCTCCTGAATTTCAGTTTCAGGGGAAGATTCAGGATCCGTTGAATGAGACTCAGTGGTTGTCGATATTCGCATGTGCGTGCGATAACCCCGAGATGATGAACAATCATATGCTTCCTTCGCCATTCGACGAGGAAACGTATTCGGGTAACATTGTTGTGCTAGCGACTTTATCTGAAGATCAAGATCAGTACGACCTCCCTATTTCCGAGTACAAGAATCTAAAGGCGTCTGATTACAACGCACTGTATCAAGAGTGGACATTCGCAGATAACGAGGAGGAGGGTGATGCAGAAGTAGAGGAAGGTGAAGAGGACGAAGAAGATGAGGAGGAGGAAGAAGAAGATGAAGCTCCTCGGGAACTTGTTCACTCTCGTCCAATTCATACTCGGTCTAAAAATGTGTTCGTAGACTGCGCTATTCGCGATAAGGTTGTGGAAAACTTCACGGAACTTCTCGAAGCAGATATGGCTAAGACGCTCGAAGAGTCTGTTCTTCATGTTATCAGCGATCAGGCCTTAAAGGAAGGTATTGATGTGGACTGGACCAATAAAGTGTTTTGGAGTATGTATCGCAGTCGCGCAATTTCCATTTATGAAAACTTGCGTAACGGATATGTCAAGAACTCTGAGAACTGGATTTCAAAGCTGAAATCTGGCGAAGTTACACCTCGTGCGTTTGCTGAGATGACGGCTGTGGATATGTGTCCTTATCGCTGGAAGGCTTCGATTGAACACTTTATTGAAACTGAGAAGAAGATGTATTCGAAGAACCAGAATGCGTCAATCTTCCTCTGGTGTTCGCGTTGTAAGAAACAGGCTAAGTGTGATTATTATCAGCTTCAGACACGGTCGGCAGATGAACCGATGACGACGTTTGTGACTTGTCTGGAGTGCGATCGGAAATGGAAGTTTTAAGTGGGTTGGAAATAGGTATCTTAACACTAACTACAGAATCTCCTGGAATCAGGACGGAAGGACGCGGACTGCGGTACATTGGATCAAGCATCAGTTCCGACATTTTTCCTTTCATTCCTCCAATTAGGGGCGAATCTAGGTCAGAAGGGTAGACGTAAATAGGATCAAGACCATTTGTGATTTCAGGTTTAGTGACTTCTGGTGTAGTGTCTCCAAACTTCTTCTTGAAATCCGCAATAATTGGATCGGGTATTTGAGGACTTGTTTCTTCTAATCGTTGAGTCTCGTCCCTCACGATTTTTAACATATCTTTAGCTGCCATACGTTCACTTCTTGGAAGAGATAACTCTATCAAGATGAATTTATATATCTTTTTGTACGTTATATCAGCTATACGATGCGATTCTGACCTTTTTGCCCAACTGAAATAGTTAGATACCGTTGTTAACAGACCTACGGACAATGTTATAATGCCGATAGT
>Ga0208503_1000044_pt1 | contig 29173 bp, 35 predicted proteins | sample CryBogCBE31Jul07_FD_184584 | JGI IMG/M metagenome (GOLD analysis project Ga0208503, IMG submission 184584) | Freshwater microbial communities from Crystal Bog, Wisconsin, USA - CBE31Jul07 (SPAdes) (version 2) | ecosystem: Environmental > Aquatic > Freshwater > Lake | place: Crystal Bog...
CGCCCCATGCAGAAATTAAAATTTCTGAAAATGGAAAAGAAGTTATTGCAGAATCTTCTGGGGGCGGCCCTGTAGATGCCACATTTAAAGCGATCGAAAAAATTGCAAATTCAGGTTCAGAGCTTCAACTTTATTCAGTGAATAACATCACAAGCGGTACAGACGCTCAAGGTGAAGTGACTGTGAGATTAGCGAAGGGCGGTCGAATTGTAAATGGCCAAGGCGCTGACACAGATATTGTAATTGCATCTGCTAAAGCTTATATCAATGGATTAAATAAACTCCATTCCAAATTAGAACGTGCTCATCCTCAGGTTTAGAGGTTAATTTGAATTTAGCACTTTTCGATTTAGACAATACTATCTTAGCCGGCGACAGCGATTACAACTGGAGTCGATTCCTGATCCAAGAAGGTTATCTTGATGGCGCAATTCATGCCGAAAAAAATGAAAAATTTTATGCTGACTATAAAGCAGGCACTCTCGATATATACGCGTTCGTTGAGTTTCAATTTAAACCTCTCGCTAGAAATCCAAGAAGTATTCTTAACCAGCTTTTAAAAAAGTATGTTGAAGAAGTCATTAAGCCTATGATTACTGAGAAGGCTTATGCTTTAGTTAGAAAGCATCATGAAGAAGGTGATTTACTTATCGTGATCACAGCAACTAATAGCTTTATTACTAAACCGATTGCCGCATTATTTGGTATTGAAAATTTAATTGGTACTGATCCAGAAGAAAAAGAAGGTGAATTTACAGGAAAAGTTTCAGGATTACCTTCTTTTAAAGAGGGTAAAGTAACTCGCTTGGAAGCTTGGCTGGAAAATAAAAATTTATCATTAGCTGATTTTAAAAAATCTTACTTCTATAGCGATTCGCATAATGATTTACCTTTAATGCAGAAGGTGACGCACCCTGTAGCTGTTGATTCTGATGATATTTTGACTGAATATGCCAATGCTAAAGGTTGGCCTCAAATTTCGTTAAGATAATGTGTTATCTATGAAGAATAATTTCTAAAACAAATTTGCTGCCGAGATAAGACAATAATAAAAATAAAAAAGCAGTAAGTGAAATATAAATAGATTTTCTTCCTCGCCAACCATAGATTTTTTTGCTTGCTAGAAGAAGCCCATAAATAAGCCAAGCCAAAATTGAGAAAACAGTTTTATGGTTAAACTGGAGCGGCGTTCCAAAAACTTGCTCTGAAAATAAAATGCCACTGCCAAGTGTGACGGTTAATAAAATGAAGCCGAATTTATTAATGTTAAATAGGAAGTTTTCCATTTCAATTAAAGGCTGTGAACCACTCAAAAGTAGATCTATTTTCTTTTTCTGATGTAATTTTTTCTCAAAAATTAAAATAAATATGGCCAATAACGCTGAAAAGGTAAATAGACTATAAGCCAATAAGGCGATAGCGATATGTGTCACAAATAATGGGGATAAATCAGTGGTTAGATAGTGATTCGATGGAACCAAAGGATGGGTGATCAGAAGAAGTGTTGATGGGATAAGCAAAAATGGCTGTAGATAGTTAAAATTTTTATTAAAATTAAGCACCCAAAAAATAAAAATACTAAAAAATGAAGTCGCAATAAGTGCATTAGAAAAGCCTAGATTAATCGAGTTAAAAGAAATGTTAGCTTTGAGAATTGTAAAATGAGCTAATAAGCCAATAGCAATAAGAAGCGCATTAAAATTAATTAGCTTTTTATCTGGCCTTGGATTTTTAAAGAGCAATAGACTTGGTGTCAGATAGCAAAAACAAGCGATTAAAATAGGTAGCCAAATTTCCATATTTTTGATTGATAATTAAAAGTTTAATATACCATGTACATAACGAAGAGTTAACTTAAAACAGGATGCATGTATGTTAGAAAATCTAACAGACCGATTACAAAGTGTCATTAAAACGATCCGCGGGCAGGCGAGGTTTACTGAGCAAAATATCAGTGATGCTATGCGAGAAGTCAGAATTGCTTTAATTGAAGCAGACGTTGCTTTGGCAGTTGTAAAAGATTTTATAGATCGAGTTAAAACTAAGGCGCTTGGTGTCGAGGTATTGCAAAGCTTATCTCCAGGACAAGCTATTATTAAAATTGTTCAAGACGAACTTACTGTTCTCATGGGCGATCAAAATGTCTCCTTAGAGTTAAATGTATCTCCTCCGGCTATTATTTTAATGGCAGGTCTCCAGGGCTCGGGCAAAACAACCACCTCTGCAAAGCTTGCCAAATTACTTATTGAAAAAAAGAAAAAAGTATTGCTTGCTAGCGCTGATGTTTATCGTCCTGCGGCGATTGATCAACTTAAAACCCTCGCTAAAAATTTAAATATTGAATGTTTTGATTCAAATCCCAGCCAGAAGCCATTAAAGATTGCATCAGAAACTATCGATTACGCAAAAAAACATTTTTTTGATGTAGTAATTTTTGATACAGCTGGCCGCTTAGGCATTGATGTTGAAATGATGGATGAGATTAAAGCACTCCATAAAAAATTAAATCCAATTGAAACTTTATTTGTTGTAGATGCAATGCAAGGTCAAGATGCAGTCAATACTGCAAAAGCTTTTGGTGATGCATTGCCTCTAACAGGCGTTATTTTAACTAAGCTAGATAGCGATACGCGTGGGGGCGCTGCTTTATCTGTAAGACAAGTTACAGGTAAGCCCATTAAATATATTGGTACAAGTGAAAAAATTAATGGTCTTGAACCGTTTCATCCGGAAAGGATGGCATCCAGAATTCTTGGTATGGGAGACATTGTAAGTCTTGTTGAAGATGCGCAGAAAACATTGGATGTTAAAGAGGCAGAGAAGCTAGCTGAAAAAGTTAAGTCAGGAAAAAATTTCGATTTAGAGGACTTTAAAAATCAAATAGGACAAATGAAAAAAATGGGTGGTGTAAGTGCGTTGATGGATAAGATGCCAGCACAATTTACGAGCGCCGCATCTAAAATTAATCCTGAAGATGGTGATAAATCACTTCGCCAAATAGAAGCCATTATTAGCTCAATGACACCTCTTGAAAGAAGAAAGCCTGAATTGATTAAAGCCACAAGAAAGAAAAGAATTGCTATGGGATCTGGCGTTCAGGTCCAAGATGTGAATCGCGTCCTTAATCAGTTCGAAGAGATGCAAAAGATGATGAAAATGTTCTCAAAGGGTGGTTTGGGTAAACTTATGCGTGGCATGGCTGGCAAAATACCCGGCTTAAGACCTTAATCTTCCATAATCATTATTGACCAATTAGGCCCAATAACGGATAATTCCATGTTTTGTTTCGTCTGGGTCGGTAGCTCAGTCGGTAGAGCAGCGGACTTTTAATCCGTTGGTCGTGGGTTCGAATCCCGCCCGACCCACCATTCTTCAAGTCACTCCGTAAAAAACCTCACTAAGAAATTCCATAGGCAAAGCATAGACAACTTTTTGCATTGGTTATCTGAAAATCATGGATTATTTTTTAGATTTTCGGATGCTATCAATAAACAGTTTTAATGCAATAAGAAAAAAACTAATTGCAATAAGATGTTTGTAATCTAACTGACTTAATAATCCATAACCGCCAATTATTAATCCGGCAAAAAATACCCAAAGAATTATATGTCCAATAATGTTTAGCAGCGCTAATCCAAAGATTACTAAAAGAATAATTAGTAAGAAGAAAAACATAAGTATTCATTGTAATTCTTCTTAAAATTAAGAGATATAAAAAGTTATAAATTACCATTCAATAGCTATAGACATAATATGGTTATTCGTTGATAATCCCAGTCATTCATGAATACGCTAATTAAATCAAAACTATACAAAAACATCATTCACTGCTGTGCAGTCATTGTGTTATCTTTTTCTGCAATAAACGCTTTTGCTAATGAAGATGTTTATGATCCACTGGAAAGTGTAAATCGTATTGTTTATAAAATTAATGACGTTGTAGATAAAGCAACACTTAAACCCATAGCTAAAACTTATCAATCTTATACCCCCGATTTTCTTCAATTAGGCGTTTCAAATTTCTTTAATAATATTCGTGATTTTGTCACGCTAGCTAATGAGGTATTCCAATTAAAACCGAGAGAGGTTTTTAATACTACAACACGTATTACTCTTAATACTACAATTGGATTCTTAGGCATATTTGATGTTCATAGCAAAGCTGGTGGTGAGCGAAGTTATGAAGATTTTGGTCAAACACTAGGCTGGTATGGTATTCCAAGTGGACCATACCTAGTTTTACCTATTTTAGGTCCTTCCAACATAAGAGATGCGACAGGTTTTGTGATCGATGAAGTTTATCCCTACGCATTAGATCCAATTTCACACATACAAAGTAATTCCATTTATTACTCTGCAATTGCAGGACAAACTATTGACATGAGAACAGGTCTTCTTGAAGAGACTGATATGAGAGATGAGCAATTTGACCCTTATGCTTACATGAGAGATAGTTATTCACAATATAGGCAGCATTTAGTGAAAGATGAATATGACGAGCTGAAAGCTAGCGAAATCAGTATTGAAAAATAGCGTTAAGTTTTAATCCATTATGAAAAAAATCTCCACACTCATAACATTAATATTTCTTATTAGTTGTAGCCAATACAAAGATGCAAAATTACTTTGCACAGGTGAGATTGAGAATGAAATAGCGGGACATAAGTCTGTAGAGAAGAATCAGTTCGTCATCTTAAAAATTAAGGATGATAGTGTGAAAGTCTCAAAAAATAATAAAGTCTTTAGAGAGTGGGTAAAAGTATGCAATAAAGGCAGTAACCCATCAGCTACCAAAGATCAGATTTACTTTAATGTTAGAAGTTGCGAAGCTAAAGCTGAAGATTCAGGCCTTGTATTCGAGGGCACGTATAACTTCTCCTCCAAAAAACTAGATATCAAACAAAATGAGCAAGAAGGTAATCTAATCGGAAGCTTTACTTGCCAAACTGCAAATTTAAATCAAATAGATTATAAGAAATAGACAATAAAAATGCCCCGCTTCTAGCTTTGGAGTCTTTTAGGCGGGGCAAGTTAAACGAAATAACTCAAACGGTATTACTTAGCTTCAGCTTTCTCAGCCTTTTCTTTTTTCTCATGCTTAGCTTTATGTTCTTTTTTCTCGTGAGCTGGCTTTGCATGCGCTTCTTTTTTAACTTCGGCTTTAGCATCAACTGGCTTTGCGTCTTCAGCAAAAGCACTCATTGAAATAGCAAATAAACCTGTCATAACTAATGCGATTAATTTTTTCATAATTATCCTCTTAATAATATGTAAGTTTAAATATGACTAACATGTAGTCATACTGCAGAGACTTAAGCTTGTATTCAAAAGTTCACTTTTGAATATTGTAAATTGAGTATTATTTGATTTAAATCAAATTTAGACTTATTAAGTCAATTTACCTAAAAAGATCGACCCCAGCATCGTAAGCATGCATAATTTTTCATGGATACGAAGATTGACAGAAAAAGATACTATCGAAACAGCCACACTAGAACACTTGGGTCTCTTACTCCTGCAAGGGTTAACGAAACTTTTAATCCGTTGGTCTTGGGTTCGAATCCCGCCCGACCCACCATTATATTAACTTTTCCCCTGTCAATTTTCGCAACACTTCAAGCGGACTTTTCTTTTTAAAATATTGTTTTGATGGAGACAGATGAAACGTTTGTTCCATCATAAATTGTCCAGACATCACAGCATGTGCTGCTTGATCTGAAAAACAAATCCATACAGTGCCAGGCTTAAAAGGCATAGTAATTTGAGGTGAGTTTATTTGATATTTCATATCCGATTTCATTGCGTCATGAAGGCCAAGCATCAAATGATCGTACTTGCTTCGAAATGATTTAGTAATACCTAAAACATCAATAATTTTTGCTTGTAAGTATGAGTATGGTTTGATGGCATGAATATATCGCTTTGCAATATCTTCAAATGGCTCACCAATCCTCCAAACTCTGGGTTTTTTCTCTGGGTTAACGTTTATAAAAACTCTTAGAATTCTTTCACCATAATTTGGTCTTGATGGAAAAGCATCAACATGTAGTCTTTTATCATCAGCTCGCCATGAGGTGACTCTTGATTTAACTTCCATCGGTCTAAAACTTGTTGGCGCTAATTTTAAATGATCTTTATATTTTGGAAACGCTGAAAAAATGAGTGCTGAGGCTTCGTTTCTAAATCTTGCAATCATTGTACTTAATTCTTTAATTTCTTTTTCTGAGCCGTTAGCTCCCTTTAAGTTGCCCCTTGAATCAAGACTAATGTTTCTTGAATTTTTATTAAGAATAGTCGGTGTAAAAAATTTTTTCTCATGAGTCGCAATTGAAAATTTAAGATTTTCAATATAAAGAACTTTGCCATCCTCTAGATCTTTTACCCATTGAGATTGAAATTTTTGTAGCCTCCATGAAGAGACTTTAATTTTTACAAGCTGAGAATTTTTTTGATTAATCATAAAAAAACTTTATTTATTTCAGTGAATAATAAAGATTATATGTCCTTAAGAATACAAATAATTGATTTAAATCAATGTAGATATTTTTAATGAATTTGGCGCGCCCGAAGAGATTCGAACTCCTGACCCCTTGGTTCGAAGCCAAGTACTCTATCCAGCTGAGCTACGGGCGCATAAATAATAGGAATTATATAAAAAGTGGCGCGCCCGAAGAGATTCGAACTCCTGACCCCTTGGTTCGTAGCCAAGTACTCTATCCAGCTGAGCTACGGGCGCGTGGTGACATTATAACTTAATGATATTGAATAATGGCGGAGAGCGAGGGATTCGAACCCTCGATACAGGTTTAAGCCCGTATGCTTCCTTAGCAGGGAAGTGCCTTCGACCACTCGGCCAGCTCTCCAGAAGCGCGAACGATACGCTAAATTGCTTTAAAAATCAATTTTTAACGCCTATGCGTCAAGTCCAAAAGCTTTATGAAGCGCTCTTACCGCAAGTTCTAAATATTTCTCATCTATAAGTACTGAAATTTTTATCTCACTTGTTGAGATCATATCGATATTAATACCTTCTTCGGACAATGTTCTAAACATTTGGCTTGCAACACCAACATGTGAACGCATACCAACACCTACAATAGAGACTTTTGCAATTTTATCGTTTCCATTTACCTCTTTAGCGCCCACATGATTCTTAACCTTTTCATTAAGAATTGTTAGAGCCTTATTTAAATCATTTTTATTAACAGTAAATGTAAAATCTGTCGTTCCAACTGCACCTATGTTTTGAATGATCATATCGACGTCAATATTAGCATCTGCAATAGGGCCTAGTATTTGATAAGCAATGCCTGGTTTATCCGGTACCCCAAGAATGGTTACTTTTGCTTCATCACGATTAAAAGCAATACCTGAAATAATGGGCTGTTCCATATTATTTTTTTCCTCAAATGTAATTAAAGTACCATCACCTTCTTCCTCGAAACTTGATAGCACTCTTAACTTAACTTTGTATTTACCTGCGAATTCGACAGATCTAATTTGAAGTACTTTTGATCCTAGACTTGCCATTTCAAGCATTTCTTCAAAAGTAATTGAATCTAATTTTTTAGCTTCAGGCACAACTCTTGGATCTGTCGTATAAATGCCATCAACATCTGTATAAATTTGACATTCATCGGCCTTAAGAGCGGCTGCGAGTGCAACGCCAGTAGTATCAGAGCCTCCACGCCCAAGAGTGGTAATATTACCTTTTTCATCTACGCCTTGAAATCCAGCAACGACAACGATATAGCCGTTATCTAAATCATCTTGAATATTGTCATGATCAATTTTTAAAATTCTTGCTTTAGTGTGAGCATCATCCGTGAGAATTCTGACTTGAGAGCCGGTATAGCTTTTGGCTTTGATACCAAGGTCAATTAATGCAAGAGCTGTCATGCCAATGCTCACTTGTTCGCCTGTAGATACCATAACATCCAATTCTCGCGGATCAGGTTCTTCCATAATTTCTTTTGCTAGACCAATCAGTCTATTAGTTTCTCCAGACATCACGGAAACTACAACTACCACTTGGTGTCCGAGCGATTTATATCGAGCTACGCGTCTTGCAACAGCCCGAATTCTTTCTGGTGTTCCAACTGAAGTGCCACCATATTTTTGTACAATTAAACTCATAAATTTTAATTAAGAATTATTTTCTTTATTTTAGTTAAGCAATCATTGAAAGCTTGATCAATAAGTTCTGGTTTTGATCCACCAGCCATTGCTAAGTCAGGCTTGCCACCGCCTTTACCTCCAATTGAAATTGCTAATTCACTAGCAATTTCACCCGCTTTTATTTTACTTACAAGGTCCTGTGTCACACCAACGGCTAAAGTGACCTTGCCTTGATCAACACCACTTAAAATTATAACTGCACTTTTAAGTTCTGATTTAAGTTTATCAATGGTCTCTCGTAAGCCCTGCGGATCAAAAGCACCTAATTTTTCCATTACGACTTTAATGTCTCCTACAGAAATAGCTTTTTTAGATAAATTACCGCTTTCAGAAGATGTAATTTTTGATTTCAATTGTTGGATATTTTTTTCTTGCTCTTTTATCTGTTCTTGAATTTGATCAATTTTGTTTAAAAGTTCTGTGGAAGGCACTTTAAGGTCATGAGCTAGACGATCAATGATTGAAACATGCTCATTCATGTAATGAATAACGTTAAATCCCGTTGTCGCTTCAATACGTCGAATACCAGATGAAATTCCTGTCTCTGAAATAATTTTAAAGGCACCAATATCGCCTGTTCTTTTTACATGCGTTCCGCCACATAACTCTTTGCTTGATCCTATGCTAAGGACTCTAACCTCATCAGAATATTTTTCACCAAAGAGCATCATGGCACCACTTTTCTTAGCATCATCTAAATGCATTGTTTGTGCTTCGGTATCAGTATTGTTAAGTATTTCTTGGTTCACAAACATTTCGACAGATTTAATTTCATCCGCACTTAATGGATGAGGGTGAGAAAAGTCAAAGCGTGTTTTAATAGCATCAACGAGAGATCCTTTTTGTTCTACATGAGCGCCTAAAGTATTTTTTAAAGCTTTATGAAGTAAATGAGTTGCTGAATGATTGCGCATAATATTTTTTCTTATGTCATTTTCAACTGAGGCTGTAACATCATCAGAAACTTTTATGCTATTTGTTTCAACAACACCATAATGCGCGAAAATTTTTGCTTTAATTTTTTGTGTATCTTCAACTCTAAAAAGACCATTTGAAGTTTTAATGAAACCTCTGTCACCCACTTGACCCCCAGATTCTGCATAGAAAGGAGTGGTATCAAGAATGACAATACCTAAATCGCCTTTGACAAGTTCTTTTTTAGATTCATCTTCTTTAAATAAAGCCAGCACTCTAGCTTTGCATTCAGTGACTTCATAACCTTTAAATTCTGTAGCTTCTCCACTATAGTCGACGTTCATTTTCATTTTAAATTTATTGGAAGATCGAGCCATTGACTTTTGCGCTTCCATTGCCGCATCGAAACTTTTTTGGTCAATTGAAATATTCTTTTCTCGACAAATATCAGCGGTTAGATCGAGAGGAAATCCAAAAGTGTCATGCAGTTTAAAAGCAATTTGACCGTCAAAAGTTTTTTGATTTTTTTGAGTAAGTTTTTGAATAGACTCCTCCAGAATATTCATGCCATTTTCAATAGTTTCGAAAAATCGTTCTTCTTCTTGCATAAGTGACAATGCAATTTTCTGTTTATTTTTTTCAATGTCAGGATAAGCTTTGCCTAACATATGCACAACATCATCAACTAATTTATAAAAGAAAGGTTGTCTGCAGCCTAGCTTATATCCGTGTCTTATAGCTCTACGAATAATTCTTCTTAAAACATATCCGCGACCTTCGTTGCTTGGAATCACACCATCCGAAATTAAAAATGTGCAAGCGCGTATATGATCTGACAACACCTTTAATGAAGGATGAGTGATGTTAGACGTTTTTGTAATATTTGCCGCTGATCGAATGAGTGGCACAAACAAATCTGTTTCATAATTAGCATGCACACCTTGAAGCACGGCACTGATCCGCTCTAGACCCATGCCTGTATCTACCGAAGGTTTTGGCAGCGCATGCATGACACCTTTTTCATCGCGGTTATATTGCATAAAAACAATATTCCAAATTTCAATGAAACGATCGCCATCTTCATCTTTAGATCCAGGAGGTCCACCAGGTATATGATTTCCGTGGTCATAGAAAATTTCGGTACATGGACCACATGGGCCTGTATCACCCATCATCCAAAAATTATCCGATGCATATTTGGCGCCTTTATTATCACCAATGCGGATAATTTTTTCAGGCTGAATGCCGATTATTTTGGCCCAGATGTCATAAGCTTCATCATCTTCACTGTAGACTGTAACCAGAAGTCTTTCTTTGGGTATTTTGTAAATTTCAGTGAGGAGTTCCCATGCATACTGAATGGCATCTTTTTTAAAATAATCACCAAAACTAAAGTTTCCGAGCATTTCAAAAAAAGTGTGATGTCTTGCTGTATACCCCACGTTTTCTAAGTCGTTATGTTTTCCACCCGCTCTTACACATTTTTGGCTTGAAGTTGCTCTTGAATAGTTACGTTTATCGAAACCTAAGAATACATCTTTGAATTGATTCATACCTGCATTTGTAAATAGCAAAGTAGGGTCTTCTCCAGGAACCAATGAGCTTGAAGTTACAACTTGATGTTGTTTTTTCTTAAAAAAATCTAGAAATATATTTCTAATTTCTTCGCTAGAAAGCATTGAATGATTTAATGAGGTCGACATACGTTAACTATTCTTCCTTGGCGTTCAATATTTTTTTTATGAGAGAAACATCAAATCCGCGACTTTGAAGGAAGCGAGCTTGTTTTGACCATTCCTCTTTAGAGGATGGGAGAAATTTAAATTTTTTTTGCCAAACCTGTTTTGCATATAATAATTCTTGGTTTTTAAGGGGGCTAAGGTATCGCTCAATAAGAGCCTGGTCTATCCCTTTTTCTTCAAGTTCCCTAACAATTTTATAACGCCCAAATTTATTCTTTTTTGCATGAATAAATTGTTCGCAATACCGCTCATTAGAAAGCCATCCTTCGGATACTAAAGATGACAAAAAAAGATCTAACGCCTCTTCATTCAATTCAAGCGTTTGAGCGTATTCACTTAATTTTAATTTTAATTCGAGATGCGAATATTCTCTTTTTGCTAGGTAATAAAGCGATCTTTTTTTAAGTAAAATTAAAGGATTATTTTTTGTGTTACTCAGTTTCGTCAGTTTCCTGCGGCGCAGTCATTGCTTCGCTCAGAGCTGATGAGTTCGCTCTAATCTTATCTTCAATTTCTTGAGCAATTTTTGGATTTTCTTTTAAAAACTCTCTTGCGTTATCCTTGCCTTGACCAATCTTTTCGCCGTTATAGCTATACCATGCGCCTGCTTTCTCAATAAATTTCAATTGAGCGCCAATTTCAATGATTTCACCTTCTCTTGAAATACCTTCACCATAAAGCACATCAAATTCTGCTTGTTTAAATGGAGGAGCGACTTTATTTTTAACCACTTTAACTCTTGTTTCAGCACCCACAACTTCATCACCTTTTTTAATTGCACCAATGCGACGAATATCAAGCCTTACAGAAGCGTAAAATTTAAGAGCATTGCCACCGGTTGTTGTTTCAGGATTTCCAAACATTACGCCAATCTTCATACGAATTTGATTAATAAATATGACAAGCGTATTTGTTTTTTTAATATTGCCTGTTAATTTTCTTAATGCTTGAGACATCAGCCGAGCCTGAAGCCCCATATGTGAATCACCCATTTCACCTTCAATTTCTGCGCGTGGTGTTAAAGCTGCTACCGAGTCAACCACCACAATATCTACCGAACCACTTCTTACAAGCATATCTGCAATTTCAAGCGCTTGCTCACCTGTATCAGGCTGAGAAATGAGTAAGTCTGGAACAACAACCCCTAATTTGGCTGCGTACTGAGGGTCAAGGGCATGTTCAGCATCAATAAAGGCAGCTACACCACCTAGTTTTTGCATCTGAGCAATAACGGATAGGGTTAAAGAGGTCTTGCCTGATGATTCTGGACCATATATTTCAACAACACGTCCTCTAGGAAGGCCGCCAATGCCAAGTGCTATATCAAGACCTAAAGAGCCTGTTGAAACAGACTGAATATCTTCGATGACATCGGAATCATCCATCCTCATGACAGAGCCTTTTCCGAATTGTTTTTCGATCTGCGCTAACGCTGCAGCGAGTGCTTTACTTTTATTGTCATCCATCTATATTTGCCTTTAATTAAAGTGTTTTTATCACTAATAATTATTTCATACTTGAGGGTTTAAAGTAAGCGCTAAGACCTGATTTAGTGCAAATAGACAAGAAGATTTACGTATGTTTTCTCTTGATCCAGGGAAGATTTTTGAAGCATTAAAAACGACCTTATTTTGATAAGCAATAGCAAAGAAAACAGTGCCCACAGGCTTATCAATTGTTCCTCCTGAAGGACCGGCGATGCCAGTAATTGATAAAGCGATATCAGCGTGACTCGCATCGAGTGCCCCTAATGCCATTTCTGATGCAATTTCCTTACTTACTGCGCCGAATTTTGAGAGTGTATTTTGGTTAACCTTAAGCAATTCTATTTTTGACTCATTGCTATAGGTTATAAATCCTCGGTCAAACCAGACAGAGCTCCCAGGAATATTTGTGAGTTGTTGACACACCAATCCTCCGGTGCATGATTCAGCAAGCACAATGCGCAAATTACGCTTATTAAGAGCGCTGCCCAACTGAAAGCATACATCTTGAATTAATGTATGAGCCATTGAATTGAAAAATAAACTATTAGCGCAAAAAAAGCGGCGACATAATCATCGAGCATGATGCCCAATCCGCCGCCTATGCGTCTGTCTATATAACTAATTGGGAAGGGCTTCCAAATATCGAAGATTCTAAAAAGTATAAACAACTCAAAAATTTGAAAAATATTTAAAACGGGATGAGCAATAATTAACATTAAAAAAAAGGCTGAAATTTCATCCCAAACAATAGCACTCGGGTCTTTAAGCTTTAGTGCATGAGCTGTTTGGCTGCAGACAAAAATACCTCCAACTGTAAATAAAAAAGCAACTATTATCTGTATGAAAAAACTATAAGAATAAATAAATAAATAAAGAGGGATACCGACAAGAGTGCCTAAAGTGCCCGGTGCCTTTTTTGAAAGTCCAGCTCCAAAACCTAGCGCTATAAAATGTGATGGGTGTTTGAATAAGAATTTAATATTAAGCAAAATGATCAAATCCCTTAGGGTTGAATTTTACTGATTTTCCTTGCTCGCTTAATATACTTAGAGACTTTTTCTTAATGATGGTACCGATTATATTGACAGGAGTGTTTGTTTTTTTTGCAATTTTTTTGATATAAGATCTATTTTTTTTAGCTGCTGTAAATAGTAGTTCATAATCATCGCCACCATTCAATAAAAATTGGTATTGTTTTGTTGTGTGAATAAACTTTTCACATGGTATGTCATTTAGGAATAGAGAGGCGCCTACTTTTGATGCTTTTAAAATATGCCTTAAATCTTGAATAAGACCGTCAGAAATATCAATACAACTATTTGCATAGCGAGATAAATGAGAGCCTAAAGAGGTTTTTGGAATAGGTGTTTCAAGCGCTCTTATACATTTAATTTTTATACGCGGCGGTAGTTTTAATTTGCCTTGAAGACTTGCTAAACCCATTGATGCAAGGCCTAATTGACCCGTTACCCAAATATCGTCATTAATTTTTGCACCAGATCTCAATAAAGCTTCATTTTTTTTGATTTCACCCATAATGGTGATTGAAATACTAAGTGGCCCTTTAGTGGTATAACCCCCAATAAGATCAATGCCGAATTTATCTGCACACTTAAAAAAGCCTGCTGAAAATTTCTTAAGCCAAGCATGATTTATTTTTGGTAATGATATTGATAAAGTAGCCCATTTAGGTGAAGCACCCATTGCTGCGATATCAGACAAATTAACCGCTAATGATTTCCAGCCTAATTGAGATGGATTTGTATTTTTTAGAAAGTGAGTATTTTCTACAAGCATGTCAGAAGAAGTGACTAATTGATAATTCTTTTGAACATTAATCAGTGCTGCATCATCGCCAACACCTAAAGCAGTTTGCTTCGTTTTTTTCTTAAAGTAGCGGTCAATAATTTCAAATTCTGAAGTCATTATTATTTTGCTTTGGGCCTAAAAGTTTTCACAATATATTCATGGGTTTCAATAAAAGGCCCATTTAAAAGATCGATGCAATAAGGCACTGCAGCAAAAATGCCATGTACTATTACTTCACCTTGATCATTTTTTAACCCTTCAAGTGTTTGTGCAATAGATTTAGGCTGGCCAGGCAAATTGATGATAAGTGTATTTTTTCGAATAACGGCAACTTGTCTCGACAGAATTGCAGTTGGAACAAAATGTAAACTGATCTGACGCATTTGTTCGCCAAAGCCAGGCATCTCACGATCTGCAATAGCTAGAGTTGCTTCAGGAGTTACATCTCTTAAAGCAGGCCCTGTACCTCCTGTTGTAAGTACCAAATCGCACAGTTCGGTATCCACAAAATTAATTAATGAAGACTCAATGAGAGATTTTTCATCAGGAATAACTTTTTCTATAGTTTCAAAAGGTGAGCTTAAAGCCTTTTGAAGCCAAGATTTTAGATTGGGAATGCCTTGGTCTTCATATTCGCCTTTTGAAGCTCGATCGCTAATTGAAATGAGCCCAATTTTAGTGAACTTATTTTTCATGATGAGTCATAATTAGTGAAAGCTTGATCATAACATTATCGCCTTGAGAGGGTTCTATGCCATTTAAACTTATTTTTATAATGCTGAATTTATTCAGTATCTTAGCTGTCGCTGAAGAAACAAATGTATTCCAAGCAAATTATCTAACTCAAAGTAATAGCAATTTACATTCATTGCAAAAAAAGCCCGATACTAAAATTTATGCTGGCATGAATAAAGAAAAAGACAATATTAAAATGTTAGAAGATGGATATGATTTAATGGGTACCTCTTCATTTCAAGGGCCATTTGTAGAGCCTAATCAAGCGCTTAAGCATGCTCAGTCTATTGAGGCGGATGTGGTTTTAGTATACGACCGAAAAATAAACGAAATGACTCGATCTGCAAGACTAAGACAGATTCATGATGAAATGAAAAAAGAGCATAAGGGTGAAAAAAATGCTGTGATTGAGGTGAGTGAATCAGATTTAAAAGATAAAAATAGCAAATTTGAATTTTATGCAACGTATTGGGCTAAGTTGCCACAACCTATTTTAGGTTTACACCTTATTAAATTAACCACAAAAAACTCAGACACAAAAGAGACGCAACAGGAAAAGGGTTTAAAAGTTGTTGCAGTTATTAAGGATTCACCGGCTTTTAAAGCAGGCATTCAAAAAGGTGATGTGATAATTGCATTGAATGATGTCAATACTGAATCACCGGAAGATTTTTCTAAATCAGTATTTAAACAACAAGGTAATAAAGTGAAAATAAAATATGCGAGAGATGAAGAAGAAAAAGAAGTGAGCGCAGAACTTAATCGTAGATAACTTTATTTTTCAATAATTTTTTTTATAAGCTTAAATAACTCACGATTATATTTAGGCACCTTGTCTTTATTTTTTTCTTCTATAGCTTCTTTAATAGTATTTAATAAAATTAATTTTTCTTCAGTAGGAAATACAGTTAAGAAATCATTAATGCTCTCAGGCTCTTGAACTAATTTTTTTCGCCACAATTCTATGTTATGAAAATGTTGTTTTTCTTTAAGTTCTTGTTGATCCCAAAACGTCATAATGGTATTTAATTCAGTTGAATCAAAATTTCTCATGAGCTTGCCTATATATTGACTTTGGCGCCTTTTGGCACCATTGCTTGTAATTTTTTGCATGTCTAGAATGGCTTCAAATAAATTTGGAGGCAAATTTAGCGCTTTTAATTTGGATGAAGATAATTCACACAATTTTAATCCAAGGGATTGAAGATTCTCAGCCTCGAGCTTAAGTTGCGTCCTGCTGACAGTTTTTTTTTCTAAATCCTTATCTTTTGCCATATGAATGTAAGTGAGCTTAAAGAGTGACTATTTCTAAGTTATGATAGCAGGGTTTACTTTTTCTTCTATCAAGACATGAAAAAAAATCAATTTGATTTGGAACATCTTAAAAAAATTGCTGACCATACTTTATGTTATGCAAAAAAAATTGGTGCGACTTCATCCGAAGTGGAAGTTAGTTATGGGACTGGCAAAAATATTTCTGTACGCTTAGGTAGCCTTGAAACTCTAGAAATTAATAGAGATAAAGGATTCTCTGTCACACTTTATAATGGTTACCGAAAAGGTAGTTCAAGTTCGTCTGATTTATCCATGCAAAGTATTGAAGATACTGTAGACGCCGCTTTTAATATTGCACGCTACACAGCAGAAGATCCTTTATTTGGTCTTGCCGATAAAAATCTTATGGCAACCGATATGAAAGATCTGGATCTTCATAACGCGTGGGATATTTCTATAGATCATATGATTGATCTAGCAAAAACATGCGAAGCGGCTGCGCTTGATGTGAGTCGAAAAATTAATAATTCCGAAGGTGCGAGCATTTCTTCTTCCGAAGGTATTTTTATTTATGCAAATAGCCATGGTTTTATGGGGGGGTATCCAACATCGAGACATTCAATTGGTTGTTCCGTAATTGCAGAAGAAGCATCAATGATGCAGAGAGATTATTGGTATTCATCAGCAAGACATGTTGAGGATTTGGAATCCGTTGAATCTATCGGGAAGATGGCCGGGACTCGAACTCTCTCTCGATTAGGCGCCAAAAAAATTGACACCTGTCATGCGCCAGTAATTTTTGAAGCACCAATAGCCACGGGACTTATCTCATCTCTTGTTTCGGCTATATCAGGGGGTAACTTATATCGCCAATCCTCATTTCTTTTAAATTCTCTTGGACAAAAGGTAGCGAGCGATCAATTAACGATTGAAGAAAATCCATTTCTTTTGCGTGGAGATGCTAGCTCTGTCTTTGATGATGAGGGAGTGGCAACGCATTCAAGATTATTAGTTGATCAAGGCATTATTAATGGATATCTTCTGTCTTCTTTTTCTGCAAAGAAGCTAGGCATGCAATCAACGGGCAATGCTGGTGGAGCTCACAATTTAATTGTAAAGACAGGCAGTAAAAATTTAAGCGAGCTTATCAAAACAATGCATAAAGGGTTGCTTGTGACCGAGCTTCTAGGCCATGGATTGAATATGGTAACGGGTGATTATTCTAGGGGTGCTGCAGGTTACTGGGTAGAAGACGGGATAATTGCATATCCAGTTGAGGAGATTACGATTGCAGGTAATATGAAAGATATGTTAAAACAGATTGTTGCGATTGGGAATGATGTTTACAGGAATGGATCGAAACACACAGGCTCAATATTACTAGAAGCAATGAGCATTGCTTCTAGTTAATCGGTATTAATGAGCAATTGGAACTGAGTAGGGTTTAACACCCTCGTCACCATCTTTTTCACCACTTACTTTGTGATCTCTATATTGCAAGTACGTATCTCGCATGAATGCGTAAGGATCGAATGCTTGGTCACGAATATCGGTATCTTCAAGAAGATCTGCACGCATATCAATAACTTGGATGCCTACTGTTACATAACGCGAAGTATCATCGTTAATATATGAAACTGGATCAAAAAGGAATTCGTCGGTAATAAAGCCAATACCATCACGAGTGCTTGAAGGCCCAATCAATGGAAGTACTAAATAAGCGCCGCTATCAAAGCCATAGCGACCTAGTGTTTGACCAAAGTCAGCTTGAGTTCTAACACCCCCACTCATAGAGTGAACATCAATAACACCCAGCAAACCAACCGTAGTATTAACTGCTACGCGACCCGCTGTATTTAAAGCTTCTTTTACTTTAAATTGTAAAAGCTCGTTAATTGCAGTAATGACATCTCGGGTATTGCTAAAGAAGTTATGAATACCTTTTTGAACAATATTTGGTGTAGCTGCTTGATAGCCTTTAGCGACCGGTTTTAGTGCAACGTTATCGACCACATCATTGAATTTGTAAATTGTACGGTTAAGACCTTCTAGAGGGTCTCTGTTTTGTTGTGAAGCACAACCAAACATAAAAAAAGTGACTAGGATTGCTAGGGTAAATTTGCTGAAGTATTTTGTCATGTGTATGTATTACTTAAATATAAAGCAAATTATCAATGAATGTTGTTTTTTTGTCTATAACTTATTGAAAATAAAGGCTCGGAGGCTTTTTATGTTGTATAAAAACAACACCCTAACTTTTAACAGATTTATATAGGGCTAAGGCCTTAATCCTCTGAGACGCATGGTCAACGACGGGCTTATGGGGGTAGTCAGTTTTTTCGATATTTTGACTGAGCCATGGGGTATGAATTTCATCATCAGCAAATTTATCCAATTCAGGGATATATTTCTTTATGAATTTACCTTGCGGATCGAATCTTAAAGATTGCGTAATTGGGTTAAAAATTCTAAACCACGGTTGAGCATCGCATCCAGTAGAAGCCGCCCATTGCCAGCCGCCATTATTAGCGCTTAAGTCGAAATCAATCAATTTTTCTGCAAAATAAGCTTCACCCCATCTCCAATCGACGAGTAGATCTTTGACTAAAAAAGAAGCAGCAATCATTCGAAGTCTGTTATGCATAAAACCCGTTTGGTTAAGCTGCCTCATTGCTGCATCTACAATAGGGTAGCCCGTTTTCCCCTCAGTCCATGCCTTATAATAATCAGGATTGTTTTCAAAAGCGATCGATTCATATTCTTTTTTAAAAGCCTTACCGAGCGCCACATCAGGGCGATGAAATAAAATTTGAAAATAAAATTCACGCCATATCAATTCATTTAGCCAAGTTTCACTCCCCTCACTAAAAGACTCTAAAGCTAATCGAAAGAGTTGTCTGATGGAGATTGTTCCAAATCGTAAATGAACAGACAAATAAGAAACGCCTTTAATTGCAGGATAATCACGCGTTTTTTTATAAAACGCTATTCTTTCTTTAAAATCTTCGACGAGTAATTTTCCTCCGGTCATACCTGTATAAACTTTAATCTTGCTGAGATTGGTTGTTTGGAATCCCATATCTTTGAGAGTTAGCAGGGGATCTGATTTAAATTGAGCAAGATTTTTGATAAACGGCTCAATATCAAAACGAGGAAGAGTAGTTTGGTTAAGTTTTTTTAAGTAATTATTTTTGTAAGGCGTAAAAACGGTATAAGGTTTTTCGAGCGCTGTGAGAATTTCGTCTTTTTCAAAAACGACTTGATCTTTAAAATCATAAAACGCAATATTTTTTTTAATAGCAAGGTTTTTTATTGCTTCATCTCGTTTAATAGCTTGTGGCTCATAATCTCTATTAGTGTAGATTACTTCAATTTTGAATTCATCAATTGCTCGGGATATAGCATCGGAAGCTAGATCATATGTCACAATTAAATCAGATTTTTTTTCTCTAAGACTTTCTTTAAGTTCTTTAACGCTTTCCCAAATAAATTCAACACGCCTGTCTTCTTTATTCTTTAAAGCATTTAAAATTTCTTTGTCAAAAATAAAAATACAAAAAACATGATTAGATTCTTGCAGCGCATGGGATAAAGCAGCATGATCGTAATCACGCAAATCTCTTCTAAACCAAACAAGTGAATTGTTATATTTTTTATTCACGATGATAAGGGTGATTTTCTAAAATAGAGCGTGCTCGATATAATTGCTCTGCAATTAAAACTCTAACAAATGCATGAGGGAAAGTTGATTTAGAGAGGCTCCATGTGAGATTAGCTTTGTGAAGAATATTTTCATGAATACCGTCTGCGCCACCAATTATAAACGCGATATATTTAAAATGTTCAGACCAATGTTCTAATTTCTGAGCAAACTCTTGCGATGAGAATTGCATGCCTTTTTCATCAAGCACAATTAAAAATTCTTTATCAAGGTGAGATAAAATTTTTTCAGCCTCACTCAATTTTTTTTGCTCTACAGAGTCAAATTTTTTTTCAGGCTTGATTTCTATAAGCTGGGGAGAAAAGTCGCGATCAAGTTTTGAAATATAACTATCAAAAGCTTCGTTAATCCAGCTTGGCATTTTATTGCCAATTGAAATGATTTTAATTTTCAATGAAGCGAGCTAATTTTTTTAGTGGATTGCTTTTTAGGAGGCTCTGCCCATAACTGCTCGAGGTTGTAATAGGCACGTGTCGTAGGAAGCATAATATGAACAATCACATCATCTACATCTACAAGAACCCATTCGCCTTCTTTCTCACCTTCAACACCGTTGATATGTACATCAAGTGACTTCATTTTTTCGCAAACATTATGCGCAAGCGCTTTTGTCTGTCTGATTGAGTTTGCGCTAGCAATCACCATAAAACTTGTCACAGTTGTAATTTTTCTCACATCAATGACCTCTATATCAAATGCTTTGATGTCTTCAAGCGCCTCAACCACCGCTTTTTTAATATCGTTCAAAGTCATCGATAATTAAGCGGCTTGAATCTGAATAGAGTCTTTTTTTGCAATAATTTGATTTTTCTCATTAACGTAAACAAGAGCAGGCTTGTATTTTTCAAGCTCTAGTTCCGAGTAATTTGCATAGGTTGCAATAATAATGAGATCGCCCGGATTAGCTTTGTGAGCAGCTGCCCCATTAATAGATATAACACCCGAATTTCTTTGCGCCTTAATAGCATAAGTAGTAAAACGCTCGCCATTCGTAATATTGTAGATAGCAATTTGTTCGTATTCTCTAATTTGGGCTGCTTCAAGCAATGTTTCATCAATCGCACATGAGCCTTCATATTCAAGCTCAGAATGCGTCACTTGAACACGATGAAGCTTAGATTTGAGCATGATTCTTTGCATAATTTGGACTTCAAAACTAGATCTAAAGGAATTCCTATTATAGCTAGTTCAACCCTGGATGCAAAATTCAATGTTATCAATAAGGCGAACAGACCCTAGCGTTGCAGCTCCTAAAATAACCATTTGATTTTCATTATGAATCGGAGTTTTAAGCGATTGGGCTGAGCGAATAGCTAAATAATCAACCATCCAGCCAGAAGCATTTAATAATCTCATGGCATCCTCTTCGATTTCTTTAAACGAAGAAGTTTTTTGCATGGCTTTATCTTTCATTACATTCATGAATTGAAACAATTGAGAAGCTTTTTTTCTATTTTCTTCTGAGAGCAAATTATTTCTTGAGCTCTTAGCTAGACCATCTTTATCTCGGACTGTATCAATGCCTATGATATGAATAGGGTAGTTAAGTTGTTTTACTAATTCTTTAATTAAAAATAGTTGCTGAAAGTCTTTTTTTCCAAAGAAAGCTAATTCGGGTTGAATGAGGTTAAATAATTTGCAGACAATGGTAGCGACACCATTAAAATGACCCGGTCTAAATCTTCCACACAAATCATTCGCAATATCTGGTAATTGAATTTCAATTGTTTGCAAAGGACCGAGAATATCTTCTCTGGATGGCACAAATACGAATGGCACATCTAATTTTTGAAGCATCAACAAATCTTTATCCAATGTGCGCGGATAGTTTTTAAAATCTTCTTTTGAATTAAATTGAAGCGGATTAATAAAGATACTTACAACGACATGCTTAGTTTTTTTTAATGCCTCTTCAATAAGTTTCAGATGCCCCTCATGAAGATTTCCCATAGTGGGAACAAACGCAATATGAGTTAATATTTTTAAGGCTTCTATTAATTCATTTTGTGTATGAATAACACGCATTTTTAGGAATGATTTTTGATAGATTTTAGAAGAAGATCTTTTACATCAATAGACTTATTTGACTGAAGCGAATCATTCAAATAAAGGTCATGCGATGTATCTGAATTCATCAATAAGTCATACAAAATAAAAACTTCACCATCACAGGTCTTGCCTGAATGAAATCCGATAGTGGGAATTGATATTGTTTGCGTAATTTTTTTCGCAATGCTTTCAGGTATAGAAGAGAGAACCAACATATCAACCCCAGATCTTTCAAGCACGTTTGCATCCTCAACAATAGTTTCTAAAGCTTTTTTCATTGCATCTTCAATTTGAGCATGATTCATGCCTTGAGTAAATTGAGGCATAAATCCAATATGTCCACAGACTTTAATGTCTTTTGCTTTTAAGTGTTGAACGACAGGGGCTATTGATGCACCACCCTCGAGCTTCACCATATTTGCTCCTGCTTCAATCAGCGCTAAAGCGCATTTATAAGCAAGATCATTATTTTCATAAGTGTGAATGGGTAGATCACTTATAATGAACGTTGATTTAGCTCCCTGCGCTACCGCTCGAGTATGATAAATCATGTCATTTAATGACACATTGTGTGTATTGATATCTCCCTTGATGAACATTCCCAAAGAGTCGCCTACTAAAAGAGCATGGACTTTTATTGACTCTAATATTTTTGCAAATGAAGCATCGTAGCAAGTCAGCATGGTAATTTTTTTACCACTATTTTTCATAGATTTAAGAGACGTTAAATTCATAAAAGCTGGGGATTAAAAAATTCTCGATTGCTTTTGATATTCATGATTCGTTCAATTAAAAGATCAATAGCATTTTTGTCTTTTAGGATGTTTAAATTTTCATTATTAAGAATCAAGACAGGTGAATGGTCATAGCTATGGAAAAATTGGCTATATGACTCTGCGATTGTTTCAAGGTATTCAGTTGAAATATCCATTTCAAAATCAATGCTTCTTTTTTTTATTCTTTTTTCTAAAGTTTCTATAGATGTTTGAATATAAATAATGAGATCTGGTTTAGGTGCTTTCAGTTGCAAGTGAGAAAAGATTTGATGGTAAAGATTAAACTCTTCTTCATCTAAATTAATTTTTGCAAAGATAGGATCTTTTTCAAGAAAAAAGTCTGCAATTGTTGATTCCTTAAACATATCTTTTTGCTCAATTTTTTTTATTTGATCGGCTCTTTGGAATAGAAAAAATAATTGAGTAGATAAGGCATGTCGCTTCATGTCTTCATAGAATTTAGGCAAGAAAGGATTTTTTTCAGCTTTTTCGCTTAGAAAGTTAACTGAAAATCGATCGGCTAAAATTTTTGCAAGTGTGGATTTTCCAGAGCCAATTGGCCCCTCAACGACAATATAAGGAAATTTATCAAAAATATTCATAAAGTTATGCGCTTGGCAATTTTAGGATCAAGTTCTTTGGCTATTTTAGCGATATCTCCTATAAGGGGAATAGTAATATTTCCATCAATTTCTTGGAGAGGGAAAATCACAAAAGCTCGCTCATGCATTTTCGGATGAGGAATAGTAAGTTCTGGACTATTTAGCCTTATATCTCCAAAAAGAAGGATATCTAAGTCGAGGGTTCTTGGAGCATTTGGAAATGAACGCTCCCTTTTATGCAAATGTTCTATCGTTTGAAGCTCTGATAAAAGCTCATGAGGACTGAGCTCTGTTTCAATCAAGACTACTGCATTTATAAAATCAGGTTGGTCTTTGTAACCTGAGGGCAAGCTGGAATAACAACTTGATTTCTTTATAAGTACACTCTTAGGCATACTTCCAATTTCATCGAATGCAGTGATTACCTGATCCAGTGGATTTAGAAGATTGCTTCCTATTGCAATGTAAGCTAGAACGCTCATCTTAAGTTATTTGCGGGTAAGCTCTTTAACCATTAATGATTTTTCATGATGATCAGCATCAATAAAATTTGTCCACCATATACCAATACTGTGGTCGAGCTCGTTAGACTGACATCTCAATAACATAAAATCATAAGCGGCTCTAAATCTTGGATGAAGCAATAATCGATATATTTTTTTTGGAGATTGATTTTCAAAACGAGGTTGCAATCGCCATATCTCCTTCATGGTAATAGTGAAGCGTTTGTGAATGGGAAAGAGTTTAATTTGTTTTTCGATTACTTCATCAATAGCTTGGTTAAGGCCCGCAATAGAATGTTTAAGCTCAATTTTATATTGATCCCATAATTGATGAACTTGATGCCACAACAAAAATGAAAATAAGAAGCTTGGATTACAAGATTTGTCTTTATTAATTCTCAAGTCTGTATTTTTAAGACCATTTGAGATAAAAAGATCACTTTCTTTTGATTCAGTCTCAGGTGATAAAAAAAACTGTGAGTAGATATTTTCGTCACACAGGACTTTGTAGCTATTTAATGCGTGACCGGTTAAGAAAAATTTAATGACTTCATCAAATAATCTTGAATGAGGAATCTCATGAAGCAAAGGTACAATTTTTTTGATAGGGCTTCTTGAGCCGCTATTAAGAGACATATTAAGTTTTGCACATACACGGAATGCTCTTAATATTCGAATCGGGTCTTCTTGATAGCGCTTTTCCGGATCTCCAATAATACGAATAATGCCATGCTTAAGATCCTCAAGTCCGTCATGAAAATCTACAAGCTTATGATTGGTTGGACTATAAAACATTGCATTGATGGTAAAGTCTCGTCTCATCGCATCTTCTTCTATGGTTCCAAAGTGGTTATCGTCTTTAATGACTGAGCCGTCAGCTTGAGGAATTTCTTTTTGTTGAGAGCGGTATGTGGAAACTTCAATCACTTCTCGCCCATAAATTACATGCACTAATTGAAAGCGCCTACCAATCATTCTGGAGCGTCTAAATAAATGATGTATTTGATCCGGGGTGGCGTTTGTAACCACATCAAAATCTTTAGGTTTAATTCCAAAAAGAAGGTCTCGCACAGCTCCACCTACAAGATAAGCTTCAAAGCCGTTGTCTTCTAAAACTTCTATAGTTTTTATTGCGTGGATACTAATAAGACTAATATCGATTTTTTTAAAATCGATTTCAAAATTAGATTTTTTAGTTTTTTTAAATTTTTTAAAAAAGGATTTGAGTATAGGAGGAGCGGATGACATTAATGGAGATCTATATTAGCTAATATTTTTTTTCCAAAAAACATCTTTAACTTTCTTATGCTTATTAATGACTCTGGCCAATACAAACAGTAAATCTGAAAGTCGATTTATATACTGAAGCGAGAAAGCATTGATAGCATCTTTCGAATTAAGCTTAAATACAGCTTGCTCAGTTCTTCTGCAAATAGTTCTTGCCATATGACAAAACGCTGCAGCCCTCGAGCCGCCCGGGAGTATAAATTCTTTCAGAGGAGGTAAGTCTTTATTATATGAAGTGATAATTTCTTCCAATTCGAGGACATCATTTTTTTGGATTATTTTATGTCCAGGCATTGAGATTTCACCACCCAGATTAAATAAATGATGTTGTATGACAGTTAAAATTTTATTAATTTTGGGCGGAAGATTTTCAGTGAGCATAAGGCCAATCATTGAATTAAGTTCATCTATTGCGCCCAGCGCAACAATGCGATCACTAAATTTCTTGGTTTTTGAGCCATCGCCCAAGCCAGTAGATCCTTTGTCGCCACCCCTAGTAAATATTTTTGATAACCGGTAACCCATGATTTTCCTTTCCAATCTATTGTACATTAAGCTTACTATCATCTATATTTAGATTTGAATAAAATTTACATTAAGCTCATGGCCTCATCTCAAAATAATCCTATTGGTGTGATTGACTCTGGAGTAGGAGGCATTTCGGTGCTTAAGTGTATAAGAGCTCATCTGCCTCATGAAAATTTAATCTATGTTGCGGACTCAAAGTTTGCACCTTATGGAGAAAAAGCAAAGGAAGAAATTACACGTCGCGTTTTAACTGCCTTTGATTTTTTAAATAAACAAGAAGTAAAATCTGTTGTTGTAGCCTGCAATACAGCTACAGCCGCATCAATTCAGATAGTTAGAGATAAATTTAATTACCCAATTATAGGTATGGAGCCAGCGGTCAAGCCTGCTTCGTTGATGTCAAAAAATAAAGTGGTTGGGGTATTAGCTACCTCAGGTACTTTGTTGAGTGCAAAATTTTCAGCGCTATTAGAGCATCACGGTAATGACATTCATTTTATTACACAGCCATGTTTTGGCTTAGTTGAACTTGTTGAGAAAGGCGATTTGGGGAGTTCAGCGCTTAATGCACTATTAAAAAAATACATTGACCCTCTTTTAAAAGAAGATATTGATACCTTGGTCTTAGGATGTACACACTATTCTTTTATAAAACCTGCGATTCAGAAATTAATGCCAGACCATATTAAGATTGTTGAGACAGGAGATGCTGTAGCGAATTATTTAAACCATGTGTTAATAGAAAAACACTTACTAAATGAAAATACCGTGCTAGGAACAACTGATTTTTGGACTAATAGCTTAGATCAAAATGCTGGTAATGTTATTGCAAAGCTCTGGGGCGGTGATCCAAAAAGCTTTAATTTCAAAGGTCTTTGGATTTAATTTATTTTAGTTTATATGTTGTGCCACAATAGGGGCATGACACTACCCCCGTTTTAGTAATATCTAAAAACACTTTTGGGTGAGATGAGAATAAATTTTCTTTTTGTGTAGGGCAAAACAAAGGGAGACTTTTTTGATCTACATTTATAATTTTATTATTCATATTTTAAACGTATGTAAGCCAATCTGCATATTTTTTTGATTTTCCTGTAACTGCATCAAAATAAATATTTTGTAATTCCTTAGTAACTTCTCCGCGATGACCTTTGCCGATCATCCTTCTATCCAATTCTCTAATCGGTGTGACTTCAGCAGCCGTGCCTGTGAAAAAAGCTTCATCTGCAGTATAGACCTCATCTCGTGTAATTCTTTTTTCGATCACTGGTATTTTTAAGTCATTTGCAATCTGAATGATTGTATCGCGAGTGATCCCCTCTAATGCGCTTGTGAGATCAGGCGTAATTAATTTGTTATGTTTCACGATAAATATATTTTCACCTGAACCTTCAGTAACAAAGCCGTTTACATCAAGGAGCAGGGCTTCATCGTAGCCATCTTGATTCGCTTCTTGATGAGCTAGAATTGAATTCATATAGTTACCATTTGCTTTAGCTTTACACATGGTGATGTTGACATGATGTCTTGAAAAGGAAGATGTTTTTACGCGAATGCCATTTTCAAGAGCCTCCTTGCCCATATATGCACCCCATTCCCATGCTGCAACTATGACGTGAGTTGATAAGGTTTTTGCTGAAATACCCATAGCTTCGGCACCATAAAATGCCATGGGTCTAATGTAAGCAGATTCTAACTTGTTTTCTTTAACAGCTTTCTTATGGGCATCCATAATGACGTTTTTGTCATAAGGCATTTTCATTCCAAGAATATGGGCAGAATTAAAGAGTCGATCCGTATGTTCTTTAAGTCTAAAAATAGCAGTACCTTCATTTGTTTTATAGGCTCTCACTCCTTCAAAGACGCCCATACCATAGTGAAGTGTGTGAGTAAGCACATGAGTCTTTGCTTCACGCCAAGGCGTCATTTTATTATCAAACCAAATGTGTCCGTCACGGTCTTCCATTGATGTTGGGATTGCCATAGTTTTCCTTAAAATTGGTAAATCTTTGTTAGCTTTCTTCGGGGCTTATTGCCATTTATTAACATGATAAAATGAATCGCTTTTATTGAGAAATATATTATGAAAAAAATTGCACTTTTATTTTTAATCTTCATTTGTCTTGTCTCTTGTCAAAAGACGCATGATGAAAGTTTTGTAGGCACTGATATAAGCTCAGTGCACCTAGATACGTCTTTTAAATTAAGAGATTTCAATGGGCATTTACGGACATTAGAAGACTTTAAAGGAAAGGTTGTCGTGCTTTTTTTTGGATTTACGCATTGTCCTGATATATGTCCTACAACCATGACTGATCTTAAAAAAACAATGAATCTCCTTAAGGGCAAGGCTTCGGGCGTACAAGTTATTTTTATTACTCTAGATCCAGCTCGCGATACTGAGGACGTTTTGAAAAAATTTATTCCAACATTTAATAGCTCTTTTCTTGGTCTTACTGGTTCAGAGAGCGAAATCGATAAAGTCACGACCCAATTTAAGATTTTTTATAAAAAAGTGAATGATGGAAGTAAGGCGGGCTATACGATTGATCATAGCGCAGGTTTATATGTCATCGATAAGAACGGAAGCGTTAAACTTCACATAAGTAATGGAGAAAAACCTGAAGACATAGCGAGCGACCTCGAAAAACTTATTTAACCAATAAGGTATAAATCGCTTGATAGTGTTTTAAGTTCTTTTTCTGATGAGCGGTATTCAGGAAGTACTTTTTCTACTTCTTCCCAAAAACGATTCGAATGATTCATTTCTTTCAAGTGAGCTAGCTCATGACAGATCACATAATTAATAATATGTGGCGGTGCTTGAATGAGCCTCCAATTAAGTCTTATCTCTTTTTTAGAGTTACAACTTCCCCATCGAGACTTTGCATTTGATAAGTAAACGTTAGAAGGGTACACATTCAATTTCACGCTAAACACTTCCACCCTTCGAACAAAATCTTTCAATGCCTTTTCTTTTAACCATTTTGATACAAGCTTTGCCGAGTGGATTTGATCATTAACGCGATTTGTGTCGACATGCAATATATCTTTGTCTTGAAGCACAGAATTTGTTCTGCTCGCCTTAAGGCTCAGAATTACTTTATTCCCCAAAATATGAATTAACTCACCTGTTTTCCAATTAATTTTCTTTTTCTTGCTTAATTGAAGAGAAAGTTTTTCTTGAATCCAGTCAAGTTTTGGCGCAATAAGTTCTTCAATGCGAGATCTAGGAATAAGAATTGGCGCGTGAATAACAAGCCCATCATGATCCACTTTCAAACCAATTGTTCTTCGATTTCTTCTTTTTAGGAGGTATTTAATTTTTTTACCGCTAGGTAAAAATAACTCAAGATTTGTAGGTTTTAAATTAATCATTTAAATGTAAAACCTCTTTTTCAATCCAATTTTCAGTAAGCTTAATAATTTCATCAGGCGCTTTATTTTTTACATCAATAGGTGCGCCGATACTTACTTGAATCGTTCCAGGTTTTTTAAGGATTGAATTTTTTGGCCAAAATAAACCTGCATTATGAGCAACGGGAATAACTTGCGTATTTGTCTTT